>Ga0164295_10001081_pt1 | contig 22508 bp, 19 predicted proteins | sample GEODES006metaG_FD_111798 | JGI IMG/M metagenome (GOLD analysis project Ga0164295, IMG submission 111798) | Oligotrophic lake water microbial communities from Sparkling Lake, Wisconsin, USA - GEODES006 metaG | ecosystem: Environmental > Aquatic > Freshwater > Lake | place: USA: Sparkling Lake... | reverse complement strand
GAGACCCTCGACGCCTTCGAAGACTTCGACGCCTCGCTGCCGGACGATCTCCCGGTTATCGACCAGACCACCGACGAGGTCGTGATGACTGACGTCGTGCCGGTCGACAACGTTCAGGTGGTGAGCACGGCTGAAGATGTCGATGCCGCACCGATCGCGGTCGAGCTCTCCGACTTCGGCACCGAGACCGCCGCGCCGGCCGACATGCTCGCCACCGTCGGTGCGATCGGAGGCACGGCCGGGGGCCTTGGCGGCCGCGCCAGCGCCGCGATGCGCAACCAACTCGTGGCGACCGGTGGCGGCAGCTCGCAGAGCGAGGCTGCCGTCGAAGCCGGCCTGAAGTGGTTCATCCAGCACCAAATGCCCGACGGGGGCTGGAGCTTCAATCTCAAGGAATGCCCGAGTTGCAAGGGACAGTGCAGCGAGGGGCGCGACAAGGGGGTCGGGGAGGACCGCTGCGGCGCCACGGCTCTGGCCATCCTCCCCTTCCTCGGCCGCGGCTACACGCACAAGGAGGGCCCCTACAAGCGGCAGCTTGAAGCCGGGCTGACCTTCCTTGCGGGGATGGCGGTCAAGGGGAACGGCAAGGTCTACGACAAGGGGGGCAACATGTACTCCCAGGGCCTCGCCGGGATCGTGCTCTCCGAGGGCTACGCGATGACGCAGGACAAGCGTCTCCAGGCCCCGGCGCAGCTGGCCCTCAACTACATCATGCAGGCCCAGGATCCCGTCGGAGGGGGCTGGCGTTACGCGCCGAAGCAACCCGGCGACACCTCCGCGGTCGGCTGGCAGTTGATGGCGCTCAAGAGCGGCAACATGGCCTTCCTCCAGGTCAACCCGCTCACCGTCAAGAAGGCTTCGGCGTTTCTCGACTCGGTGCAATCCGACGACGGTGCCGCCTACGGCTACATCGACGCGAAGACCCCAGGCCCCGCGCGGAATGCCGTCGGCCTCCTCTGTCGGATGTATCTCGGCTGGAAGAAGAATCATCCGGCGATGGAACGCGGCGTGGTGAATCTGGCCAAGGGGGGGCCGTCCAACGACCTCTATCACGACTACTACGCCACCCAGGTGCTCCATCACATGGAGGGTGAATCGTGGGTGTCGTGGAACAACACGATGCGTGACATGCTCGTAAGCACGCAGGCAAAGAAGGGACACGAGGCCGGGAGTTGGTTTGAAGGGGTCAACGGCGGCCACGGGGCCGACGCGGCCGGTCGGCTCTACTGCACGTCGCTCTCGACGATGATCCTCGAGGTCTACTACCGCCACCTGCCGATCTACGGCCAGCAGAGCGTCGAGGAAGAGTTCAAGGAGTAGCCCCGGGAGGCGTTGCTGGCCGTCAGGCTGGCAGGGTCGGGCCCGCACAGCCCCCGCTCGTCCCCTGGCTTTCCCCAGCTCTCCCAATCGGCTCGGGCCCGTTCGGCAGGATCGAGCCGGTTCCCTCCGCTGGTCGATACTCTCTCAGGGATGCCGCAGCCTCTGCTGCGGACCATTCGCCCCCTCCAGCAGGGCCCGAACGTGTCGCTTGAGTCGTCGCGAAATCCCGAGCCCCCCGCGCCGCCCGACGACGGCGTCGAGGGAGCGTTGGCGCCGACCTGGATCGAGCGCGTGGTCGCAAGCCCGGTGTCGCGGTCGGCCTATGCGAGCGTCGTGGCCCACGTCCTCCTCGGCATTCTCTTGGCCCTGGCGACCGTGACGTCCCGCCGGGAGTCTCCGTCCCGGCCCCTCGTTCTCGCCCTCGATGACGGAGAGGTGGAGGCCGACGGTCCAGACGCCACCGACACCGTCGAGATCGGCGCCGCAGACGACCGGGCCACCGCTGGCGGCGAAGCGGAGATCGCGCCGGACGAGGTCGCAAGCGCCGGCGATCCCGCCGAGATTCCGGCCCTGGAGGCGATCGAAGACGCCGCGCCCCTTCCTGAGGAGGCGCTCGACATCCCCCCGGCCGACGCCAGCCTGGCAGCGGCCGACGGCCCGCGGGCCACGGCCGTGGCGGTCCGTCTGCCTTCGGATAGCAAAGCCCGCGGCGGCGCGGCGCTCCCGGCCGACCGGGCGACGAAGGGGGGGGTGAGCGGCGTCCCGTATGCCTCGCGGCGCGGCGAGGAGCGGGGCTTGGCGGCGCGGGGCAAGGGAGGGAGCCCGGCGAGCGAAGCCGCCGTTGAACGGGGCCTGGCGTGGCTGGCGCTCCATCAGGCCAACGACGGATCGTGGCGCTTCGACCTCGATGGCTGCCGCTGTGAGGGTGCCTGCCGCGATTCCGGCACGCTCTCGAGCACGACGGCGAGCACGGCAATCGCGCTGCTGCCGTTCCTCGGGGCAGGGAGCACCCACCTCGAGGGGCGGTACCAGGAGACCGTCTCCCGTGGCCTCTATTACCTCCTCAGCCGGATGCAGTCGACGCCCCGCGGCGGAGACCTCTGCGAGGGGACGATGTACGGGCATGGAATCGCCACCCTCGTCCTCGCTGAGGCTCTGGGGATGACCGGCGACGATCTCCTCCGCAAACCCTGCCGCGACGCCGTCCGCTTCATCGAGACCTCGCAAGATCTCCACGGCGGTGGCTGGCGCTACCTGCCCGGGCAGGCTGGCGACATCACGGTGACGACCTGGCAAGTCGCGGCCCTGCGGAGCGCGGGGCTGGCCGGTGTGGAGACCTCCTCGCCGACGTTCGAGGGGGCACGCCGGTTCCTCGACTCGGTGGCCACCCAGAAGGGGGCGGCCTACGGCTACCGGACCCCGGCCGCCGCCCCCTGCACCTCGGCGATCGGGCTCCTCTGCCGCATGTACACCGGGTGGGGCGTCGACGAAGAGCCGCTCCAGCGTGGCATCACGACCCTCGCCCGCCCGGGGCCGAAGCCCCACGCGATCTACCAAAATTTCTACCTCGCTCAGGCCCTCGTCCAGACCGATCATCCGGTTTGGCCCCGCTGGAACAGCCGCAACCGCGACCAGATCGTGGCCCTCCAGTCCCGCATTGGGCACGAAACAGGGAGTTGGTTCTTCGCCGATCGAGAGACGGCCCCCGGCGGGCGGCTGGCCCACACGGCGCTGGCGGTCCTCACCCTCGAGGTCTACTACCGCCTCCTCCCGATCTACCGTCAGGAGGCGGTGACGGACGCCCCGTGATGTCGGCTCGCGTCTGACGGCTACACTGTGAGCGTGAAGCCGGCAGCGACGCTTGGGCCAGGCCCAACGGGGGCCTGGACGGAGCGGAATCGGTCCGGAATGACGGAGAGTGCCATGCCTCTGGTCACCTACACCTGGTTGGCGGTAGTTCTGGCCTTGGCCTGCGCTGCCATCGGGTGGCTGGGGATCGCCGGGTGGATGGCGACGGTGGTGGTGGCCGCCAGCCTCGCCGCTCATGTCGCCGGCAACGCCCTCGGGACGAAACTGCGCGAGGCGACCGACCGGGAGCTGGCGGCTCGACGGCACGGCCGGCGCGCGGAACAGATCCCAATGCCCCGCCAAGTGCCGACCGCGCTGGAAACGACCCGCTCGCTCGGTCGACTGGTGCCGATCTCCGCGACGATCGGCGCGGGCTGTGGGGCCCTGACCGGTAGCCTTTCCCTCGCCTTGCTCACGCAGGCCTCGGTGGCGGGCGCGTTGCTCGGTGGGGTGTCGTCCGGGGTGATCGGCGGCCTGTTCGGGTTCCTTCTGGCGAGTTTCGTGGAAATCGTGCGGACGAGCCTCCGGGAGGCGATCGCCGCCGAGGAACAGCAGGTTCCCCCCCGTCGCCCCGTGGCGAGCCATCCCCGTCGGTGAGCGCTCGCGTGCCGGCGGGATCGCCGCTGCTTCCGGGCCAACCGACCCGGATGGCACCGCCCCCGACCGCGTGGTAAAACCCTTGGCTCGCCAGGGGCAGCAAGCGCGCCCCGGCCGACCGTTTTCCGTCCTGTCACAGGAGTCTTTCCCCCATGGCCAAACCCCATCGCACCCTGAAAAAAGCCAACCACGGCTCCCGTCCGGCCAACAGCAAGGCCCGCAAGGCGAAGCGGAAGCACATCCGCACTTGAAGCCCTTCTGCCTCCCAGCTTTTTCCTGGTGGAGCCCGCACCGTGCCGCCGCGTGACTACATCATCGACCCGAGCGAATACGACCTCGGCAATGTCCTGGCCGACATTCACGAGATCCGTCGCTGGAATCAGCAACGGTTCGAGATGGAACAACTCACGGCCATCGTCCACGAGGATGCCGTCCGGGCGTTGTGTGTCGGGTACAAGGACGTCACCCATGACGAGTTCTGGGTGCGTGGTCACTTCCCCTCGATGCCGGTCATGCCTGGCGTGATCATGTGCGAGGCGGCCGCCCAACTCTCCAGCTACGTCACGCAGAAGTTCAACCTTCTCAGCCTCGATTCTTACGTGATGGGCTTCGGGGGGATGGAGGATGTGCGGTTCCGTGAGCCGGTCGTTCCAGGAGACCGGATGGTGATCGCTGTGGAGCGGATCCGTGTCCGTCCCAAGGCGATGATCGTCTGTCGTTTCCAGGGAATCGTCCGCGACAGCATCGTCGTCGACGGGATCATCAAGGGGGTGCCACTCCCGGCCAATTCCATTTCGTCAACGGCGGGCAATGGGTCCGCGGTGGGCGGCTGAACCATGCCGCGGCGTGCCCCGAAGAAACCCTCCCCCGAACTCGACCTCTCCGCCCACTTCCTCGTTCTCACCGAGGATCCCGTCTTCCGGGAGGGCACGGGCTTCCGGACTGAGCCCCTCGATCCCCGCGAACTCTTTCCGGGCTGTGTTCCCGGAGCGCCTGTCGAACTCGAGGTGGGGAGCGGCAAGGGTTTGTTCCTCACGACCGCCGCCGCGGCCGCCCCGGACCGCTGCTTTCTCGGGGTCGAGATCAGCCAGGGCTACGCGAAGATGACCGCCGGACGGCTCGCCCGGCAGGGCGCCGCCAACGCCCGGATCATCGCCGGCGACGGCAACATCCTCGTCCGCAACCTCTTTCCCGACGCCTGCCTCGACGCGATCCACGTCTACTTCCCCGATCCGTGGTGGAAGGCCCGTCACCGCAAACGTCGCGTCCTCTCCGACATGTTCCTCGCCCACGCCGGGCGGGTGCTCGTCCCGGGGGGCGTGCTCCATGTCTGGACCGACGTCGAAGAGTATTTCCACGAAGCGATCGGGGCCGCTGCTGCGACGGGCCTGTTCGCCCCGCCGGCCGACGTACCCCAGCGGCACGCCGAGCATGATCTCGATTACCGCACGCACTTCGAGCGGCGGACGAGGCTCGCCGGCGAGCCGGTGTGGCGGGCGGCCCTGGAACGGAACGCAGCGCCGCCGCGGGAGTCACGGCTCCCGATTCCCGCCGTGCCCCGGGCCGACGACGCCTGAGGCGTTGCTGCCGTCGCGGTCCGAGCCGGGCCGGGATTGCCAGGCTTTTTGAGACGGTCAGCGAGTAACCGTCTCGTAGGTCCTAGAGACCCCACTGCGGGGATCGTGCCCGAGGGCGAGTTGGTAGAGCTTCTCCCCCGCCGGCGTCGGATAGCGGCCGGTGAGGCAGGCCTCGCAGAGGGCGGCCGAGGGCATGTCGATCGAACGGGCCACCGACTCAACCGGGAGGTAGCGCAGCGAGTCGGCCCCCAGGCGGCTTGCCATCTCCGCCTGGGCCTCCTCCGTGAGGACGCCGTCGCGGAGGAACGGCGGAGCGAAGAGCTCACCGATCGTCGACATATCGATGCCGTAGAAGCACGGCGCCACGATCGGTGGGCAGGCAATGCGGACGTGGATCTCCTTGGCCAGCCCCAGCGTGCGCATCCTCCCCAGGAGAACCTTCATGGTGGTGCTGCGGACGATCGAATCCTCGACGAGGATCACCCGCTTCCCCTCGAGCACCTCGCGGAGTGGAGTGTATTTCGATTCCGCCTTCTGACGCCGGCTCGCGGCCCCGTCGATGAATGTCCGCCCGGTGTAGCGGTTGCGAATCAGCCCTTCGACGGACGGGATCGAGAGCCGGTAGGCCATCGCGTCGGCGGCCGCCTTGCTCGTATCGGGCACCGGAACAACGACCGTGTCGGCGTCGATCGGCACCGTCTCGAGCCTGGCGAGCTCCTCGCCGAGGCGCTTGCGGACAAGGTACACACTCCGCTCGTCCATCGTGCTGGCGACATTTGCGAAGTAGACCCATTCGAAAAAGCAGTGGGCCCGCCTCGGGCTCTCGGCGAAGCGTTCGATCCGCGCCCCGGTGGCGTCGACGACCAGCGCCGTCCCCGGCTCGAGCGAGCGGATCGATTCGGTGGCGAAGCCGAGATTGAGCAGCGCCACGCTCTCGCTGGCGGCAGCGACCAGCGGACCTTCGATGGCATACTCCATCGGCCGGATGCCGAGGGGATCGCGGGCGACGATCATCCTCCCGCACGCATCGATCACCGCGATGTTCCAGGCGCCGTCAAAACGCCGGGAAATCGCCGCGAGGAGTTCCACGGGCGTCGGGATCGCATCTCCCGAGAGCTCGCGGCCGATGGCGTGGAGGATCACCTCAGTGTCGTTGTCACGGGCGAGGTGGTTGTCGCCGTCGGCGAGGATCTCGGCACGCAGTTCGGGATAATTGGCCAGCTGTCCATTGAAGCCGAAGGAAAACCACTTGCGCTTTTGGATGTGGGGACGCTCGAGGGGCTGGGCGTAGCCACGATCCTCGGCGCCGCACGTCGCATACCGGACGTGCCCGATCGCCGCCGGGCCGGTGTGCTGATCCATGAGCCGCTCGTAGACGCTCCGGTGGCTCATCCCGAACACTTCGCTCACGCTCCCGACATCCTTGTGGGTGGCGAGGAGTTGGTTGCGGTCGGGATTCCAGGCCGTCATTCCGGCAGAGAGTTGCCCACGGTTCTGGATGTCGAGGAGCATCCGGGGAACGAGCCGGGCCACGTCCTTGGGCCCCTGCGCCGGGCAGAGCGGGCTGGCCGCGGCACCGGGGAGGTGATAGATCGCCGCGAGGCCGCACTCGTGATGGAGTTCTCCCACCATATCGCCTGCATGCAGGCCCCTGAGAGGGTTCCGAACACGGGTCAGCGCCCGGCCACCGGACGAGCGGTCGTGGCCACGTCGTCGCCAGCCACGATTCCAACTCTACAGCACCGCACCGGCGGCGCTCAATCGCCACCACCCGTGCCGCGGCGTGGCTCAAAAAACACCCCCGAGCCCGACGCTCGACGACGGCCCCGCCGGGAGAGGCTGGAGTCGGTTTTTCTCCGGCTGTTAGGATATGGGTCTTCCGTGCCGGTCCAGCCTCCACCACCGAGCCCCATGCCCGACCCGCTCCGCCAGGACGTCGCCGACGTCGCCCGTCTCCTTGTCGTCAAGGTCGGCACGCGCGTGCTCACTGGCGCCGACGGCCTCCTCGATCCCCACCGCATCGAGGCCCTCGGCAGACAATTCGACACGCTCCTCGCCTCCGGGAGGAGCGTCGTGCTCGTCAGTTCGGGGGCCGTGGGGGCCGGCATGGGGCGGATGGGATTGGCGTCGCGTCCCCAGGAGCTTGCCCACCTCCAGGCGGTTGCGGCCATCGGCCAGAGCTGCCTCATCGAGGCCTACGAACGGGTCTTCCGTTCCCGTGGCCGACATGCGGCTCAGGTCCTCCTCGTCGCCGACGATCTTCAGGACCGGGCCCGTTACCTGAACATCCGCAACACCCTCCGCGCCCTCCTCGACTACGGGGTGATCCCCGTCATCAACGAAAACGACACCGTGAGTGTCGAGGAACTGCGGACGAGCTTCGGCGACAACGACCGGCTGGCGGCCCTCGTGGCGACGCTCCTGGGGGCCCCGCTGCTGGTCCTCCTCTCCGATGTCGACGGCCTCTTCGACCGCCATCCATCCGATCCGGCGGCCCGGAAGCTCGACACCGTCGAGAAGCTCGACGCCGGCATCGACGGCCTGGCCCGTGACACGTTCGGCGGCCTCTCCAAGGGGGGAATGGCAAGCAAGATCAAGGCCGCCCGGATCGCCACGGAAGCGGGTGGCCACTGCATCATTGCGTCGGGGCGTGACGACCGGGTGCTCGACCGGATCGTCGCCGCCGACACGGTGGGGACACTGTTCGTCGGCCGGGGAACGGCGATGCCGGCGTGGAAACGCTGGCTGGGGTGGTCGGCCGATGCCCGCGGTCGAATCATCGTCGACGACGGCGCTCGCGGAGCGGTGGTGTCGCAGGGGCGGAGCCTGCTCGCCGCCGGCGTCCGTGCCGTGGAGGGGAACTTCACCGCCGGAGAGGTCGTTTCGCTCGTCGGCGGCGACGGCGAGTTTGCCCGGGGGCTGGCCAACTATCCTGCCGACGACCTGCGGCGGATCGTGGGCTTGAAGACGGAGCAGATCGTCGACACCCTTGGCTACTGCCCCTACGAAGAGGTCATCCACCGCGACAACCTCGCGGTCATCCGCCGCGACGCGCCGAACGGGTCCGCACGATGATCTGGGAATGCCTCATCGTCCTCGTCCTGATCCTCGCCAACGGCTTCTTTTCCGGGGCCGAGATGGCGATCGTCGCCAGCCGTCGCGGCCGGCTCCGGCAGATGGCCGAGGCCGGCGATGCGGCGGCGAAGACGGCCCTCGAACTCGCATCGAGCCCCGACCGATTCCTGCCGACGGTGCAGATCGGGATCACCCTCGTCGGCACGCTCGCGGCGGCCTACGGCGGCGACCGGCTGGTGAGCGACCTGGCCGAATGGCTTGGCTCCGTCCTTCCGCCCGGGCTGGCGAGCGCCGCCCGATCGATCGCCCTGACGATGTTCGTGGGGCTGCTGTCGTTCTTCACGCTCCTCCTCGGCGAACTGGTGCCGAAACGACTGGCGCTGCGCAGGGCCGAGGCGCTCGCCTGCGCCGTCGCCCCGGCGATGCATCTGTTCGCCCGGGTGGCGACCCCGCTGGTGTGGATGATGAGTTGGTCGACGAAGGCGATGCTGTTTCTCCTCGGCGCTCACAAGCAGGACGGCCCGACGGTGTCGGTGGACGACATCGAGCACCTCCTCGAAGCGGGGCGGGCGGAAGGGATCCTCGAACCGGTGGAGCAGGCCGTGGCGACCGAGGCCCTGCGGCTCGGCGAACGGAGCGTCCGCGACATCATGCGGCCGCGGATCGATCTCGACGCCCTCGACATCGCCACGCCCCCTGGCGAGGTGCTCGGGGCGATCGCGATGGCGGGCTACTCGCGACTCCCCGTCTACGAAGGCTCGCTCGACCACATCCTCGGCTACGTCGCCCTCAAGGACGTGCTCCGGCAAAACTGGATGGGCTGGCCGATCGAGCTGCGGAAGATCCTTCACAAGGCGCTGTTCGTGCCCGAAACGATGCCGCTCGACCGCCTCTTGGAGATGTTTCAGAAGGAGAAGAACCAACTCGCGATCGTCCTCGACGAATATGGCGGCACCGAGGGGATGGTGACGCTCGAGGACGTGCTCGAGGAGCTCGTCGGCGAAATCCATTCCGAACACCACCGCGACCGCGACACGCCCTTCGTCGAACGGGGAGATGGGTCGTGGCTTGTCGACGGCGGGGCCGGGGTGGAGGCTCTGGCCGAGGTGTTCGGGCTTCGGCTCGATCCGGGCCCCCGCGACTATTCGACGGTGTCGGGCCTCGTCCTGGCCAGACTCGAGCGGATCCCCTCCACGGGCGATACGACCGACTGGCAGGGGCTGTCGATCGAAGTGGTCGACATGGACGGTCGCCGGATCGACAAGCTCCTCATCAAGAAGCGTTGATCGAAAAAGCGTTGATCAGGAAGCTTCGGTCGAAAAAGCGCTGTTCGCCGCCGCCGGCAGGTTTTTCAGTGACCGGCATCTCAGTGCCACAAATCCCGCGATCGCCGTCCGCAAAATGGTCACGGTGCCGGCGGGCGAGCGTCCGGCGGCACTTCGAGTTCGCGGGTCTCGCCGGTCGGTCGGGGCGTGTTCACCGGAGGGGTGTTTGGGCCGGCCGGCATGCCGGCCGGCATCGGCGGCGGAGCGATGGGGAGCGAGCGGTCGACGACATCCTGGAGCACGAAAGGCTTCGGGAACTGTTCGTCCAGTTGCTCGAGCACCTTCCGGTAGCGGAGGATGTAATCGTTGATGTCCTCGTTGGTGATCGTGTCGTTGCGGAGGATCGGGGAGGCGTCGAGCACCTCCCGCCAGGCGACGAACGCATCTTCGTAAAACTTCTTCGCCGGCTGCAGGCGGGCATTCTCGAACTCCTTCGCCGCCGACCAGGTCGCCTCGCGGGCCCGCAGCGCCGGTTCAGTGACCTCCGACTCGCAGCAAGCTCGCCAGAAGTCGAAGTTCACGATCTCCCGGTAGCGACTGATGATCTCGGCGGTCTCGTTGGCTTCGAGCCACTGCCGGGCGAGATCCCGCGCCTTGTCACGGACGTCGGCCGGCGCCTCCTTCGCGACCATCGGCCAGTTGACCCGCGTCATCTCCCCCGCCGCGTAAGCCGCGCGCTGTTGGGCATCAGTGCGGTCCATTGGCGGCACCGCGACCGCCTCCTTCATCTCCGATGCGAGCGATTCACGTAGCCTCTCTTCCATCCCCTGGAATTGGCCAGGGAGAAGCTTTTCGAGCTCCTCGTTGATTCGCGACGCACGCGACAGCTCCTCCTCCCGAAGGCCGAGCCGAATCGGCACGTCCCAGGTGGTGGGGATCTCGCGGACGGCGAAGTCGCGCATTTCCTTCCCTGCCTTCTCCCAGGCGGCCCGCGCCGCCGAGCCGAACGAGCCGTCGTCCTCGAGGGCCCGTGAGTAATTGATCATCGTCATCATCGGTTCGCTGTGGAAAATCAGCGCCGTTGTCTTCAGCGGGGCCCCAGAGTCGGCGAGTTGCTGGCCGGCGTGATACTTCTCGTTCCCAACGAGCCAGTTATCCCGTTCCGGGAGTGTCCGGCCCGGTCGGTCGCGCTCGTGAAAATCGTCATCGGACTTGAAGAGCCGGCGGTATTGCACCTTCTCGTCGGCGCGGCCGATCTTCTGCCCGATGAACCAGCCCATCCGCCCCTGCAGCCGCGGCTCGCGTTGGTTGTAGCCGATCCCCTGCCGGAGAAACTCGATCCCCTTCATCACCCAGGCGTAGCGATCGTGGTAGTCGTCGAACTCCACCGAAATGTTGTAGGAGAGGTTGTGGGCCTGAAAATCCCAGACGGAGTAGAAGTTGGGCTGGAGCTTCGTCATCTGCTCGAGGGCCGCCGAGAGATTCGTCCAATCCTCCACCTTCTTGTAGTGGTTGGCCCGGTCCCAGAGGAGCGTCACGGCCACGTTCTTGAGGCCAAGCGTCGCCAGGCGGATCGTCTCGCTCGTCGGATCGACATCACCGAGATTCGCCTGGGAGAGCCCGAACTGCTTCCGCAGCTGTGCGAGCTTCCCCCCCTCGCTCGTCGAATCGGCCGGCTGGCTCAGCGCCGAGAGCGGCACGAGGAGCGCGGCGATGCCGACCAGGGCCAGGAGCGTCGAAGGACGCAACCCGAACCATGACCCGCGCCCTGCCGATCGCTTTCCGGTCGGCTCGCTTCCGCGACGCCGTCCATCCTGACCGGCGGGACTGCCGCCAGAGGAATCGTTTCCGTGGATCGATTGCCGATTCATGACGCCACCTCCCGCGCCCGCAGGCACAAGGCACCGATGATGAAGAACGCCAAGAGATATCCGAACGTCTCGGCGGAATGCGCCAAGATGAGATCAAAGGGAATGTCGAAGCCACTGGAGACGAAGTCACCCGTCCCGAGCGAGGAGAGCGAGGGGAAGATCGCGGCCCCCAGACGCATCGGGGCCATGAGCACCGTGTCGATTCCCTTCATCGCGGCCACGAACGAACTCTGCTCGAGGTCGAGCGTGATCGAGGTCTGCGTCACGAGCCGATAGAACGACTCGATCGGCCCGCCGCCGGGGGCAATCGTCGAATCCCCCGTGACCTGGCTCTCGAAGAGCCGCTGGATGAACTCGCGAAACAGACCGACAAGGACCACCGAAAGCGTGGCGAGGAGGGCGACCGGCCCGGCGAGAAACGTGCTGAACATCACGCCGAGAGCCGTCACCAACAGCATCGAGAACCAGATTCCGAGGCAGCTCTTGAGGTAGTTCCAGGCGAACGACCCGTTGCCGCTGCGGATGTAGAAGTCGGCCTGAGCGACGCCGAAATACTGCCCCGGCTCGAGGCACTGGAGGACGACCTCCACCTTGCCGTCGGAGACGATGTCGCGGTAAAGATCGACCTGCTTCGTACCGCCATCGGTGGTGGTTGTGGAGAGCGCTAGCGGCACCTTCCACTCGTCGATCGTGAATTCCTTGGCCGTGAAATACCGCGGATCGGACTGGAGTCCGCTGGTTGGATTGCGGACGCGGACGCTTCCGGCGATCCCCTTCTCGATGTTCCCCTTGTGGGTGCGGAAGACGCGGACGAGCATCTCGAGCGGCAGCCCGTCGGGAAAATCCGCCGCGTTGACCCCTTCAAAGGTCCAGATCGCCGCGGCGAGCTTCCCACCCTCGATGTACTGACGGTAGGACCACTCGGCCCCGACACTGATCCCCTTGGCACTGGCCTGCCCCTGACGGTCGAGGAAACGCAGCGTGCCCCGGAGGGGCTTGCGTGCCTCGAGGAGGCCGAGCGGCGGGGTGAGGCGGTAGCCGGTCTTGCCGCCGCTGGTGACCGCCTCGATCTCGTGGCGATGCCCTTGGATGTGGTCGGTGCGCCCACTGCCGTCGGCCGACAGCTCGACCCGATGGCGGTGGCCGCGGTCGAGGCTCGTGCGCCCCTCGTACCCGGTCACGGTGCCGTCTTCGGAGCGGATCTCGATGACATCCTCAGCCGTGAGTTCGTGGCCGTGCTGCACGCTGCGCACGACGAACCCCCAGCCCACGGCCCCCATCACGGCCAGCAGCGCCGTGCCGACCACGGAGAACCCGAGCATGCGGCCCAGGACCACCTCCCCGGTTCGCACCGGCTTGGTGGTCACCGTCTGAATGGCCTTCGCCTTGAAGTCGGCAGGGAGGCTGAAGACGGAGAGGATCAGGGTCACCATGCAGACGAGGAAGTTCGTCGCGGTGAGGATGAATCCGAGGTAGAGCTTGCCCGGGTTGACGCTCGTCGGGTCGAGGAACCAACCAGCGAAGAGCACGAGGATCGCAAACAGTGCGAGCACCACCAGCACGTTGCGCCGCAGCGCCTCCTGAATGGCGAGCCTGGCCAGCGCCCAGATCCGCCGCGGGGCCATCCCAGCGAGGTCCTGAACTCCGGAGAGGATCCCCCGGTAGACACGGTCACCGGCCTGCAACGGCCCGTACACCGCCGACTGCACGAGCCAGGCTGCCGCGGCGGCAATCACCGCGACAAGACTCGCTGCGAACAGATACCAGAGGAACGCCGGGCCGATCCACTGCGAGAACTTCGGAATCGCCTCTTCCAGAACCATGTGCCGCTGCCCCGCTGCGTGTCACCGCTCACCAAACCCCTATTGCACGATCAACCCCGCCAAAAACGCTCTCACTTCGGCCCCTGCCCGCCGTTTCGTCCTACCCCTGCCGGGCACGCCGGCCAGGCCGAGCCTCGGTATCGCGAACGACGTCGAGGAACAGGTCTTCGAGGGTGGTGCGGGGATTGCCGATCTCGACATCCTCCCCGCCGTGGCGCCGAAGGACTTCGCGGATCTCCTCGGTCGCCGCGGCCGACAGCCCCTTGGCCCGGATCTGCGTGACGTCGGTGACCCGGAGGAGATCATCGACGCGACCGAGCTCCTTGAGCTCGCCCTGATGGAGGACCGCAATCCGATCACAGACGTCCTCGACGTCGGCGAGGAGGTGGGACGACATGATGACCGTCTTCCCCTTCTCCCGCAGCTCGATGATGAGGTCCTTCATCTCGCGCGTCCCGATCGGGTCGAGCCCGCTGGTCGGCTCGTCGAGGATGACCAGTTCGGGATCGTTGATCAGCGCCTGGGCGACGCCGATGCGCCGGGTCATACCCTTGGAATACTCCCGGAGTTGACGCTTGCGGTCGCGCTCCAGACCCACACGCTTGATGAGAGCTGTTGCCCGTCGCTTTCGCTCGTCTGGGGGCATGTCGAAGAGGCGGCCGTAGAAGTCGAGCGTCTCCTCGGCGTCGAGAAATTTGTAGAGGTAAGACTCCTCGGGCAGGTACCCGATCCGCTCGTTCTTGGAGACGTCGGTCGCCTCCTTGCCGAACACGAACGCCTCGCCCGACGTCGGGAAGATGAGCCCGAGGAGGAGCTTCATCGTCGTCGTCTTCCCAGAACCGTTGGGGCCGAGGAGGCCAAAGATCTCGCCGCGACGGATCTCCAAGTCGAGCGGCTTGAGCGCCACTTTCTTGCTCCGGCCCCAGAAGTCCCGGTAGGTCTTCGCCAAGTTGCGGGCCTCGACGATCACCTCGCCGTGCTCCCGCCTCACCGCCCGTTCCTGCGCTGCCATGGAACCTTCCTCGTGATGCCCGAACTTCGTTCGTTCGACCGGCGAAACCTGCCGAAAACCCCCAACAAGAATGCAATCACCACGTTGTACAGACAAGTTGCCAATTGTGTAGGGGCCCAAGCCCCGAACAAGACCGCCCCAACAGAGTGCCCGCGAAACGGCGCCGGAGAGGCGTTGCCCGGGCCGGCCGCCGGCCCCCGAAAGGCGTCGCCAAGCCATCCCCCGGTCCCTACAGAACCCGAGCCCAGCGTTTCGATCTCCTCGCCAACTACGCGGATGACCGTACGATGGTTTGCCCCTGACGGGCCCCAAGAGGTTGACACCAACGGGAGGCCGAGGATAATTCGTTATCGAGAATGAGTCTCAATATCGCCTTGGAGCCATGCTTTCGTCATGAAAGCCTTTGGAAATAACTGTGGCTGTCGTGCCTACGGCGGACTGCAATCGGCCCCGGATCGCAGCGCTTTCACGCTCGTCGAATTGCTGGTTGTGATCGCCATCATTGGCACCCTCGTCGGCCTCCTCCTTCCCGCGGTCCAGGCCGCCCGGGAAGCGGCGCGACGGATGCAGTGCCAGAATCACCTCAAGCAGTGGACGCTGGCGCTGGCCAATCACGAGGGGGCGACCCGCCGCTACCCACCCCTCCGAACCTGGGAGGGGGCCGTGGCCACGCCGGGGAGTTCTTGGTCGGCCCAGGCGCGACTGCTCCCGTACGTCGAGGAAGTCGCCGTCGGATCCGAAATCGCCCGACAACTCGGCATTGATTACTCGGCGGCCCGCTTGGCCGACGGAGTCACCCAGATCTCGTCACTGCGGATCGCCCCCCTGCTCTGCCCGTCAGAGAAGAACGACCGCCAGCGCGTCGACGGCAGCACGCTCTACTACCCGCTCAACTACGGCGTGAACGCCGGCACATGGCTCGTGCTCGATCCCGTCACCGGCGAGACCGGGGATGGGACGTTCATCGTCAATGGACGCCTCCGCTCCGCCGACGTCCTCGACGGGCTTTCCAACACGCTCGCCTTCGCCGAAGTGCGGGCCTACACCCCGTACCGCCGCGACACCGCCGCCGCCCGGAGCGTGGCCCCCACATCGGCTGCCGGCATCCCCAGCGGCGGCACGGTGAAGGCCGACAGTGGCCACACCGAGTGGGTCGACGGCCGGGTTCACCAATCCGGCTTCACCGCTACCTTTCCGCCCGGATCGATTTTCCGAGTGACGGTCAACGGCGTCGAGGTCGACGGCGATTGGAACAACCAACGGGAGGCGACGTCGGCGAGCGTGCCGACGATGGCCGCCATCACGGCCCGGAGCTACCACCCCGGACTGGTCAACGCCGCGATGATGGACGGCAGCGTTCGCGGCTTCTCCACCGACATCACCCAGGATGTTTGGCGAGCATCTGCGACCCGGTCAAACGGTGAGGTCGACGCAACCGCTCCCTGACGGCAACCACTGGCCAGAGAGAGGCTTAGCGGCCCAGTGCCTGGCTAGCGCTCGGCGTCACCGGCTCCGCAGCCTCCGCCGCGGCGGCCCGCTCGCTGGCCACGGCGACCGAGCGGTGCGCCATGATCAGCTCATTCGGGGTGAACCATGCATCGTCGGGGCGGCCAAGACGGTCGATCTTCTTGGCGGAGAGCTCTGCCCAAGTGAGTCCGTTGGCAACGTGCCACGTGGCTGCTTGGGCGACCTTCTGCGAAAGCTCTCCACGGCCGAGAGCCTCGAGGAGCGACTGCAGCTTGGGGTCGGTGGAGAAGCTTTCGAGGGCAACGAGCTTGTAGGCCATCCGGCTCGAAGGCTCCTTCTTGCCATGCTCGAGGCAGACGGTCGTGATCCGCATGACCTTGGTTTTCTCAGGGGGCACCGAGAAGGCACCACCCGGCATCCCACCCATGCCGCCGCCCATCCCACCCATGCCGCCGCCCATCCCACCCATGCCACCGCCCATCCCACCCACGCCACCGCCCATCCCACCCATGCCGCCGCCACCCATCGCCTGTCCACCACCCATGCCACCCATGCCACCACCCATACCCCCGCCCATGCCACCCATCCCACCCATCTGCCGGAGCGCGGGCACGCCTGCGTAGGCCGCCGGCATCTTCAGCGTCAGCGGCTTGTTCGACTTGTTGGTGACGAGGATCTGCGCGGAGCGCGAGTCGTTCGGGATGAACTTCACCGTCACGAGTCCGGCAGACTCGGCGTCGAGGACATCGTGGACCTCCGCCGTCGGCCGGCTGGCCGGTTGCTTCGATGTTCCGGCGTCGCGGGCGTGCGCCACGACGGCAGTCAACGAGAGCGCGATCAGGCCGAGAAAAGCGATCAGTGAGCGGGCCATGGCAAAACCCTTTGAGGCCGGAATCGATCCGGTACGGGGAGGATTCGAGGGGCGGATCACCGGGCTGCCGGAGAAGCTGCCCTCCCCCCTCTCGCATCTAGTATGCCTTCGGTTTCTGGCGAGGGAAATCGAGAGGGGATGCCGAGGGATTGCCGATCGGGGGGGTGGTGCCGGTCGAACGGCCGATCCGAGCGTTCACCATGAGAAAAAAAGAGCGAAGAAAAAAAGAACAAACCCCAAGGGGGACACCCCTGGGGTTTGCTTTTGATCAGATGAACGGTGTCCGGCAAGCCGGACAGTCCAAATCAACGCTTCGAGAACTGCGTGCCACGACGGGCACCGCGGAGGCCGTACTTCTTCCGTTCCTTCATCCGTCCATCACGGGTGAGAAACCCACCCTGACGGAGCGGTTCGGCAAGTTCGCCATCAAAGCTCTTGAGAGCCCGGGCAATTCCGAGCCGGCAGGCACCGGCTTGGCCGGACGGCCCGCCGCCGTCGACGGTGATGTCAACGTTTACGGCCGACTGGCAACCAACGACCTCGAGAGCACCGAAAACGAGCACCCGGTCCTTGATCGAGGGAAAATAGACCCCGAGTTCACGACCGTTGACCTTGATCGTGCCGTTACCAGGACGCAACCGCACGCGGGCTACCGCCGTCTTGCGTCGACCGGTGGCGAGCACGTCGCCATTGTTACGCACATTTCTCGTTCCCTGCTCGGTCATCGAATGAGTCCTCGTGTCAGGATCCGGATTCAGCGATCGGACCCGGTGTCAGTGGGGGGGGAGGTGAAAGTCAGCGGGCCGCCAGTTCGAGCGTCTCCGGCATCTGGGCCTGGTGGGGATGCTCCGCACCGGCATAGACCTTGAGTTTGTCGTGCATGTGCCGGCCCAAACGGGACTTCGGGAGCATGCGGCGAACCGCCTCGTCGATGATCAACTCCGGCCTGCGCTCGAGGCGATCGGCCGCAGTCTCCGACTTGAGCCCCTGGTAACCGGTGTACCAGCGGTAGAGTTTCTGCTGCCACTTCTTGCCACTGAACTGAACCTTTTCGGCGTTCACGATGACGACGAAATCGCCGGTATCAACGTGCGGCGTGTAGGTGGGGCGATGCTTTCCCATGAGGATCATCGCGACCTCGCTCGCCAACCGGCCCACCCGCTTGTCGGTCGCGTCGACCAGCCACCAGCGCTGCTCAACTTCGCCCTGCTTCGCCATGAACGTCTTCATTGATCCCGATGTCCTCTTTTGTCCGCGGTTCGTCGTGGCCCGCAGCCTCGTTGACCGGCAGGCGCGAACCCTCTCGACGGAAGCCCCGGAGGATACCAATGCCGGCCGCCCCGGGCAAGCGACCTCCGCAGGCCGCGGAAAGAGGCCGATTCACCCCCGCCCCCCGCCTCCGGAGCCATTGCTCAGCACCCCTTCCCAGAGGCTATCGGAGAGGAGCAGGCCCGATCTTGTGAGTCGGACCCGGGCGCCGTCATCGACGGCCCAGCCGTTGGCCACCCATCCCCGCACCAAATCCCCGGCCAGATCGTCGAAAGAAAGCCCGCTCTCGTTCCGGAACGTTTTGCGGACGATCCCGTCCCGCCGCCTCAAGCCCACGACAATCCGCTCCCTGGCGGCCCCCTCCGCCGTCATCCGGTCGTGGTCGTCAGCCGGGTCGAGCCCCGCTTCAACGCGTCGCATCCAAGTGAAGGGGCTGCGGTGGTTGGTGGTCCTCGTGCGCCCGTCAAACCGGGCGGCCCCCGGCCCGAAGGCCTCCCAAGGGCGGCAATCCCAGTAGCGTTCGTTGTGCTGGCAACGGTGTCCGGGGCGGGCGAAGTTCGAGACTTCGTAGTGCTCGAAGCCCCCCGCTTCCAGCCGTTCGATCGCCCCCTCGAACATCCGCCGTTCGAGATCCTCCTCGGCACGCTCGAGGGCGCCACGGTTGAGGAGGCCGATGAATCGCGTCCCCCGTTCCCAGGTCAGGCAGTACACCGAGACATGGTGGACGCCGAGGGCGAGAACGTCGTCGAGATCCCGCTCCACCTCGGCGAGTGATTGGCCCGGCGCTGCCGTCATGACATCGATGTTGACGGCCAAGCCGGCGCCGAGGAGGAGGGCGACGGCACGGCGCACCTGCTCGGGCGTGTGATCCCGGTCGAGGGCTTTGAGGGTCCGGGCCGAGAGCGACTGGGCGCCGAGACTGACCCGGCTCACCCCGCAGGCCACCGCCGCCGCCACGAGCGCCGCATCGACATCGGCCGGATTGGCCTCGATCGTCACCTCGGCGCTGGCGACGGGGGCGAGACGGCCGGCGAAAGCCCCCCACAACCGCCGCAGCCCTGCAGCGCCGAGATGGGACGGGGTCCCCCCGCCGACGTACAGCGTGTCGAGGTCGAGAGCGGCGGGGAGACGCTCGAGTTCCTGCCCGATCGCCCTGAGGTAGCGATCGACGAGATCATCCCGTCCGGCAACGACGGCGAAGTCGCAGTAGCCGCAGCGGTGCCGGCAAAACGGAACATGGACGTAGGCGGCCCTGGGCGATTCCACGGCGACTGGCATGGTGGCACCTTCGTCCACGACCACCTCAGAGCCACACCTGGAGTCGGCCACCGAGCATGTCGGGAAGCCGCTTGGCGAGGATGCGGAGAATCCGTTCGTCGGTGTACCGGGTGGAGAAATGGCTGGCAATCACCACCTCATTGCGAAACCGGTCGCGCCGGGCGAGGAAATCGTCGAGGTGCATGTGCCCGAACTTGTGGATCCGCTCCTTGCGGTGATTGTGGGCCACGAAGGTGAGCTCCGTGATCAGGATCATCGCCTCGAACATCGCCGGACAGCGGTCGAGCCCCTCGGGGGAACTGTCGCCGAGATAGGCTACCAGCGGAGTGCGCACTTCGTGCGTCACGTCGGTGCCGGAGAGCCGCAGATCGCGGATCTTCTCCCCCGGCAAACCGAGAAATTCCTGCTTGAGCTTGCGCCGCCGCTCCCAGACGACGAAGCCGACGCTCGGCAACGTGTGCGTCGTCTCCGAGACGGTGACGACATGCTCGCGCGAGAGTTCGATCTCGTCGCCGGGGCAGGCGGGGAGGAGCGTGCAGGGGAGCCGCCCGCGGTCGAGCCGCGACACCGCCTTGAGGAGCTTCTCGATCGGCTCGATCGACGCCTCCGGAACGTAGATCGTCGGCGGCTCCATCTTCATCATCCGCCGCCGCGCCACGTACACCGGCAGGGCGGCGATATGGTCGAGATGGGTGTGGGAGAGAAACCATGTCCCGGTCGCCATGAACGCCCAGGGCTGGGCCCCGAGATCGAATCCGAGCTTCAGCTCCGGGATCCTCCAGTAACTCTGGACTGCCGCCCGGGAATAGCCCTGGATGGTGAGCCCCTTGTGAACGAGTGTGCGGAGCGGAGCGTTCTCGATCATGCAGGGGGGTCGGCGGCTGGAGGAGGGTCGGCTCGGGAAGACGCTTCGGCAGCCGGGGACGGCGCCGAGGTCGGGGTGGAGGACGCTGAGGCGGGGGAGCCGGTCGCGGCGAGGGGAGGCTGCGGAACGACCGGGGGGGGCTCGAGCCAAATCTCGTCGAAGAGGGCCTCCTGCCGGGCTGCCAGCCGGTGGCGGCGGACCAACTCAAGGATCGCCAGAAACATACCCACGAGGCGCGACCGGGGCATAGCCTCCTCGAACAGCTCCGAGAAAGCCACCTTCCCCCGCCCTGTGACGAGCCCCTCGATCCGCTCCATGTGGATCTCGATCGGCGTATCGTCGTGGACAATCTGCCGGGGACGACGCTTCTCGCGCTTCCGCAGCACGCGCGACATGGCCCCGACGAGGTCCCAGACGTGGACGTCGCCGATCGACACTTCCGCGGCCTGCCCCCGCCCCGTGGGGACATCGGCCATGACGCGGGCAAAGCGGAGGTCCCACCGCCGGGCCCGGTCCTCGAGGTGGACGGCGGCGTCGCGGTACTGCTTGTACTCGAGCAATCGCTGGACGAGATCCTCGCGGACCAATTCCACCGGCTCCTCGGTCTCCTCGGGACGGGGCACGAGGGCCCGCGCCTTGATCTCGAGGAGCACGCTCGCCAGCTCCACGAACTCCCCGACCTGATCGATCGCCAGCACCTCGAGCACCTCCAGCGACGCGATGAACTCCGTCGCAATGACGGCGATTGGCACCTCGGCGATGTCCACTTCCTGCCTTTTGACTAAGAACAGGAGGAGGTCCATCGGCCCCGAGAAGACGTCGGTGGCGACCTTGAACTGCACGCCGGCCTCTGGGGATGGGGGGGACGAACGGGAGCCGCGGCCGGGCAGGGAAGACTTTTTCCCCGGACCACGAGGCATTTGCCGGAGAAACGCCCGTCGTGTCAATGCCGGGAGCCGCGGCTGTGCGGTAGGATGAGGGGCATGAACCCCGACATTCTCTGGGCCCCGTGGCGATTGGCCTACATTCAGGGGGCTCCTGCCCCGCGACCGCAATTGGTGGAGCCGGCCACTTGGCGGACCGGCGCCGACCAGACCTGCTTCCTCTGCCGAGCGGCTTCAGCCTCCCCCGAGCACGACCGCGAGCTGGGGGTCGTCGTGCGAACCGGCTCGAGTGTCGTGGTTCTCAACCGTTTCCCGTATGCCAACGGCCATCTCCTTGTCGCGCCGCTCGACCACCGGGCCACACTCGCCGACCTCGACCGTGACCAGCTCCTCGATCTCCAGGAACAACTCGTCACCTGGTGCCGGCGGATCGAGACCGGGATGGAGGCCCACGGCTTCAACATCGGCCTCAACGTCGGAGCCGTCGCCGGGGCGGGGGTTCCGGGGCATCTCCACTGGCATCTCGTGCCGCGCTGGCCGGGGGATGTGAACTTCATGCCCTCCGTGGCGGGCGTGAAGGTACTCCCCCAGTCGCTCGATGCCCTCTGGCAGCAACTCCGCGGCGCGGAGCCCCCCCGCCCATGACCGATCGACCTTCCGTCCCCGCTGCTTCCTGGCTCCCAGACTGGCGAGCACGGGAAGCGATGATCCTCGCTCCCTGGGCGATGCATGCGGCCGACTCGCGCGGGCGCGTTCACGATGAGCAGCCCCACACTTTCCGCAGCCCCTACCAGCGCGACCGCGACCGGATCCTCCACTCCGCCGCCTTCCGCCGCCTCGCCCACAAAACCCAGGTGTTCACCGGATACCACGGCGACTACCACCGCAGCCGGCTGACACACACCCTCGAGGTGACAAGCATCGCCCGGACGCTCGCCCGGGCGCTGGCCCTCAACGAGGATCTCGTCGAAGCCCTGGCGATGGCCCATGACATCGGCCATCCCCCCCTGGGGCACGCCGGGGAGGATGTCCTCGACGAGCTGCTCGTCGATCAGGGGGGCTTCAACCACAACGCCCAGGCGCTGCGGATCATGGAGCTCCTCGAATCCCGCTATCCCGGATTTCCCGGCCTCAATTGTTCCCGTGAGGTGCTCGACGGGCAGGCGACACGCCGCAAGGACGGCAGCGGCGCTCCGCCGATCCTCGAGACGCAGGTGGTCGACGCGGCCGACTCGATCGCCTACGACACGCACGACGCTGACGACGCGGTGGAACTGGGGCTTGTTCCGCTGGAGGAGCTCCTCGAACTCCCACTGGTGGCCGCTGCAGCCGAACGCGTCCATGAGCGTCACGGCCGTCTCGTCGGCGTCGATCTGCGCCGGGCCGTCCTCCTCGAGCTGGTCGACTTCCAGGTTGCCGGGCTCATCGCCAGGGCCCGGGGAACGATCGACGCCCTCGCCATTCGCTCTCCGGAGGATGTCCGCCG
>Ga0164295_10001080_pt1 | contig 22515 bp, 20 predicted proteins | sample GEODES006metaG_FD_111798 | JGI IMG/M metagenome (GOLD analysis project Ga0164295, IMG submission 111798) | Oligotrophic lake water microbial communities from Sparkling Lake, Wisconsin, USA - GEODES006 metaG | ecosystem: Environmental > Aquatic > Freshwater > Lake | place: USA: Sparkling Lake... | reverse complement strand
CGCCAATTCTTAGACTTCTCCACTTCTCACTTCTCGACATCTCCACTTTCTGATGCCCGACCTCACTCGCGATGACCTGTTCGATGCCGCCTTCTTGGACAGGCTTCGCTTGCTCGCGTTGCGCCTTCGCAAACGAAGGCAACTCATGCGCCGTGGCTCGCAATCGACCACGGCCACTGGCTTCACACGCGAGTTCAAAGACTACCGGCACTACACACCGGGTGAGGATTATCGCGGCATTGACTGGCGCCTGTATGCGCGGCTCGACAAGCTCTTCGTGCGGCTCTACGAGGAAACGCAGGAACTCAATCTGCACATCTTGGTCGATACCAGCGGCTCGATGGTCTCGCCCTTCAGCGAGAAACGGAAGCAAGCGCTTCGCTTCGCCGTGGCACTGGCGTATCTCGGGCTTAGTGGGCAGCAGCGCGTCAGCCTGTATTCGATGAACGACGGTATCAAGGTCGAGCTGCCGCCCTTGCGCGGGCAGGGCAACATCGAGAAGATCATTCAGGCGGTGTTGCGCTTCAGCTTCGGTGGCCTGACCGACTTGGAGAAGTGCTTCGAGGACTTCCGACCCACGCGCCAGAGGTTCGGCGTGATCTTCGTCATCTCGGACTTCTATGGCCGCGATGTGACCACCGCTGTCGAAGCCGTGAACCGCGCCGCAGGCTGGCCAGGCGAGAGCCATTTCCTGCAAGTGTTCCATCCCGACGAACGCGCCCCAGATATCGAAGGCGAGGTCGAACTCTCCGAAGTTGAGACGGGTGAACGCCGTCGTTTCTGGATCACCAAGAAGGAAGTGCAGCGCTACACCGAAGCCTTCGACGCCTTCGTCGACAACCTGGAACGCGCCTGCATCAGCCGCCAGATCGACTTCCTCCAAGCCCGCACGGATGAGCCCTTTGAAGAGCGGTTCTTGGAACTACTGACACGCGGGGTGGCGCTCGCCGGAGCCTAGCTATCTAATCACTTCGCACTCCTTACTGTTTGAACTTCCTCGCCCCCAGCTACCTGCACCTGCTATGGATCATTGTGATCCCGGTGGCTCTGTGGCTGTTCCGTCGGAAGGCTAAGCGAGTGAATGTATCCACGTTGTTATTTTTCCGCACGCTGGCGCGCGAGCACAACGAGTCGGCCTGGCTACGCACGGTGAAGAAGTGGCTGTCATTGCTACTCACACTGTTGGTCATTCTTTTTGGAGTCTTTGCGTTAGCCCGTCCGACCAAGGAAGCCGCTGGCGACACACCGGGATCGGTGGTGTGCATGATTGATTGCTCGGCTTCGATGGCCGCGATGGATGGCAGCACCTCTCGACTCGATGAAGCCAAGCGGCTAGCACGCAATCGCGTGCGCGGCCTGCCGGACAGCGTGGTGGTGTCATTGATCGCTTTCGATGACAAGCCGACCGTGCTGCTGTCGCGCAGTCGGAATCGGCGCGAGTTCACGCGACTGCTCGATGGCATTCAATCCGCACCCATCGAAGACAATGCCGAGGCAGCCTTGGCTGCGGCGAAGCGTCTCGCAGCGCTGGAGAAGCCCGCGCAAATCTGGCACTTGGGAGATGAACGCATCGCCAAGGCGGACACCGATGATTATCACTTCACCGATGTCTCGCTGATGAAGGTGATCAATGTCGGCATCACCGGTTTCCAACTGCGCAAGGCACCGCTGACACGTGATCGCTATGAGGGCTTTGTGCGCGTGAGCGCTTCGAGCGCGAATGCAGGCAATGTCTCGGCCACACTGGAAGCCCGCATCGCCGGACGCATCGCGCATCTGCGGGACCTGGAATTGAAGCCAGGTGAATCTTCGTCGCTGATCTTGCCTTTGGAAGGTGTGCATGGTCAGTCCTTGGAGTTGGAATTGAAGTCCATCGATGATTGCCTCGGCTGGGACAATGCACTGATCGCACCGCTACCGAAACTGAAGCCGCTCATCGTGGCCTGGATAACGGACAAGCCTGATCCCTTCACGGAACTAGCGCTGGGGTCACTCATTGAAACCGGCCGCATTGAAATGCTGCGTGGTGAACCGAAGAACTGGCCGCTGAAAGACAAGCCAGATGTGTATGTGTTTGAGAACTGGGTGCCCTATGAATGGCCGCAGGATCGTCCGGTCATCGCTTTGATGCCGCCGAAGTCGAGCGGTCCGCTGCGGGTGCAAGTGCTGACCACGCAGGTGCCGTATGATGCCGTGCGCAGCATCGCTGCCGAACATCCCGTGCTGTATCGCGTGAACACATCGCGACTGTCGCTTACCCAAACAGTGTTCCTTGATCCCAACACCAGCCTGGAGACGCTGTGGCTTGCTGGCACCGAACCCATGCTCGCGGCAGGTGAGTTTAATGGGCAACGTGTGGTCGTGACTGCCTTCTCGCCGAGTCGCTCTGAGCAACTGGCGCTGCTGCCGGCCTATCCTCTCTTGCTTGGCAATGCGCTCTACTGGTGTGCAGAGAATGCGGAAGCGATTAGCGAGCTGAAACCTCATCGCACCGGTGAGCTGCTTTCAGCTTCGGGCACTGTGCAGTGGCAGACGTGGGATGGAAAAAACTTCACCACCGCGAGCGATGTCACACAAGGCTCCCTGCTGAAGCTGCAACGCATCGGCACCTGGACCACGGACGATGAACGAAGTGGTGCGTGTGTGCTGGCTTCGCAGCGCGAGACCGATGTGAAAGCACCGGTTAACGGTGCTCAAGTAGCGAGTGATACCTCCGCTGCCGGCGGCCTGAGCTGGCCACAACTGCTGCTATGGGGCGTGCTCGGTCTGCTCGTGCTGGAGAGCTTTTTGTTTCACCGGCAGGCGGTGTATTGAGCCTGTTCGATAAAGCGCTGCACCAACGCCAAGTCTTTGATGCCTGGCGACGATTCGACACCGCTGGCGACATCCACGGCAATGGGCTTCACCTGCGCGACGGCTTCAGCAACATTCTCAGCGACGAGGCCACCGGCGAGGATGAAGTGCTTCTCGGGAAAGCGTTGCTTGGCTTCGATGGCGAGTTCCCACGGGAAGGTCTTGCCTTCGCCGCCATAGAGACCAGGGCAGTATGCATCTAGCAAGATAGTGTCGCACGGATAGTCACCAATCACAGCGAGGGATTCGCGATCACGCACTTGCAGAGCTTTGATGACGGGCAGGCCAAGAGTCATGACGCGAGCGCACTCGTCAGGCGATTCATCGCCATGCAGTTGCAGCACATGAACGAGCGGCAGCGCTTGCTGCAATTGTTCATCAGTCGGATTGACCAGCACGGCGACAAGCGTGGTCAGCGGCTTCACTTCATCGACCCACTCGGCAGCGAGTGCGGGAGCTATGTAGCGCTTTGACTTCGGCCAGAAGTTCAGGCCCAAGGCATCGGCTCCGAGCGCAACAATGGCACGGGCTTGATCGCGGGTGGTGATGCCGCAGATTTTGACGCTGAGCTTGTCGGGGTCGGGGAAGTGCACGTGCGCACAGGAGCACAGGGAGTGACGGCTTCCAGCCGTCATTTCCAGCTAGCACTGCTCTGGCAGCAACGACGCGGTCGCTTGCATCAGTTGATCCAAACGCGGTGGCAGGAACAGGTGGCCCCGCACACGCGCATGTCTCGCCAAGTCCTGCCATTGCGGGGCTTCCTCAGGCTTCAGCAGGTAGATCACGGGAGGCGCGGCGTGCAGTCCCTGATGCACCAGCGGCCCAGCTTTGGAGAGCAACCGGTCCAGCAGCTCACCCCGCATATCGGGCAGCGACAAGGCAAACAAATACAGGGCGTGGCGACGTTGCAGCCCCATCTCGAAAGCGTGCTCGCCACTTGGCGTGTCATCAACTTCGCAATGGCGAAAGGCTGTCAGGGCTTCACGAATGACGCGGCGAAAGGGCAGGCTCTCGACCGCCAGCAGGACGCGAGGGGCCTCACTCATAGCTTCACTCCGACAGCGGTGACCCACTTGCCTTTCCTCACGACCGTGTGGAAGCGCAGCCCGGCGCGCTCGCCAGCCGCGAGGCAGCCAGCGGCTTGCTCCTTTAGAATACCCGAGACCATGATGATGCCACCGGGCTTGACGGCGGCGGTGATCGTGGGGAAGGCATCGGTGAGGATGTCATAGAAAATGTTGGCCACCACGCAGTCCCATTGCTGCTTGGGCTTCCACGTCAGCACATCCGCCTTCACGAAGGTGCAGCGCTCGACATGATTCCGCTCGATGTTCTCCTTCGCCACACGCACGGCTTGGGGATCGAAGTCGCAGCCCCAGACCTTGCTCGCGCCCAGCTTTTCCGCTGCGATGCCGAGGATGCCGGTGCCACAGCCGAGATCGCAAACCGTCCATTTTTTACCTTCGCTGCGCCACTGATCGGCGGCATCGGAGATGAAGCGAAGCACCGTCGCGGTTGTCGCATGATGACCGGTGCCAAAAGCCAGGTCGGCGGGAATGGCAACGATCTCACGGCCTGGGAAGTCCTTGGCGGCCTGCACCACTTCCTTCGGCGTGCGGGCGGAGCAGATGACCAGCTTGCTGCGCACCTTGATCGGCTCGGGCGGATCGGGTGCCATGGCAGCCCAGTTCTGCTGCTTGACCTCGCGCAAGCTGCCGCCCCAGTCCTTTTGAATGGCCAGCGCGGCGGACTTCTTCTCGCAGAACAGCTCCACGCGGATGGTCTTGTGTCCTGGCACTTCGGTGATGACCAAGCTCATGCCAGGAACGCCGTTGAAGCGTTCCTCCCAGGCATCCGCCCACTTGGCAGCCGAGAGCTTGGACCAGACAAACATGCGCACGGGGTAGACGAATTGCGGCCGGTTGCAACCACTGGCTGAGCAAATCAGGCTGAAGAAAACCTATCCCGTGCATGGATACAGTGCTTGCCGGGCAGCCGTATTGCATGGCAGAGTTACCACACCCCTCACGTCATGGCACGCGCCCATCATCTCACCATTTGCTCCTTCTGCGGCAAGAGCCACGCCGAAGTGCGCAAGCTGATCGCCGGCCCCGGCGTGTATATCTGCGACAGCTGCGTCGGCGTCTGCCGCGGGATTCTCGACAAGGAATCCAGCGAGGAGAACCAGCAAGCCGCGCCGCTGGCCGTGCCCAAGCCGGCTGACATCATGTCGCACCTTGACCAGCACGTAATCGGTCAGGCGCACGCCAAGAAGATCCTCAGCGTCGCCGTGCACAACCACTACAAGCGCCTGCTGCACACGCAGGCCCAGGCCGCGCGCGCCAGCGGTGGTGCCAAGCGCACGACCACGCCTTTCCCGAACCCGGCCAACGATGTGGAGCTGGAGAAAAGCAATGTGCTGCTGCTCGGCCCCACCGGCTGCGGCAAGACCTTGCTGGCCAAGACTCTGGCCAAGATTCTCAATGTGCCCTTCAGCATCGCGGATGCGACCACGCTGACAGAGGCCGGCTACGTGGGCGAGGACGTGGAGAACATCATCCTGCGCCTGCTGCAGGCCGCCGATTTCGACATCGCACGCGCCGAGATGGGCATCGTCTATATCGACGAGGTGGACAAGATTGGGCGCAAGACCGAGAACGTCAGCATCACGCGCGATGTCTCGGGCGAAGGCGTGCAGCAGGCGCTGCTAAAGATCATCGAAGGCACCATCTGCAACGTGCCACCCCAAGGCGGCCGCAAGCATCCGCAGCAAGAATACATCCAGGTGAACACCGAGAACATCCTGTTCATCTGCGGCGGTGCCTTCGTGGGGCTGGACCAGATCATGGCCCGCCGAAGGAACAGCAAGGTCATGGGCTTTGGCAGCACGCTTCAGGTGCATGAGGAGAACGCGGTGCCTGACAAGAAAGAGCGTCCGCAAGTGGAGCCGGAGGACCTGCTGGCCTTTGGCCTGATTCCTGAATTTGTCGGCCGACTCGCGATCGAGTGCCAGATGGACGCGCTGACCGAGGCCGAGCTGATTCATGTGCTCACAGAGCCGAAGAACGCGCTGGTGAAGCAATACCAGAAGCTGCTGTCGATGGACAACGTGGAACTGATCGTGAACAAAGACGCACTCAGCGCGCTGGCCAAGGAAGCGGTCAAGCGCGGCACCGGCGCGCGCGGCCTGCGCAGCGTGTTCGAGCGACTGATGCTGGACGTCATGTTCGACATCCCGAGCCGCACCGACGTGCGCAGCATCACGATCACCGAGGCGGTGGTGAAGGGCGAGCGCGGGCCGGTGCTGCGCAAGCGCTCTGCCTCCGACCGCAAGGCGGCCTAGCCCGCCGCCGCCATGATGCGACGGTTGATCTTCTGGAGCCTGGGCATCCTTTGCCCACTGGCTCTCGCGCTCGGCTGGTGGCTCAGCCCCTGGTGGGCGCTGCTCATGCTGCCGCCCATCGCCCTGGCGCTGTGGGCGACATGGGTGCCGGGCTGCGACTGGTGGGGGCCGCAGATGCGCGTCTTCCCCACACGGAAACGGGAAGCGCTGCTGACCTTCGATCTGGGGCCTGATCCTGACGAGACGCCGCGCGTGCTGGACCTCCTGGGGCAGCACGGCGCGCGCGCCTTGTTCTTTGTCTCCGGCTTGCAAGCACGGCAACACCCGGAACTCATTCAGGAGATCGCCGCCCGCGGCCATGGGCTAGGGCTGCACGGCATGAGCAACGCCACCCCGGTCTTCATGTGCCGCACGCCTGATCATTGGCGGCAGGATATACGCGAGGCTTTGCAGATCATCAGCAGCCTGCTCCCTGGCTATACGGTGCAGTGGTTTCGCACCGCCCATGGCTGCCGGGGACCGTGGCTGCACCCTGCGCTGCAAGCGCATCAACTGCACTTGATGAGCTGGTCTGCCAGCGACGGCCCGGCCAGCCGCACGGACTTCGAAGCCCTGGTCATCCAGCTTCGCCGGGACATCGACCAAGGTGCCATCATCCGCCTGCGGCACGGGCGGCTGGACACCACCGGCGTGTCCCTACTGCCGGACGTGCTGGCAGATTTGCTGCCCTGGCTGAGAGGTCAAAGCTACCGGCTCGGGGAAGACACGTGATCCCACCGAGACGATGATCAACGGGCCGCGCGACGCATGGCCGGATCATCCAAGGCGGCGTCAATCGCGTCCTGAAGCGCGTGACCGGCGAGCTTGCGCAGGCCCGGCACAGCATCCCCGGCACCCGGATAGTGATCCATCGACTGGCGGTCCGCCTTGTAAATCTGGCTATGCAAGACCCGGCCAGAGGTATCCTTCACCGACACCCGCAGACTGGCAACGGCGTGCAGGTTGTTCACCGTGTCCACACTGAGCTCCAGAATCTCGCCAACGACAAACCGCTTTGGAGCCCCGGCAGCCAACATGCCCCTGGCTTGGAGCGCGGAAGCCACCGTCCGGGTGACGATCACACTGGCGGGCTCATGCAAAAACACATGGTCCGGCAACGACTGCCCATCCACCGGGGCCGCGCCCACGGTGCCCAGGTAGCGAGGCGCGAGCGTCTCCCAGTCAAGACCGAACAAACCGCCCCGGCGCTGGGTCGGCCGGTAGACCAGAGGCGGGGAAGGCTGGCGCAGGTCGATGAACTCGCCGGATTGGAAGGCGGGCGGCCCCTTCTTGATCGAGGCCAGCTCGGGCAGGTAATCCAGGTTGACCGAGGTCTGGACACACCCCGCGCAGGCCAGGGCCAGCACAAGGCCGAGGAATGGAGTCAGGGAAAAAGCATTCATGCCAGGGGGATCAGGAAGGTTTGCCGCTGTCGGCCGGTGCATTGGCTTTCGGCGTGTAGTAGTAGCTGGCGTAGTTGTAGTATGTGTATTCCTTCAGGCTGCTGCTCGCCCGGTTCAGGATCACACCACCGACCTTGACCTGCCGGTCATACAGCAGGTCCAGCGCCTTGCCGGACAGCCGCGCCATGGTGGACGACATGCGGACCACAAAGAGGACGCAGTCAATCTTGGGGGCGAAGCTCGCCGTGTCATCCGCCACCAGCACCGGGGCGCTGTCGAAGATCACATAATCATACTCCTCGCCCATCTCGCGCAGAATCACGTCGGCCGTTTGCGACAGCAGCATCTCCGAGGTCTGATCCAGCACTTCTCCACGCGGCAACAGATCCAGGCCGCGGGTGCTGGTTTCCTGCACGGCATCTCGCCAGTGGACCTTGCCGCGCAAGACATCGCTCAAGCCCGGGCTGACCGAAAGCTTGAAAAGCTCGGCCACGCCGCCGCGACGCAAGTCACAATCAGCCAGCAACACACGAGCTCCCGCCAGGGCCATGGTCACGGCCAGATTTGAGGTGACGGTGGTCTTGCCTTCGTTGGGCACCGCGCTTGTCACCAGGATGGTCTTGGGCGGCTTGCCACGCCAGTTCTTGAACAGCAGCGAAGAGCGCACATTGCGGAAGGCCTCCGCGTAAAGATGGCGGTCATCGTTCGGGCGCAGCAAAGCCACGTCGCCACGCTGACGCTGCTCGGGCACCTGGCCCAGGATGGCCTCGTTGGGGAACAGCGTCTGGAACTCGCTGAAGGAGTTCATGCGGTCATCCAAACGGTCAAACAGCAGCAAGATCAGCGCGCCTGCGCCCAGGCCCATGGCCAGCCCCTGAAGGATCGGCCAGACCGGGTCTTGAATGTCCTGCACCGCCTTGGACGCGCGTTCCATGATGCTGACATAGTCGCCCTGCATTTCCTCGCTGACCTGGAACTTGTGCACGAGGTCAAACATCTCCTTGTAGGCGCGCTCGCTCTCCTCAAAATCCTTCACCATGCGCTCGTATTCCGAAAGCTTGCCACCCATGTCGGAGGCGAGCTGGGTGAACTCCTTGATCTTCGCGTCCAGCACCGTGAGGCGGCGCTGGATGTCGGCCTGCTGGCCTTTCAGTTCCCCCAGAATCTTGTCCTGGTAGGTGTCCAGGATCGTCTCCATCTTCTCAATCTTCTCGTCCACGGCAATCACATCTGGATGTGCGGCGCGGCGTGTCTTCAGCAACTCGTTGCGGTCGGCCCTCAGCAAGGTGATCGAACGCTGCGTGTCGAGGTAATCCTGTTCTGCACGGGTGAATCCACCCATGGCATCACGACCAAACGCGTTGGCGTCCGTCGCCCCAGTCACGTTCTCAGGCCGGGGCGAGGCTCCTGGAATTTGCTGGGCCGTGATGCGCTGGCGCTGCTGCAAGGAGCTGTCCACATCCTCGACCGCCAGAGAAATGTCCGAAAGCTGGAGCATCAACCGCTGCTTTTCCTGGGTTACCTGCTTGAGGAACTCAGCCGCCTGGTTCTGGCCGTTGCTCAGCACGACAACGTTGTTCGCCGCTTTGAAGGTGGCCAGCCGGTCCCCTTTTTCCTTCAGCTGGGACTCGCGTTTGAGCACGTCCTCCGCCAGCGCGGTCAGGGCCTTGTTACGCTGCTGCACGCGGATCTCCTCGCGGAAACCCTTGAACTCGTCGAGCAAGGCATCCAGGAACACTTCGGTGAATTTCCGGTCCGTGCCGATCGCCGCCACATTGAAAATGGCGGAGCCCTTGTTCTGCGTCACATGGACATCCACGGCCGCCTCACGCAGGTCGGGGTTCAAGGCACGCACCCGCTCCAGGGCATGGCGGTGCATCTCGGCGCTTTGCAACGTCTCGATGATCGTGCCGTAGAAATCGGTCAGATACTCAACGTAGCCAGGCGCGCCCTGCGTGGACGACACCATGCGGCCGCCCGCCACCAGCTTGGCCAGCGAAATGAATTGCTGCGGCTTGCCTGTCACCAGCAGGGCCTGGAAGCAGACGCCGATGGCGGATGTCAACAGCAGAAACCACCAGCGGCGGCGAACCAGAATCTTGTAGCGTTGAAACTTCGCCGAAGTCTCATGAATCCGGTTCAGAGTCGATGAAGTGCCAGAGGCCGGGCCTGGCAGGCTGAGGTTGCTTTCCATAGGACAAAGGGGTGGGCGGAGCGCGAAGGCTGGCAGCCTCCGCATCGGCGTGTATCGGTCAGTCAGCTCACAACGGCCTCATGGGAAGAGCTTCGGCAGCCGGTGTTTAAAGTGCGTTCCAGACAGAAGAAAGCCAAGCGGTTTTTCCATCAGAAGCTGGCCACCTTCTCTGGAATGATCAGCACGTCGTTGGAGCGCAGAATGACATCATACTCCAGCGAGCCACGAGTCATGATTTGGTCCACATCAATCAGCACGGTCTTATTGCCCTGCGGCGTTTTGCGGATCAGACGCACCTTGGCCAAGTTGGCAAACTGTGCAGGGCCACCGGCGCGGAGGATCGCCTGGCTGATGCTCACGTCTTCGTCGAACGGCAGCTCATACTTGCCCTGGCGCAGCACCTGGCCAAAAACCGTGAAGTATTCCTGGCCGCGCACCACACCGCCCGGCCCCATGGAAGAGCCGCTGGAGGACACTTTCGGAATCACATCAATGGCGATGATGACCGTGGCCTTGTTGTAGTAGCTCTTCTCCAGCTCGCGCTTGATGATAAACGCCAGATCGCGGCAGGTGCGGCCTGCCGCGCGAACCAAACCGATATGCGGAGCCTGAATCTCACCCGAGTCCTGCACACGCAGACGGATCGGCTCATTTCGGTCTTCCACGATGCGGAAGCTGATCTGGTAGTCCGGCTGGAGCGGAATGGAGTTGTCCAGCAGCTCCATGGAATTGATCAGCCCGGCGGAGCGCATCTCGTCGCCCCCGGTCGATGCCGTTGGCTGCGCCGCAGGCTGACGCGGAGCTTGCGCAGGCTGAAAACCAGGATCCTGGGCGAGGGCTGGCGACAGCAGGCCACCCAACAACACAACACAGACGGCGAGACGATTCATAAAGGGGACGCTAGAGAAGCAAAAAAGCCGCCCGACAGCAAGCCGGAAACTTAACCCAGCTTAAAAGTTGTAGTTCGCCGACATGACAAACCGGTTCTGATCGAACTCATAAATGGAGTTGTCTGCATCCGTCGTGAAGAAACGGTAGCCCAAGCTCAGGCTCAGTTTGCTGTTCACGAGGTAGCTGAAGTCGATGTTGAATGAGTTTTGGGTGTAATCGCGACTCTCTTGGCTCGACTCTGACACACCGTAGTGATAACCAATGCCGCCGCGCAGGCGGGAGGTGAACTGATGCGATAGGTAAGCATCCATGCCCCACTGGTCGATGTCCTCACGCAGGGATTCGGTCTGCGCATTACCGTCGGCGTCGGGGTTCTCAGCGGTTCTCTGGACGCCACCGGACTCCTCAGCGCTTTCGTAGTAGCCACTCAGCGACAGACGACTGCCACGCCAAGCGATGATGCCCACACCGTAGCTAACATAGTCAGCCGTGATGAAGTTGGAAGTAGTATTGAGAGCGGACTCATGTCCAAAAGACAAAGCGTGGGAAATACGCGACGTCAGACGGTTGGAAATGGTGGCATTGAAATAGTAGTCACTCAGATCATTGCTGTCATTTGTGCTCCCGTTGAAGAGCCCGTTATCACTTCTATATGCCGTTAACTGTTCATTCACGAGACCTTGATACTTTGCGATCGAACCTTTATCGCCGGTTAGCTTGTCGTATTCCTCTTGTTCAGCAGGAGTCACACTACCTTTTTCAAGTTCAGCCTTACGAGCAGTGTCACGATTTAGCTTATTCTGCGCAGAGACGAAGGCACTGCGGCTGAACTCACCTTTGAACTCTTCAGGATCCTCAAACTCGAAGCTCTGAATGCCGCCCGCGACTCGGAAGTAAGTCGAATTGCCAACTGGCATCGCGAAGAAAGCACCGGCCGTGGCCAGGGTGCCGTCATTATTATAGCCCTCGGGATACTTGACCCAGGTGTAGCTGCCCTCCAGACCAGCAGTCCAGGTGCCGCCGGGGCTCCAGGCCAGGGATGCCTGAATGGAATCGGTGGTGCGGTCATACTTGGCATCCTCGTCCTGCAGCGCGATGGCGTTCGAATGCATGTAGTTGACGGAAAGATTCAAGGACGAGTTAATCGCCCAGGCCGCGCCGATGCCAGCGTCGTTCTGGAACACGCCGAAAATTTCCGTGTTGTTCAGTGCAAAATCGTTCTGCACCGCCGGACGCACCGACATGCGGTCGTAGATGACGTAATAGACAGGACCCAACTTGCCGTCGAACGAGATGGTCGAACCCGGCAGCACGTTCAGCACGAACTCCTCGCCGTAGGGCGAGATTTCCGGGTGCATGAAGTAATGATCGAAACCGATGGCGGTGGAGATGGTCAGCGAGTTGGTCTCCGAGATCGGGTAGTTCGCCGACACATTCAGGTAGAGACCCGCGATAGCTTCCTCGGTCGGATCCTTGCCAGACCGGGTGATGTTGTCGTTGTATTCGAAGGTGCCGGTCAATCCCAGTCCGACATTCACGGGTCCGACCTTGAGGTTGCGCTTGCCACCGAGGTAGGGATCGGAGGTGTAGGCCGGGGCGAAGAAGTCGCCCGAGGATGGATAAGGACCGGAATACTGCGTGTAGTCACCTGCCTGGCGCTGCGAATAGATGTAGCTGCCGGTGGCGGTGTAGCCTTGATTGACTTGGCGGGACGCTTCTTCCAGCGGTCCCATAGGTGTGCCGTCCGGTCCGATGGCGAAGCCTTCCTGAGAGAAATCGTAGACCCCTTCGCCCTGGCGGACTCCGCCTGTCTTCTGCCGGTTTTCAGCGCGGGCGCGAAGATCGTCGAAAAACATCCCCGTCTGAGAGGGCGACACACCATACTGAGCATGCAGATTCGCCAGGCCGCCAAGGAAGCAGAGAGCGAGGAGCGATTGTCTCAGGGATGGCAACAATGCGGGAGCTACTGTAACAAACCTCATAATTGATTTAAAACGGGGGATCGGGAATTTAAACGCAGAATCAAAGCAATTTGTGATGACTTTGTCCATTACAAACTGCCTTCATGGCCTTCCGGTCTGCTTCACTCGAAAGCAATGACAGCCAGGGAACAAAAGCTGTCAGGAGGGTGGAAAGGACCTCGATTAAAAAGACAGCACCACCAGACGAGGCGAGGCCCGGGTGCAGCGGAATTTGGCAGAAGGCTCGGAAACTCATCAGGGCTTGCGCCCAGCGCAACCACTACCAAACGACGAGCCGCGAAAGACACTACCTTGACGATTGCGACGGTAGGTCGGCCTCACCATCTTCGTTCTGCGGCGGTAAAAATCACTCTTCTCCGCCGACCGTGAACGTCACGTTGCTGACCTGGGCTTTGGCCAGGGCGTTGAGCACGTCGATCACGCGCTCATACTTCGCCTGCTCCTCGGCCTGAATCGTCACCAAAACCTTCGCCCGGCGGCCGTCAGCCTCCTGTTTTAGGCGCATCATCGTCGCAATGAAGTTGGGCATGTTCTTGCTGTCTGGAGGATCCAGCTCTTCCTCGTTGAGGGTGATGTTGCCGGTCTCTTCGACGCCGACCGTGATTTCATCCGGCATTTCAGGCGCATCTTGCGTCACGACATTCATGCCGGGCAGCTGCTGCTTGAGCTCGTTCTCCACCTTCACAGCTCCCGCCATGACCATGAAAAACAGCATGATGACAAACACGACGTCGATCATGGGGGCGATTTGGAAGCCGAGGTTCACGGCCTCCACTTCCATGGGTTGTTTCTTTTTCTTGCCGTGGCCGGACATAATAAAATCTATTGGCTGAGGGCTGAGAAGGAGATGTCGCTGATGCCGGACTGACCGATCACGGTCATGACTTTCTGCACCTCGACGGCGGGCAGCCGCTTGTCGCCGCGGATGATCACCCGCGCCTTGTTGTTACTGGCGTATTTTTGCTCGAGAATGGGCAGCAGATCTTCGAGGACAGGGAACTTTTTCTCGTTGTAGGTGACCAGTCCTTTTTGCTCTGCCACCTCCCAGCGGATGTTCAGGAGCACTTCGTTGAGCGCGTTGTTCTCATCCTTCTTCTTCGCATTCTCAGCGACGGGCAATTCAATGCCCTTGTCGACCTTGATGACCTCCGCAGTCGTGATGCTCATGAAGAAAATGAGCAACGTGAGCAGCACATCGATCATCGGAGCGATTTGAAACTCCGGCTCACCATTTTCGCCACCGCCACCTCCTCCGCCCATAAGTTTGCCTCCTGGTAGATTTCAGATTGGATAAAAACGCGCCTGCGAAAATCAAGCGTGGGCCGGCTCGGCCGTGGCACCACCCGCCACCCAGTTGGGCACGGCGGCATAGAACTCCTCCTCGCCGACATGGCAGTCCTTCAGATGGGCGTAGGGCATCTTGCGGAAAAGGGCGCTGAGGATTTCTTGCAGCTCATGCACGCCAGCCTGCAGCTTGTTGCGCAGAAGATAGAAGAACATGAACGCGGGAATGGCGATCGCCAGACCGGAGGCGGTGGCGATAAGCACCTCACCGATCGCGGCCGCCAGACCGGCAGGATTGCCGCCGACACCACCAGCGCCCAGCTCTTCGAAGGCGCTCATCATCCCCGTCACGGTTCCGACCAGACCGATCATCGGCGTGCAAACGCCAAGCACCGACAGATAGTTGATTCGTGTCTGGATCGAAGAGTTGATCTTGGTGACCCCGTCGATCAAGGCGAACTCGGTGGACTCCTGCCCGTCACCCAGGAAACTCAAGCTCACGCGGGCCACATCCGTCGCCGGTGACGGATTGTTCTTGGCGAATTGATAGGCACCCACGTAGTCACCAGCGCGGAACAAGTCCTGGAGCTGCTGAATGTAGGCTGGAGGAGCCAGCTTCTTGACGCTTGTGCGCATCCACAGGTCAACCGTCAACCACACCAGCGCGACGGAGCACAGACCCAGCGGATACATGACCCAGCCGCCTTCATGCCAGATATCCATCAACGACTTTTTCTTGTGAATGACCTTAGTCTCGCCCGGCTTGAGATCAGCGGCTTCCTGCGCCTGGACGGGGCTGAACATGACGAGGCTTCCGAACAGCAGCGCGGCACACAAGCCGGCACGGAAAAGCGCTTTGACGGGGTGGATTTGCATAGAGTGCGTATGGGGCGTGGGCTTCATGTCGAAGGTGGGTGATGGAGTTGAAAAAGAGAAGTGGGGAATCATTTGGCCGGGGCGGCGTCGGCGGCCTTGGCATCTGCTGCAGGAGCATCCGACTTGGCGGGGGCGTCGCTTTCATTCTTGAGCCCGCGGATGGCGGCTTCTTCTGTCTTGGCCTTCTCGGCCATGCCGGAGCCTGGATAAGACTCAATGATCCGCTTGTAAAAACCGGCGGCGTCCTCGAAGCGACGCATCTTGGCCAGAGCCCCGGCGGCGGCCATTTCAGCCTCCGGCACACGCTGCACCTGGGAACCATAAAAAACCGGCACGCGCAGATAGGCGAGCAGCGCCTTTTCCCACTGCTTCTGTTTGTAATAAACATCGCCCTGGATCATCCACAGGGAGGCCCCCACGGCCGAGTCATCGGTTTCGCTGAGGATGTTCTGCGCCTGGGCAATGATGGAGGCGTAGTCGCTGGAGGTCTGACGCTCGATGTTGAGCTGAATGATCTTGAGCTTGGTTTTTTGCGCGTCGGTCAGCTTCAGCAGGCGGAGTGCCGGCATGGCCTTGATCGTGTCCTCAAACTTCCCGGCCTGCCCCAGCGCCTCGACATAGGCGAACGAGAGGTCAGCAAAGTGGTTGCCCGGCACGTCTTTGAAGGGCTCGAACAAGTCGCGGCCCTTCTTGAGCATGGCCAGGCCTTCCTCCGTCTTGCCGGAGGCCAGCAAGGCCGTGCCCTCCGTCAATTCGACAGGCGTGGGCCACTCCAGCTTCAGCACGCCACTCATCTGCAGGACCGAGGTCGCCACGTTGCTGCCGACCTTGACGATTTTCATGACCTTCCCCTCTTCGATCTTGAACTGGTCGGGGCCAAGCTTGCTGCCATCTTTCAAAACGATGGACTGCGCCACGCCCTGGCTGGCGGCGGCCAGCAGAACGGCGGTGACGATGGCTGTTGTGATCTTCCTCATGAACGTGTGATCTTTAAGCTCCCAGTTTGGAACGCTCCTGCTGCGCCAGCTTAAACTCCGGCTGGTCCTTGATGTCGGTGCGCTTCAACATCTCGTCGAGGGTGCGCTTGGCCTCATCGCGCTTGTTCAGCTGGATGAAGCAACGAGCCGACTGGAGGTAGGCGCGCGCCATCCAGTCCTTGTATTTCTGATGCGCGACAAACACGCGGATGTAAAACGCGTTGGCAGCGGCCCAGTCCTTCTTGACCTCTTTGATCTGGCCCAGGCCAAACAGGGCCTCCGCCCACGAGGAGCGCCATTCTTTTGTCCGGGCGATGGCATCATACTCAGCCTCAGCCTCGCTCAATTTACCCAGCTTGATCAGTGTCTTTGCTTTGCCCAGGGTGGCATCCAGGATGCGGCTGCTGCCTTGATACTTGTCGCTGGTGGCTTCATTGAACATCTCGATCGCCTTGTCGAACTCGCCCTTCTCAAAGTAGATTTCCCCCAAGCCTACAGGCGCGCCGTCGGCAAACTCGCTGTTCGGGAAAATGGTGCGGAGGCGCTCGTAGCAGGCGGCGGCCTTGTCAGCCTCGCCTTTCTTGCGCGCGTTGTCTCCAACGATAGAAAGCAGCAGCGGGCTAAGGTCCTCGGGCTTGGCCACGTCGATAATGATGCCGAATAGCTTCTCCATCTTCTCGGTCTCGCGGGCGAGACGCGCAAGCCAGGCGCGGGCGAAGAGGATGCGGATGTTGGCGGTCGGAGTCAGCTGTTCCGGTTGCAGAAGAGCTTCCAACTCTTTCTCGGCCTCCTCAAAGGTGGGTCCCGTCGACACAGGGGGCGCGGGCGGTGGCGTAGCAGCAGTTCCCTCAGTCTTGAGGGCGGCCGTCTGCGTGGAAGCGCGGCGCTTCTTCGGTGCCATCTGCTGGCAGAGCTGCTGGATCAGCACCTCGACCTGATCCTTCAGCGGATTGCTGATGTAGGGCTTGATGTTGTCGGCCAGCAGCTTCTTGGCTTCGTCCAGCTTCTGATCCTTAATTTTAGCGCGGCTGATCCAATAAATCGCCTTGAGCGCGTTGTCAGACTCCTTGTGGGTCTCCAGATATTTGGTCCACATGGTGGCCAGCTCGCCCCAGCGGTTCAGTGCCTGATACAGGTCGGTGGCGTTCTCCATCGCGTAGTTCAGGACGTCATCCGTCTTGGCCTTCTCGAACGCGTTGGCGTAGGAATCGAGCGCTTTTGAGTAATGGCTGTCCGCATTCTGGGGATCGGACTGCGCCTTGCGGTTGTAGCCGTCACCCAGCAACGCATACACCTGGGAGATGTTCTGGTCATTGGGCGACTCCTTCACCAAGCCTTCCAGGTCTTCCATCGCGTCATCAATATCGCCGCCCTGAAACTTGATGAAGGCAAGGCGATACTTGGCGTCGATGATGTATTGGCCTTTCGGAAAGTTCTTGATGTATTCATTCAGCGCCTTGGTGGTGCCTTTCGAATCATTCTGATAGAAGCTGGCCAGCGCAATGCGGTAGGTCGCATCGTCAAGGTAGGCAGATTGCGGGTAGTCCTTCTTCAGGATTTCAAATTCCGTCACCGCGTCCTGGAAGCGCTGCATTTCGAAGAGCACGTTGCCGCGCAGGAAATACGCGCGCTCCTTGTCCACCTTGGGGAAGCCCTTGATCTTTTCAAAGTTGTCCGCCGCTTTCTGGAGGTCGCCGGACTGATAAGCCAGCATGCCGAACAACTCGGAGATGGCGGCCAGCTCGGTGCTGTCCGGAAAGTCGCGGATGAATTTCTCGCACAGCTCCTGGGCCACACTGATTCGCTTGAGCGAGGCGTTTGCCATGATCATGCCATACATTGCCTTGTCACGCTGCGGGAAGTCTTTGAACTCGGTCACGATGGCGTCGAATGCCAGGATCGACTCCCAGGGGCGCTGCATCTCGAAATAGCAGCGGCCCAGCCGGTAATAGAGCGAGGCGTCGTAATCAGTGCGCTTCTCCAGCTCATCAAGCATAGCCTTGTCAGCCGACAGCTTGGCCTCCAGCTCTTCTTTGTTACCCTGGCCTTTGCTGATGGCGTCCTGAATCTTGGCGATGCGCTCCTCCTGGAGGCGCTTCACCTCGCTCTTCCGGCGCACGGATTGATAGGCGGCAAGCGCTTCGGCGAAGCGCTTTTCCTCGATCATTTTGTCACCGAGCTTGAGGCCGATGTTGTTGAGCTGGACGACGTTCTCGCCCGCGATCGAACCGCCTCCCTTGACACCATCGAGCAACTGAGCGGCCTTTTCGGTGTCGCCTTTGGCCACATAGAGGTCGGCCGCCATCAGCGCCGCCTGAATCTGCTCGGCGCTGCGCACGCCGTCCGCCACGATGCTGTTGAGGATGGCGATGGCTTCGTCAGGGCTGTTGACTTTCTTGTAGTGCTCGGCAATGAGCAGCCCAGCCTCACCCTTCAGCGCGGGGTCGGCGGCCGCCACTTCCTTCATGAGCTTGATGCCCTCGTCCACCTTGGACAGCTTCAAATAAGCGCGGCCCAAGCCCAGCTTCACCGCATTGATGTTTTCGCCGGTGGCAAACTCCTTCACATACAACTCGAAAGCGGCCGCAGCTTTGGCGAAGTCGCTCATATTGAAGTAGCAGGCCGCCTCCAGGAAGGTGACGTGAGGGAAGGGCTTGTTGACCTTGGACTTGATGAAGTCGGTCTTTTCGAGGGCCTCCTTGAACTTGCCCTCCTGCATCAGGTTGAAACCTTCCGTGTAGGCCTTCTCCACCGCTGTTGCCAGGTCGGGGGACGCGGCATCAATGACAGGCGTGGGCGCGGCGGGAGCCGGAGCGGCGGGTGCGGCAGGAGCCGGCGCCTGGGCACTGGCGCTGGATGCGGCAAACAGCAGGCAGGCGACGCAAGGCAACAATTTTATCATACCGGGCAAACTGGCTAGATGCTCTCCCACAGAAAATAAATCACAGTTAATCGAGGACTCCCCGAACAGCTTCGGACGGCGGATTGGCAGGACTGGTAGGACGAGGCATTTTTGGAATAAAGAGCCGCGAGGTTATCAGTCGCGCCACCTTTGTCACTAACAACTTCGCCGTTTTTGATCAAGATTTTTGTGGTGCGAAGGCGCTACCCAGGGGAATCCGGCCAGTTTTTGCATCGACAAACTTGGCCCTGAGCCGCACGGCGCGGTAGAGCATCTTCAAATAATCATCGCAAGGGATTTCATGCCCGCCAAACATGGCCAGGTGTGGCGTGGTCCACTGGGTGTCATGCAGCACAAAGCCCCGCTCCTGCAGCCTGCGCTGCAACGCCACTAGCGCGACTTTGGAAGCCTGGGTCTCCCGGCTGAACATAGACTCACCAAAAAAAGCCGCGCCCACCGCCACCCCATAAACACCGCCCACCAACTGCCCGTCGCGCCAAACTTCGGCGCTGTGCGCGTAGCCCAGGTCGTGCAACGCCTGGTAGCTGTCCAGAATGTCGGTGGTGATCCAGGTCTCATCGCGGTCAGCGCAGCCGCGCATCACCTCTGCGAAGGCTGTGTTCCAGCGCACTTCGAAAGGGTGCTTCTTTAAATACCGCTCAAAGCGCTGCGGCACATGAAACTCCGCCACCGGCAGCACCCCTCGCGACTCCGGCAGAAACCAGCGCACCTCGCCATTGCGCATGCCCATGGGAAAATATCCCTGGCAGTAGGCGCTGAGTAGCAGTTGGGGGTCGATCACCGGCACAGGGTGACACAGTAACAAAAGCGAATCTTCTTTCCAGCGGGGAAGCGTCGATTAGTGTTATCCCTCTCCTTTTTTCATCATGCCGCTGCGCAAGGCCATCTACCCTGGAAGTTTCGACCCGATCACCAACGGGCACCTCGACGTTCTCCAGAGGGCCGTGGGCTTGTTCGACGAGCTGGTGGTGGCCGTGGCCCGGGACAATGCCAAGCAGAGCCTGTTCAGCGTCGAGGAACGCGTCGCCCTCATCCGGGAGGTCGTGCACATCCCGAACGTGCGAGTGGTCCCCTTCGACGGGCTGCTGGTGGACTTCGCCGCGCGGGAGAAAGCCGTGGCCCTGGTGCGCGGGCTGCGCGCCGTCTCCGATTTCGAGTTCGAGTTTCAGCTCGCTTTGATGAACCGGAAGCTTTCCCCCGCTCTAGAGACCGTGTTCCTCATGCCACGGGAAGAGTTGACCTACATCAGCTCGCGCATCGTCAAAGAGATCGCCCGCCTCGGGGGCAATGTGGACTTGTTCGTCCCCCCCAGCGTCGCGCAAGCTCTTCGCTCACGCCTGTAAATCACCGCCATGGCACAGCATCCTTTCAAGATCGATCCCGACCAGCTGCCTATCGAAGGCCAGCTGCTCCAGGGCACGCAGCCGTCAGAGTTTTTCGCCCTTCCGGCCCACGATCCCATCAAGAGCGTCTCTCCTCTGGAGTATGAATTGAACGTGATGCGGGACGAAGACCAGATCGTCATCACCGGCCGGCTCAGCGCCGAGTTTGAATTCGAATGCGGGCGGTGCCTGGAACGGTTTCGCTACCTGGCCGAACTGCGGGAGTATCAGAGCGAAGTGCCGATTGAGGTCGTTGGTGAAATCATGGACTTGACGGATTGCATCCGGGAAGACATACTGCTTGCCCTTCCGAGCTACCCCCGCTGTGAAGACGGCAACGTCCTCCTGCGTGAATGTCCCGCGCAAGGCAGGTTCGACGCCGCTTCTGATTCAGCATCCGGCAGCCCCGCCAGCCAGGACGCAGGAGTTTGGGATGTGCTCGATCAATTAAAGAACCGTTAAGACCGTCAACTACCATGGCCAATCCCAAGCGCAGAAAATCGAAGTCCAAGCAAAAGATGCGTCAACATGCCAATCGCTGGCAGGCACCCTTGCTCAAAACATGCCCTGAATGCAGCACCCCGGTTCCCGGTCACGTCGCCTGCCCTTCTTGTGGCTATTATCATGGCCGTCAGGTTCTGGATGTGACCCCAGCGGGCGAATAATCAACAACCACTCATTTTTGAAGAGCCCTGCTGGCCACACCAGCAGGGCTTTTTGTTTTGAACCGGTCTGGCAATCATGGCTGGGCCGTCTATTCATGCACAGCCTAACACCAAGAGTCAGGTTGAACTGGGGTCTTATTTATTAGCGAGTCCAAACATTCCCAAGCTTTGAAATAACCTGGGATTTTGAACTGTCCTAGTTTATGACTTGCATTTTTGACACTTTTCGCAAATCTTTCAATTATTCCCTTTACTCGCTCCCATCACAGTGCGACAAATGTATCGTTATTTATAACTTTTATAAACCTAACCTTCACCTTTCCCTTCGGTGCCCTCCCCTGACTCTCATCAAACCACAACCACCATGGCTGACACGTCTCCACCCGAACTAATGACCGTCAAAGAAACCGCTGAATACCTGCGGATTCCCTTGCCTACGGTCTATTATCTCGTTCAGCGTGGCCAGTTGCCCGCGGTTCAAATTGGTGGCCGTTGGCGCATCAAGCGCAGTCTGCTTGATCGCGATATTCTCCGCACCGAGGAGGGGGCAGGCCAGCCCACCGTCATGGTGGTCGATGATGACCCGGCTCTTCAAGCCCTGTTCAAGCAGTTCCTCAAGAAGGCCGGCTTCGGCCGCCTAGTCGTCGGTTCCGGCTCGGAAGCCATCAGCATGGCCAAGAAGCAGAAGTTCGACTTCGTGTTTCTCGACCTCAAGCTGCCCGACATTCCCGGTGACGAAGTGTATTCGCAGTTGAAGGAGATCCATCCCGACCTGCCCATCGTGGTCATCACCGGCTACCCGGACAGCGAGATCCTCAGCCGCATTCTTTCCCACGGCCCGGTCACGGTCATCAAGAAGCCGATTGAGTATGAACAGCTCAACAAGGCCGTGAAACAGCTCGGTCACAAGGGAGCCGAACACGCGAACTGATCACATTGATCAATCCATTTTTGAAGCGGGCTTGGGCGACCAAGCCCGCTTTTTATTGGCTGACGGACTCGAACCACGCCGAATCAGGCTCTGCATAAGGGCGGAAGGTCTCATCCGTGCCCGCCTGCTCATTGTGCAGGATGGCGCGATGCATGCCGAGGTTCGCGGCTTTCGGACTGTCGATGAGGCTGGCGCTGTCGTTGGCGCTCATCTGGAAGACCAGACGCATCTCGAACTCGGTCAGCAGCTTTCGGCTCAGGAAGCGGGTGACGTTGTTGTAGGTGTCGAAGGTGGCGATGACGTGCATCCCCTGGGTGCTGCCTTCCGTGACGAGCGTGGTGAATTGGCTCGCCGGGCTGGGGCCGGCATCGCTGCTGCTGAAGGAGAAGTCCAGATCGTCATCAGCCTTCAGCTTCTTGAACTTGTGCAGGCCATGCACAAAGACAAATACAGGCGGCGCGCCCTTCGACTCGCCCGCTGTTCGGGCCTTCAAGTCCTCGGCCAACTCGGTCATCGCGTCGGCCAGTTCATGGCCTTGCACCACCTGCAAGCCGTGCGACACGACCTTGAAGAACTTCTCCAGCAAGCGTGCATCGGGCGTGTCCGACGGTGTGTTGTGGATGAAGGTAAACTTGGCACAACCGGCCGGATATTGCGCGGCCAGGGACACGAGCGAAACACCGAGCATGGAGAGCGTGATCTCCTCACGCTGACCGACGACGAGCAGATGACTGCCGCTCTGGCGATGGAACACCGCCTCGGTCGGTCCCTT
>Ga0164295_10001078_pt1 | contig 22549 bp, 18 predicted proteins | sample GEODES006metaG_FD_111798 | JGI IMG/M metagenome (GOLD analysis project Ga0164295, IMG submission 111798) | Oligotrophic lake water microbial communities from Sparkling Lake, Wisconsin, USA - GEODES006 metaG | ecosystem: Environmental > Aquatic > Freshwater > Lake | place: USA: Sparkling Lake... | reverse complement strand
GAAGAAGCTCGGTCAGTTCATCGTAGCGGTAGTAGCGGTCAAAGGAGATGTTGGGCATCAAACCAATTTACTCACCTCGTGTGCGCAACGTTCTGGCCGATGCACACCTAAATGCGCGAGTACCGGGTAAGAACGTGCAAGACATGAAAAAGCTTCTGCCCATCTGCGCCGCCATTGCCATCGTGATCGTTGGCTGCCAGTCCAGCTCGGAAGCTCCCGCCGCGTCTACTACCGCAAGCACGAACAATGCTGCGGTTGGCTCCAACTTCGCCGCGGTCCAAACCACGTTTGCATCGAAGTGCGCCGGTTGCCATGGCGATACAAACCCGAAGGACGGCGTCAGCATGGTTTCGTACGAGGCTATCCAGCGCGGCGGTTCGCATGGTCCGATTCTGGTTGCCGGCAAGCCTGAAGGAAGCGTCCTGGTCGACGTTCTTCGAGCCCGAAATGGCAAGAAGCAGATGCCACCATCGGGCCCACTGCCCGAGGCAGACATCGCGGCCGTCGAAGCCTGGATCAGAGACGGCGCGAAAAACTGAGATAAAGATGCCGGTGCCGTTTGGTAACTAGGTAAATTCGGTTCGTGGCAAAGCTGCTTGCTCCCCTTGCTCTCATCGCTGGAGGCACCGTAACCTGGGCCTGTATGCTCGGCGCAGATTCTGCTCCGAATGCCAAAACTAACGCGAACGCGCCATCCGCTCCCCGGGCCGAACAGGGTCAGCGAGCGGTTAACGTCACGCGGTTGTACAACGACACCTGCGCCAAATGCCACGGCGAGAATGCCGAAGGCGGCGGTGGCGGCACGCCTTCGCTCCTGAAGGCGGAAAAGTTTGAACAGAAGTGGGACAAACCGTTCTATGACGCGATCAAAAACGGCGTCGCCAGCGCGGGAATGGAGGCCTACGGCCAGACCCTGTCGGACAAAGAGTGCTGGGCGTTGGTCGTCCACATTCGAGAGCTTCAGGGCCGCGGCCTACGCCAGCTGAACGGTTCGCCGAAGGCCACCGACGGCGTGTACACCTCGAAGTACCACAACTACAAAGTCGAGACCGTGATCGATCAGGGCAATGGCCTGCAAACTCCATGGGGAATCGATTGGCTCTCCGATGGCCACATGCTCATCACGAATCGATCGGGCAGCATCTCGGTGGCAAAGGACGGCAAAGTCACGGGCACCGTCAGCGGTTTGCCCAAGAGCCTCGAACTGGGCCAGGGCGGCATGATGGACGTCGCGGCTCACCCGCAGTACGCCAAGAACGGCTGGATTTACCTTGCGCTCACCGATCCGGCAAAGGATGGCAGCCGCAGCGGAATGACAAAGATCGTCCGCGGCAAGATCAAGTTTTCGGGTTCAGAGGCAACTTGGGGCAGCGAAGAGACGATCTGGGAAGCGCCTCAGAAGTTCTATAACGGCGCCGGCATCCACTTTGGAAGCCGCATCGTTTTCGATGGCAAGGGCAACATCTTCTTCGCCGTCGGTGAGCGCGGAGGCAACATGCTCGCGCAAGAGCTGACGAACCCATACGGAAAAATCTACCGAGTGAAGGAAGACGGCAAAATGCCGACGGACAACCCGTTCGTAGGCGTCGCCGATTCCATTCCCGGAATCTGGACCCTCGGCCACCGAAATCAGCAAGGCTTGGTCATGGACGCCAAAGGCAACCTTTGGGACACGGAGCACGGCCCACGTGGTGGAGACGAAGTCAATCGAATCCAGAAAGGCGCCAACTACGGCTGGCCCGTGGTTGCGTTTAGCATCAACTACAACGACTCTCCGTTCCAGACTCCTTGGCCAACACCAGAACAGAAGATCACGCTGCCGGTCTTCCGATGGCTACCGAGCATCGGCGCAAGCGGCCTGGACTACGGTCGCGGAAAGGCGTTCCCGCAGTGGAACGGCGACCTCATCGCGGGCGGACTTGCGGGCCAGAACCTGGATCGAATCCGAGTGAATGGGGACAACCTCGTCGAGCGAGAAGAACTGATTCACGGCATGGGCCGAATTCGGGAAGTTGCGGTGGGACCAGACGGCTTCGTGTACGTTGCCCTGAACCAGCCGGATAAGGTCATTCGACTCGTTCCAGCCAAGTAATCAAGGCAAGAACCGCCAACCCGTGTCGTTATCGGAATCCAACCCTAGGTTGTTTCCGATAACGACATAATTTTTTATGTAGCCCTCAAATTTTCTACCCAGGCTGCACATATTTCCTACACAAGACGTAATAATCTCCATCGGTACCGGATTCACGTGTCACTCTTTAGGGGTACACGTCATCGAAGATGACTTCTCTTCGATGATGAATACAGGCCGAAGGTAGAAGTGCCTCAAATGAAAGTTGCTTTGAAATTGAATAACAAGGGATCGGTATTGCCTGCCGTTCTCATCATGTCTGCGGTCGGATCGGCTCTCGTGGTTGGCGCGTTAACCACTGCCGGATCTCACTACGACCTTTCGGTTTCGCGAGCGAACTCTGAAGCGGCCCTTTTGATTGCCGAAGCTGCCTTGAACGACGAGATGGCGGCCATTGCATCGAGATCCACAACCGGAACGGCATCAGCGTGGGTAACCGCTCCGACGCAGCTATCTGGCGAGCCGTACCGTGGACGTAAAGGATCGGTAACCGGAGCTGTCGGAGATTTTTGGGTGTACGCCTCAACGACTCCATTTGGAACTACGGCGTGGACCGGTACGGGACCTGTCTATCTCAATTCGACCGCACGAGTCGGCGGAGCCATCCGAAAGGCTTCGCTCGAAGTGAAGATCACCGGCGGCGGTTCAACCTCGACTGACGGCTGCGATTTCAATGCCCTCGTATTCAACAGTGCGACCACCCAGGGCGGGCACAGCGAAGGCCCAGTGGCAGTCTGTGGAACCTGGCAGGGACCTTACGAAATTTGTCAACACACCACGCCTGGAAAGGTGAACACAATCGGCAACATCGGCTTATGGATGTGCGGCAACATCACGAAGAGCGGAAACGTTAAGAAGGTTTTCAATGGCTTCGATGCGCACGTATCGGGCAGCATTGCGGGCTCGCTGCAGCGACTTGGGAACGGACAGCTCATCACCACGATGGATGGAAGTTGGGTCGGTAGTCAGTTCTCGCTGTGGCTCCAACGCAGCGAAGCGATCGAGGTCATGAATGATCAGCGCATCGATTGTTCGGATATGAACAATATTAACGTTAACGTGTCCGGCAACACACTCAACGGAAGCACTCGCGTGTTCTGGGTGAACGCCACCGACGTAAAGCCACTGAAAACGATCAACTTCAATAACATGGCTGCCACGGACACCGTAATAGTGAACGTGATTGGCCCGACGGTCGATTGGGGCTGGACGGTGAACGCGCCTTACAAAAACCGAATCTGTTGGAACTTCGTCTGTACCGACACGATCACGGTCAAGAACCGAGCATTCACGGGCATGATGCTCGCCGTTCACGCACAGGTAAAGCAGTACAACAACATTCAGGGCAACATGATCTGCAACAACTGGCAGAACTTTGGAGCTCCTGAACTGCACTTCACCGGTTTCAAGTTCGCAGGTTCCATCGGAACGGGCAGTGGCGGTGGCAGCGGTAGTGGCGCTAGCGGAGCGGCCGGTACCTCGGTCACGTTCGAAGGCAGCTACAACGCGAGCTAAGGGTTGACCCATGAACAAACTTCGGGGCGTTACTCTTGTCGAACTGATGATCTCGTCGATCATCATCGTGATGGTGCTGATCGTAGGCGCCAATTCTTGGGTCTACGGAATGAAGCTTTCCGTTGCCCAGTACAAAACCTCAATCGCCGCGCAAATTTGCCGATCCGATATTGAGCGAGCTAAGGTGGTTGGCTTCGCGAATCTTCCCCTTGGCACCATCCAATCCGGCAACGGATCTGCCATTTACAATGGATCGGTGGAGTACTACGACAAGAATGGCGTAGCTCTGGGCAACTCTACGGGTGCCTCCCTCACGTTGCAGCGAAAAGTAGTAGATTCACCAATCACGGTTGCCAACGGTAGCTATACGCTGTCCAACCTATCCACCCGGACCATCACGACGACAGTGAAGGACGCAAACAATAACACGGTGATCCTGGTTATGGGCACCGAACTCGCAAAGGGTGGAATGTGAGAAACCAACGAGCTTTTACTGTCGTTGAACTCCTTGCCACGATGATGGTGCTCACGATCCTGAGCGCGATAGCGTTCCAGGGCTTCATTGTCATTGGTGCGGCGCAAAAGACCGCGACAAATCTCCCGCCGGTCCAGGAAGATGCCCTTCGCCTGCTCACCATGGTGACCGACGACCTCAAAGACGCCGTGATCTGCACCGCGACCACGGGCTGCACGACCAACTCGGCTATTCACTCCGCCGCAACGGATTCCGTAGCGCTGTATGTAGACGCGGCGGGCACACGGCGTACATACAAGCTCAGCGGCACAACGTTTCAGCGGCTCGAAGGAACTTCAACCACGCCGAGCTTGACGATTCCCGACGTGTCCGCTCTTTCGTTCAAGTACTACACGATCAGTGGTGGCGTCTACAACGCAACGTCGACCCCAACAACTTGGTCCACCTCGATTGCGAGCGGCTCTCTCACCACCATCGCCGCGATTCGAGTGACGGTTACGATCACTCGTGGCGGACTCACGAGCACTCAAACCACCGACCTTCGCCTGCGAAACAGCCCGCACACTCCATAAGTTTCGTATAATATGAACCTACTCAGGTTCATATGTTTAATATTTTGCGTTAATCTGTTTTGGGCGTCACACAATAACAGGGCAGTTCAATCGTTCTAATTCGCCACCCTTGAGTGGATACTTCATCTATTCCCGAAAGGGTTGTGAAGATATTCATGAAGGTTGGGCTAAATTTTAATCAGAAGGGTTCCGTACTTCCGGCAGTTCTCATCATGTCGGCCGTCGGCTCCGCTCTCGTGGTGGGCTCGCTCACTACGGCAGGATCGCACTACAGCCTGAGCGTATCCCGCGCAAACTCGGAGGCCGCTCTGCTGGTTGCAGAAGCTGGTTTGAACGACGAGCTTGCCCTAATTGCAACGAAGACCAGCACCGGAACGGCATCAACCTGGGTTACCACTCCAACCAAACTCAGCGGACAGCCATATGCCGGACGAAAAGGAACGGTTGCCGGCACTAACGGCGACTTCTGGGTTTACGCTTCCACCACGCCATACGGAACCACCCCGTGGACCGGTACCGGTCCGGTCTACTTGAACTCCACCGCCGTAGTCGGAGGTGCCGTTCGTAAGGCTTCCATGGAAGTTAAGATCGCCGCCGGAACGCCAACCGGAACCAGTGGTAGCGACTTTAACGCTCTCGTTTTCAACTCGGCGACCACCCAGGGCGGACACAGCGAAGGACCAGTCGCAGTCTGCGGAACCTGGCAGGGTCCGTACGAAATCAACCAGCACACCACGCCTGGCAAGGTCAACACCATCGGCAACATCGGCCTTTGGATGTGCGGAGACCTTACCAAGTCTGGAAACGTGAAGAAGGTCTTTAATGGCTACGATGCCTACGTCTCGGGAAGCATCACGAACACGTTGCAGATGCTCGGGAACGGCAAGCTCTACAAAACCATGGACGAATCTTGGATTGGAACGCAGCAGTCGCTGTGGACTAGCCGAAGCGAAACCCTGGAAACCACCCCAGACCTTCGAATCAACGTTTCCGATCCGAACAACATCAACGTGGACGTCAGCGCCAACACGCTAAACGGCAACCTCCGAGTGTTCTGGGTGAACGCAACCGACGTTAAAGCGCTGAAGACGATCAACTTCAACAACATGACCAAGGACGACACGGTCGTTGTAAACGTCATCGGACCAACGGTTGACTGGGGATGGACGGTAAACGCACCGTTCAAGAACCGCCTTTGCTGGAACTTCGTTTGTACCGACACGATCACGGTTAAAAACCGCGCCTTCACCGGCATGATGCTCGCCGTTCACGCTCGAGTCAGCCAGTACAACAACATCCAAGGCAACATGATTGTCAACAACTGGAAGAACTACGGTGCACCTGAGCTGCACTTCACGGGCTTCAAGTTCGAAGGTTCGCTCGCGGGCGGATCGTCAACCCCAGGCTCAAATGCTTCGGGAACGGTCGGCTTCGCTGGCAGCTACAACGCTTCGTAATCGCTCGAGGATCACAAAATGAATCGACAGCGCGGCGTATCGTTGATTGAGCTGCTGATTTCCAGCCTCATCGTTGTCATGGTTCTCGTGGTTGGAGCCAATGCTTGGGTCTACGGAATGAAACTTTCCGTAGCCCAGTACAAAACTTCCGTCGCTTCCCAAATCGCACGAGCAGATGTGGAACGAGCGAAGATCGTTGGCTTTGCAAACCTTCCCCTTGGCACGATCGCAGGAGACTCCCAAAGCGCCACCTTCAACGGTACGGTTGAGTACTTCGACAAAAATGGCGTTGCCCAAGGCAACTCGACCGGGGCTTACCTCAGCTTGCAACGCAAGATTGTAGATGCTCCAATCACCGTTTCTGGGACCACCTACAGTCTAAACAGTTTCTCTAAGCGAACGATCACAACCACCGTCAAAGACGCAAATAATAACACGGTGATTCTTGTGATGGGAACCGTGCTTGCAAAGGATGGCCTTTGATGAATAAGGTCCGTGGCCTTTCCCTGGTTGAGCTCCTGGTGACCGTAGCTGTCCTCGCGATTTTGTCTTCAGTCGCGTTCCAAGGCTTTCTCAGCTTAGGTGCGGCTCAGAAGACGGCAACCAACCTTCCACCGGTCCAGGAAGATGCCCTGCGTCTAGTAACGCTTGTCGCGGACGACGTGAAGGACGCTGTCCTTTGTACCGCAACCACCGGCTGCACCACCGATTCTGCCGTTCACTCGGCCGCCGCGAACTCGATGGCGGTTTACGTGGCGTCGAGCGGAACGCTTCGAACCTTCAAGCTCACCGGAACGGATTTCCAACGTCTTGAGGGTTCGAGCACAACCGCCAGCTTGACGATTCCTAATGTCAGCTCGCTTGTGTTCAAGTACTACACGATTACGGGAGCGACTTACAATTCGACTTCGAGCCCGACAACTTGGAGCAATAGCGTTACGGGCGCCGCGCTCAAAGAAATCGCCGGTGTCCGCATTACCGCCACCATCACCCGAGATGGTTTGACGAGCACGCAGACCACCGACGTGCGGCTTCGAAACAGCCCCAAGAAGACGATCTAACGCTATCTGGCAAGCGTCAGAGCCAGCAGTACCGGTACTCCGACACGATCTGGCCCGTAAGTCAAAGTCACACTTCGAATAGCGACGGTTGGCTTAGGGTTCGTCCAAGTCATCATGTGGGCCGTGCTCAGCTGACCCGAGGTGCTGTCTTTGCCGGTCCATCCAACAACGGCTCCGGGAAGCGCCTTTGGCGTTTCTGTACGAAAGTCATCCACCTCAAGCTGTCCCCGCAAAGGAACTCGCACGGTTGATCCATCCGTGTAGGTGACCACGTACGCCCCGAATTCGAGCGCCTTCCCTTCTGCAAGCTCCGGCTCCGTTCGTCTTTGATCCAAACGTGCCGTATGCAAGAAGAAGAGTCCAGATGCCAGTTGGTTCACCGGAATCTCGACCTTTTCGGCCAAGTTCCCGGGGACGCCGCTGCCTCCTAACATCACGCAGTTCGGTGCCGGGGAAGTTTTGAATTCAAAGACATCAAACGGGACATTTGCAAAGGTCTGCGCGCCGAACGGCAGGTCCTTCATTGTGTGGTTCTTATCGCCAAACCATCCACGCTCGTTTCGGTACTGGTTGGCGACCTTGCTCAAATCCACCGACTGGTACTGGTTTGTACTCGCCCCGGCTACGAGAAGACTGCTGCCACCAAACTTTGCGTCCAAGTTGCGAATCACACCAGCAAACAGCCGGCGCTTCTTGCCCGCGTTTTCCGGTACCGCCTCGCGCGCTTGGAAGTTAAAGTTCAGCAGCGTGATTCCGCCCTTGCCGCGCGGGTAACGCACCATGCCGCCAACATTCATCAGCAGTTGAACCCCGCTCCACTCGGGAGTCCGGTCAACTTTCATTCGAATGTTGTCGATTCCAACCACGTTTTGTCCACTCGACGGCACGCGCTCCCAGTCCAAAATTCGAAGCGTCACCTTCTTGCCCGACTTGCCCGCAAGGTCAAGAAGCTGCGGCTCAGTGTTTGGCTTAACGTTAAAGACGAGCTTCTCCTTGCCGTCGAAATCGAGTTCGAGCTTCGTGACCAGGTGGTAGAAGCCATTGCCAATCCACTCCATTTCCCGGAAGGTGTACGGCTTCGGAAACTCCATTTCGTACTCCGGCTTTTGGTTGGTCAGATCGAACGAGAAGATGTACTTCCAGCCGTCCGAGCTGACCATGCCGTTGACGGTGTTGTAAAGGTAATCATTCGGCAGCTTCGCGAACGGGGCAACGTCAACCGTGTCCACGACCGCCGTAAAGATGTCGTCGGCAATGAACATGTCCTGCGTCCACTCGAAGAGCCGCTGGTTGGACATCATCACGGCGTCACCCTGACTTAGGCCGGCGGTGAGCGGATGTTTCGGCGCAAGCAGCGCCGTGCGCTCTCGCCGGAACGGCCGAATCACGTGATCGACGCCAACGAGTTTGTTGTAGCTCGCTAGTCCATCTTCTTCCAGTCCGTTGAGGACCAAGTCACCGCCAGCGGCGAAGAACTTATCGATCGCCGCGCGTTGATCAACAAGGGTTTTCAGGTTATCTGGACTTGCCTCGACCACCACAATTTGCGGTTTCGAGATGGCTTGGGTCAGGGACTCTAGGGTCGGCGTAATCCCGATTTCGGAGAGGACAAAGTCCAACTGTGAGCCGTTGCTTGCCACGAGGGCGACTGGCCGCTCGGAAAGTTTGTAGCTCGCGGTGTACTTCAAGAGATTAAGCAGCAGGTGTCGAGCAACCGCAGTGTCGGCCAGTTTCGTACCGATCTGAAGCTGGCTCAGCAACATCACGCCGGGACCAACCGGCACTTCCAGCAGCGCACTCGAGTTCAATCTCGCGTGACATTGGACCAAGCTCTTTGCGCCTTTCGTCGGCTTTTCGTAAGCGTTCTTGAAGCTAATATCGCCTGGCCAGGCCCAGAAATCGCCGTCCACAAGGCCCGCGAGGACCGAATGCTCCGGACGCTCGATAAAGCTGAAGGCTCCTTGGTTGTTCTGAGATTTCACTGGCACGGGCAGACCCTGGAATCGCAGTGGCGTGGATTGCTCTAACACAACCACTCGGGCACCGCTTGCCGCCAAGGCGGCTAACTTGGGCTGGACAGAACTCGCGTCATCGAGCGCATCTGGACCGACAACCACCCATCGCGCATTTTCGGGAATTGCGGCCACGGATGCCACTTCGGAGAACGGAACCCCGATTGACCGAAGGTAAGTCGCGACCGCTTTCTTGGGATCCACGACCACTAATCCGCGTGCTTGAGACAGGCTCGCCGCACTTGGTTCTGGCAAGATCGAAGCTCGCTTCTTGTCGGAGAACACCACTCCGGCCTTTCCGGAGAGAGTGATCAGGAGTTCCCCATCCCAGCGTGCCTGCACCTTCGGAAGCTGCAACTCCGCTGGAACTACCGACTTCGAGCCCGGCGGTACCGAAACCGAAATCGAGGTCTCGACGACAGCCTTGCCGGACTTGACCAGCGCTACTTTTAGCGTCAGCGGTTCGACTTGGCGTGAATCGTTAAACACCCCGATCGTGCGCTGCAACTTGCTTCCGGAAGCAAAGGTCGAGTCGTACTCTCGCACGAAGGCTGCACGTTCGGAGTTCGAAATGTGCTTTCCAAAGTTCGCCCCTTCGTCGCCGAGCCAGAGGTGCTGATAGGCCATTTTGCCAGACCATCGGTACCCCTCGGTCAGCATGCGCTGAACGAGCGCAATTCCCCGGTGAGCGGACGTTTTGCCGCCGAAAGCTTCCTCGCCGCTGATCCAGGCGTAATCTGCCGGGTTGATTCCAGTGGCAAAGAAATCCTCGCCCGCGTAGCGCGGCCGCAAGTTGTCGTACTTCCATCGGCCACGCCCACCGCCGTCCGGGTTGTCTCCGTACGCCAAGGCCGGATAGTCGTTCGGTTCGTTGTTGTACACGTAGTGGTCGCCGTGAACCGGATAGGAGTTGCTCTTCGCAGCTCCGCCGCCATCTACCATCCAGGTACGAGTCGGATCGATCTGGGCAACGGCCTCGCCAACTTTGCCCACCTCTCGTTCGAACTCGTCCATCAAATCGCCATACAAGTTGATGCAGTTGATGTACAGAAATTCGTTTTCGATCGACCAAAGGTGGATGCTCGGGTGGTTCCGCTCGGCCTTCACCTGAGCAACCATCTGGTCCCGCCAGTTTTTAATCAACTGCATTTTGATCCTGGAGTTGTAAATGCCTCGCAGGTCTGGATCGTTCTCGACCGCCATGTATCCGATCGCTTCTCCGTCCAAAATTCCGCTTCGGCGTACAACGAGCCCGTTGGCATCGCACCAGTCCAGCGCTTCGGAAAACGGCATGCCCTGCCAGCGCGTGCCGCCGTTCTGCGTTGTTCCCATCATGCGGAAGAACCGCTGGCCACGCGCGCGATAGTTCGCAAGAAACTCTTCCTTGGTCCGGCCATCAACAAGTTCGGCCCACCCGTTCCACGGAATGTCGTTGAGGGTGAACTGGTTTCCTTTCGCTTTCCATTCTCGGAAACCAAAGGTGGTTTCGGAAGTGTCCACCCCGCCGCTAGTCGTGACCTTTAACCGGACCCGATAGAGATTCGCCTCGTCGGGCCACCATAGCTTCGGATTTTCCCAACTCGTGGTCAACGTGTATTTGGTATCCGCCCCTTCCGTGGTCCCAGTGGTGGTTGCGAAAGTCTTAGCCACTTCGCCCGTCTTCGCATCGATCACCGACGCGTCCAGCGTTACGGCTTGCGAGCGCCCGGTGGGGTTAACGACGTTGATATCTAACGAGATTGACTTCTTCTCGACGCTCGGCTGGACGAAGACGTCATTCGCGTAAACAGGCCCGGTGGCCTCAAGTACCGGCGCGTCTAGGATCCCTGATTGGAACGCTCCCCAGACCGGATAGGCCAAATCCAAAAAGCCGTTCTTTGTAAACGAGACCGGCAAAGTGAACATGCGCCGGAGCTTCATCGGGTCCTTCGGATGGGTCGAGAAGCCGTACCAAGGGTCACGAATTCCAACCAGAATTTCGTTCTTGCCCGGCTTGATGGCCCGTGAAACGTCGATGTTGAATGCGACGTGCGGGTTCTTTTCGAAGCCACAGAAGGTCCGGTTGACCAGAACGGTTGTATTCAGGTTGTTCTGGCCGAACTTAAGTTGGAATCCACGCCCTGCTAAATCTGCGGGAACGTCAACTTGGGTTCGGTACCAAATGCGGTGCGCCAGCGTGAGATCCGGCCGAGAGACGTTTCGGTCCGATGGCACCGGAATGGCCGTCCATTTTGGAGCGGTCGGAAGATCGGGAATCGGAACCGCAATGTCAAAAGGCGGAGCCACTTCGTCGTGTCGGGCAATCTCCCAATCCCCTTCGAGTTTCACCGACGGTCGAGGAGAACCAGCGGAAGGCAGCTGAAACACGTTCTGCGCGGCCTGACGATCACGATCTGTCTTCCAATCTTGCCCCGGCTGAAACTTGCCGAACGGTTCAAATTTCTGCGCCACCACAACGGCATCGAGGGCAAACAGCGTCCGTTGCGGCTCGCCGTTCGCGTTCAGATTTCGGGGGATACGAAAATCAATTTTGTGCGTCCCCATCAAAAGGTCGGCGGTGGTGAGCTTCAGCCATGCGACCTCGTTCCAATCGGTCAGCGGCACCGCATCCGTCGTCACGTCGTCCGGAGAAACCTTCATCCATGGGCCGGAATCGATGCGCCACTCAAACGGGGCCCGGGCAAACTCGTAACCGATGCGGGCCCAAACTTGACGCTCGCCCGCCTTCGAGATTGGAAAGTCGTAGCTAACCATCGCCCCACCGAGCGGCATGATTTTCTGGACTTGGTCAGCTTCAACGAGAATTTGCAGCCAAGATTCGCCCGACAGCCGTTCTTTGTTGGCAGATGCGCCCGAAACAATGGGCATGTTGGTTGCCAGGGGTTTCTCACCCTCAAGCCAAGCGAATTCGGGCGCTTGTAAAACGACGGACGCAAGGAGGGCTAGCAGCATCGCAAAACTCTGACGCTCAGCCTAGCCTACGGTGCCGGGCGAATGCCACGAACAAGCTCTTGTTTTGCAAGCTATCGCGCAATCATTGCGCAGGCGACGAGAAATAGCTCGGGAATGTCCTGCTCGGGGAAGGCTTCAACAGCCGGATATGCCTTTTTTAAGTACCGGATCGCGTTGATTTCGTCACCAATGCTGTACGCCTCAAGAATCTCATGGCTGTTGCTCACGCGGCGCAACATCTCGATCAGTCGCGTGTCGCGGGCAATTCCCTCGGTTAACAAAAGTCGGTAAGCCAGTGGCTCCGCATCAAACAATCTCGCGATTCCGAGCAGGCATCTTCGTCGCGTGATCATCGATTCCGACCTACGCGCCACCTCGCAAATCTGCTCAATGTCCGAGAGATCGCCAACGCAACCGAGGGCATAGGCGAGCTCGGCGCATGCTTCGTCGTTCAGCCGTCGCAACGACTCTCGAAGGACCGGCGCGCCTGCCTTCAGATCAAACTCAATCACTGCTTCGGCGGCTGCGATGCGGACACTTGGGTGCGCATCTTGGAGCGCCTGCAGAATCGCCGGATGCCCATCCGGGTCTCCAGAAATTCGAATCGCCTGCAACGCGGCTCGCCGCAAATCTGGATCATTAGGGTCCATTGCGGCCTGAAGCAGCAGCGGCTCGCGCGCTCCGATTTTGCCCAGGCTTCGCGCTGCCGCTCGTCGCAGCATCGGTCGCGGCGACATCAGCAGCCCTGCAAGAACCGGCGAGGCTCGGCGATCCCCAAGCTGCCCCAGCGCCTCGATCATCTCCTCTTCGATCAAGTCTGGGTGCATCTCAATTTGGTGCACCAGTTCATCAACCGCACGCGGATCCCGCAACTGCGCCAAGGTGGATGCGGCCTGTCTGCGGACCTTCGGCGTCGGGTCATGGAGCGCCTTGATGATCTCATCCGCGGCAAGTCGGTTACTTTGGCGTCCCACGTCCTGCATCGCTTCCGCACGGGCTTCCACGTCCTCGCTCCGCGTCACCGTTCGCATCGCGCGCATTCTGCCCGGCGTCACGTTTCGCAGTTGGCTGAGCGTCATCCTGAAGCCGCTTGCGCCGGACTCACGCACTGGCACGAGCACCACGGCGCTGAGCAATCGAAGCACAATCGTGATTCCAAAAATCCACTTATAGGCAAACTCGGCAGGCATGCCGCTACGCAAGGACGCCATTGTCGCGGCGCCAAGCAGCGGAGCAACACCACCAACCACCGCGGTGACCGTCATCCCCGCGCCGATATAGTTCGCACGATCCTCCGGTTTGGCGGTTGCCAACACGAGGTTGAACTGGGTGAGGCTCACCATCGCCCAAACCACCCCCATCAGAACGTGGCTAGTGAGCAATAGGGTCGCGTTAAACGGCGTGTCATTGGGTCGGCACAGCATCCACGGAATCGGATTCGTGGCAAGGAGCAAGCACCCAAGCGCGAGCAGCGGCTTGTTGCCGAACTTGTCCGCGAAGAACCCCCAAAGTGGCGCGGCCGCAACGTTTCCAACCGCCATAAACACGGCGGTTCCCTGGATGACCCGAAAGTCCAGAGACAGAGTTTCCCGGGCGAACGCGGCATACAGATTCCCGGGATACGTCTGGCTCGCCACCGCAATGGCGATGAAGAAGAGCACTTTGCGAAACTCCCGATCGCCGAACGGCGTTCCAATCGCGCGGATGCCTTGCTTCAGGTTCTGCTTCACCGGATTCTCCCGGGGCAGATCCGTCATCTTCAGATAGAAGTACATGCTGACGCCCGCGAAGACCAGCCCGAGTCCGAAAACGCCGGCAAAGCCGAGCTGCGGATTCGTCGCCCGAACGGCATCGAGGAACCAAGCGCCTACGATTCCGGCGACGGCACCAACCGTTGCACCAATTGCATTTCGGCGCGAGAAATACCAACCGCGCGAGTTGTTGGGCACCATTTCTGCCAACCAGTCGCTATAGATCGGGTTCACAAAAGTGACGAACGACGAGGCAACCGCAACCAGCACGGCGAGCATAATCAGCCGAACCTCGTTTGGCCACGGCAGCAGCGGCAGCGCGACCACCGGCAAGTACAGCAATCGCCACATCGCGCCGCCCGGCGTCACAAACTTTTTATAAGAAGGAAAGCTTCGTCCCCAGATGGCCCCAGGAATCTGGAGCAGGCCCACCAAAGACGGAATGGCCGACAATACTCCGATCCATAGATCGGAGCCGCCCAGAAGCTGAACAAAGCCCACCAGAAACGCCCCGGTCGTGAGCGTGATGAAGGACATCGAGAATGCCATGTCCAAATTGGCATTCCGAAGGGTGCGCAAATTCTCCAGGCGACTTGGGGTCGGCACACTCATAGAACTCATTTTGCTCTTATCACCATTCTTCGTGCGGAAACCTTCCTACTTTGAATTCGTATATGCTAGGGTCCATAAGCTATGGCACGAGTACTCGCGATTGATGATGAAGAAGGCGTTTTGAACGCGATTCGGCGGCGACTCGAAAGAGCCGGGCACTCCGTCGACACGGCCGATTCGGCTGACTCTGGAGTGGCAAAACTCCTCGAATCAGATCCGCCGTATGACGCCGTCGTGACCGACATGAGCATGGACTCCCCGGAGTCTGGCCTCCAGGTCCTTCACGCCGCGTTCACACGGGATCTCTTTGCTGAGGTCATCGTGATGACGGCCTATGGCAATGTCGCAAACGCCGTCGAGTGCATGCGACGCGGCGCCTTTGATTACATCGAAAAGAACGCTCCCGGAATCGATGCTTATGAAGTGCTGGTGGAGAAGATCAACCTTGCCCTCGAGCGCAAGCGCCGAGACCTGCGCACGATTGACCTCTGGCAAACGGCCAGCAAGTCAGAAGAATAACTACTTCAGCAAAAACCGCAGCGGTCCGGCTGGGTTTAGGCCAATGAGTTCGCTGAAGGGGACGGTCACAATCGGCATCCCTTCGGCGAACGAACCGACCGCATAGTTATCAAATCCAAACTCAATTCCGCGGGTCGAAACTGTCCATTGGGCTGAACTCAAGGCGTTTTCTGCCGAAACCGTTCCATCTTCCAACGAGCTCGCCTGATTTGTCTCCGAGAGCTTTCGGTGAAGCACCTTGGCTAGCTCGGCACGGTAATCGATTCCGGGCAAGAATAGCTGCGAAAGCATCAGGTCTCCTTGACCGGCCGGGGTCATCACCTTATTGACAGTGAAGTACTGTCCGTTGCCGTGCGCACCCCCGGTGTAAGTTCCGGCCATCAAGCGATAGCTCTGTAAGCTAGGATGATCCGTAGACACCGAACTCGTGATTTCGAGCGTGTAAGGATAGGTCAGCTCCTTGTACCAAGGCTCATTTGCGTCCCGCTTCGCCGTGCTTAACAGCCAAACCTTCTTGGCGGTGGCCCAAGTTTTTGCGTCTCGCAGTGCCGCCGCCGCTACGACCGTTTTCGATCGGACGACCGGAAGCTGAACCGTGATCTTCGGGGCCGGTGCAGCCGCAAAGACGATCAAGGCAGGTAGGAGCATGTTTTAAGTCTACGCCTCGCCTTCCGTTTTCAACAAACCAAGCAACTCACCCACGCTACGGTGAGACTCGATCGGGTGCCGGAGTGGCAACTCTGGATGCAACTCGTAAATATTCCTTCTGCCTTCCTTTACAACGTGCAGGTAGCCCGCCTCACTCAGCTCGTTCACGATGCGCTGCACTGCGCGCTCGGTAATGCCGACAAGTTCGGCCACATCACGCATCCGTAACGTCGGATCACGAAGCAAGCACACCAAAACGTGCGAATGATTGGTCAAGAAAGTCCACGACGACGACTCCGCCATATCTCACAATGTACACGACGCAACGTACGAACTATTTTTCGCGTATTATAAAGCGTATGATAAATGAACTCTCCCGCCCTGCACCGGTTGCTTACCTACGCCGAACTCGCACTCCGATCGCGCTGGCGCAGGGAGATGGCATAGGTCCAGAAATCACGCGGGCGGTGCTCCACATCCTCGAGGCAGCGCAGGCTCAAGTGTCTTTCACTCCGGTCAAGATCGGCCTTGAATCCTATAACGCCGGCGCTAGCAACGGCATCGCTCCCGAAGCATGGGAAGCCATCCGCAGCACCGGCATCCTGTTAAAGGGCCCAGTGACCACGCCACAAGGCGGTGGTTTCAAGAGCGTCAACGTCACCTTGCGAAAAGCGCTGGGTCTTTACGCGAATGTCCGACCGGTTCAGTCGTTTGCCCCCTACATCTCGACCTTGCATCCCGAAATGAACGTGGTTGTGATCCGAGAAAACGAAGAGGATGTATATGCGGGCATCGAGCACCGGCAGTCGGAAGACGTTTACCAATGCCTCAAGCTCATCACGCGCCCAGGTTGTGAGCGAATCGTTCGCTATGCCTTCGAGTACGCAAAGCAGAACGGCCGCAAGAAGGTCACCTGCATGACCAAGGACAACATCATGAAGATGACCGACGGTCTCTTCCACCGGGTCTTCGATGAAATCGGTGCCGAGTACCCGCAGATTCAGAAAGAGCACATGATCATCGACATCGGCATGGCGAAGGTGGCCACCCAGCCAGAGCGGTTTGATGTCATTGTCACGCCGAACCTATACGGAGACATTCTTTCGGATGTGGTTGCCGAAATCAGCGGCTCCGTCGGTTTGGCACCGAGTGCAAACATTGGCAATGAGATGTCGGTGTTCGAAGCGATTCACGGTAGCGCCCCAGATATCGCCGGAAAGGGGATCGCAAACCCAAGCGGAATGCTGCTCGCCAGCACGATGATGCTTCAGCACATCGGGCAATCCGAAACGGCTTCCCTGATCCACAACGCGTGGCTACGAACCATCGAAGACGGTCAGCAAACCGGTGACCTCACCCAGACGAACCCACTCTCGACCATGGAGTTTGCTCGGGCCGTTTGTGATCGCCTGGGCGAGATGCCGCGACGCCTGCCTGCTGCAATCTATCCAGCAGACGCAAAGCCGATCAAGGTTGAAACCAAACCCGTTTCCGGGATCCCACCTCGACGAAACCTGGAAGGGGTCGACATCTTCATCTCCAGCCGCCTGCAGCCGATGGACCTTGCAAAGCGACTGCAAACGATCGTCCCGCAAGGGTCTGAGCTCAAGATGATCTCAAACCGAGGCGTGGTTGTATGGCCTTCTGGTTTGCCCGAGACGCACTTGGTGGATCACTACCGATGCCGCTTCACGAGCAAATCCGCCAGCCAGCTTTGGATTGTAAATCTGCTGATCGCTCTTAACCGAATTCAGCTAGACGTCATCAAGACCGAGAACCTTTATGCGTTCGACGGCAAGATGGCTTATAGCGCTGGCCAAGGGCAGTAATCAGGCGACCACGGTAATCGAAGCCGATGGCTCACCGTTGAAAGAACGATGGCCGGTTTCGGTTACCGTGACGATGTTCTCGATTCGAACCCCGAATTTGCCTTCGAGATAGATTCCCGGCTCGATGCTAAAGCAGTCACCGACTTCTAGAACGGTCGGATTGCCTGGCGCAATATACGGTTCCTCGTGGCCGTGGAGGCCGATTCCGTGTCCCGTTCGATGGAAGAACTGCGGGCCATAACCGGCCGCCTCAATCACCGCCCGTGCGGCCGCATCGACTTCGCTAGAAGTGACTCCCGGACGAATGACTTCCCTTGCCGCCATGTGAGCTCGATAAACCACGTCGTAGACCTTCTGGGATTCTTCTGAAGCGTGTCCGACGGCGACGGTGCGGGTGATGTCGCTTTGGTACCCCTCAAGGCTGCAACCGAAGTCTAGAACGATGGTGTCGCCAGCTTCCACAACCGAGTTGCCCGTTAGGTGGTGTGGCTCTGCCCCACCGCTGCCGGTGCCGACGATGCAGAACGTCGGCTTTCCGCCGAGATCAAGCATGGAGTCGTTGATGAACCGTTCGATTTGGCGCTCGGTGAGGCCGGGACAAAGGAACTTGAGGAGCGCATCGTAAGTTCGATCCGCGATTGAGCCAGAGCGGGTGAGCAGGTCAAGCTCATCGGCATCCTTGCTTCGCATCACCGAAGAGATGGAAGTTCCTCCCGCCCGGAAGAGCGCGGTAGGCAGGGCGTTTTCGAGTCCGAGCAGCATCGCTGCGGGCATCTCATCATCGACGGCAACAATCCCCGTCTTCAAGTTCCAATCGGTCGCGAGTTCTCGGACGAGTTCGTAAGGGTCCTCCCCGTCGGACCAACTCCGGATGTCTGCTATGCCAACCCGCGCCGCTTGGGCGGCTGAAAGGGATGGGCAGATCAGTCGCACTTCGCCGGTGGCAAAGATCGCCAGGGTCAAAAATCGCTCGTGGCTTGACTCCCAAAAGCCGTGTAAGTAGCCCATCGAGATCGGAGTCTGCGCAAAGTAGGCATCGATCTGGTTGTTCCGAAGGACCTCGGCAAGTTGGGAGATGCGTGACATGCCTCGTATTTTGGCACCGTCCTTTCGCGGGAACCAGGGCTGGATTGTGAACTTTCCCGCAACCGGTTGCCAATTTCGCTACGTCCGCTTAAACTCGCTTGGTCTAAGAATTGGACGTATTCATTTTCAGGTTTTCTTGAAGTGTCTGCCGCCGCGCGCCGCAGGGCCAATATGCAACTGAACTATCACCTCGTCGTGTTTGGCCTTTATGAGCTGATCTCCACCCTCATTTTCGGACTCCTCGCAATCTATATCATCTACAAGCGAACCGAGAAAATGCTCGGGATAGGCATCGAAGACGCCATTGAAGCGAAGAACCATGCCGTCACCTTGTTTAGCGGAATCTATGCTTTTTGCCTGCTCTGGTTAACGGCAGAGAGCGTGAACCCGTCCGTAGACGCTTTGCGCACGATGGTTCAGGTGCAAGACGTTCTGGAACCGCGAATGCTCTTGATTGCTGCGGGATACAGCCTGGCCTTGTTTGCCGTTTCTGCCGCCATTGGGTTCATCCTCCTCGCGGCCACGATCCAGGTCATCACCCTATGTACCAAGAAGCTGAATGAACTCTCCGAAATCAAGGCTGGAAACGTTGCGACCGCTCTGTTTGTCGGATTGAGCATTCTTGCCACAACAATCATTGCTCGTCCCGCCCTGGCAACCTTGCTGGATGGTCTTGTGAGCTACGACCTACTGAACAAGATTGGACAGGAAGCCGGACAAGCGGCGGCAGAACCGTCGACGACGGTAACCCCGGTTGCGCCGGAGTCCGTGGAATGAGCATTCGCGCGTTGGGAACACTCACCCTGTCCGTTGGTAGTGTGATGTGGCTCAACGGTCAGGTTGTCGAAGCGTACGGCGACGCGCTTCGCTACCCTCGCGCTCAGATCACCCCGAAATCGTACATGGCGTCGCCGAACGCTAAGTACGAAGTCGCTACTTCTGCCTCCACGTACTCGGTGAACTATGCCTTCAAGGGTCCAAAGTCCGCGAACCTGAAGTGGTCATGGAGCCATTCAAAACCGCAAGTTGACGCGCTGGTGAGTTCATTTGGCATTCCCAAGTCCATGTACAATCCGTACTCGCCTACGCCGGATGTCGTTGCCGAGCGGCAAAGGATTCTCTTGGCCGGGTGCTTCCGCCAGGATGGGGCGCATTTGCGGCCGAACTATCGTGAGTTGATCCGGACGCACCGACCGGTCGTTGAGACGGTGGCAAAACTTTTCGACTCGCAACAGCAGGAACCTAACTTAACCGACCGGGTGAACTTTGTTCTCAATTTTTGTCAGGATCTTCCCTACGGCGTTCCACCAAACGAAATTGATGGCAAGTCCAATGCTGGGTTGCTTCCTCCGGCGGGCGTTCTGAGCCAGGGCTGGGGTGACTGCGACTCGAAAGCTACGCTGTTCGGGGCTTTGATGTCCTTTTATCCAAACGTCAAAATGGTGATGGTTGCGGTCCCCAACCACCAACTTGTCGGCATCCGCGCCCAGGCCATTTCGGGGCAGGACTCAATTCAGTTTGAAGGTGAAGAATACGTGCTTTGCGAGCCCGTTGGCCTTGCTCGGTTGCCGATGGGCAAGAAGAGCAAGCTCGCTACCACCATCCAGTGGACCCGGCGCGTGCTGCCGTATGAGTAATCAACTTGAGCAAGTCTCCGGAAGATCGACGAAAGATTCGCCTGGTTAGTGGCTTTTGCTTGGCCCTGATCTTGAGCATCGTGGGCTTCAGCCGATTCTCGTCGAGCACCGCCGTTTGGGCCAACGTATCTGCGGGCAAGCTCAATCAAGACTTTGTCGGATTGATCGGCTGGATCGCGCTCTTCGTCATTCTATTATCTGCGACCGTGATTGTCCTGCGGGGAGCCCGGTTCAAGCAGCTGAAGAAGTTGAGCTGGATCGTTTCGCTCACTTGTGCCGCCGGTACGTTCTGCATTTGGGAAATCGAGCACAGCCGACCAATTGATTCTTTCGGCTACGGCACCTCGGTTACGGACGAGAAGAGCCAGCAGGAGTACCTGCAGAAACACGTTTTGGCATCCAAGGTCAAGCCGACCGTGATTCCGACCGGCGTCTTTATTCAATCCATCCACTTTACGAGTGGAACTGAGGTCGACGTCACCGGGTACGTCTGGCAGAAGTATCCAAACGGGACGCCCAAGGATCTCGCCCGCGGCTTCGTCCTCCCGGAAGCGAAGGATGCCTTTCACGAAGAAAACTTGACCTTACGGCAAGTTTCCCGGGTCAAGAAGAAGGATCACGAGCTTCACGTTTGGTTCTTCACCAGCACCCTTCGGCAGCGCTACACGTACAAGAAGTTCCCGATCGACCGGCAAAACGTATGGTTGCGGATTTGGCACCGCGACTTCGAAAAGGGTGCCCTTTTGGTCCCCGATTGGGAGTCGTATACCCAGCCTTTTAACCCGGCGGCCCTGTCTGGCTTGGACCAAGAATTCGTGCGTGAGGGCTGGACCACCCTTTACACCGGATTCAGCTACCAAACCTTCGCGTACTCGTCCTCATTCGGCATGGACAAGTATGCCGAGTCGCCGCCACACCCTGAGCTGTACTTCAACGTTGGCCTGAAACGCGACGTCACCGGCCCCCTCATCACCCGAATCGTGCCGGTTGTCGTCGTGGCGCTGCTGCTTTATGCCGCGCTGTACTTGACCCGTCGGCAAGAAAAGAAGGGCGAAATCGTCGGTTTCAACATCTTCACCGTGCTCAGCTATTGCGCGGCCCTATTCTTCGTCATCGTCATCGACCACGCCACCGTCCGCTCCACCCTCGCGCCGGAAAGCCTGATCTACCTCGACTTTTTCTACTTCGTCCTGTACATCCTCACCGCCTTCGTTTCCCTCAACAGCATCCTCCTCGGCGTGAGCGACGACATCTGGATCGTGGAATACCGAGACAACGCGATCCCGAACTACCTCTACTGGCCGATCTTCTTCAGCTTCATCTTCATCTGCACCCTCACGACCTTCACCCGCTGACGTCGGTATAATCACCAGCGGACGGTGCCGGATCGTCTAATGGCAGGACAACGGTTTTTGGTGCCGTACGTCTAGGTTCGAATCCTAGTCCGGCAGCCACAACAAACTCCTTTGTGGCAAACGCGATCCAGACGGCGATATCAGCAAATCAAACAGGCCCTCCACATCCGTGGAGGGCCTGTTTGGTTTTTGCTCAGCGCTTCGTCTGAAGCTTGAACACGTTCACCGAGTAACCCGGAACCCGCTGCTGGAACTTCGATCCGAGCCCGGTCAGCTTCTTCGTAATCGGCGCGACCTTGAGTGGTTCGGCGATGGAGTTCATGTCCTTCAGGTAGCCCGTTAGGTACGTCCAAGTCCCATCTGGCTGGAGGTTTGCGCCTTGGAGGTCGATGTCGATGGACTGCGATGCTGGCAACGCATTAACGACCTTCAGATACAGCGCGCCGGACTTGGTGTCTCGGGTGGCGGAGGCGAAGATGCCGGGGAGGGTTTGGGTGCCTTTGCGCTGTTCGGGAACGCCGGATAGCTTGAGTTCCACCGTGCGGTTGCCGAGGTTCTGGGCGAACAAGGTTTGCGCGTAGTAGGACGGCGAGCCGAAGCTTTCTAGCGGGTCGTAGCCGATGAGGTTGAGCGACCACTGTCTCCCGCCGGGGTTCACGTTGACGAGCAGCGGAGCGTAGCAGGCCATCTCGACGATGTCCGAATTCCGCTCCATGCCGGTCATGAACGCAGCGTCCGCGATCGTGCACTTCATGTTCGGCGTCGGGCCAGCGTTAGGTCCGGCTTGCCACGGTGCCACGGTGTCATGAGCGGCCCACTCTCCGACAAAGACCTTCGGTCCCTTTCGGTCGTAGGTGTCGTACTTGGTCGCCATGCCCATCATGTCCCAAGACTCCGTGTAGTAGTGCTCGTCCCAAAGATCCGGGCGGCGCTGGGT
>Ga0164295_10001077_pt1 | contig 22575 bp, 19 predicted proteins | sample GEODES006metaG_FD_111798 | JGI IMG/M metagenome (GOLD analysis project Ga0164295, IMG submission 111798) | Oligotrophic lake water microbial communities from Sparkling Lake, Wisconsin, USA - GEODES006 metaG | ecosystem: Environmental > Aquatic > Freshwater > Lake | place: USA: Sparkling Lake... | reverse complement strand
GTGCGGAAATGGGCCGCCGTCGAGCCGGTGATGAAGAGCCTGCTCACCAGCAACCAGCCCACGGAACTCACCACCGCCGCCGTGGCCTTGTTGAAGAAATTCAGCGCCATCAGCACCTCGCCGCTCATTTACAACCTGCTGCCCAAAGCCGGTCCTGCCTTAAAACGCGACCTTGTGACCCTCCTCGCCGCGAACGCCACCGCCGCGCTCGAGCTCTTCAAGCGCATGGAAAAAGGCGAGTTCCCCACCGCGTGGGTCGATGTCGAAAAACGCTGGGCCTACCAGCGCGGCAAAGGCGAAATGGCCGACCTTGCCAAGAAGCTCTTCGGCGAGGCGAGCCATGACCGCGCAGCCGTCATCGCAAGCTATATGGATGCCACCAAGAAGGCCGGCGACGCGACCAAGGGGAAGTCGGTCTTTTCCACCATCTGCATCAGTTGTCATCAAGCAGGCGGCATCGGCATGGATGTCGGTCCATCGCTGGCAGACGTGAAAGTCAAACCACCCGAGGGACTGCTCTCCGACATCCTCGATCCGAACCGCATGTTCGAGGCTCGCTGGACGGCCTACCAGATCGACACCAACGACGGACGCTCGCTCTCCGGCCTCATCGCCAACGAGACCAACGACGCCATCGAACTTGTCATGATGGGGGGCCTTCGTGAGACCGTCTCCCGCAGCGCCATCAAAGACATGAAGTCCCTCGACCGCACTCTCATGCCCGAAGGCCTGGAAGCCGCGATTACAAAAGAGCAAATGAGTGATTTGATGGCTTTTCTTCGGAGTAAATAAAGCCTGGAAGCCCTATTTCTGGCACATGACCATTTCCGCACCATGCCAACAGAACTGGGAACGCTGGCAGACCAAACATGAAAAGGCTGTCACGGCTTAGGCAGCGGAGTCGAGTCTACCTGCCACCTCAGGACAAAATGCAATTTCTGCGTGACAGGTGGCTGAGGGGCAGTTAGGTGGCATATGGGCGATATTCCTTCCCTTGCTTTAAGTTTTGATGACGTGCTAGTCCTGCCTGGACTCAGCGAAGTGCTGCCCGGAGAAGTGTGCCTAGGTACGCTCTTCGGAAAGACAATCCAACTCAACATCCCCGTGCTGTCTTCAGCTATGGATACGGTGACCGAGGCCGAGCTGGCTATCGCCCTTGCACGTGAGGGTGGACTGGGCGTGATTCACCGGAACTGCCTGATTGACTACCAAGCCGAGCAGGTAGCCAAGGTGAAACGCTCTGAAAACACGGTCATCCAGAATCCGCACTGTGTGAGGCCACAAACCACGCTGGCAGAATTGCAGCGATTAATGCATGAAAAGGGTGTCAGCGGTTTCCCTGTCGTGGATCCTGAGGGTAAACTCGTCGGTATGGTGACCAGCCGCGACCTGTGGTACATCGAAGACGACAGCACTCCTGTCTCTGCCATCATGACCCCTTTCCAGAAGCTGGCCGTGGGCAAACCAGACACTACGTTTGATGAGGCGCTGAAAATTCTCTACACGCATCGGATCGAAAAACTGCCGCTCGTGGATACCCACGGCAAATTGGCCGGGCTGATCACGAAACAAGATGTGGTGAAACGCCAAATGTTTACCAATGCCGCCAAAGATACCAATGGCCAACTTCGAGTCGGTGCCGCCGTTGGTGTGGGTGATGACTGCGCGGATCGCGGTGAGGCCCTAGTCGCCGCAGGGGCAGACGCTCTTTTCATCGATGCTGCCACGGGTCACACGACTCGTGTCGCTGATGTGATTGCCAAATTACGCGCTCGACTGGGTGGCAGCATTCCGATTGTCGCAGGCAATGTCGTCACCGCCGATGGGGCGCTGCATTTGATCAACGCTGGAGCATCCGCCATCAAAGTAGGTGTCGGACCAGGCTCCATCTGCACCACCCGTATCATTTCCGGCGTCGGCATGGCCCAGTTCACGGCCGTGCAGGAGGCCGCGTCCGTCTGCCGTGAACGTGGCGTGACCGTCATTGCCGATGGTGGCATCCGTTATTCGGGCGACATCGTCAAAGCTCTGGCTGCAGGCGCCGATTGCGTGATGCTCGGCTCCCTGCTGGCTGGCACCGCCGAAAGCCCAGGCAACATGGTGAAGGCCCAAGGCCGCACCTTTAAAGAATACCGTGGCATGGGCAGCCTAAAAGCCATGCGTAAAGGTGCTGGTGATCGCTATGGCCAAAACAGCTCAGGTAAACTCGTCCCAGAAGGGGTCGAAGCCCGCGTGCCTTTCAAAGGCCCACTGGCAGATGTCGTCTTTCAGCTCATGGGCGGTCTGCGCTCTGGCATGGGTTACGTCGGCGCTAACACGCTGGATGAGCTCCGCGCCAAGGCCCGTTTTGTCCGCATCACCGCTGGCGGCCTCAAAGAAAGCCATCCGCATGACGTCGTTATCACGGAAGAACCCGTGAACTACGAACCCTCCTAGACGTCAGCTCAAGTCCCCCGTTTTCCATTTTCAGCGCCCCAAGCGGCTAATCCATCCCCCGTCCCCATGACCGACCACGAAGTTGCCGTACTCGATTACGGTTCCCAGTATAGCCAACTCATCGTTCGCCGCGTTCGCGAGCTGGGTTTTGTTTCCCATCTTTATCCACCGGCAGAGCTGGCCAATCTGAAAAACCCTGGAGCGATTATCCTCTCTGGCGGCCCACGCAGCACGTCCGATGTTGACGCACCTGATGTCGATTTTGAAAAGCTCATGGCTTTTGGCGTGCCTGTTCTTGGCGTCTGCTACGGCATGCAGTTGCTGAATATCAAACATGGCGGCACCGTAAAGCCTGGCGTCACCCGCGAGTATGGCCCGGCAAAACTCGTCGTGAGCCATCATGATGATCTCTTCAAAGGCATCTCTCATGAATCCCAGGTCTGGATGAGCCATAGCGATACGTGCGCTAATCTGGCCAATACCACGCAAGTCATCGCTACCAACGAAGATGCCGTTCCCGTGGCTCTGAAATGGAGCGCACGCTGCTGGGGTATCCAGTTCCACCCAGAGGTCACGCATTCCCATGAAGGCACTGCGATCCTGAAAAACTTCCTGACGGAAAGCGGCGCTACTTTGGCCAAGTTCGACATTCAGATCTTCAAGGATCAGATGATCCAACAGATCAAAGCCGACGTCGGCGACCGCGAGGTGATCTGCGGCGTCTCTGGCGGAGTCGACAGCACCGTGCTCGCTGTCTTGCTGCATCAAGCAGGCGTCAAAGTGCGCTGCATCTTCATCGACACGGGAATGATGCGCCTCAACGAAACCGCAGAAGTAAAAGCCCTGTTTGGCGAAGTTGGCGTGCCCATCGAGCAAATTGACGCTAGTGCGATCTTCATCGGTGCGCTGAAAGGCGTGACCGACCCAGAACAGAAGCGCCGCATCATCGGCACGCTGTTTGTCGAAGAGTTCTGGAAGGTCGCTGACAATGTGGAGCTACTCGCCCAAGGCACCCTTTATCCCGACGTGATCGAGAGCGCCACCAGCGGCTCCATCGCCAGCAAGATCAAGACGCATCACAATCGTGTGGATCGCATCATGGAGCTAAAAGAGCAGGGCAAAGTGCTGGAGCCGCTCGCCGAACTTTTCAAAGACGAAGTTCGCGCGCTTGGCGCCAGCCTTGGCATCCCGCATCGCGCCCTCTGGAGGCACCCCTTCCCTGGTCCAGGCCTAGCTGTTCGTATCCCTGGCGAGATCACCCCTGAGCGCATTCTTTCCACCCAACAGGCCGACGCCATCTTCATCGCCGAGCTGCACCGCAGCGGCTGGTATCAGCGCGTCTGGCAGGCTTATGCCGCGCTCTTGCCGGTGAAAACCGTGGGCGTCAAAGGCGACGAACGCAGCTACGAACAAGCCATCTCCCTGCGCGCCGTCATTAGTGAAGACGCCATGACCGCCGACTGGGTCGAGCTACCCTATGAAGTCCTGCGCAACGCCTCCAACAAGATCCTCAACAGTGTCAAAGGTGTGAATCGTGTCCTTTACGACATCAGCACCAAGCCACCTGCGAGCATCGAGTGGGAGTGATGGGAAGGCGATTGTGGAGCTTATTTTTGATGACTCGGTGGCGAGTCAGGCGAACTATCTGGCACCACTGCTGAAGAGGATTTGGCAAAACACCTGAAGTAAGCGCGACTGGCTGCGTATTGGTCAGCTCATGAAATTCATCCTTCTCGCCAGCCTCCTGTTTGTCGTCTCTGCTATGGCTCAGGAGATGAAACGCAGCATCCCCTATGTGGGAAACGGCCATGCACGGCATGTGCTAGACATCTACACACCAGCGGGCGCGAAGAATCTACCGGTCGTTTTTTGGATTCATGGCGGTGGCTGGCAGACGGGCGACAAAGCGAACGTGCAGGAGAAGCCTGCCTGGTTCACGAAGAAGGATTTTGTGTTTGTGTCGATCAATCATCGACTGCTGCCAGACGTGGAGATGGAGGTGCTGGTCCGCGATGTGGCGAAGGCTTTTGGCTGGATGCATAAGCACATCGCCGAGCACGGCGGTGATTCGAATCGCGTGCTCGTAGGCGGGCACTCTTCTGGCGCTCAACTCGCGACGCTGATCTGCACGGATGACCGTTATTTGAAGGCTGAAGGCGTTTCATTTGCTTCGCTCATCGGTTGTGTGCCGGTGGATGGCGACACCTACGACATCCCGGCGATCATCGAGACAGCTGAGACGCGGCTGCGAGTGCATGGGATGCCGATGCCGAAGTATGGTCATCGACTGAAGTTCGGCAATGATCCCGCGAAGCACGTCGATTTTTCCGCCGTAACGCATGTGGCCAAGGGTAAAAGCATCCCGCCATTCCTGATCGTGCACGTGGCGGATCATCCAGACAATTCCATTCAGGCCAAGCGGCTGGAGGCAGCTCTGAAGGCGGCAGAAATCCCAGTGACTGTCTTTGGCGGTAAGGAGACAAATCACTCGAAGATCAACGCCCTCATCGGCACCGAAGGTGATTTGACCACAAAGGCGCTGGAAGATTTTCTGGCAAAGATCCCTAAACCCTAATCTGTAGAGTCGAAGAAGCGTTGTGAAACCAAGCCTTGGCGCAACTCAACAATTTTCCATTCCTGTTTCTAGCAGACAATCCACGGTGTTGGGATGTGGAACGAAGAGTCACTTTGGCCGTATGAGTCAGAGACAACAAAGCAACTGGAGACCCAATTTTAAAGGAAAACAGAAAGACATGATTTACAGGTCAGAACCCATTCCTGTGAATCCTGTGATGAGAAACTCGAATCACGAACCGTCTCATATCATCCATGGCGGGCGGAACCGCGCGTAACTCTACGGCAAGTTAGTCGGGAGGCTAAGCTGCCACTGCCTCCGCTGGCTTATCCAAAGGTTCTGCTTCTTCAGCAGGCACTTGAACAGGTTCGGCTTTGCTGAGGACTTTGACGAATTGGGGTTCGTAGGTCGGCCAGCTTTCGAGAATCATTTTAGCACGGGCACTGTCGGTTTTTTCGAGGTGATCGAAGATGAGTTTTTTGAGCTGATGGATGTCTTCTGGATCGCTGAGCTTCTCACCTTTGATCATTTCGGGGTTATGCAGGTGGGCAAAAGTGCCAGCCTCGTCGAGCAGGTAAGCCACGCCGCCACTCATGCCGGCACCGAAGTTTTTACCGAAGCTGCCGAGCACGACGACGGTGCCGCCAGTCATGTATTCACAGCCGTGATCGCCGATGCCTTCAACGACGGCGGTGGCACCGGAGTTGCGCACACAGAAGCGCTCGCCAGCTCGGCCTGCGGCATACAGACTGCCACTGGTGGCTCCATACATCACGGTATTGCCCATGATGCTGTTTTCCCAGGTGAGATAGTCGCTGCTGATGCGCGGACCGGGCTTCAGGATGATCTCGGCTCCACACAAGCCTTTGCCGACATAGTCGTTGGCTTCGCCGATAAGCGTGAGCTTCACGCCACCACAGGTGAAAGCAGCAAAGCTTTGGCCCGCGCTGCCTTCGAGGGTGACATCGACGGTTCCGGGAGCGAGTCCATGATTGCCGTGATTGAAGGCGATCTGGCCACTGAGCTTGGTGCCGATATTGCGGAAGGTGTTCTTCACTTTGTAACGCAACGGACGGACTTTCATCTTATCACTAATCGCAAATTGGGCTTCCTGGATGATCCGGTCGTCGAGCGGATGCTGATCGAGCCCGTCATTGCGATTCATGTGGCAGGTGCGGGCGGCATCTTGGCCGAGGTCTTTGCCGACATCGCGGAGGATGCGGTCGAGCTTCAGCAAGTTGGCTTTGGGATGACCGGGCACGACGCGTTGTTTGAGGAACTCGGGGCGGCCGATCATTTCATCCATGGTACGGACGCCGAGGCTGGCCATGATTTCACGGACTTCCTGAGCGACGGCGTTGAAGAAGTTGACGATCTGATCAGGGTTACCTTTAAACTTGGCGCGGAATTTAGGGTCGGTGGTGGCGATGCCGACAGGGCAGTTGTTCAAATGACATTGGCGCACATAGACGCAGCCCAGCGCGATGAGGGCGATGGTGCCGAAGTTAAATTCTTCCGCGCCAAGGATGGCTGCCATGGCGATGTCGCGTCCATTGCGCAAGCCGCCGTCGGCACGTAACGTGACTCTTTCACGCAGCCCATTAAGCATGAGTACTTGCTGAGTCTCGGCCAAACCAAGCTCCCAGGGCAGGCCGGCGTGTTTGATGGAGGAGAGTGGACTGGCCCCAGTGCCGCCTTCGTGACCGGAGATGAGAATGATGTCCGCATTGGCCTTGGCCACACCGGCGGCGATGGTGCCGACACCGGTTTCGGCGACGAGTTTTACACAGACACGAGCGCGCGGATTGCTCTCTTTGAGATCGTGAATCAGCTGGGCTAGATCTTCGATGGAATAGATGTCGTGATGGGGTGGTGGGCTGATCAGGGTGACGCCAGGTGTGGTGTTGCGCAGGCGGGCGATCATGCGGTTGACTTTCATGGCCGGGAGCTGCCCACCTTCACCGGGTTTGGCGCCTTGAGCCATTTTGATTTCCAGTTCCCAAGCATTGGCCAAATAGGCGGCCGTGACACCGAAGCGCCCGCTGGCGACTTGCTTGATTTTTGAGTTGGCCCAATCCCCGTTTTCATAGGGCTTGAAGCGTTTTGGATCTTCGCCGCCTTCACCGCTATCCGACTTACCGCCGATTCGGTTCATGGCGATGGCGAGCGCCTCATGGGCCTCAGGTGAAATGGCTCCCAGAGACATGGCGGCGGTGGTGAACCTCACGCGAATGTCTTCGATGCTTTCGACTTCATCAATCGAGATCGGGCCTTCTTCGCCAGGCACAAACTCGAACATGTCTTTCAAAGCGGTCGGCGTGTTTTCCAAGGAGGCCTTCACATAGGCCTCATAGTCTTCCTGTTTGCCGCTTTTGACAAAGGTATGGAAGTTCTTGATGACGGGGCCAGTGACGGCATGCATCTCGCCTTTTTGACGGGGGCGATAGTAACCTGGGTCTCCGAGATCGACGCTGGATTGGCCTTCTGGTAAAGCTGAGCCGTAGCCAAAAGCGTGGCGGGCCAGCGCTTCTTCAGCGATCTCATGGAAACCGATGCCGCTGATCTGACTGGAAGTGCCGGTGAAGGCAAATTGCATGACTTCTTCGCCGATGCCGACAGCTTCAAAAATTTGCGCGCCGATGTAGCTGCTGAGCACAGAGATGCCCATCTTGCTCATGATCTTTAGCACGCCTTTTTCCAGACCTTTGCGGTAATGGGTCACGGCTTTGGCGAAGTCCATGCCATCCAGTTGGGGCTTCTTGGCGGTCTTGTCTGACTCGACAAGTTCGCGAATGGTCTCAAAAGCCATGTGCGGGCACACTGCACTGGCACCAAAGCCAAAGAGGCAGGCCATTTGATGGGTGTCACGGGCTTCTCCTGAATCCACGACGAGGCTGAGCCTCATGCGAATCTTCCGGCGATTCAGGTGATGATGCACAGCAGCGGTAGCCAAGAGGGCTGGGATCGCGGCACGATCATACTCAAGAGCACGGTCACTGAGAATGAGGATGCGCACATGATCCTTGGCAGCTTGTTCAGCGTCCTGGCAAAGCCGATCCAGAGCCGACTTCATGCCGTCTGGCCCATCGCTTATGGGCCACGTTGTATCCAGCACACGGTGCGGGTAGTCCGCCATGCCTTTCAAAGAGGCTAGCTCATTTTCAAAGAGGAAGGGTGAGTTCAGGTGAACGACCTTGGCGTGCTCCGGCGTCTGATCTAACCAATTACGCTGATAGCCAAGAACGACATCCAGGCTCATCACCCCGCGTTCACGGATGGGATCGATAGGTGGGTTGGTGACTTGAGCAAAGAGCTGACGGAAATAGGCGGTCAGCAGACGTGGATGCGTGGATAAGACGGACAGCGCAACGTCATCACCCATGGAGTAAGTCGCCTCTTCACCCTTCGCCAAAAGGGGCGTGAAAGACATATCGATCTCTTCTTTGGTATAACCAAAAGCAGCCTGCTTTTGAGAAAAACTCAAAACATCCAAATCACCGGTCGGAACTTCAGGTGCGAGAGTGGTTAGGCTGGTGCGGTTTTTCAGCCATTCGCCATAGGGCTTGCGGCTGGCGAGATCGGCTTTGATCTCGTCATTGAAGCGCACGCGGCCATGCAGCGTGTCGATCTCCAGCATTTCACCAGGGGCCAAGCGGCCTTTGCGCAGGATCTTCGCGTCGTCGATCGGAACAATGCCGACTTCAGATCCAAGAGCGAAGATGCCATCGGTCGTCATCTTCCAGCGGCTCGGACGCAGACCATTGCGATCCAAGCTGGCGACGACACTGAGCCCATTGGTTAAAACCAACGCCGCAGGTCCATCCCAGGGCTCGCTGAAGCACTCGTGGTATTCATAGAAGGCTTTAAGATCTGCGGAGGTGGCAGGATCAAGGCCATAGGCGCTCGGCACCAGCATGGCCAACGCATGAACAGGATCACGCCCACTTTGAATCAGTAGATCCAACGCTGCATCCAGGCTGGCGCTATCACTTTGACCTTTAGTGATCAGCTCCTTCAGCAGCTGCTCTTCACCTTCCCAGACAATGTTCTCAAAGTCGCTTGCACGGCTGTTGAGCCAGTTACGATTGCCTCGCACGGTATTGATTTCACCATTGTGAGCCAAGGTGCGGAAAGGATGAGAAAGCGCCCAAGTTGGAAACGTGTTGGTGCTGAAGCGCTGGTGAAAAACAGCCAACGAAGTCTCATAATCGTCGCTCTGCAGATCGGTGTAGAATTTCTGCAATGAAGAGGGCAGTAGCAGTGCCTTATAAACCATCGTGCGATGCGAGAACGAAGCGATGTAAAAATCCGCTAGCTTATGAATGCGGGCCTTGAGCCTCATCTCACGACGAATGAGATAGAGCTGGCGCTCAAATGGATTGTCATCCATGCCTTCGGGCCGAGCGACGAGCAGATGCTGAATCATCGGCATGGTCTTGCGAGCCTTGTAGCCCAGTTCATTTGGATTTACCGGCACATCACGCCAGCCGATCACTTGGATCTCGCGATTCCGTAACAGACCTTCGGCTAGCAGATGAATCTTCATCCGCTCGGTCGGATCTTCCGGCATAAAAAACACGCCAACGGCCAAGTCCATCGGGTGATCCAAGTCGAAATGCATCTCGTCAATGAACGGCTGGAAAATTTTATGTGGAATCTGGGTCAACACGCCCGCCCCGTCTCCGGTTACGCGGTCGGCATCGACAGCACCGCGATGCTGTACGTTGCAGACGCCACTGATCGCTAGGTCCAGGATGTCGCGACTACGCTTGCCATGAATATTGGCCACAAAGCCGACGCCGCAGGCATCGCGCTCATTGTCCATGCTATGGAGCGATCCTTCGTTGGGGATGTCCAGGTCGTAAAAAGGGTGCTTCATGGAGGTGGGAAACTGCATCGCGCGGCAATGAGGCCGTTAGACGTGGCAATGGGTGTTGGATTGTAGAACAAGTGGAAAGCAAGGAGAGTGCCAAGGAACCAAGCGATCCCTACTGCCATTTTTGGAGCATCTTCAGCACGCTGCACCGCAAAGTGCCAAATGCCTGCCGCAAAGTGCCAAGTGTCATGCTCAATTGTGCCAAAAGTGACACTTCAATCAATCTAAGTCAGATTGCCAAAAAATACTAAAATGAATTTAATCAACTCAAATTCAATGAATTAAAAAATCATAGCGTCCCTTGGCACAGCGCCTGCCAAGAAAGGATCGACCAAACAAGGACCAACTAAACTTTACCCCAACCCAAAAAACATGAGCAAAATCCTCGGCATCGACCTCGGCACAACCAACTCTTGCATGGCCGTCCTTGAGGGCGGTAAAGCAACCGTTCTTGAAAACTCAGAAGGCGCGCGCACGACGCCGTCCGTCGTCGCCTTCACCAAGAGTGGCGAGCGCGTTGTGGGCCAGGCAGCCAAGCGCCAAGCTGTCACCAATCCACGCAACACCGTTTTCTCCGTGAAGCGTCTCATGGGCCGCAAGTTCACCGAACTGACGGAGGCTGACAAACGCATGCCTTATAAAATTGTGGCAGCTGCCAACGGAGATGCCCACGTTCAGGTCGAAGTTGGGGGCGAAACCAAGACTTATTCTCCCCAAGAAGTCAGCGCTATGATTCTGGCCAAGCTGAAAGCGGATGCAGAAGCCAAGCTCGGCGAATCCATCACTGAAGCCGTCATTACCGTCCCTGCCTACTTCAATGACAGCCAGCGCAACGCCACCAAGGCAGCTGGTGAGATCGCCGGTCTCAATGTTCGCCGCATCATCAATGAACCCACCGCAGCTGCTCTTGCCTACGGTCTCGACAGCAAATCCGATGAAAAAGTCGCCGTGTATGACCTTGGCGGTGGAACCTTTGACATCAGCGTCCTGGAAATCGGCGACGGCGTTTTCGAAGTGCTCGCTACGGATGGCGACACGCATCTCGGTGGTGACGACTGGGATAACACCCTGATCACTTGGATCGTCAATGAATTCAAAACGGATAGCGGCATCGACCTCAGCGGCCAGCCAGACGCCCTCCAGCGCATCAAAGAAGAAGCTGAAAAAGCCAAGATCGCGCTCAGCTCCAGCCAGAGCTTTGATTTGAATCTCCCCTTCATCACCGCTGACGCCACTGGGCCCAAGCACATCATGAAGAGCCTCACTCGGGCCAAGATGGAACAGCTTACCGACAGCCTCTTTGAGCGCACCATCAAGCCGGTGAAGGACTGCCTAGCTGCCGCTAAACTGGACGCCTCGCAAATTGACGAGCTTGTTCTCGTCGGTGGCATGACCCGTATGCCAAAGGTGGTCGAGACCGCCCGCAAGCTGGCTGGTAAAGACCCTCATCAAGGCGTCAACCCAGATGAAGTCGTCGCCATCGGCGCAGCCATTCAGGGTGGCGTTCTCAAAGGTGACGTGAAGGACGTGCTCCTGCTCGACGTGACTCCGCTGACTCTTTCCATCGAGACTGCCGGCGGCATCGCCACTCCGATGATTCCGCGTAACACGACTATCCCGAAGAAGCACAGCCAAGTCTTCTCCACCTACAGCGACAACCAACCCGGCGTGGAAATCGTCGTGCTTCAGGGCGAGCGCCCGATGAGCCGCGATAACAAAACCCTCGGCACCTTCAAGCTCGACGGCATCCCACCAGCCCCACGTGGTGTGCCACAGGTCGAAGTCACCTTTGACATCGACGCCAACGGCATCCTGCACGTTTCGGCCAAAGAAAAAGTCAGCGGCAAAGAGCAGCGCATCTCTATTCAGGGCAGCTCAGGCCTCAGCAATGAAGAGATCGAAAAAGCCAAGCGCGACGCCGAAGAACACGCCGAAGAGGATTTGAAGCGTAAAGAATCCGTCGAAGTGAAGAATAAGGCCGAAGCCCTCACCTTCGAGATCGAGAAACAGCTCAAGGAATGGGAAGAAAAAGTCCCCGCCGACCAGCTCAGCCCGATCCAAGACAAGCTCACTTCCTTGAAGTCAGCCATTGAGTCCGGTGACAGCGACAAAATGAAGTCCCAGACCGAAGAGCTCGAAAAACTCTTCGCCGCCGCCTACCAGGCCGCCGCCGCCGCAGGAGCCACCGCTGGTGGTCCAGATGGCATGCCCGACATGAGCGGCATGGGTGGAGCGCCTGAAGGTGCCCCAGAAACGAAGAGCCAAGACAAAGGCAAGGTCGTCGATGCTGACTTTGAAGTCGTCGATAAGGACAAGTAATCTGTTGATGCAAATTCAGCTCCAGTCGTTGTCATCCAGACAACTGCAACCCTATCTTCTTGCTCTCGCAATGTGCTTTGGCACTGTTGCGTGCAGCAAGAAGGAAACGGCCAAGTCCACGGCTGAACCTACCAAACCTGCGGCTGTCTCCGAGGCAAAGATTGATGCGGCGATTGCAGATGCATTGACGCCAGAGACCCCAGCCGCAGATTCCGGGTCCGACCTGCAAGCTGGACTCGAAGCCCAGGCCGAAGATATCCTTTCTAAATATCCAAATAAAAATGGCCAAGATCTGCTTGGCGTACCTGAACTGCAAGAAGCCCTGAAAGCTGGATTGACCAAGCTTTCCAAGGACAAAAACCACCAGAATCAAATCAATCAAAGCGTGTCTCTAGCCGCGAAGATGAAAGGCCTCTCCGGTGAGCCGGGCACGGTGGGTCTAGACCTAGACCTCAAAGGCTACGACCGCACCCGCAAATCTCGCATGGTTCAGGCGGTTATCTCCGAAGATCCGAAGCAGATCGTGCGTTTTCTTACTGAGGAAATCGGCGAAGCTGCCCCTGAGCTCAGCTTTGGTGGTGTGCCGAGAGCCAGCAACGGTGTGGCCCTCAAAGAAACCCCGCTGCCCGCGAAATAACGAATTCCTAAAACCTAATGACGAAAGAATACTCACTGACGAAACCCGAAAGACTGCAAGCGCCTTACTCGGTCTTCAGCCTCCGTGCTTCGACATCCCTTCGTCACTCCTAAACTTTCCGCCCGGCCAGCCGGCACACACAAACTCGTGTGACAGCAGGCCGGGCAGACAAAACCAAACAAAACCCAAACCCAAAGCACCAACCAGATATATGGCTACCGCAATCACCCCGCTCGGACGTCGCGTCCTCGTCAAGCGTTCCGCAAGTGAAGAAAAAACCGCAGGCGGAATCTTCCTTCCTGACAACGCTAAAGAAAAGCCACAGGAAGCTGAAGTGCTTTCACTCGGCGTTGGCAAAGACGATGAAGGCAAAGACGTGTCCACCCTTTTCACTGTGAAGAAGGGCGACAAAGTCCTGATCTCCAAGTACGGCGGCACTGAAGTCAAAGTCGACGGCGAGGATCTCCTCATCATCAACGAAACCGACATCCTCGGCATCCTCGCTTAATTCAACCCAAACCCTACAAACGCTAAACTACTATGGCTAAACAACTCCACTTCGACGAAACAGCACGTCACGCCCTCCTGCGTGGTGTCACCAAACTTGCCAAGGCTGTTAAGGCTACACTCGGCCCAGCCGGTCGTAACGTGATCCTTGAAAAGAAATTCGGTTCCCCAACCATCACCAAAGACGGTGTCACGGTTGCTAAGGAAATCGAGCTTCCATGCCCTTACGAAAACATGGGCGCTCAGCTCATCAAAGAAGTTTCCTCCAAGACTTCTGATATCGCTGGTGACGGCACCACGACCGCTACGGTCCTGGCTGAAGCCATCTACTCTGAAGGTCTCCGTAACGTGACCGCCGGTGCAAACCCGACTTCCCTGCAACGCGGCATCATGAAGGCCACAGCGGCTATCGTGGAAAAGCTGAAGGAAATCAGCACTCCAGTCAAAGACAGCAAAGAAGTGGCCCAGGTCGCGACCGTTTCTGCTAACTGGGACACCGCTATCGGCAACATCATTGCTGACGCTATGGACAAAGTGGGTAAAGAAGGCACCATCACCGTCGAAGAAGCCAAGAGCATCGAAACGACCCTCGAAGTCGTTGAAGGTATGCAGTTCGACAAGGGCTACCTCTCCCCTTACTTCGTGACCGATCCTGAGTCCATGGAAGCGAACCTTGAGTCCGCTTACATCCTCATCAACGAGAAGAAGATCAGCAGCCTCAAAGACATGCTGCCTCTGCTTGAGAAGGTCGCTCGCTCCGGCAAGCCTCTCCTCATCATCGCTGAAGACGTCGAAGGTGAAGCCCTCGCCACACTCGTGGTGAACAAGCTCCGCGGCACTCTCAACATCGTTGCCGTAAAGGCTCCTGGTTTCGGAGATCGCCGCAAGGCCATGCTCGAAGACATCGCCATCCTCACCGGTGGTCGCTGCATCACCGAAGACCTCGGTCTCAAGCTCGAAAACATCGAGCTCTCCGACCTTGGCCAGGCCAAGCGCATCACCATCGGCAAGGAAAACACCGTCATCGTCGAGGGCGAAGGCTCCTCCGAAGCGATCGCCGGCCGCGTTTCCCAGCTGAAGAATCAGATCTCTGAAACCACCAGCGACTACGACCGTGAGAAGCTCCAAGAGCGTCTCGCCAAGCTCGCAGGTGGCGTCGCCGTCATCAACGTCGGTGCTGCTACTGAAACTGAGATGAAGGAAAAGAAAGCCCGCGTGGAAGACGCCCTGCACGCTACCCGTGCTGCCGTCGAAGAAGGCATCGTCCCTGGTGGCGGCGTCGCTCTGATCCGTGCTCAGGCTCTCATCGGCGACCTCGGTCTTGTCGGTGACGAAAAGACTGGCGCTGAAATCATCGCCCGCGCTATCGAAGCTCCTCTCCGTCAGCTTGCAGCCAATGCAGGTGTCGAAGGCGCGCTGATCGTGGCTGAAGTCAAAAAAGGCACTGGCAACCACGGTTACAACGTGGCGACTGGCGTCTATGAAGACCTCATCAAAGCAGGTGTTGTCGATCCAGCCAAGGTGACCCGCAGCGCTCTCCAGAACGCCGCTTCCATCTCTGGTCTGCTTCTGACCACTGAGTGCCTCATCGCTGACCTTCCAAAAGAAGAAAAAGCAGACGGTGGCCATCAGCACGACCACGGCGGCATGATGTAATTTAAAAGAGGCCGTTTGTTGCCTCTCACCACGGCAGCCTGAGACAGCCGTCGCAGGCTGCCACTGGTAAAAATTTTGTTCTGATCGAACTGGCTCTGCTTACCGGGAGTTTGCACTGTCAGAATCCGAACAAAAACCAAACCCAAACTGAACGGGCCGGAGAGCAATCTCCGGCCCGTTTATGTTTTGGGCATGGTTGAACATGGCTCAAAAGCACCTCATCCACTTCCGTTTCTTTTTATCCTTAAAACGGGAATGGAAGATCGTTGAGTTGCGCCAGGGCTTGGTTTCACAAGGCTTCTTCGACTCGAAGCGGCTGTGTCTTGGTTGACACTGCCCGAGAGGTGAAAAGCCTTGTGAAATCAATGACGGATGCAAATCGGCGGCCAGCCATTCCCGTTTTAAGGTTTATGGGTCACAGAAGGAGGAGCCGAGAAAATAGTTGAAAACGAGGACAGCGGTAACATGTTACCACATGTCCTACACACTCACCCGAACCAGCATGGCTTTGGATCCTTTTACCTTAGCTGCATTGGATTTGCTGGCGCAGAAATGGAGTGTCCCAAAAGCTGAGGTTATGCGCAGAGCGGTGCGTCGTATTAAGGAGGAAGAAGACATGAAAGACCAATGTCCCAAACCCATCAAAGCCTTGGATTGGTTGCAAAACGGTGGCGGACTTTCCTTGCAGGAGGCCGAAGCTTTCCGTGAGGAGGTACAGGCTGAACGCGAGGCCAAACGCTATTGGTGGGAAGTATGATCCATCTGGATACCAACCTGCTCATCGACCTCGTCACCATCGGGTCGCCATCTCTCGCAGTGCTTCGAAAGTGGCTGGAGAACGGAGAGAAACTAGCTGTCTCAGCCATTGCTTGGTCAGAGTTTTTGAATGGCCCTCACACAAACCCGCAAAAGGACGCGGTGCATGCCATTCTTGAGGGTCGCATTGCCGACTTCACTGCCAAGGAGGCAGAGCAGGCTTCACGCCTGTTTCATTATACGGGCCGGAAATGCGGCTCCCATTCCGATTGCATGATCGCCGCGTGTGCGATGTCAAAAGATGTTCAAGTAGCGACACGAAATATCAGCGACTTTGAAAAGTTCGTCCCGTATGGCCTGAAGTTGCTGGCTGTCGAGACAGTAGCTACACCTTGACCAATCCACGCCGGATTGCCTCGGCGGTGGCTTGGGCGCGGTCGTTGACCTTCAATTTCATCAGGATGCGGCTGACGTGCTGCTTCACCGTGTCTTCACTGATGCCAAGCGTGGCGGCGATTTCTTTGTTCGCATTGCCACCCGTCACTAGAGTCAGGATCTCACGTTCACGGGGTGTGATTTCAGGTTCAGCCAAGTGGTCTTTGAGTCGTTGGGCGATTTCGTCAGGCAGACTGCGTTCACCTTTGGCCACAGCGCGGATGGCCTTCAGCAGGGCCTCTCGAGAGGAGGATTTTTGCAAGTAGCCGAGTGCACCAGCTTTGAGTGCGGAGCGGATTTCTTCATCTCGGGCAAAGGTGGAAAAGATGAGAACGTGCGCTCCAGGATGCTCACGCAAGAGGGCGGTCGTAGCCTCAATGCCGCTGATGCCAGGGAGTTGGACGTCCATGAGCACGACGTCGGGCTTCGTTTGGGCAAAGAGAGCCGCCGCGTCTTCTCCACGATCTGTTTCACCGACGACTTTCAGATCGTCCTCCAACTCGAGTGAGGCAACTAAGCCGCTGCGGACGACGAAGTGATCGTCAATGATGAGGAGGGTGATCATGGGGGAATGTCGAATGAGTAAAACCTAACGACAAAGGAATGTCGAAGTCTGAATGACGAAAAACAGGCAAAGCAAGGAGGTTCGACATTCGGCATTGGGGCTTCCTTCGTCATTCGGGTATTCGGATTTCGTCATTTTATATTCGACCGCGACCTCTGACCAACAGCGGAGTTTCATGCCACATCGAACTGATGAAAAACATCTTCGCTTTCTTACCCACCTTCCTCCTGCTCACCAGCATGCTTCAAGGCCAGACGATCGTCAGCTTCGGCATTGGCAAAATCACTGGCTCCGTCACGGGGTTGAGTTCGGCGAATCCGAATGTCTCTGGTCTCAGTGCGGGCATCAGCTTTGATCTCACGATCACGGCCTCAAATGCCACCACCGGGCTGACGGTGGCACCCCACAACGACGGTATCGGCGTTTACAGCCTTACCAATGATTTCGAATTGGAAAATCGCAACAATACCAACGCCGCGGATGATGAGTCGCTCGTTTTCAGTCTGAGCAATGTTACTGGCCTTGCCGTTGGGCAAACGCTGCTAGTTTCCGGCATCGGCGCTCGTTCGGGTAACAACAGCACGACCAAGCAATACGCCATCTACGACGGCACTACATCTGTCAGCAGCGGCTCGTTCACGGCCACATCCTTTGCGATCTCCGTGCCCAATCTCACCAGTGCGAAGATCACGGCGACGGGACCCACCACTGCCCCCGCCTTGAATTCGCGATTCCTCATTAATCAGCTGCTCCTCACCGTCACTGGAGGCGGCGGAGGCACTGGCGGTAGCGCCAATGATGCGGCGAAGATAACGCATTCGGGCATTGATGGCAGCAACCATCCATTCTTCACCTTCGACAGCGTCGCGGGGGAAAGCTACGAGATCCAATGCTCCACCGATCTGCTTTCGTGGACGCCGATGGCCACGCTCTCGGGCACCGGCGGCTCTGTCACCTATTCGGACGAGTTTACCCATGCGCCAAGCGTGCCGAGGAAATTTCACCGCGCCAAGACCGTGCTCACTCCGAATGGGAACCTCGCCAACACCACGCTCAGCATCACGCAAACGTGGGATCAGGAGCCGAACGGCTACGCCCGCACCGCCGTCGTCCAGGTGCCCGCAGGTGCCGGGCCGCACCCCGTCATCATCATGCTTCATGGCAATGGCGGGAGTGGGAATGTAGCGTCGTCTTTTATCAATGCGCTGGATACCTACGCTAACACCGCCATCCGTGTCGCTCCCAATGGATACTTTTCCGGTGGAGGACAGAGTTGGAATGTCAAAAACGAAAACTCCAAAGCACCCGATGTCGCCTTCATCCGCGACCTCATCGCGCTGCTAAAGACCTACGACAACGTGGATGCGGGCAAGATCTCCATCTTCGGCATCTCCAACGGCTCCGCCTTGACCAACCGCCTGCTGATTGAGCTCGATGGCGCCGCCTTTCAGAATGCAGCCTGTCAGGTCTCTCAAATGCTCGCCGACATGCATCACGACGGTGCCTTTTGGTTCAATGCCACAGGCAGCAATGACTACGACCAAACCATCGTGCCCGCCAATCGCCGACGCATCATCAGCCTCAGCGGCACGGCCGATACAACGGTCCCCTATACCGGCGGGATGCTCAACAGCATTGGCACCTTCATGACCGCCCAAGAGAGCATCTACCGCTTCGCTCAGGCGATGGGTGAAACCGGCCCGCAACTGGCCGATGCCGCTGGCATCCCCCACCCTAGCGCGCCACTTTTCGTCAAATACACCTATCGCAGCGGCCAAATCGTCCACTACAAACTCATCGGCGGCACTCACGGTCTCTCCGTCACCGGCAGCAGCACCAACTATGCGACTGAAGGCAAGCAACTCGTCGCGGCGTTTCTTTTGCAGTAGCGCTGCATGTATCCGCACCGCCCAAACCGACATTTAGCAAAGTTTTAACCCCACCCACATGTAAGATGGAAAAAGTAACTGGCATTGGAGGCTTCTTCTTCCGCGTTAAAAACTCAGACGCTCTCAATGAGTGGTATGAGCAGCATTTGGGCATCCGACAAGTTGCGGAGAGAGACGAGGATGGTTCGTGGTGGCAGGATGCAGGCCCGACGGTCTTTGCCTCCGAATCGGCGGATGATCAGGCAGGCGGGCCAGACTACGGTTGGCGCATCAATTTCCGAGTCAGGGATCTGGATGCGATGGTGGCCCAACTTCGCGCTGCAGGTGCCGCCGTCGATGTCGATGACACAATCTACCCGAATGGGCGCTTTGCTCATCTGCGTGATCCGGAAGGCAACCGAATCGAACTCTGGGAACCGGCTGGAGCTGACTTGGTGAGACCACCCGATCAACATTGAAGTGACTCAGCCGGACGGTGGTGAATGGCAAATGAGGTGATTTCCCACGGATTCAGGGAGGCCCGCAGATTTCAGTCTGGGAACCAATCTGTGGGCCTCCCTGAATCTGTGGGAGACAGGTTCGGGTTCCTCTTCGCTCTGTCCTGATGGGGGATTTTAACCGCTGATAAGACGCTGACTTGACGCTAATCCTAATCCTCTGATATCAGCGTCTGATGAGCGTCAAATTAGCGGTTTTTTCCGTCTTTCGGCCAACGCGAAATGCACCGCAGGTCAGGATGCGAAGCCAACACGCTTGCCGCCCCGATTGCTTTGCTAGAGCGTGCCCTTGCCCGCTAGATGCTGGGTGATGAATGCCTCTGGCGTGATGGGTTGGGGTTTGTAGCCTGCGCCTGCCAGGGAGCGGAAATGCCGATCCTCGGTGATGACGTAGTCCGCATGGGCGGCGATGGCGCAGTCGGCGAATTTATCGTCATCAGCATCGGCGGGGATGGTGAGGAAATGGTAGGCGGGGGAGACGTGAAGCAAGTTGTTATGCAGTTCGCGTCCCAATGACATGATTTGCTCCATCATCGCGGCCTTGCGCGGACTGCCTTGCCGGTGCATGACCTCATCGTATTCAAGCAGGATGTCGGTCGAGACGGCCCAGGTGAACCCGCCCCGCTGCCATGCCTGGAGGATAGGATGGTGCGCGTGGCTGAGTGTGAATATGCTCAAGACCACGTTCGTATCGATGCAGACGATCATCGGCGATATGGATGGCTGCGGCGGTACTCACGGACAGCTTGATTGATGCTCTCCTTGGTGATGCGACCCGAGGCCCAGGCTTCATCCATTTCGCGACCCAGCTCCTCCGTCACCCGCTGGAGTTCAATCTCCAGCAGAGCCTTGCGTGCGGCCATTAAATCTTCGTCACACAGCCTGTCCACCTCGGCGTGCAGCAGCGGGCGCAGTTCCTTGGGATCGGTGGGGATGGGCTGGTTCAAGGTGATCATACGATAATATTTTGTCACAAGCGTGGCATGCTTGCAAGGTAGCGTTGGGCTTCAGCCCGCGCGGGTTTCGGAATCGGCTCCTCTGACATCAGCGTCTGGCTAGAGGTTTTTTCCGTCAGTCACTCACCGCAAAATTCACCGCACGTCATCCCGCTCAGCCAAACGCACGCAGCCTCGACGACCCGCCGCAACCAAGGCTTGATCTCGCGCGGCTTGACCGCCTACACGCGTACACGGTTTCAGGAGCTTCGGAGTAGGTGTGAATAAAGTGTTTGACCCACTAGACTACGCAGCATAACAGCGAGTGAGAATTGCGATGGCTGATCAGTCGATTTTTCTGATTTATTAGCTGCTAATTCTGAGTTTTTACGCGAACATTAAACGATCATGAATAAATATTCCCTAGTCCTAGCGAGCTTATCATTATTTCTCACAAGCTGTATGGGCGTGTGGAAGTCAGCTCCTGACTTTAATCATATTTCTATTGGTATGACAAAACAAGAAGTAGTTAGCCAAATAGGGCGACCAACGCATGTTTCTGCAAGCAATGGAACAGAACTTATGGCCTATGAATGGGATAATTTTTGGGATGGTAAGGGAGCTGGAATGTGGTCCTATGTTGGCCTGCAAAATGGTCGAGTCGTCGGGTATCATACGGACCACTTAAGGCAAAGTTCAAACTTCAATGTTGCAGCAGCTTGGACGCAGATTAATTCAGCACCTCGCACTAATGTGTTCATGCAACAGAACAACACCGCCGTTCTAAATTCGCAGACAAATTTATATCGCTAGAAAAACAGGTCTTAAATTCAAAGAATACAGATAAACAATGTGTCTGACCATATACACCTTCCCGAATCTGCGGGAGACAGATTCTGCTTTCACCGAAGTTAGGGCGAAAGGCACCCCGTCCAAAGGACCGCAGCCTTGATTCCCCGTCGCAGCCAAGGTTTGACCACTCGCTGCTTTATCGTTTCAATCGGCGCATGGATTCAAAAGCCTTTTCATCAGGGAACTTCTGACCGCTTACCCAGCTTAACTAGTTGTTTCAAAAATAAACAACTAAACAATGCTAGCTCAAAAAAATGGACAAATTCCTGAAAGCCTTCTGAGAAAGATATTGTGTCCCAGAAAAGGATTGGGCACCTGAGCTCTGGTAACAGACGGCTTCTTGTTTACAGGAAGCCTTCGAGATGTTAACCGGATCACTTTCAAATGTAGCTTCTTCCGGTGATACTGGATTCTACCTTCGGATTGCCGAGAACACCGTCGGACGACTATACGAGGCGAGCGCGTCAATGATTTCCTGCTTCGCGTGCGGAACAACAGGAAGCGTTGATAGCCTTGCCAGAGTGGTGATTGAGGGGTCATGGACCACCCGCTTTGTTTTGGGTGGCGACTACAAGAACCGGATGTTCGCATATCTCTTTCAGTATACCCGCAAACATCCTCGCAAGCATGAAGAGTGGCGAGAGATCGTCGAAAGCACACGCCCCGACGATAAATTCACTTTAACGGCCATTTCATGCAGAAAGATTTACATTGAGGGAATGCATGATTTCATAAACAAGATCAGAACGGAAGTCGGACAACCTGACATTGATGAGTTGCTTAGGCACTGGACCAAGTCGCTATTTGGCCGCTGCGAATCACTGGGGGAACAAAAAAGTACTATACGCACTATCATAGACTGAGTGCGGACAGCCATCATAATGCAGAGCAGACCATCCAGCGAATGCCTTATCTAATATTGGATCTGAGACCATTCATTACTCCGCAATGATGGCAGCTCACGTAGTCGATGAAGCAATTGTAGTCGCAGTTACAGCGTGTGACAGGTTTGGAGCAGAATATGATCAATCAGTTATAGAAAGGGTGCGGTGCAAGATCGAGGAGCATGCGAATAAATTGGGACAAAGTGCCGGAGCACCCTGCTGAATTAACAAGGCATGTCATAATGACCCTTGCTAGCCGTTCAGTTTCAATGATTCGTTTTAACGACAATTTCTACCTAGCGACCAATGCACGTGTTCGATGTTAGGCTGCATGCGATTATTGGCTGACCACATTTTTTCGATAGTCTAACACTTCCCGCATTAAGCGGTAAGTCTAGCAAAGTCCGGTCAAGGTGGAGACGGATGACAAAGGGCTCTCGAATCACAAACCTTCATCTTTCGGAAATTCGGCCTTTGTCATTTCCCCAGAGGCAGCTCGACGCTCACCATCGTGCCCTTTCCCGTCTCGCTTTTCCACTTCACCTCGGCACCGATTTTTCGGGCTCTTTCGCGGATGCCGATGCAGCCGAAGTGGCCGGGTTGGCCATGGGTTTGGGCGGTGGAGTCGAAGCCTTGGCCGTTGTCGGTGATGCGCAGCGCTAGGAGCGATGGAGATGCGGAGAGATGGAGGGTGATGTGGGTGGGCTGGGCGTGTTTGAGGGCGTTGGTGATGGCTTCCTGCGCGATCATGCGGAG
>Ga0164295_10001075_pt1 | contig 22596 bp, 20 predicted proteins | sample GEODES006metaG_FD_111798 | JGI IMG/M metagenome (GOLD analysis project Ga0164295, IMG submission 111798) | Oligotrophic lake water microbial communities from Sparkling Lake, Wisconsin, USA - GEODES006 metaG | ecosystem: Environmental > Aquatic > Freshwater > Lake | place: USA: Sparkling Lake... | reverse complement strand
AGTGAGGCTGGATCAAAGGGAAGAAATGAGAAGATTGCAAAAACTACTGCCGAGACGATGAGTATGGTCATTGCCGCAAAAGCAGCACGCCGACCAATGAACTTCAACATCGTCATCCTCCAAGAATTAAGTCCGAATACTACTGCCTTAAGTAATAAGGTACTTCCGGCGCAATCTTTCGAAAGCGCCGGAAGTACCTGTCTTAACTATTTCTTACAGGTCAAGATTTGGATTAGTTATTAACCCACATCTTTCCGTAGGCAGGGTTACCCTGAGGGACCCAGAAGAAGACGCCTGAGATTTGTGAACCCCAAACTTCTTGAGCCTTACCAAATGTTGTTGGCAATACCCACATCTGCTTCATGGCATAAGCATCTAGCTCTTTCCATATTGCAGCTTGCTTCTTACGGTCTGTTGTCTTCATTGCAATGTTGACCTTATCTTCAAAGGCCTTGTATGCAGGATCTGCACTGTTCTGTGAAAGGTTAAATCCACCGAATGATGCGAAGAGTTCTGGGATAACTGTTGAAGCATTTGCCCAGTCAGCTCCCCATCCTGATGCTGACATGTCCTTCTGCTTTTCAGGGTTCATGACAGTTGAGTAATAACCTGAAGAGATGATGTTCCACTTAACTTTTATTCCAGCACGAGCATATGCAGCCTCGTTGATTGGAATAGTGTCGTTAAGAGTTACAGATTGACGAACGTCCAAAGTGATTCCATCTTCAGTTGCCTTCTTGTAATCAGCAGGACACTTGGTCTTTGCTGTTTCCATGAGGGCCTTTGCCTTGGGGATGTTTCCTTCAGGCATGAAGTCTGGGCTTCCTGGACCGACCACCTTGGTAGGTGCGTAGTCAGCTGCAACAAGTGGACTAATTACTCCAGTTGCATATGAACCGGCATAAGTAGGGCCACCGGCATAGTCAAGAAGTGCCTTGGCATCACGTGAGTAATACATCGCTTGACGGATTTCCAAGCAAGGCATTGCCTTCACGTTAAATGCGATGTAGATCGCGTATGGATCTGAGTTATTCATACGACGGTTCTTAAACTTTGCGTCGTTGAAGAACTTGTCCTTATTTGTTGGAAGTGGTCCACCAAAGTTCATCGCTGTTGGGATGGTGTCTTCCAACATGATCTGGTCGATTACTTCTTCATCTAGACCGAACTGAATGATTACTTCGTCTGGGTATGGTGTACGAACTGGGTCAGATGCTTTTGACCAGTTTGAGTTACGAACCATGCGAAGTTGATTCTTGCTGTTTTCAACGATCTTGTATGGACCTGTTGCTTGTGGATTTAGGTCGTACTTATCGCCTGTGTCCTTCTTCTTTTGGACGGGTGAAATAACACCGTATGTAGCCAAATAGTTGAAGTCAGCAATTGACTTATTCAGTTGGAAAGTAATTGTGCGATTGTCCTTTGAACAAGAAACAGCCTTTTCGTATGCAGCTTGTGCTGCCGGTGTGCTCTTGTATGGACCTACATAGATTGAGTTTCCATCTTTATCTTTTGGAATATCAAGCCATGAAAGCAAGTAGGTAGGTCCGTTGTTGATTACATCTTGTGCGAATACACGTGATGAACCGTACTGAACATCCTTACATGTAATTGGAGCTCCATCTTCGAACTTTGTGCCTGGACGAAGTGTGAACTTCCATGTCTTAGCAGAGTTGCTTGGAACACCAGTATTTGTTGCTAAGTCAGGAACAAGGTTTGCCCCTGCTGCACCTGGAACTGGGTTGTATGCAACCAAAGTACGTGTGTGAAATGAATTCATAAACGCGAGGTCGCGTCCGGTGTAGATACGAGCTGGATCTAAGTGATCAAGACGTGGTTCGTGCTCAAGGAAGGTGAGAATTCCACCTGTCTTTGGAGTAGTCGCAGCATTTGCAACAGTTGATCCAGAAACCAAAGCGGTTCCAAGAAGCAATGCACTTGCAGATGCAATGACTACGGTACGACGAAGAGCGAAACGAGGGCTCATTCCGTAATCCTTTCGATTGGGATGCGCCCAAACTCCATCCATACTTCATGGCGGAACCGAGGCGCGAGTGGGACGAGTCAAGCAGAAAATGTCCGAAAAGTGAATACTGAAAGGTAACTAACAGGGTGAATTAGTGGGGCGTTACCGAATTGTTACTTGTCTGCTCTCGGATTGGGTCCGACTTACTTATCGGCGCGTGGGTCTAGCGCATCGCGCAGGGCATCGCCGACCAAGTTAAAGGCTAGAACCACGATAACCAGTGATCCTGCAGTGATTAGGAAGAAGCTTGGCATAACGGTTACGAAGCGAGTTGCATTCGATAGCAGGATTCCCCAAGTTGAAGCTGGTGGCTGAACGCCAAGACCGAGGAATGAGAAGACCGCTTCTGCCGCTAAATAACCCGGCAGTGAAAGTGAAACCACGACGATTACCGGCGCCCAAAGATTTGGAACGAGTTCTTTCAAGATGATGCGACGACGAGATGCGCCCATCGCTTGCGCCGCAGTTACAAATTCACGTTCGCGCAGTGAGAGAACTTGCGAGCGAATCAAACGTGAGAAGCCCGGCCAACCAAAGAAAGATAAAAACACAATTAAAAAGATAACGCGAGCGCCATTGCCTTCAGCAATTCCAGCTTGTTCAATGCGATCGACCATCGGTTCGCTAAGAGCGACGATCATAAAGAAGGCAGGAAATGCCAAGAGAAAATCTGTGAAACGACCTAAGTAACCATCGACTCGGCCACGGAAATAACCGCCAACGATTCCAACGAAGAAACCAATTGTCAGCGCTGTTGCCGTTGTAAGAATGGCAACCATAAATGAAATGCGTGAACCGTAAAGAAGTTGTGCCAATAAATCGCGACCAGTACCTGGAATTAATCCAAGTGGGTGCTCCAGACTAAATCCGGCATCTGCTCCCCGTGGAATTCCGCTGCTATCAAGATTTTCCAGGTTTAAGTCACTTGGGTTGATTCCGAGAAGTCGGCAAACGATGGGCGCGAAGAGCGACATACTGAGAAGGAAAATACTTATCCCGGCAGCGACCATGCCCACCTTGTTGCGCTTAAAGCGGCTCCATGCGATCTGGCGTGGGCTGCGACCTGAGATCGTTGTTGTTTCAACTTCGGCGTTTAAAGACATGCGGTCTACTCTATACTTGACGGTAGGAATTAGTCACTTCGTATAGGAATTTAAATCTGGAGGCACTATGTCATTCACAATTAAATCTAAGCTCGCGCTCACAATCGCCCTCGCGCTCACACTCAGCGCATGCGGTGGAGGCGATGAGGTAGCACAGGTTGATGATCAAAGTCTTGTAACTGAGGTTGAAGAAGCCCCTCAGGCCTCAGGTGGTTTTGATGCCCCAGTGGTAACCCCAGATAAAGTTACTTACACCCTTTCATCTCCTGCCAATTTCACACCAGGAAAGTTCGCCTCCGGCATGTTGCCTGGCCAGATTAATGAGCGCTTCAATCTCAGCGTCAACAACGGATCTGCTGCAGAACTAGATCTAGCAACTTTGATTGTTAAGGGTTCAACAACAACTGGCGAATGCGTAGATATTTTCGACGGCGATAACCAAATGGAGGGTGCACCAACTACTCCACTTGCCCCTGGCGCTTCAGCTAAATTCTCTTGGGGACTTTCTTGCCCAGGTAAAAATGGTGAAGATATTTCAGTTGTGCTCTCAAACGCAAACGTTACCTTGATCGAAGTAACTGGAAAACTTTCCTAATTCATTCGCTTTAAATAAGCAAAGAACGGAATTGGTAGCAGTACGCCCATTGCCATCAAGAGCACCCATTGCTGTTCTAGGTGAGCGCCGATCATTATTCCAGCAAGTGCTGGACCTGCGATTCCGGAAATGCCCCATTGCAAACTAATCAAAGCGCTGGCGCGACCGCGAATATGTTCCGGGGTTAACTCTTGCATTAGCGCAGGACTAGTTGGTGCATAGACCATCTCACCGAATGCAAATATTAATTGGCTAACGCAAAGTGCAATACCTGCCATAAACATGGAGAGGTAGGGAGAAATGCCGACAGCCAGCCAAGATAGACCCCAGATAAAGCCAACTGAAACCAGCGCTGTGTATTTGGAATATCGCTCTAGAATTCTTAGAACGAGCGGCTGAAAAGCAACTATTGCTAAAGTATTTACTCCAAAGATTATTCCCAGCCAATTTGGCGCTAAGTCCAAATATTGCGTTGCATAGACCGGTAGACCAGATTGCAATGGGCCATATCCGAAGGTCAGCAAAATGATTCCGGCAAAGGTAAGAATCGTTAATTTGCGGTTGGCGAAAAGTTCGCGGTAACTGCCAGATTGTGGCTCATTCTCTTTTGCCACATAACGCCCAGCGGCAGGGGTATTTAGGCCAAAAATAATAAAGAGAAAGATCAGATAAGTAACTCCATCAATTAAGTACATGATTTGATATGAGAAGAGTGAATTCTCGCGAATGATCACTGATGACAATAAACCACCCACACCGAGGCCTAAGTTCATCAACATAAAGTTAAAGCCGAAGATTTTTGAGCGAATTTCCACGGGGGTAAGGCGAGTCAACATCACCATCTGCGCCGGCCAAATACATTGATTTCCGATTGCAAATAAAGTCATCACTATTACAGCCGATGGCTTGGTAGATACAAATGCAAAACCGAATCCAGATAGGGCTGAAACAACTAGCCCAATGATCATGACAATTTTCGGACCGATGCGATCTACAAGTGCACCCAATGGTCCAGAGCCTGCGATTCCAACGAATGCGCCCCAGGCCATTAGCAGGCCACCGAAGGAAGTTGTGAATCCGCGCATCTCGTGGAGATAGACCATCAAAAGTGAAAGCGTCATTCCGCGACCAATTGCGCTTAAAGCAATTCCGACAACGATGCGGCGAGAATGCGGATTGAGAATAGAAGTGAACTCTTTATAGGGCATTTTTGGGGCGCGCATTCGGGCAGTCTATATCTGAGACAATGAACCTTGTGTCCACGGGATTTTCATTTCAAATCAATAAAAGCGCCGAAAACTCTTTAGCGCGAGTTGGCACAATCTCGACACCGCACGGTGATATTCAAACTCCAGCATTCATCCCAGTAGGCACAAAAGCCACAGTTAAAGCTGTTCTGCCAAGTGTGATGAAAGATCTGGGTTCGCAGGCACTTCTAGCAAATGCGTATCACCTCTACTTGCAACCCGGTCCAGATGTATTAGATGAGGCCGGCGGCTTAGCTAAGTTTATGAATTGGCAAGGCCCAACATTTACAGACAGTGGTGGGTTCCAAGTTCTCTCACTCGGTGTCGGTTTCAAAAAAGTCTTGGCGATGGATGCAACCACCTTTAGATCGGATCAGGTAATTGCTGGAAATAAAGAGCGCCTGGCTCATGTTGATGACGATGGAGTTACTTTTAAGTCTCACCTAGATGGATCTATGCATCGCTTTAGCGCCGAAATATCTATGCAGATTCAACATAAAATTGGCGCCGATATCATCTTCGCTTTCGATGAGTGCACCACTTTGCATAACACTCGTCCATATCAAGAACTTGCCATGGAGCGCACCTATGACTGGGCGATACGTTGCCTTGATGAACATAAGCGCCTAACAGATGCGCGCAGTGAAAAGCCATATCAGGCTTTATTTGGGGTAATTCAAGGCGCACAATATGAAGATTTGCGAAAGAAGGCAGCTAGCGATCTAGGTTCAATGTCTTCATCTGGGATCGAATTCGATGGCTTCGGAATTGGCGGCGCACTTGATAAAGATTCACTTGGAACAATTGTTGGTTGGGTAAATCAAACTCTGCCCGAAGATAAACCTAAACATTTGCTCGGTATTGGTGCACCTGAAGATCTATTTGTCGGCGTAGAAAATGGCGTAGATACCTTCGACTGCGTGCTGGCTTCACGGATTGCGCGATCTAGCGCCGTCTATACGATGCAAGGACGCTTTAACGTTTCTAACGCTCCATACATCAGAGATTTCAACCCAATTGATGCCGAATGCGATTGCTATACATGTGCCAATTTCACCCGCGCCTACCTGTGTCATTTATTCCGCGGTAAAGAAATGGTTGCTGCAACCCTTGCCACAATTCACAACGAGCGATTCGTGGTGCGTTTAGTTGATCAGATGCGACAGGCCTTAATCGATGGCAACTTCAAGGAGATGAAGGATGAATTCTTAGGTCGCTACAAACATCGTTCTGGGCAATCTAGCGATTAATTAACTTTAAGATCCTTTAAATCTGTTGCGGCCTTACCAACTGGACTCCAACCACCTGGAACTAAATCATGTGCTTCCGTCGGTCCCCAGCTAGAGCTTTCATAGGAAATCACTGGATTCGGATTCTTAAGTAGATCTTCCAAAATTTGCCATGACGCTAATACCGCATCGATACGTGTGAAACGGAAATGATCACCCAGCATGGCAGCCCGCAATAGTCGCTCATAAGGCCCTTGTCGGTCTCCAAATTCAGCAACAAATTCAACTGAGAGATCTACTGTTTCAGTAACTAGTTTCGTGCCAGGCTTCTTTGCTTGTAGTGAAATATCAACACCATCATGGGCGCCCAATCTAAAGCGCACTTGATTTGCTGATGACTTTCCAAAAAGTGCGCGCGGTGGTTGCTTAAACTCAACGATCACTTCCAAGACGGTTTCTGGCATTTTCTTACCAGCGCGCAAATAGATTGGCACCCCGGCCCAACGCCAGTTGTCTATAAACAGCTTCATGGCAACAAAGGTTTCAGTATCCGAATCTTCGGTGACACCTTCTTCATCAAGATATCCCTCGAATTGCCCACGGACTACATCAGTCTTATTAATGTCACGAATTGCTGAGAGAACTTTTATTTTCTCATTCTGCATAGATTGTGAGCCCATATCAATTGGTGGCTCCATGGTTAGCATCGTCAGAACTTGCAGAATATGGTTCTGCAATACATCTCGGGTTGCACCAACTGCATCATAGAATTTTCCACGGCCATCAATTCCAAAACTTTCCGCCATCGTGATCTGAATATTTGACACATAATTTCGATTCCAAACTGGCTCAAATAAAGTATTAGCAAAGCGAAATACCAGGAGGTCTTCTACCGATTCTTTACCTAGATAATGATCGATTCGGAAAACCTGCTCTTCTGGAAGCAATTTCTTGATAGAGGCATCTAAAGCTTTAGCGCTCTCCAAATCTCGACCAAACGGTTTCTCCACAACAACACGGGCGTGACGAGTTAGCCCAACCGTTGCTAGTGATTCGGTGATTTTCGCGAAATATTCTGGGGCAATCGCTAAATAGATAACCGGCAATTTGTAATCTTTAAGGGCGCTGGCTAAATCTACAAATGTTTGAGGATCCTCATAGTCTCCAACAATTAACTGCATCTGCCCAAGTAGCTTCTCTAGAACTGCCGCATTAGCATCAGGCTTGCGCGCGCGTATGGCGCTTTCTACATTCTCTTTAAAAACTTCTTGGGTCCACTTGGATGAGGCCACACCAAACACCCGGATATCGAGTTCGCCTAGCTCCTGCAGGTCATAAAGTGCTGGGAATAACTTCTTTTTTGCTAGGTCGCCAGTTGCTCCAAATAAAACTAAAACATCAGCGCGCATTATTTCGTGTTCTTAGGTTTTTCATTATGGCCGCCAAATTTGTAGCGCATGGCGCTTAGTACTCGGTTGGCGAATTCGTCATTATTGCGTGATGCAAATCTAGAATAAAGTGAAGCGGTCAATACGTGTGCTGGGATTTCCGCCTCGAGTGCTGCTTGCACAGTCCAACGACCTTCACCACTATCGCTAACTTCTGTTGAGTACTCTTTCAACTCTGCTGATTCGTTAAGTGCTTGCGCTGTGAGATCTAATAACCAAGATGCAACGACACTTCCGCGGCGCCAAACTTCAGTAATCTGTGGAATATCTAGATCGTAAGCTGGATCCATCTTCTCCGCGGCATCGAAGATCGCCAAACCTTCTGCGAGGGCAGCCATCATTCCGTATTCGATTCCATTGTGAATCATTTTTACAAAATGTCCTGCTCCAGTCGGGCCACAGTGTAGGTAACCAAATTCTGCTTGATCAGGTTCACCGGTCTTACCTGGTGTGCGCTCGGCAGCATCGATTCCCGGAGCTAGCGCTTTAAAAATTGGATCTAGTTGTGCAATGACAGACTTTTCACCACCGATCATCATGCTGTAGCCACGCTCTAAACCAAAGACACCGCCAGATGTTCCGACATCCACAAAATTGATGCCTTTAGCCTTAAGAATTTTTGCATTCTTTAAATCATTCTTGTAATAACTATTTCCGCCATCGATAATTGTGTCACCTGCAGATAAGTGTGTAGCCAGATCAGAGATCGTTGCATCCGTAACTGATGCAGGAACCATCACCCAAACTGTGCGTGGCGTAGGAAGCTTGGCTGCAAGATCTGCCATAGAAGATGTTGTGATTGAACCTTCGGCGCCAAGAGTTGCAACAGCTTCTTCGGATACGTCATAAACAGTTGAGGTTATTCCGTGGTTGGCCAGGCGACGAACAATGTTGGCGCCCATTCGGCCAAGCCCAACCATTGCAAAATTAGGTGCAGTATTAGGCGCTGTTGTCATGAAGCAAGTCTACTCGGCGAAAAAGGCTTCGGTATCAACGATTAATCTTGTGTGTGATCTCCCCCGAACATAACTGGCTGGTATCGATAAATCGGCCTCAAGAATCTTAGTTACTGCCTCGGCCTTGTTATCTCCATTAGCCACCAACCAAACTTTAGATGAACTATTGATCATCCTCATCGTGAAAGATATTCGCACAGGTGGCGGCTTTGGTGAATCCATAATCAACATAACTTTCTTCAAATCATCTATATCTGCAACATTCGGAAAGAGAGAAGCAACATGTCCATCAGTGCCGATTCCCAGAATTACCAAATCAAGGTTGACATCCATAAGTGATTTTTCATAATCCATAAGCGCCGAATTAGCATCTGTTGTTTCATCACTTGCTAAAACCTCATGGACAACCACATTTGAATTTAACAAGTTGCCATGAAATGGTTTGGCATTGCGTTCTTCACTGCCAGCTGGGACAAATCTTTCATCGCTCCACCAGATGTGTAAACCTTTGTATAGATCTTGATTTATATTTAAGTTCAATAATAACTTAGCAGAAATCATTTGACCTAAAGTGCCGCCCGTTAGCGCCAAATCAAATCTTCCTCTTTTTAAAAGCCCTTCCGAAATGCTCTGTAACAATTGAAGTACGACTTCATCGGCTAACTCTTTGGCATCGGCATATAGAGTTAGATCAAGCTCATCTTCTATATCGCCAATTTCGCTGGCAAAGTCAAACTCTTCGTTACTCATCGCTCCCCCATTTAGCAGCAAAATCTGCCGCACTCATCTCATAGATATTTTCAGCGCCATCAATCTCATCGATCTGCTGACCTTTATATTCAAAACCAAAATAATTAATCACTTTAATTGATGCAAGGTTATCTGGACTAACTGTATAACGAAAGGTTTGCACATCCCGAAAATTTAGTGCCCATTGCCACATTCCCAGCAGCGCCTCTCTCGCAAAGCCTTGGTTCTGATATTCACTTTCAATACCTAGTCCAATTTCAACCATTCCATCAGAATCTGGTGTGCCATGAAAACTCGTACTGCCAATTATTTCTTGCTTCTCTTTCAAAACGATCCAACGCACAAACCATTTATTGCAAGCCGGGTCTGCCTTCACTTGGGGAACTCGCCAAGCCAATGGCCCTTGAAAATCAATTAGAACTCGCAGTGGGTTGCTAAAACCTCGTCCAGAAATAGCAGGAACATCATCGCGGTCTTCAAAAAGTGTTATCAGGTCAGGTGCTGAGATGTGATGAAGTTCTAACCGTGATGTCTGGATAACTGGTTCGTATTGCGGCAATTACTTACCGCCAACTTTTGGTAGATGCCAATCGTATTTAATCGAAAGTTCACGAACTAAAATTACGCAGATACTTGCCAATATAACTGAAATGATTTCATTGACTGAAAAATAGTGACAACTTACGTAAACGAGTGAGCCAGCAAGGCATGAGGTTCCGATAGTTTCGCGGTGCAATAGAACTGGTTCAACTTGGCACAAGACATCCCGCAATAGCCCCCCGGTTACTGCACCGATTAGACCAAGAACTACCGCAGCTGCAAATGGAGCATTTTGAGTAAGCGCAAACTGTGCTCCTGATACAGAGCAAACTGCCAGACCAATAGTGTCTAGCGTTAAAACAAATCTGCCTACTGGCTTGTTTCGCTTAATACCTAACGTGATTATGACTGCAAGTAAAACTCCCACGAATAACCAGCCATGCAATACCCATGGTGGACGTTCTCCGAGCAAGAGATTTCGAAGCGTGCCACCTGCCAGGGAAGCAGTTGCTGCAATAAAAGCGATTCCGCCGTAATCCAAACCTTTATCTGAAGCAATGCGTGCGCCAACTAGCGCGAAGGCAAATGTGCCAGCTAGATCAAGAATATTTACGAGTAGATCTAAATCCATGGCTTTAGTATAAGGCTGAGCCAATAGTTAGAGGATGTATAGGTTTTTTGCCTTTGCGACCGCTTCTTCACGACCGTTAGCCCCGATTTTACGATAGATATTTTTTAGGTGCGTCTTCATCGTGTTTTGTGAAACATGCAAAGTCAGAGCGATTGCACTTATTGGTTTGCCTGTCTCAAGATGTCGCATAATTTCTAACTCTCGTTTGGTCAGCGCTGCAGATGAGATAAGTAGATTTTCACTACGTGACTTAAGGCGAGATGTTATAAGTGATGCTAAATCTTCTAAGTAAACAGTGGGTTTCTCTCCGGCAATATGAATGATCAAATTAAGAATTCGAGCATCTTGTCGCAAGAAGGTTTCTTTAGCGCCTACATGGGCTCCAATTTCTAACGCTCGGCGCATTGAAACAAGTGCCAGAGCTTCACGGTCAATGTTTTCTTCAGTTTCAGCCAGACATTTATAAATTTGCTCTTTTGGAGTCCGATTAGGCATTTTCTTTATGTCATAGGAGGTTGGGGTCTTTCCCGTCGCTACTTCATAAATTGATCTGATTCTTTGAACTAATAAGAAATTGGGTAAACGTTCGAGCAATATGCCAACGCGCGCCCAGTCGCTTACAGTATTTCTGATAAACAACTCGGTCAGATCACAATAGGTAGTCAGAGAATTATGAAATGTAACTTCCCGTGCTCGGTCTCGGCCTGCACGTACCAGCTCTAAAGCTCTAGCAGGATTCCCTTTTATTGCCAGGTCTCGGGCGATAAAGCTTTCCGCTACGTAAACCCAAACGTACTGCTTCCAAGCCGTAGCTAAATTTCTAATCTGTTCAAAAACTACTAAGGCTGCATCCACCTGTGAAAATTCCAAGAGACAACGCGCCTTTACATACATAACATCTAGCGGGCCAAAAATCCCGGCATACCCTTCGCGCTCTGCTTGGGAGATCGCATTATTTGCAGCCAAGTGCGCACTTGTAAACTCACCTTTATACAGGAGTACACACGCGTTGATGGCTCCCAATGAATATTGCATCATTACACTTGAGTCATCGCCAGCCAAAGATATTGCAGTTTCCTGCAGTTCATATATTCGATCCGAACTATCGTAAATAATCTCTTTAGCGACCGCAACTTTTAAAATTGAAATTTTATCGATAGCAGAGAGATCCAACTCCTTAGCTGAAGCACTAATGGCGGTAGCAACGTTCCTATCGAGCTGATCATCCAAACCAGTTGCAAAGTCCACATAAGCACTAGCCGCAGCAGTGAACTTTGTAATGAAATTCTCCATCTCAGTGCCTTTGGAAGCAGCGAGTAATTCCGAAACCAGACTTTGTGCGTTCGAATATTGAAAGTCTGCCGTATATCCAATTAGCTCAACAGTTTGACGCTTTATTCTGCCGATTGAAGTGTTATCTCCCACTAATTCGGCCATGCGCAGCAGATCTTTCCCACGCCCAATGGCAATTAGTTGGCGCATGCTTTGCCTAAATAGATTTCGATATCTCTTCTGATCACCTGCTAACTTGGCATGTTCTAAAGCCTTAAGCGGTTGACCTTTGGATTCGAAATATTCACTAAGTCTGAGGTGAATCTTTTTAAACTCATCTTCCTTTACTGCTGAAGATTTTCTGAGGCCGGCTTTAACCACTGGGCTGAACACAAAGCTATTTACCGGATCTGGAGAATGGCGTATGAATATAGCCTCTGATGCGAAGTCGTTGATTTTGCTGAAAGAATACTTTTCTTGCAAAACAATTTCTGCAGTTTCCGTTGAGAATTCATTTAATACCGAAAGAGCGACCAGCACTTCTATATCAGCAGCATTCATGGTTTCTAGTAATTCATGTACTAAATATTTGATTTGCTCTGAGCCTTCCAGAAAGGAATTAGTGTCAGAATTCAAATTAGCGCCTCGCGAAAAGCTATTCAAAATTAATTGAACGGCTGCCGGCCAACCATGTGCGGCCTTTAAATTTTCAAACACTCCAGGATTTTCAAGATTCACTCCCTGTAATGATGCTGCACTATCAATTTCTGCCGCTGAAAATGCTAAATCGTCTTTACCGAAGAATTTGAAATTGGGAATAGACTGCAACCGAGAAAGAACCCCATTCGGAATGTTTCGGCGTATGGCAATCGTATGAACATTGTTCGGTACTAACTCTAAGAAGAAATCTGCCAGCGGGGCGGCGTCCGCGTTCTTGACTCGATTATTATCAAGCACCAAAATCAAGCGACCAGAATAGTTGGCAATCTCAGCCAAAATCTTTCTTAAGACTTCGGGTGTGCTCAATTCTTCTTCGGGTAAGAACCAGTCCGCGTAGTTTGGCAATACGTTTCGCACCGCTTGAATTAAATTGGCATTAAAGGAAGTTTCGCTATCGGAATCATCAAATGAAAGCCAGATAAACGGGAAATCTAAAGTTGATACATATTCGGTGACAAGTGAAGTTTTTCCGTAACCAGCAGGAGCGGCTATTAGGGTTACGCCGGCTCGATCAATTGCGACATTGGAGAGAATTGATTTACGAGTTAAAAAATTTGGCGGCAACACTGGTGGCAGGGTGCGCGCTAGGGCTACCCCGCTAATCACCCGAGTTAGAATAATGTCTCGTCTCACCCGCGTGTTCATACCTAAGGGTGATGCATCCACGGGTGAATTGGCTAGTAAAAATCACCCTATAGGGGTGATCATCTGAGGTGACATTCTAAAGGCTAGCGAAGGCTTCTTCCAGAACACCTAGGGCATCTTTAAGTAACTCATCTGAGATCACCAGCGGTGGCAAGAAGCGGATTACATTTGCATAGGTGCCGGCAGTCAAGATGAGCACACCTTTGCTCTGGCAATATTTAATAACTGTGGCCATTGCCGCAGGATTTGGCGTAGTCGTTCCTGGTTCTACAAGTTCAATCGCCTGCATCGCCCCACGTCCGCGCACTTCACCAATAATCGAATGCTTGGCAGCTAGAGCGTTAAGGCAATCGTTAAGAATCTTTCCGATATGGCGAGCGCGATCGACCAATTTATCTTCTTCAATAGTTTGAAGTGCTCCAAGAGCAGCAGCGCAGACAACTGGGTTTCCACCGTATGTTCCGCCTAGGCCGCCCACATGAGATGAATCCATAATTTCAGCACGTGCAGTGACTGCAGCAAGTGGCAATCCACCAGCAATTCCCTTTGCCGTAACGATCATATCTGGGACAACGTTTTCATCTTCGCATGCAAACATATTTCCGGTACGGGCAAAGCCTGTTTGAACTTCATCTGCTATAAAGATGATTCCGTTTTTAGTTGCAAAATTAGAAAGCCCCGGCAAGAAACCCTTAGGTGGAATAATGAATCCACCTTCACCTTGAATTGGCTCGATCAAAATAGCAGCGACGTTATGAGCGCCAACTTCTTTTTCGATTTTCGATGTGACCATATCAAGAAAATCCTGTGCAATAGTTGCTTGGTTTCCTTCGTAGTGGAAGGAGTAAGGCATTGGCACGCGATAGATCTCGCTAGCAAATGGACCGAAGCCTTCTTTATATGGAATATTCTTGGAGGTGAGCGCCATCGTTAGATTTGTACGGCCGTGGTAGGCATGTTCAAAAACAATAATGGCTGGACGCTTTGTAGCTTGACGCGCAATCTTGATGGCATTTTCCACAGCTTCTGCGCCAGAGTTTTGCAAAATTGATTTCTTCTTATGTGTACCCGGGGTAATTCGATTTAGCGCTTCGCATACTTCGACATAACCTAAGTATGGGGCGGTGGTGAAGTTAGTGTGTGTAAATGCTTGCACTGCTTCAACTACGCGAGCGACAACTCGAGGGGCGGCATTTCCTACGTTTACAACACCAATTCCAGAACCAAGATCAATAATTCGGTTTCCATCGACATCTTGCAAAATCGCACCTTCACCGCGTTCGATAAAGACTGGAATGGCCATGCCGAGCCCTGCTGAAACCGCTTCTTTGCGGCGCGCAATTAATTCAAGTGATTTAGGACCGGGAATATCGGTTGCCAAGTGACGCGATTGCGGTAGAGGGTCCTTTGATGCCATAGATAAAGCATAGAGCCTTCCTTTTAACTTCTGAGCCGCGACAAGTTAGGCTCAGCATGTGAAGATCAATTCTGAACTCCGCAAGAGCGCTCCACTGCTCGATGCTTACCTCTCTTACTTTGAAGGCGATCACACTCCTTTCACGATTCCCGGCCACAAGCAACGCGCATCACAGATTGATCCAGCCCTTGGCGCTATCGTAGATACAGATATTCCTTTATACGGCGGCTTGGATGAGATCAAGTTAACTAATCAAATCTTGAGCAAGGCTGAATCAATGGCCGCTGAATTCTGGGGCGCGGATTTCGCTCGCTTTTCAACTGGTGGGTCAACTCATGCAAATCAAGCGGTAATCCTGGCGCTCGGTAAACCCGGTGACAAAGTTGCACTAAGTCGTACCGCACATCGCTCAGTTCTCAGCGCACTCGTATTAGCAGGCCTGGAACCAATTTGGTTATCTCCTGAAATAGATGCAACTACAGGAGTTCCCACCGGGATCGCGCTATCAGAATTCGAAAGAGTCCTTGATCAAAAACCAATAGCGCTTTTGCTCACCGAGCCTGGTTACTTGGGAACCATCTCTGATATCGCACCTCTTATCACCAGCGCTCATGCAAACTCAATTCCAGTAATCGTCGATGCTGCATGGGGTGGACATTTTGGTTTTCACGATGCCTATCCAAAACACGTTATGCAACTTGGCGCTGATGCTTTAATCACCAGTGTTCATAAAGCGTTGCCGGGTTACAGTGCATCCGCCCTCTTACTAGCCCGCACAACATTGCTAAGCGCCGATCGCCTAGAACAGAGTTTTGAAACAACCCACACCACATCACCTGCTGGTGCACCACTGGCCTCAATAGATGCAGTCCGTGCGCTACTGCAGACTCGTGGGCAAGAGCTATTAGATGCACTGCTAACTAATGTGACCGAATTTAAACTGGCCATACAAGCCAACTTTGATCTACCAATATTCTTAAACGCCAGCGATTTCCCAAGCGGGCGCTTTGATCCAGCCAAAGTTGTCTTACGCGCTAATCAATTAGGGGCATCTGGCGTTGATATCGAACGCACACTGATTGAACGCGGCATAAGAGTTGAGATGGCCGATCGCGACACCATCGTATTTCTGGCAACACTTGCCGACACAAAGGCTGATTTCCAAAAACTGGCGATGACCCTTGTTCCTATTTTGAAATCGTTGAAAAGCACCCCTCGCCCAAGTGCGACCGCACTTAGTTGGTCAGTTGTTCCGCAAGTAAAGATCTCAATGCGCGATGCTTATTTTGCCGATACTCAAATGGTCACTGCAAGTGATGCAATCGGGCGCGTATCCGCAGATTTGATCGCGCCTTATCCCCCAGGAGTTGCCGTAATCGCACCCGGTGAGCTGTTAACTGAGCAAATTGTTAGCGGGTTAGTTGCTTCCCATAAGGCTGGAGTCCGCATCGCCTATGCAACAGATCCAACGCTTGCTCGCTTTAGAGTCGTTAGCCCTCGCTAGCAAATTTCTTTAGCGCACCGCCAGAAAGTCTGAAAACAGTCCACTCATCCATGGGTACTGCGCCAAGTGATTTATAGAAATCAATTGATGGTTCATTCCAATCAAGGACCCACCATTGAAAACGTTCATATCCGCGTTCGATACAAAGTTGCGCCAAAGTCTTCATGAAACCTTTACCGATTCCGTGGCCACGATATTCAGGCTGCACAAATAAATCTTCTAAATAAATACCAGGCTTGCCCAGCCAAGTTGAGTAATTTAAGAACCAGAGGGCAATACCAACTATCTTTCCATCGACTTCAGCGATATGGCAGAAAGCAACTGGTTTATCGTTAAATAAAGAACTATTAATCTGGTCTTTAGTTGCAACCATCTGCTCCGGCGCTTTTTCATATACGGCTAGCTGGTAGATTAAACGATGAATATCTTCAACATCACTTGGAATAGCCAATCGGATCTGCATTGCCCGAGTTTAGGGCAAAGAAAAACGGCCAGGTTTCCCTGGCCGTTCCCCCCTCGTGGTTCGTTAAGAATTAACCAATTTTTGCAACCTGTGCAGTTGCTACATTCAAGAATTCACCGTCTAGGAGGCTGAAACCAAGTGCGGTTCCGACATCCTTAGCACACTTAGAACTCATGAGAAATGTTGCGAATGACTTAACTGCTGCTGCACGTGTCTTGTCTGGGTATGCAGTATCAGCAAGCATGTAAGAAACGATACCTAGTGGGTAAGCGCCCTTTTCCTGAGTTGCATAGTCGAATGTAACGATTCCGTTAGCATCAACTGCAGCCTTTGAAAGGAACGCATTTACGCCGTTAGCATCTGGTGCAACAACGTTTCCAGCTGGGTTAATCAAGTCAGCAATCTTTAGCTTATTTGCTGTTGCATAGTTAACTTCAGCGTAAGTGATTGAGAAAGGAGTCTTGCCGGCTTGAAGTGCCACACCTGAAGAAGATGCTGCACCAACCATACGGCCAATGTTTCCAGCTCCGTTGATTTCTCCTGGGAATGCGCTTGCAAATGTGCTGCTCTTAGCCTTTGTCCAAATTGTTGGGGCAGATTTGGTTAGGTAGGTAGTGAAGTTTTCAGAAGTACCTGATGACTCTGAACGATAAACAACCTTGATTAGCTTATCTGGAAGTGTGTAGCGAGTTGTTGTTGGGATTGTCTGAGCAACGATTGGGTCGCCCTTTGAATCCTTAACAAGAACGCCGTTCTTTGTCTTGTAAATAATCTTGTTGTATGCGCGGTTGTTATCTCTTACAATCGCTGGATCATTCCAACGTGTGATCGTTCCGCCGAAGATACCTGCAACTGTGCTTGCAGAAAGAACTAACTTGTTACGTGATGGCAAGTTGTGCAAGATCGCAATTGGTGCCGAAACAACAGGTGCGTGAATGATGCTGGCACGCTTTGTTGTTGCTGTGTGCGCTGCATCTGAGAACCAGAAATCTCCGATTGACTTATCTGAGTTAGTACGCCCGGTTCCTGAGCTTGAAGAAGCATAGGTATATGTGTGACCTGAACCTGAGTTAGCAAATGGTGCCTTGCAAGCTTCGATTAGAAGTGCTGGGAATGATGCGCCAGAACCTGATAGATCTACTGCGTGAGCTGGTGTCGAAGCGACAAGCCCAAAAGCAAGTGCAACTGCTGCAGATTTTGCGAGCATTGAAACTTTCATTAATTTTCCCCTTATTTGAGATAGGTAACGTGCTGGGAGAAAACTAGGCTTAAACGGTTAACGAAATACTCCCGAAAGGTAAACTTTCGTCAACTATTAAGTGAACAGCAGGTTACGAATTAACCGAAACGTCCTGTTACGTAATTTTCAGTGCGCTGGTCTTTTGGCTGAGAGAAGATCTCGCTAGTACGAGCAACTTCGATCATTTCGCCAGGTCCGCCATCAGATAAGAAGAAGGCTGTGTAATCAGATACGCGGGCAGCCTGCTGCATGTTGTGAGTCACGATAATGATGGTCATCGTGTCGGAAAGTTCGCGGATCGTCTCCTCGATGCGCAGGGTTGATCCTGGATCAAGTGCCGAACATGGCTCATCCATCAATAGAACTTGCGGGCTCACTGCAAGGGCGCGCGCGATACATAGACGCTGTTGTTGCCCGCCAGATAAGGATCCACCGTGAGCGTCAAGTCGGTCTTTGACTTCATTCCATAATCCAGCGCGAACCAAACATGATTCAAGGAGCTCTTCCTTATTTGCAACCTTGAGCTGTGCCAACTTAAGACCAGATAGAACATTTTCGCCGATTGTCATTGAAGGGAACGGGTTTGGCTTTTGAAATACCATACCGATTTGCAGACGAATCTTGGTTACATCGACACCTGAGGCATAAACATCTTTGCCATCGAGCAATACTTCGCCAGCCATTGCAGCACCTGGAATAAATTCATGCATCCGGTTGATGGTGCGGATGAAGGTGGACTTTCCGCAACCTGATGGTCCGATCAGCGCTGTTACAGAACCAGCTGCAAATTCTAGATTTACATCGGCCAGCACATGATTCTTGCCAAACCACGCGTGAATTCCCCGCGCCTCCAAGCCAGTCCCAGTTGCCTGAGTCGGTTGAGTGCGTGCCTGCTTTGCATTTGCGACACTTGCCAATGAGCTTGGTTGCGCAGATGTGGACATTTCTTTCTCGCTTTCAGGAGTCTGGATCATTTGGAAATCTTTCGGGACGATAAAGCGCGTGCTGTGATGAAGAGAATTAAAACTAAGAGCATCAGAACAAGTAGCCCGGCCCACGCTCTGGTAATTGCTTCGGGAGAGCCTGCGTTAAATGATTTCCAGATGTAATATGGCAATGACCCAACAGAACCGCTGAATGCATTTGGATTGACTTTATCTCCACCACCAGTAAGCAAAAGAATTGGCGCAGTTTCACCTGCGATGCGCGCGATGCCCAAGATAACAGCCGTCATCAAGCCGCTTCGCGCTGCGGGCAGAACAATCATTGCAACGGTTCGCCACTGGGTTCCACCAAGTGCTGTGCCTGCTTCACGCAAATCATTTGGAATCAGCAGCAATACTTCTTCAGAAGTTCGAGCCACGGTTGGAATCATCAAGATCGTCAGCGCTAGAGCACCCATTAGCGCTGAATAAGATTTCGTAATTGGATATAAAACGGATGAAAGAATAAACAAGCCCGCAACAATTGATGGAACACCTGACATCGCTTGTACTAAGAAGCGAATTGGGCCAGAGAATTTACCTTGAATTTCTGTCAGATAAAGTGCGGTAAGAATTCCAATAGGAACGCTCATGATCAGCGCCACGACCACAAGGGTTAGTGTTCCAGTAATCGCGTGAAGTAAACCACCAACAATTATTGGATCCGTTGGAGTGGCCATTGACATATCTGTTGTGAATAAACCCTTATGTATGCCGGGCAATCCATTCTTTAATACGGTAAATAAAATGCTGGCGATCGGGACCACCGTTAAGACTGCCCCAATGGCAACCAAGGTTTTAACTACAGAATCCTTGGCCGCAGGTGCGCCACGAGTAATAAATGAAAACGTGCCAGTAATAAGTGCGTAGGAGAAGAACAGCACGAAGGCGTAAGCCAACTTTCCTTTCATCGGGGTAGCCGCAACTACCACGTATGAACTCACAATCGAGATGAGGATGAAGGCAATATCGCGCACTCGATCGCGAGGACTCTTTGCCCAAGGCTTAGTTGGGACCGCTGAGATTGTCATCGTCCTGACTTTCCTGTGCTCTTAACGATTAAGTTTGCAAGTGCGTTGACAATGAGTGTGAGCAGAAAGAGAACTAGACCGGCAGCCATTAGTGCATTTATTTCGTATGCGCTGGCCTCACCAAATCTAAGGATGATAAGAGATGCCACGTTTCCACCAGCACCAAATAAAATATGCCAGTTGACCTGGAAAATAATATTTAGCACTGTGTAAACCGCAACCGTCTCACCCATTGCGCGACCAAGTCCTAGCATCGCGCCACCTATGACACCACTTCGACCATGAGGAATAACAACAGCCTTAATCATCGCCCAACGCGTTGCACCAAGTGCGAAAGCTGCCTGGATTCGATCAAGTGGTGCTTGCGCAAAAATCTCGCGCGAAACTGAGGTGATTATTGGAATGATCATGATTGCAAGTACAACTCCGGCGATAAATGGTGATCTAGTCACGAAGTAAGGCTTTACTTCAAAGAAAGGAATCCAGCCTAAATACTTATTAATAATCTTTGCCCAATATTCCACGCTAGGCATTAAGACTAAGAAGCCCCAAATGCCGAACAAGATAGATGGAAATGCAGCCATCATGTCAATGATGGTTACCAAGATTCGCTTCAACCATTCTGGGGCGTAGAAGTTAAGGAAAAGTGCTGAAAATACTGAAATCGGGAGGGCAATTACGACCGCAACGATTGAACAAAGGATTGTGCCCACCAACATTGCGGAAAGCCCAAAATCGCTGCTTACAACGTTGGCGGATTCATCTACGGTGATTTCCCATTTGGGAGAGGTGATAAAACTGAAACCTTCTGTGCGCATAACTCCATAACCGCGATAGGCCAGGAAAATAGCGATTAATCCAAGAATTACCAGAGAAGATAAGCCGCCACCGGTAACAACGCCGCGAAAGACTTTATCGGAGCGACGTGGTTCGGTAGTGATATCCCGGGGGCTTGGGATCAAAGTTGTTGTCGACATATTAAGCAAACTTTCCTGTCACCAAGAAAATAACGCGGCGGGCTACAGAGACTGCGTGATCGGCATAGCGCTCGTAGTAACGACCAAGCAAAGTTAAGTCAATTGCAGTTTCCACACCGTGAGGCCAAGAAGGTTCAACTAATGTGGAAATTAATTTGCGATGCAGATTGTCCATTTCATCATCATCTTTTTCAACTTGTGCGGCAAGTGCCACATCGCGAGTTGAAATAACAACACCTGTCTTGGTGGCAATTTTTTCTGCAGTTTCACCGATTACTTCAACCAGGGCAAGAAGTTCTGCTGGCACAGCACTTTCGGGATGGCGAAGACGGACAAGCTTTGCAACGTGGTGTGCGAGATCGCCCATGCGCTCAAGGTCAGCGGACATACGAAGTGCGGTTACCAGCGCGCGAAGATCTGAAGCAACCGGTTGTTGACGCGCAATGATGTCAATGATTCGCGCATCTAAATCGTGTTGGACAGTATCAATTTTTTCATCAGAGGTAATTACCTCTTCGGCCAACTTCAAATCTTTTGTCATTACAGACTTGGTTGCTCGAGCCATCGAATCAGAAACCATCACACTTAAGTCAAAGAGGGTTTGTGAGACGCTATCTAGTTCATCTTGGAATACGGATCTGATTAGAGGCATGGACGCACGCTAGGCGCACCGGTTGAATGGAGTCAATCCATTGGGTGAACGGACGGTGAACTGGTGCGACATGGGGCTAGGCTTTCCACATGTGGCGCCGGGAGAAGAGTATAAATACGCAAGAAAGGCGTGATCTACCTATGCTCTTGCTCAATACCCTCAACCAACTCGATGGCGCGAGCCTGATAATCGCCCCAGGTGAGATTGCAATCTTTGCCAATTCGGAGGCAGAAAAGCTCGGAATATTGCGTGATGGCCGAATCCAAAGTGAAGAATTGTTGGCATCAATTCGCGTAGTTCGTCGCACCAATATTAAACAAACCGGAACTATTGAAATCGCGCGTGGACCAATCGGTGAAGGCAAACGCGAGATTACGGTAAATGTAATTCCACTTTCTGAAGGTGAACTTGTCTTGGTTATGTTGCGAGATGAAAGTGAAGCACAACGTGTACATGAAGTGCGCCGAGATTTTGTGGCAAATATTTCACACGAATTAAAGACCCCGATAGGTGCGCTCTCTCTGCTAAGTGAAGCCGTAATGGAGGCCAAAGATGATTCAGAGGCGGTAACTAAATTCGCCTCTCGCATGCAGATCGAAGCAAAACGCTTGACTGATCTTGTGCAAGAAATTATTCAACTTTCTCGAGTTCAAGATTCAGATCCATTACATGAAGCAAAGGTCTTGCTTACCTCAGACTTAATAAAGGAAGCGCTAGATCAATGCCGCACAACGGCTGATGCTAGAAAAATTACTTTGTTCTTCCAGGAATCAAAAGATGCTTACATACAAGGTGACCATGATCAACTGACGATGGCGATCAATAATCTGATCGAAAACGCAGTTAATTATTCACCACAAGGAACAAAGGTTTCAGTGAGCACAACGGCAGAAAATGGAATTATCTCTATCGCAGTTTCAGATCAAGGAATTGGTATACCGGAGGCTGAAGTTGAAAGAATTTTCGAACGCTTCTATCGCGTTGATCCAGCACGTTCGCGTGAAACCGGCGGCACTGGACTCGGTCTTTCTATCGTAAAACATATTGTTACAAAGCACGGTGGCGAAATTTCCGTGTGGAGCTCTGAAAACGTGGGTAGCACTTTCACTATTCGCCTTCCAATCCACGAATCAATAGAGGATCACAAATGACCAAAGTACTAATAGT
>Ga0164295_10001071_pt1 | contig 22640 bp, 17 predicted proteins | sample GEODES006metaG_FD_111798 | JGI IMG/M metagenome (GOLD analysis project Ga0164295, IMG submission 111798) | Oligotrophic lake water microbial communities from Sparkling Lake, Wisconsin, USA - GEODES006 metaG | ecosystem: Environmental > Aquatic > Freshwater > Lake | place: USA: Sparkling Lake... | reverse complement strand
TTGTGTGGCCATTTGTAGCAGCAATCATCAAAGCCGTTAAGCCATCAGGTGCTCTTGCGTTAACATCAGCTCCTTGAGCCAATAATAAAGCAACGATGTCTGTGTGGCCATTTTGAGCAGCAATCATCAAAGCCGTGAAGCCATCAGATGCTGCTGCGTCAACATTAGCTCTTTTAGTCGACAATTCAACAACGGCTTGGCCATTTTGAGCAGCATACATCAAATCCGTTCTTCCGGCCAATAATTCAGCAACGATTTCTGTGTGGCCATTTTGAGCGGCAAGCATCAAAGCCGTGGAGCCAGTAGATGTTTTTGCTGCGTTAACATCAGCTCCTCGATCCAATAATTGAGGAACGATTTCTGTGTGGCCATTTTCAGCAGCAAATATCAAAGCCGTGAGGCCATCAGTTCTTTCTGCGTTAACATCAGCTCTTTGATCCAATAATTTAGCAACGATTTCTGTGTGGCCATTTTGAGCAGCAATCATTAAAGCCGTGAGGCCATCAGTTCTTTCTGCGTTAACATAAGCTCCTCGAGCCAATAATTGAGCAACGATTTTTGTGTGGCCATTTTGAGCAGCAAGCATCAAAGCCGTGGCACCATTTGATTCTGCTGCATTTGATGCTGCTGCGTTAACATCAGCTCCTCGAGCCAATAATTGAGCAACGGTTTGTGTTTGGCCATTTTGAGCAGCAATCATCAAAGCCGTGACGCCAATAGAGGTAGATTTCATAAAGATTTAATGACGAACTTGAGTTAAACTGTAAGGAATTAATTATTGTTTTTGAGTGTCAGTAACCAGACCTAAAACTTTTTTGCTCTAGAGATTGCGACTGAAACAAATCGAAAAATAAAACACAAAGATTAATTTTTTACGAAGCAGAAAAAGTATCGAAGAACGCTCTGAGCAAGTCGCAAATTCCTCATCGTGTAACTGAGATTTTTTAAATTTTCCAAATCCAAAACATCTCTTCAGTTTTCACTGAAATTCTCTCGCAAGATCTGTCGATATTCTAGCCGATTTTGTTTCTTCTAGGGTCCTTTGTTTAGGTTTTAATTAGCATCGACATCAGTTATTTACGAATCATAAAAAGATTCGAGATTGCGAAAAAATGTTGAGTGGGTTTTAAGTATTAGCTCTAGAGCTCTAGGAAAAATGGCATCTTGCATTGCTCAAGACCGCTTCTCTTCTCGCAATGAATAGTCTGTTGGGGGGATAATTGGACGGGGTTGGAGCCGGCAGAAAGATTCTTGCAAAAGATAAGTCTCTAATTAGGTTGCGGCGCCCTTTTATCACAAGGTTGGGGATTATAGCTCAGTTGGTTAGAGCAGGATGCTCATAACGTCTTGGTCGTAGGTTCGAGTCCTACTGATCCCACCAGCTTACCCGAAATATTTGATTCCCTGGTCCCCAAGTGACGTAAGTCCACCTAGGTTTCTGCAATAATAAAAAACATGCCAAAAGTAAAAACAAACAGTAGCGCTAAGAAGCGCTTCAAAGTCACCGGCACAGGAAAGATTCTGCACAAGCAGGCCGGCAAGCGACACAATCTCGGCAGAAAAAGTCAGAGAAGAATTCGCAATCTCCGCAAAAGCGCAGTGCTTTCAGAGGGCCATACAGCCAGTGTTCTGAAGTTCAAAATGCCTTATAACCGCTAATTAGAATAACATGAGTCGTGTAAAAAAAGCTGTCACAAAAAAAGCCAGACACAAAAAGATTTTAAAGATGGCCAAAGGCTATCGCGGTCGTGCCAAGAGTTGTTTCCGCGTAGCAATCCAGAAAGTTGAAAAAGCATTACAATATGCTTATCGCGATCGCAAAGTTAGAAAAAGAGATTTTCGTGGTTTGTGGATTCAGCGTATCAATGCCGCGGTTCGTGAGCATGACATGATCTACTCTCGCTTCATTAGCGGATTAAAAGCTGCTCACATCGATCTTGATCGTAAAGTGCTTTCTGACCTTGCTATTCGTGAGCCAGAAGCTTTCGCACAAATCGTTGAAAAAGCTAAAAAAGCTCTAGTCGCTTAATGAAGCTCTACAACGTTCTCGTTAAAAGAAATCCAGCTGGGAAAATCGAAGATATTGTTCTGATGAAGGATGGGTTTTCCTGGCTGGCATTTTTTTTTAATGGGTTGTGGTTTCTGTATTATCGGATGTGGAAAGAGTTTTTCGTTTTGATTCTTGTCAATGCTGTTTTTATTTTCTTTGCCAAGATCTCTTCAAATTTTGACCGAGTTTTACTTGAGACAGCTTTCATTTTTATGATTGCACTTAATGCTAATTATTGGCGGGCAGAACATCTGAAGAAAAAAAGTTATGAGTTGGTTGGTATAGTTTTTGGAGCCAATCGCATCGATGCCAAGCTGCATTTTGTCGATGGTTTTGACGAAGAATTTGATGAGGCAATTCTCAATCCAAAGATAGCGTAATTATCGGCCGTGAAAATTTCTCACTTCATGCGCAAGGCCTTATTCGACAAGGATAACGGTTATTATCGCACTAAAAATCCCATCGGTAAAGATTCTGATTTTATTACCTCGCCCGAGATTTCTCAGGTCTTTGGCGAGTTGCTTGCTGCATATTTATTACAAATTTTCTCCGCACAAAAAGGCAAAATTTCGCTAGTCGAAATGGGTGCCGGCAGGGGTGTTTTATTTTTTGATATCCTTGGTTCGATAAAAAAATTAGCAGAAAGAAATAATGCTTTGGCTGTTGATTTTCTTAATCTTGCGACATTTCACATTGTTGAGATCAACGAGGTTTTAAAAAAAATTCAGCAGGACAAATTATCTTCGGCATTATTGCCGCGCCGTGCTCGCGATTACAAAGAGATAGAGATTAAGTGGCACGAGAAATTTGAAGATTTTCTACAAGAGGCCGATCAGATATTTTTTTTCTCCAACGAGCTTTTTGATTGCTTTCCAATCGATCAATTTGTGAATACCGACATCGGTTGGTGTGAGCGCCTGATTGACTGTGACAGTTTTGTTACAAAAAATTTTGATCCAAAAATTCATCAATCAATCCAGGAATTAGCTGGTGCTAACGCTCCATTTGGTGCAGTTTTTGAATTTAGCGAGTCAGCAAAATTTTTTATGACCCAACTCAGCCAAGCCCTAAAAATAAAAGGCGGAATTGCGATTAATTTTGATTATGGTTATTTCCAAACTGAATTTGCCAACACGTTTCAGGCGGTAAAAAATCATCAAAAAACCGATCCGCTTAAAGCCTCAGGAGATATTGACCTCACTGCTCATGTTGACTTCGGAGCTCTAGATAAAATCGCTAAAAATTTAGGCCTTAATTCGTCTTTAATAACGCAGCGCGAATTTTTAATTTCACTTGGAATTGAAGAGCGCAGAAAAAAATTATCCAACCAAGATTCCGCCATTGATCGCTTAATCGCCCCCGATCAAATGGGCGAACTCTTCAAATGTCATATTATCTGGAAACAATGATTAACGAAGCTGAAGCATATTTAATCCTAGTTTTATTCCTCCTGGTTTTTGCCTCGCTACTCTCTTGTTTTGAGACGTCGATTACCGCAGTTTCGCGCGCACGCATACATCGCTTAGCTAGCGAAGGAGATAAGCGCGCCAAGCATCTGGACCGGCTTTTAAGAGAGCGCGAGAAGGTTGTGAGCGTTATGTTGCTAGCTAATAATGTTGTTAATATTGCGGCATCAGCGATTACGACAAGAGTGGTTTTGAAGTTGTTTGGTGAAGAATGGTTTTTGGTTGCGACGGTTGTGTTGACGATAGCGGTGATAATTTTTAGCGAAATTTTGCCTAAAACAATTGCCATTAAATTTTCAGAAAAAGTCGCGCTGTTTTTTGCGCCATCAATTCACTTCTTGTTTTTCATTTTTTCGCCGATCGTGGCGGTGATTCAGAAGGTTGTTGATATGATGATTGGAGTATTTTTTACCAATGCCGGCAGAAAAACTAAAAAATCTGAATTGGAAGAAATTCGTGACAACGTTGATTTGAAGGCGAAAGAGGGATCGATTTTTAAATACGATAAGGATTTGCTCGACGGCGTTTTAGATTTGTCAGATACCGCAATCAGTGAAATTGTGACGCATCGTAAAGATATTGAATCAATCGACATTTCTTTGTCGATTGCCGAAATTGCAAAACAAGGTGCCGCAACAAATCACACCCGCATTCCTTTGTGGAAAGGAAATAAAGAGAGCATCGTTGCCGTTTTGAATGTCAGAAAGTTATTGCGCGCATTGCACTCTCATCGCGGCGATATTGAGAAGTTTGAGCTAAGTTCGGTTACTTCAACTCCCTGGTTTGTGCCAGCAAGCAATAGTTTACGTTCGCAACTTTTTGCTTTTCGCAAAAAGAAAAAACATTTCGCCTTGGTCGTTGATGAATATGGCTCTTTGCTTGGCTTGATAACTCTCGAAGATATTTTAGAAGAGATTGTCGGCGAAATTAAAGAGGAAGAGGATTCTCACGGAATCAATATTATTAAAATTAAGTCCGGAGCCTACAAAATAGCGGGCAAGACTTTGATTCGTGATATTAATAAGAAGCTCGATTTAGAGATTCAAGAAAGCGATGACGCCTATAACCTGGCGGCTTTTGTGATTAACAGTTTAGGCAGAATTCCAGAAGAAAAAGAGATCTTTGTGATTAATAGTCATAATTTTGAGATTCTTAAAAAGCATGGACATGACTTGGTATGGATAAAATGTCGGAAAGTTTGAGAAGAAATAAATTAATGCTGGCGGCGCTAGAACAGGCAAAAATGGCCGTCACTGCAGATGAAGTTCCGGTAGGAGCTATTTTGGTCAAGAATGGAGAAATAATTTCCAGCGGTTTTAACCGCAATTTCTCACTAAAAGATCCGACTGCTCACGCAGAAATTCTAGTAATGCGAGAAGCCGCCCAGATTATTGGTTCCCATCGTTTAGACGATTGCGACATCTACGTAACTCTCGAGCCATGTGCAATGTGTGCCGCAGCAATTTCTTTAGCCAGGATTCGTCGAATATATTATGCAGCATCTGACGTAAAATTTGGCGCAATTGAAAATGGACAAATGATGCGCTCATCCAGTTGTTACCATCAGCCAGAAATTTATTCTGGATTTTGTGCTGAAGAATCCGCCCAATTATTAAAAGATTTTTTTAGAGAAAAACGGCGTTCCATATGAAACTACTTTTAAAAAAAGAAATCTTACCAGTCGCCAGTTGGAGCTTTTCGAAGCCGCCCTTATTTATTAAATTTAGTTTCAAGACAACCTAAGCGGCAATTTTACCAATCTACTAACAGAGTTTTATAAATATTTTTCTTCCGATCATTGAGTCGAAATTCACATTCTTTGAGGTAAAGTTTGAAATAGATTCGTGAATTCCTCTAAACCTCGCAAGCCTAATTTTTGCCAAAACCCAGAAGTTTTCAATGCCGTTGATGTGATTGCGGATTTTACGTGATTTTCATCTTGCTGGTTAAACTGACTCTTCGCGAATTCATTGCTTCCGTGCTTAATTCGGTAGTGACGTTTGTATCCGAAGTCAGCAAGTCCATTGCAAGACTTCCATGGGTCAGAAAATATTGTAGAGTCTCTATCGGCTTGTCTTTTGATGATTGGGATAGCTCGTTACCAGAACAGTTTTTAGCAATCTGCGTATAAAAAACCCTGCTATTCCTTTTAAGCATCCAAACACCGAAGTCTTACCTCCAGCTCTCCTCTACCGAGAAGACTACGAACTCTTTTGGCTTCGAAATAAGATTCATCAATCTCTGCTTCTCCAAGTCCAAAAAGGTTTGAATGCTCACAGATTTCAGCAATTCTAATTCGAATTGCTTTGATTATTTTGTTAACAGAATTTCTGCTAACTCCAGAAATTTCTTCTCAGAAATGCAGGAACGGATCATGCACTTGTTAACATACACAGAGCTTGGCTGGATTGATGGTTTTAATCTGGCTTAAGTTGTTTTGAATCTAATTTATTATTAGGCCTAGGATGATGGATAAAAAATAATTCTTATGAAATATTTTTGCATCGCCATCGAAACATTTGACAGAGAAAAATCGTTTTTTAGGTTCTTATTTAAAGCTCAGAGAGTTGCTCTAGATCTCAATTATTCACCATTATGCACTCTAAACGCGCCAAGATTTTTTCAATTGTAAATCAAAAAGGTGGGGTTGGCAAAACCACAACCGCAGTCAATCTTGCAGCCGCTTTGGCGATGTTAGAAAAGAAAGTTTTGCTAATTGACGCTGACCCGCAAGGTAATGCCAGTACGGGTTTTGGCATATCCTTATCTCAGAGACAGAAGACGATTTACGAGATTTTAATTGGCGAGTGTGACATCGATCAGGCTCTGGTTCCAACCAAGATTTCCAACCTAAAAATTATCACCTCTACCGTTGATCTATCGGCTTGTGAAATAGAATTAGTAAATATTGAAAAAAAAGAATATTTATTACGACGCGCTTTAAAGAAAATCATTCACGACTTCGATTATATTCTCATCGACTGCCCTCCTTCACTCGGAATTTTAACTATAAATTCTTTAGTTGCCTCAGACTCTGTTTTGATTCCTATGCAATGTGAATTTTTTTCGCTAGAGGGCTTGAGTCACTTGCTCACAACTCTTGATTTGATTAAGGATAATTTAAACCACCATCTAACAATCACAGGAATAATTCTGACCATGCATGACCGTCGCAATAAGTTGACTGAGCAAGTTGAGTTCGATGTTCGAGATTTTTTAAAAGAGAAAGTTTTTAGTCACGTAATTCCGCGCAATATTAAGTTATCTGAAGCGCCATCTCACGGCTTACCTGGCCTGATTTATGATCCAAAATCCTCCGGAGCTCAAGCTTATTTGGGATTAGCAAAAGAGGTTCTGAAGCGCGTAGAGATTTAATCCGCGCGGTTTCACATGAAAACTCTTTTGATTGGCCGAGGGTTTATAAATAGCTTCCCACTGCAAGTGCCAGGATTGATCCAGTGAACTTCCTAAGTCGATAAAAAACTTTCTAACCTTATTTCGCACCGAGTTATCTTCCCAGGCTCAAGACTCGAAAGATTCTGGAGATTGGGCGATATAGCCAAAGCGGTGGTAGTTGTTGCTTACGGACTGCTCTTGCAGGTAGTTCAATAATTCGATGCGACCTTGGTAAACCACGCTTTCGCTAATTACTGCCATTCCACTTTTTGCGGCATGATTTTTGAGTGAGTTGGATTCGCTGCTACCAACAAATCTTACGCGCTTGAATCGCTCCATGCGCAATAGAAAATCTTCATTTTTTTCAGTTACAACAGTTGTATGCCACAAAATCGCCGGAGAAATTTTTTCGATTTCAATTAGAAGATTCTCATTTTCTAGACTTACCCCAACTTCTTTGACGCAAAGTTTTGCTGCAAGAATTGCAAGAATTAGATCTTTTATAGAGGCGAAAGAGTCGGCTCTGATTGCAAGGTTGGGTAGTTGCAAGAAGCGGGTGATATTTGATTGGCCGGGAATTTTTTGGTAATCGATCTCTTTCGAAAAGAAGCTGTTGTAAGAGCCAATATAATTTCGAAATGTCGGCAAAATGTTAAGCCTATCTTCTTTTGCCATGTCTTGGGTAACGTTTTTTAAGTTGTATCCGTCAGTCTCGATGTCGCAAGAGGTATTGTAAGGGGTGGTTTTAGAGCCATTTTCGAAATCAAAGAATTGATAAATATAGTTCAATCCTCCGGCCTTAATTCCGATTCCAAAGGCGGATTTATTCATTCCGCCAAAAGGTTGGCGTTCAACAACAGCGCCAGTTGAAGAGCGGTTAATATAAAGATTCCCGGCTTGAATTGAATTTTTCCACAAGAGCTGTTCATCCTCATTCAAGCTTTCCAAAGCGGACGTTAAGCCATAGCCAGTGCTGTTTACCAAGTCGATACCATGCTCTAAGTTATCGATTTTCATGATTGTTAAAACTGGGCCAAAGAACTCGGTGACGTGACTTTTGTCCCCCATTCTCGTGCCAATTTTTAGGCCAGGCGTCCAAAGAGTCTGGGCATCATTCAAACATTGAGGCCTGAGAAGCCAGTGTTCATGAGGTTCGGTTTGAGTTAGGGCGTAATCCAAATCGGCCAAAGGTTTTCTGATCAAAGGATTAACCTTGGTTTTGTAATTCCAGGCGCCATCAGAAGTCAGGCTTCTTGTGGCATCAACAAGGGTGTGCAAGAATTTTTCATCTTCGTAGATTTCTTTTTCCAAAGCCAAAAGAGAAGTGGCAGAGCATTTTTGTCCAGAGTTAGAAAATGCTGAGTGGAGAACATTTTTGATCGCCTGATCCTTATCGGCAAATTTTGTAACAATTGTGACGTTTTTGCCGCCAGTTTCTGCAATCATTTTGACCATCGGATTACTCTTGATGATTGAGAGCGCAGTATTCGTGCCGCCAGTGAATACAATCATTTCAAGCAATTTACTTTTGGTCATTTCCATTGCGACCTCTGAGTTGAAGCTTGGAATGAATTGCAGCACATCTTTTGGCACGCCAGCATCCCAGAAGCATTTTGCTAATTCATAGCCAACGAAGGTGGCGAAGTTTGATGGTTTGAAAATGACATTACTGCCTGCAATTAAGCCTGCGAAAATTCCGCCGGCCGGAATGGCAAGAGGAAAATTCCAAGGACTAAGAACTAAAACATTTTTTTTCGCTGTGTATTTTACGTCAGGATTTTCACTGCGCATTACAAGCAAGCTATGGCTGTAGAAGTTGCCGAAATCGATTGCTTCGGTGATTTCTGGATCGCTTTCGATGAAGGGCTTTCCTGTTTCTAGAGCAATCGCGCCCATTAAATCGCCGCGTCTATTTCTGAAATTATCCACAACTTTAGCGATGATTTCTAAGCGATTTTCTGCGGAAAGATTTCTCCAAGAGGTATTCTCTGATGCACAAACAAGGGCTTCCCTGGCCTCTTCAACTGTGGCTCCATGGTAAAATCCAACGACTTTTCCATCGGTGTTGTGATCTTTAATTTTATAAGTTTCATCAGTTGGCACGATGTCCTTACCATTGATTACCGCATTAACAGTTAGTCCGGAAATATTTTGCCATTTTTCTTTGATCCTTGCTGCGAATTCGCAGTTATTTTGTAGAGCAAAATCGGTATCAGCCTCTGATTTGTAAGACTTTCCAAAGGTTTTTGGATCGGTTGAGAAATTTTCAGTCAGGCGATTTTGCGTGCGGTTTACGGCAAATTCATTTTTCTTTTTTAGATATAGAGACTCTTCGAATTTTTCTTCGAGCATCTTCAAATTTTCCTGATTGAGGCCATTAACGTAGCGAAGGTAATTATCACGCGAAGTGTTTTCATCGAGACGGCGCACTAAATATCCAATCGCGCTGATAAAATCTTCTTTGCTGCCAAATGGTAAATAAATCAGCACATTCATGCCGAATTCTTGCGCGAACATTCTCGAAACATGTTCAGACATGCCGCTCAGCATTTCAAACGTGACGAGGTTGAGTGTGCCGTTTTCTTTGGCGGTTAAATAGATGTAGGCGATATCAAAAAGATTATGCGAAGCCACGCCAATTCTAACGGCGTTGATATTTTCTTTTTCGAGGGCGAATTCAAGCATGCGCTTATAGTTCGCATCAGTCATTGCCTTGATTGAAAAAGGAGCCAACGCCCAATTTTTTTCATAAGCTTCAAACAATTCCATGTCCATGTTCGCGCCTTTTACGACTCTTACGCGAGCAGGGGCTCCGCCATTTTTAACTTTTTCTTTAGCCCAAGTGGTAATTTTTTGTAGGTATATGAATGAGTCGGGAAGGTATGCCTGTAGAGCAATACCGGCGGTTAGGTTTTTGAATTCTGGTTTGCTCAAAGCGCGAATGAAAGTTTCAACCGTGATCGATAAATCACGAAATTCTTCCATGTCAAAATTAACGAGTTTGTTTGATTTTTTGCCGGTCTTTAGACAAACATATTGGTTATCTTGTGCCGCTTGGTAGATGATGCTGATTTTTTCGACCAAGGCTTCGACCGTTTGTTCGAACCCAATTGAGCTGATTTGTGAGTAAATCGTAGAGATCTTAATCGAGATGCAATTGATCGCAGGATTTTGAAGATCTTTAATATATTGGTTCGTTCTTTTTTCCGCATCCTCTTCACCAAGAAGAAGTTCCCCAACCCGATTAAGATTGGTGTTCAGGCTATTTTTTAAATTTTTTGCGATGCGCTTTCCCAAGATTTTATCCGAGCCGAATAAAACATATTTTGAAGTGGTGAGGTAGATAAATTGTTTAATTAGTGGAATGGCAATCGGGTGAGCAAAACTTCTGGTTAGGTTGTAAAGATTGACCAATCTTTTTTCGATGAAGCTCAAAAAATTAAGATTGGGAATTTCGCCAATAATCGTCGCGATGTCCTCTGTTTTTTTAGGCCTGAAAGCCTTATCCATCATTGAAATTACGAAAGATTTATCCGCAGAATTCTGAAAAAATTTATCCATTTTTGCAGCGTAAACCTTATCTGAAATCGATTGGTATTTCTTCGATTTCTCCATCCATTCTTTAGCAAGAATTTTTGCGTCTTCGTTGAGGTTTTTCATTTTTCTTAGCGGTTTAAATTATTAAGGCCCGCCCCGAACCTCGAGAGTTCAAGGCGAGCCCTGATTAATATTTTACGAATTTAGAACTTATTCGTTCATCGCATCAAGCCTTTTGAAGTCGGCTGAAACCTTGTGGGGAACTTGGTGTGGAGTCATTAAGCTCACCATCACAATGGTAAGGAATGAAAGCACAAATGCCGGTAAAATTTCGTAAGAAATGAAAGACATTTTGCTGAAGATTATTGCGCCCGCGGCTCCAGAGATAACTCCGGCGATTCCGCCAAATCTTGTCGTTTTTTTCCAGTAGAGAGAAAGAAGAACGATTGGACCAAAAGCAGCTCCAAGCCCAGCCCAAGCACGGCCGACCAAGGCAAGAACGCTGGCGGTTGGATCGGCGGCGATAAGCATCGCGATCAAGGCAACAACAACAACCCACATGCGAGTAACAAAAAGCATCTCTTTGTTTGCGGCATTTTTTCTGATGAAGTGACGGTAAAAATCTTCGCTGAGTGCGCTGCAGCAAATGATGATTTGTGCGTTAGTGGTACTCATTGTTGCAGAGACAATAGCCGCAACCAGCACACCAATAATGATTGGATGAAAGATCGAATGAGACATTGCGATGAAAACCGTTTCTGGTTCTTTCAAAGGATTGTCGGCGAAATAAACAAAGCCCAAAAGCCCAATTATTGCGGCTCCTGCCATCGACAAAGTCATCCAAGAAATGCAGATTTTTCTCGCAAGATCAATGCGGTGTGGATCTTTAATCGCCATGTATTTTGAGATTATGTGTGGCTGTCCAAAATAGCCTAGGCCCCAAGCAAAAAAGCCTAAAATTCCGAGGAAGTCCAATCCGTAAAATGGATCAACGTGACTCGGCGCCATTGCAATAGTTTTTGCGACAAAATCTGAGGCTGTTAAATCTGAAGTGCCGATGATGAAAAATGGCACGAATAAAAGGACGCAAAAGATCAATATTCCCTGGAATAAGTCGGCATAACTAACCGCCAAAAATCCGCCGAGCAAGGCGTAAGAAACAATGCCAATGCAAGATAAAACAAGGGCAGAAAAGTAAGAGATTCCAAAGATTGCGGAGAATAATTTTGCGCTGCCGGTGAATCCCGCGGCGATGTAAATTGTGAAAAAGAAAATAATTACGACGAGAGTAGAGATGTTGAGAATTCTACTCTTGTCTTCAAGGCGGTGTTCAAGAAAAGAGGTAATGGTAAGGGCGTCACCAGAAATTTCGGTGTATCTTCTGAGGCGTTTAGCGATGATTTTCCAGCTGCAATAAGAGCCAACAATCAAGCCAATTACAATCCAAACTTGATTCACTCCGTGAAGATAAAAAGCGCCAGGAAGGCCCATCAATAGCCAGCTGCTCATATCTGAAGCGCCAACATTCATCGCGCCAACAACTGGACCAAGTTTTCTGCTTCCCAAAATATAATCAGAGAAAGTTTTTGTCTTTCTGAAAGCTTGGTATCCGAGATACATTAACCCAGTAAAATAGATTAGAATAGTCGCCAAGATAAAAGAATTACCTTCGCTGTTTTGCATTAATTCCATGAGAGAGGGGTTTTAAATTTAATAAGTGAAGACGCGCAATCTTCTTGTGGGTCTTTCTAAGTAAGCGCCAGAAAACATTTTTTGGGTAAGGAATGAGCGCGTTTTTTTGTTAGATTTTTATAAACTGCAAGAGGGTCTTTTATTTTCTCCATAAATCTTGATCGTCACTTTCTTTTTCGACAATGGGATTGCTGATTGTTGATTTGGGTTTTTCTTTTTCTAAATCTGAACCGTCTCTGGAGAAAAGCTGTTCGCTTTTTGGTTTTTGTCTTTTTTCGCTTTTTAGTTCCAGGGCCTTCGAGGTCATAATTTTTCTAACCGATTGCGGATCCAAACCATCTTCACCTCCTTTGATTAAAAGGCCACCTTCCCTCTGCTCGAATTTTCCTTCGAACAATGTCTTTAATTTCTCTAGGTTTTCTAGACTTGTGGTGCGGAAATAAACTTCGTCATCCTCAATGAAGACGGTAACTTTCGGGCCATCTTTTTTGCCAAAAATTTTATCAGCGCTGCCTTGAATTCCGGATTTAATTTTGTGTTGTTGCGCCCCGTTCTTTTTTATCTCATCCACCGACTTTAAAGTGATTTCTTTTTCATCAATTCTAAGCGTCACTTGTCCAAGTAATTTATTCAGGAAATTGCTGGTTAAGGTAGGTATTTCAAACTCTCCCCTTGGAAGCATCTGTTTTTTAAACACACGAAATATCTCAGAATATTTATTGTCGTCCAAAGGATTGAAGCCCAGATTTTCTTGTAAAAAATTTCCTTTTTTTACTTTCCCCGCTTCGTCTTGAAATTCTCTTATTTTAGCGTGATCAATTTTTACAGATCCATCTTCTCTACTTACTTCTTTTAGCAGCCATTCCAAAGATTTTTTTGATTTATCTGACGGTGGTTTATTTTTTTTGCCGAAATGTTGTTTCGTAACAAGAGAGTTACCATTTATTTCCAATTCAATAGTAGAAACAGAGCTGCCACCGCTAGCCACCGAGACTATGTGAGAGCTTCCACTCATGCATCGAGAAGCATAGCCGCCGACGCAATGTTCAAGATCTTTCCCTTCTCGTTTAAGCTCGTTGGCATTGACTAAAGTTATTAATTTCCAGCCATCTTCCTTTGTAACATGGGGTGGAATCGGTATTTCTCTCGAGCCAAATATCGGAGGCCAGTGTGCGCTGTCAAAATCCCTTAATTTTTGACTGGTTGTTTGATGAAATGGCGAATGCCAGTGTTTTGCAAAAGCAATTCTTTCTGAATTAGTAAGATCATTAAGAAGTATTTCCTGCGTTTTTTCGTGAGATTGCTGCCTAAGATTTGACAAGATTTTTTCGTCAAATTTTGCCCCTGGATTGCCAGCATTAATTTCTCTAATTAATCTAGTTAGCAGTAACGTTGAATAATCTTTCACCGCATCTTCAACCTGCTGCGGATTGCTATTTTCGATTTCAACTTCTTCTGCCGGGACATCAAATATTCCGGGACCGCCTTTATAAAATGTTACAAGTTTTAGTGCGGAATTCTTTTCGAGCGCTCCCTTAATTTTACCCAAAAAAGAAGTTTCGGGAGATCTTTCCGGATTAAAGTGCAAAATTTTTAGAGAGGTATTTTCTTCTATTGCGTAAGCAAGCGCGGTAGCAAAGCCATTAAAAAAAAAGAAATCACTCCTTAGCAGCTTCTTATTGCCGCCTAGATGCAAACTTTCTAAACCTTTATTTGCCGCGAGCATTTGAGCGATCGCCTTACCACCATTTTTACCAATGTTATTTTTGGATAAATCAAGGTTTCGCAGAGTTTTATTTTTCTCAAGGGCCCGCGCCAATTCTATCGCCCCTTCATCGCCAAAATTATTTTGATCAAAATAAATCGATTCCACATCCATATCTGTTTTTAAAAAATCGGCAAAATGTTTTGCGGCTTTTGGCCCAAGATTGCCGCGTCCAACTCCAAGACTTTTTACAATTCCTCTGTTGAGGGCAAGTTCTTCTATAATTTTTTGAACTTCTTCGTCGCTACGAATCTTGCCGCCACTCAAGTTTAAAAATCCAGATCGCCGAACTTCTTCAGTGATAAATCCAAGAGGCTTTGTTGAAAAAAGTCGTGACGCAGCAGAAATAGATTTTCTCATGTTTTTTGGCTCTTTGCTATTTCTTGTTTGGGAAATTACGTTTTGTATGGAGTGATTTCAGAATTTTACAACAGGAGAAAAATGCAGGAAATTCAAGAAAAAAGATTAGGTCGCGGATTATCTGCGCTATTAGGTGAGAGTAAGCTTCAACAATCAGAGGCAATTGACCGCAGTCACGGTTTTGTGCGAATGGTTGAGCTCGAAAAAATTACCGCTGGAGTTTACCAGCCGCGTCAATTTTTTAATCAAGAAGAGCTGCAAGAATTAGCAGATTCAATAAAATTAAATGGCGTGCTTCAGCCAATTATTTTACGCACATCGGGAGACGAAGGTGACTACGAAATTATTGCTGGAGAAAGAAGGTTTCGCGCTGCAAAACTAGCCGGATTAAAAGAAATTCCAGCCGTCATTAAGAAAATTAACAATCATGAAGCGCTAGAGCTGGCGCTGATCGAGAACATTCAGCGTGAGGATCTTTCTTTGCTTGAAGAGGCTGAAGGTTACCAAAGATTAATGGATGAATTTGCTTACACCTACGAGCAAATTGCAAAAAAAATTGGCAAGAGTCGCAGCCATGTTAACAACATTTTGCGCCTGCGTAATTTGCCGAAAGAAGTGCAAAATCTTTTGAGTCAGAAAAAGATTTCAATGGGTCACGCGCGTGCATTAATTAATTCAAATAACCCGCAAGAATTAGCAAAGAGAATTTTAGAAGAGTCGTTAAATGTTCGCGATATTGAGTCTCTAGTTCGTGATGAAAAAATCGAAAAAATTAATAAGAGCACGCCACTTCTTGTGCGCACAGAGTCTAAGATTCGCTTCATTAATAGTGGCCAAGTTGTTCTCCTCGAAAATGAACTTACCGACCTCGTCGGCTCTGAAGTAAAGATTTCCTACAACGCCTTCAGACAGAGTGGAAAAATAATGATTAAATTCAGCGAGATCGCCCAGATTCGTGATTTGATTGAGCGCCTAAAGTTGGATTAACTTTTTTCAGATCTCTGCTTTTGTGAAGACGGCGCTTTAAGTTAGAAGCCATCTCAACAATAGCCTTATTTTGACCAGAGAGATCAACGCCTCAAAATGCCTAAATTCTTTTTACAGATTTAAAGATTCTAAAAAAATTCTCCGTAGTTATCCGCGCCACCTCTTCAAAACTCACTCCCTTCAATTCTGCAATTTTTTCGACAACAAATTTGGTGAAGGCTGGCTGATTAGTTTGGCCGCGAAATGGCGTTGGCGCAAGATAAGGCGAATCGGTTTCAACTAGCAGAAACTCAAGCGGAACGAACTTCACAATTTCTTGCAGTTGCGTAGCATTTTTGAAAGTGATGATTCCAGAAATTGAGATGTAAATTCCTAGATCTAGAGCGGCTCGCGCCAATTCTTCGGTGCTCGAAAAACAATGTAACAACGCCGGAAATTTTTGTGATTTTTGTTCGGATTTTAAAATTGAAATCATGTCGGAATCGCACTCGCGCGAGTGAATAATCAAAGGCAAATTTGTTTCGCGCGAAGCCTGAATATGTTCAAGAAATGAAGCCTTCTGAAGCGAAATCGCACTCTTGTCATGGTAGTAATCGAGACCAGTTTCGCCAATGCCAATGATCTTCGGATTGGCATTGCAAAGCGCGACAATTTCTTCCGCTTTTACTTGCGGTTGATCAATTACATTACAGGGATGAATGCCAACAGAAGCGTAAATAAAATCATGTTTTTTGGTGTAAGAAAGGATCTTGTCGATCTCAGTAATTCGCGTGCAAATTGTCTGCAAAATGCGCACGTTATTTTCTAAACAGTTTTTAACTATTTCCTCGAGGAGAAGGCCTTTTGCTTCAATCAAATCAAGGTGACAATGGGTGTCGACGATATAATTCATTTGTTATTATTTTGTCTCATTTCTCGACTTTTCATTTTTGCAAAAGCAAAGATGAAGCCCGTAATTCAGTCGAAGAAAGGTGATTATTCTTAGTAAAAAAAATTGAATAACGATTCGCGGTTTTAACAAATTTCCACGCCGGAAATTTTTGCATTTTCAGCAAAAAATCCCCACGCGAAAAAATTGCTAAATCAATTCCAGAAATTATTTTTTTAAAATTTTTCCAGAGATGAAATTTCTCTAAAACGTCAGCGCCGACGACAAAAGTGAAGCGATGGTTTTTATGTTTTGCCCTCAGCTGGGTGATTAATTTCTCGGTATAAATTTCGCTACTTTGCAAAATTTTAATTTTTGGATGATGACCGATTAGCGCTTTGCACTTCTGCATTCGCGCCGTATGCGACTCGTAATCTTTTGCGCTTTTTAGCGGGTTTTTCTCAGTGATAACCCACCAAATTTGATCGAGCTTCAAGCGCTGCAAAGCCAGGTTGCTGAGGTAAAGATGTCCATGGTGAGGAGGATTAAAACTTCCGCCGAGAATTCCGATTTTCATCCGATTAAAATTGCAAAAACTATTCCGACTCCAATCCAAATATTCGCCTTAAAAAGCGCTAAGGAATTTTGTCGCAAATCACACTTCTTGATTTGGGCGATTAGTGTCGAGCAAGAAAGTAAAATTACGAAAAAATATCCGAATTTAAAATTAGCAGAGAGCCCACATAAAATAAGGCCAAAAAGCATTGCCAGGCAAAGTAAATTTAGAATTTCTTTCGGCTGCTTTTGGAATTTAATTGCTGTTGATTTTATGCCGAAAAGCAGGTCGTCTTCAATGTCTTGGAAGGCGTAAATTGTGTCGTAAATTACCGTCCAAATAATCGCCGAAAAATAAAGAAGAAGAATGCTGAGATTTATAGTTTTGATCATCGCCAAACTGCTCATTAGAATGCCAAAATTGAAAGTTATTCCGAGGAAAATTTGCGGGTAGTAAGTGATGCGTTTCATTAGCGGATAACTCGCCATCAAGCCAAGTGCAACGAAGCCACTCACGATTGTTGGTAAATTAAATTGCAGCAAAATTAGCAGGCCGGTTAGCAGTAAAAATCCCAGTAAAATAATTGCCGAATTACGAGAAATTTCTCGTGCAGCGAGTGGACGAATTTTTGTTCGCGTAACCAATTCATCAAATTTTTGATCAAGTAAATCATTAATCACGCAGCCTGCGGAGCGCATCACCACTGATCCGATAAAAAATAAAAAAATAATCCAGCAAAGTTCCCAGTAAGGTTTTGTTTCGTATGAAAATTTTTTTGCCAAAAGGATTCCAAAAAGGCAGGGCAAAAAAAGTAGCCAGATACCTGTGGGTTGGTGTAATCTCATTAGCCTGTAAAAAGCAGAGAAATTCATTTTAATGAGTTGGTTAGCTTTTTTTTGGATTTTACCTGCGCGGTAATGAATTATTAAGATGCGTGCTCAACACTTTCATTCCCGCGTGGGCGGTAATCCAGGAAATTTGTGAGCTACAAATCTAAAATCTAAAATCTAAAACCTAAATTCATCCCCAATTAATTTATTCAAAATGCACAAATTACTAATTGCCAATCGTGGCGAAATCGCCTGCCGCATCATTAAATCTTGTCGCAAATTAGGCATCAAAACTGTCGCGGTTTATTCGGATGCAGACACGAATTCTCTCTTCGTGCAAATGGCTGACGAGGCCGTGAATATTGGGCATTCGCCATCTTCACAAAGTTATTTAAACATCCCAAAAATTCTCGCTGCGGTTAAAAAAACTGGCGCAACGATGGTTCACCCTGGCTACGGATTTCTTTCCGAAAATCGCAATTTTGCTGAAGAGCTAGAAAAAGCCGGAGTGATTTTTGTTGGGCCGTCAGTCCATTCAGTTGAGAAAATGGGCGACAAAATCGAATCAAAAAAATTGGCGCTTGAAGCCAATGTTAGCACAGTTCCTGGGCATATGGGAATTATTAAAGATGCAGCAGAAGCATTGAAAATTGCTGATAAGATTGGTTACCCAGTAATGGTTAAGGCCTCTGCTGGCGGTGGTGGAAAGGGAATGAGAATTGTTTGGGCAAAAGAAGAAGTCGCCGAGGCATTTCTTTCCGCTTCAAATGAAGCGCGGAATTCTTTTTCTGATGATCGCCTTTTCATCGAAAAATTTATCGAAAATCCGCGTCACATCGAAATTCAAATCATTGCCGATAAGTTTGGTAACACAGTTTGTTTGGGAGAGCGCGAATGCTCGATTCAACGCAATAATCAGAAAGTAATTGAAGAAGCGCCAAGTTCTTTCGTTGATGAGGTAACGCGTCAAAAAATGTACGCGCAATCGAAGGCCCTTGCCGAGAAAGTAAAATATTATTCTGCCGGAACGATCGAATATATCATGGACAAGAATAAGAATTTCTACTTCTTGGAAATGAATACTCGTTTGCAAGTTGAGCACCCGGTTACTGAGCTCATTACTGGTTACGACATAGTTGAACTAATGATCACAATCGCTCTCGGCAAAAAACTTCCCTTCAGTCAAGAAGATGTGAAGCTCAAGGGCTGGGCGATGGAATCCCGCATTTACGCCGAAGATCCAGCGCGTGGTTTTCTGCCTTCATCTGGTCGCATCAATCTCTACATCGAGCCGGAAGAAAGTGAAAATGTTCGCGTCGATACCGGAGTTTACGAAGGCGGCGAAGTTAGCATGTTTTACGATGCGATGATCGCCAAACTTTGTTCATACGGCAAAGATCGTAATGAAGCGATTGAACACATGCGTCACGCACTTGGCGGCTTCGCTATTGGCGGAGTATCGCACAATATCAGCTTCCTTGAAACCATCATGAAAAATGAGCGTTTTGTTAGTGGCAATATTTCTACGGCCTTCATCAAGGAAGAATTTCCGGCGGGCTTTTCAGGCAGCGAATTAGACTCACAATCTGAAGAAGTTTTAATCGCCACTGCGATGCAAATTTTCCTAAAAAATTATGAAAGAAACGGCCACATGACTGGTCAGCTGCGCAATCGCGAGAAGCAAGTTTCTGAGCGCTGGGTGGTGACAATCGACGAAGAATCTTTCCTCGTTAATTTGCTCGAAAAAGGCGATGGATTCATCCGCCTTGAATGCGATCGCAAAGAAATTCTGGTAAAAAATTCTTGGACCAATGGCGACAAACTTTTCCTCGGAATTGTTAACGAGCGTAATGTTGGCGTGAAGATTCGCGAGAATAACAACACAGGTAGCTACCTTCTTCAATATTCCGGGCTCGATGCCTTCGTTACCGTTTGTTCTCCGCGTATCGCTGAACTTTCGAAATTTATGCCGAAGTTCGAAAAAAATGCTAAGCCGGTTAACCTCACCTCACCAATCACTGGAAAAATTATTCGTTTCAAAGTGCAAGAAGGCGACGAAGTAAAAGCCGGTCAAGAGCTCGTAATTATCGAAGCGATGAAAATGGAGAATATTATCCGCACAGATCACGACGTAACAATCGGTAAAATTAAATTTACTGAAGGAGACGTAGCCGGAATCGGACAGGTGGTGATGGAGTTTGTTAAGCAGTAAAGATGGATTTTGTTAAGCAGTAAAATTCTCTGACTGATTTCTCATCGTCATTATCGCGAAGACGGAAATCTAAGAAATTTCCAAGGGCTCATTATTTCAATCTTTTCGCATCCTCAACGGATTAACCTTTTCGCATTTTCAGCGGATTAATCCTTTCGCATTTTCAAAGGATTAACCTTTTCGCATTTTCAGCAGATTGATCTTTTCGCTGGTTGAGCGTAGTCGAAACCAAGAAAAGATTTGCGCCGAACTTTCTAGGTTTCGACTACGCTCAACCAGCGAAAGTTTTACTTAAGCGAGCAATTTTTTTGAATCGAAAACGAGCCCAAACACAAACCAATGCAAATTGCTCGCAGAAAAGATTTTGAGCACAGTGCTCAAAATTACATTCTAGCCAGCATTGGCGTGGATTTAACTTTTTAAAAAAGAAAAATTTAGCAAGAATTTACCTTTTTAAAAACAAGAATTTAATTTTTTAAAAAAGTGAATTTCGAAATGCTCGGCAAATTAATCTTTTTGCCTGTTCAACGGATTAACTTTTTCTCATTTTCAAAGGATTAATCTTTTCGCTGGTTCAAAGGATTAATCTTTTCGCTGGTTGAGCGTAGTCGAAACCAAGAAAAGATTTGCGCCGAACTTTCTAGGTTTCGACTGCGCTCAACCAGCGAAAGTTTTGCACGTCTTTCTTGGATTCCCGTTTTCGCGGGAATGCCCTTGTGGGAATTTATTTTCGGGAATTTATTTTCGGGAATCCATTTGCAGGAATGAGGCCACGAGCGCAAGGCGCAACAAAATAAATTTTCAAATGATCAACGAAAAATTCTACGCCGGCTTTTGGGTTCGTCTTTTTGCAGGGCTTCTTGATTTGGCTTTTCTCGTTCCACTTGGCGCTCTAATCGCTTATTTTCTTAGTGGCAGCAGCTACGAAACAATCAGCGCTGGCGATAATTGGTACAGCTACTCGTTCAGTGCCGGCGGCAATTTACGCTTCGTCGATTTAATCGGTTACGTCCTTAGTGTGGCCTACATAACTTACTTTCTCGCCGGCAATAAACAGGCAACAATCGGCAAAAGAATAATGGGAATTTACGTTGGAAATCTAGATGGTTCAAAATTAAGCAGGTCACGCGCTGCCGCGCGCGCATTTGCTTCAATGATAACTTCCGCAACTCTTGGGCTCGGCTTCATCATCGTAATTTTCAACAAAGAAAAAATTTCTCTGCATGATTTTCTTTGTAACACGCGGGTCTTTTTTGGTAAAAAATAATGGAAACTGAAAAATTAATTTGTGGCGATTGCAAAGGCGTCACCACTTTTCGTAAAGGCAAACGAGGCAGCTACCTTGTTGAGTCTTTGCTGTGGTTTTTCCTGCTTTTTCCTGGAATTTTTTATTCAATTTGGCGTCGCAAGCAGTCTAAAAAAATTTGCCAATATTGCGGCAGCAATTTTTTGTTACCTAACGACTTACCAAACAAAATTTTTTAATAATGACTACAATCTGTCGCTTCGCTCCTTCTCCCACCGGCTTTCTCCATGTTGGAAATATTCGCGCTGCAATCATTAATTTTCTTTACGCAAAAAAAACCGGAGGGAAATTTTTTCTCCGTTTAGACGATACTGATGTTGAACGCGTGCGCGACGAATATCGCGAACAAATCCTGCGCGACATGGAATGGCTTGGTCTCGCACATGATGGACTAAGCAAGCAATCTGATCGTTTAGAAAAATATGAAGAGGCAAAAAATAAATTAATTGCCAACGGCCGGCTCTACGAATGTTTCGAAACCCCAGAAGAATTAAGCCTTCAAAGAAAAGCTCAGATCGCTTCAGGACATACTCCTATCTATAACCGTGGCGCTCTCAAATTAAATGAAGAACAAAAAAATATTTTTCGTGCCCAAGGAATAAAACCGCACTACCGCTTCCTGCTCGAGAATAAAACCACAGCATGGGAAGATAAAATTAAGGGCCGCATCGCTTACGAAGGTTTGCATTTTTCTGATCCGGTTTTGGTGCGCGCAGACAATAAATCGGGCGGGGGAATGCCAACTTACACTTTCTGCTCGGTCGTTGACGATATCGAGTTTGGCATCACCGATATTATTCGCGGCGAGGATCACATTACCAACACGGCGATTCAGATTCAGATTTTTGAGGCCCTTTTGGGAAATTCCGGATCTAAGGTTCCAGACTTCGCGCATCTTGCTTTAGTTCAGGCATCAGCCGGAAAAATTTCAAAGCGTGAAGGTGGATTTGACGTAAAAACTTTGCGTGCTGAAGGCTACGAGCCGATGGCTATAATTAATTTACTTGCGCAAATGGGCACTTCTGGCTCGTTTCAAATTCACAAAAATTTTACTGATTTAGAGAATAATTTTTCTTTCAGTAAATTTTCAAAATCGGCAACAAATTACGACATTGCCGAGCTGACAAATATTAATCAGAAATTCCTGCAGATCGTGGATTTTAGCTATATTGCGGCCGAAGGGAAAGTTTCCGAAAAAATCTCAGAAAAACTTTGGAGCGCCCTAAAAGCCAATATTAATTTTCTTCACGAAATCAAAGAGTGGGTGGCTATTTGCGAAGAAGAATTTCGCTTTGCCAATAAAGAAGAAGACAAAGAATTTTTACGCCAAGCCTCGTCTCTTCTACCTTCGAACACCACCGACGAAAATTGCTGGAATCTCTGGCTTACCGAAATCAAACAAAATTCTTCACGCAAAGGAAAAGAATTATTTATGCCAATTCGCTTAGCTCTAAGTGGTAAAGAGCACGGTCCGGAATTAAAAAATTTAGTAAATTTAATCTCGCGCGAAGAAATTTTAGCGCGACTCTCAAACTAATTTTTAGCACATTCTCTACCCGTCATCCCCGCGAAGGCGGGGATCTAGGAGGGCCCCCAGCGCGCGGGACTTTTTCTG
>Ga0164295_10001070_pt1 | contig 22651 bp, 17 predicted proteins | sample GEODES006metaG_FD_111798 | JGI IMG/M metagenome (GOLD analysis project Ga0164295, IMG submission 111798) | Oligotrophic lake water microbial communities from Sparkling Lake, Wisconsin, USA - GEODES006 metaG | ecosystem: Environmental > Aquatic > Freshwater > Lake | place: USA: Sparkling Lake... | reverse complement strand
GTAAGGCTGACTGGCGTCAGCCAGTCAGCCGGCCTGTCGGTAAGCGGCTTTAGCCGCGAAACCCAACGGGGCTGTAAGGCTGACTGGCGTCAGCCAGTCAGCCGGCCTGTCGGCACGGCTGTGTACGTAATATATAGACTTCACGGTACATATAATTGCGTGTATTCTAATTGGACACAAGGCCAATTGATTGTATGTATGAATAAAGTACTGGTGTTATATTATTCACATCAAACTCTTTATATAGATTAGTATAATATTTGTCATAGTTATTCAGAACATCTATACATATGGCAGGTAATTCGTCATAGTTACCAAATACAATATATTTTGCAAGAGGAAATAATTCTTGCGTTTGGCTTGTCTCTGATATAACAATAACTTTATTTAGAATACAACGTATAATACGTATTTCTTCTAATATATTATAGTCAAACTCTCTATGATGCACATTTAACAGCACTTTTGAGCGCATTAATATGTCATCCCTATCAATCCCCCAACGACAGGGGGATCCTATAAATGTGTGCTTCTTGAAATATGTCGAAAGAGAGTTATATATATTACTGGTGCGCGCATTATATGAACAACATAATACATAATCATAGCTTTTATCATAGTTATATATTTCTGATTTATTGACTTGATACGGTAAATATCTACTTACAACTCCGTGTTTTTCTAAAATCTTACAATTCGCCTTACTATAATCTAATATGTGGATTAATGGAAACTTAATTCGCATTTCAATTACATCTTTCAGCATGTTGTAATTAGAATGCGTACCATCCATAGTTAATTGCTCTAAATTTATGATATAAATATTACTTGTATTATGTATTTTATATATTGTATAAGCTATCCCAAAAAAAATATAGATGTCAGTGTCATTAATTTCTAACTGGTTGGCCCCGGTATATTCTATAATTTTACTATCTTTTATACTGTTTTGCAGCGACATGACATATTCAATAACTATTAGTTTAATAGACGTTTGAAATATTAAATATATCATACCTATATAATGGTAGATTATAATAAAATACGTACGGGTATTAAACTGATTCATGGTTCATTAGATGAAGAACTAGTAGAACAGAAATTAAGTTGTAAATACATCACACCATCTGATACAGTGTTAGAAATAGGTGGTAATATGGGTCGAAACGCATTGATAATAAGTTCTTTATTATCAGATGAAAAGAACTTTGTGACAATGGAGCCAAACACTATCTTTTATAATAAACTTAAGGAAAATCGAGATGCGAATAATAAGATATTCCATATTGAGAATTCCGCATTATCAAATGTACCCTTGGTATGTCACGGTTCTCTAACTGTTGATTTTGCTATTGTGGAAGAGAAATTTCCATTATCGAAAGATCATTTACTTAAGAACAAAGAGCACTCTGCCGGATGCAATATTATATCATTTAAAGAACTTGAGCAAAAGTATAATTTATCATTTAATACACTCGTTATTGACTGTGAAGGGGCATTTTATTATATTCTTAAAGATATGCCTGAAATAATATCAAATGTACATTTATTAATAATGGAAAATGACTATGAAAATAGTATGCACTATGAGTACATAAAGAACGTACTTATAACAAAGCAATTCAAGTGTATAGAGTCAATACCATTGCAAGGATGCCCGTGGGATGCACCTTGTAAAGATAATTTTTACGAAGTATGGAAATTGAATATATAGGCACATCAGCCCCCCCCGCTTAACATAGATGTGATTGAAGTATCGCTAATTTATTCTCTTCAGTGTAATCAGAGGGGCACGCATTAGTATCAAATCTTCGAGTCCCCGTTTCTATATCTGTTATAATACGATAGATTTCAACGAATGAAAGATCATCAATTAATATAATATTTGGATTATCTAGTAAATCTGAAGGTATAACATCTCTAGTAGAAATTATAATACATTGTGTAGATAGGCATTCTAATAATGTAGGTGGTGAAAATGCACCGTGAAAGAAAATACAGTATTTACAAGACGATAATACGCTTCTGAACTCTTTTGGATTTAGAATCCCTAAGTGTCTAATATTCGCATGAGTGATAATTTTTTCTGAATATTCTTTACAGATATCTTTGAATGGAGATAAATAATCAGGCATTTTTTCGAACATATGTAGCGGACGTAATACACTTAAAATAGGATAAGATAAGTTGTTAATAAATTCGAATAGGTTAGTATGTTTATTCTTTGCAACTGTATGCGATATGCATTTTCCTACTAATAAACCATTACTATTATAGCGCTTGCCGTTCAATTCATGATCCGCTAATGGAATTGTAGTTAAAGGTAGAAATAGATTTCTCCCTGTATATTTAAATGGCGTAAAAATGCGATTACACGGGAAATCATCACAACTTGTCTCAAAATATCTATATGTAAACATCTTACTCTTAAATTGACGAACCTCATTCGGTATTGTAGTCCAACCAGGGGTTATAATATATGTCGCATGTATAAGTATATCTTTATCGAACGGTTTATCTATACATATAATTCTACAAAAGTTTTTACCATTTATAGAGTTATATAAACTAGTCTGGATATAATATTCACCACCAATCCATTGCTTAATATCTTCAGCATTATTTTGACCGGCCATATTATTATTCCAGAAATATTCTATATGTTTAAGACTTATAGAATCTAAAATAAATACACAATACGCCATGATTATTAATACATCATAAGAATTTAATTATGTCCATCGTACGCTCTATCATGTGTAAAAAGCCCTGGGCCAAATACACACTTATATTGATTTGTAGCCCATTCAGCGGTTAGCTCTTTTTCTAAATCTTTACCAAATTCGACATACGGTAAAACAGCCTTTCTGAAAAACTCTTTAGAGCATACATACGGGTTATTTGTATAATTACAATATCTGGAAGCGGTTATATACCACTTATCATCGCCATAGGTAGGATCTATCCTTGAAATACGTGAAGGATAGAGTGTTTCTGGATCTTCGACCCAATAAATACATTCTGATAGATGTGTATTATCAACAAATTTTTCAGGTGGAATATGCCTGAGATTCATATAGGCATAATTCGGATCGCCGGGTTCATGTCTGCTCCTACCACGTACAATATCTGCTTTCCCTTCCTTCAAAAAAGAAAAGCAATTCTTTATAAATCGAGCAGTATCTTCCATAGTTGTATTGATTACAAAATCATTTTCAAGGAATAATATGTGCTCGTAACGCGCATGTTCGTAGATCATTTTGAACCCCCATGCCATTCTACCATTATCAGGTAGGCATACCGCACGAACACCGAAAGATTCACATACAGATTTCTCTAGTGCTTGACGAGAAGAAAACTGTATGATTACAAATATATCATCTGATAATTCTAATAATCCATGGGCCTTGTATGACGTTAGCGTATTTTTCAATGTGTTAGGAGCATAATAGGACAATATACCGATCGAAATCATTATATGATTTATACATATTTTATATTGAATGTACAGCCTCAGCGAAATTCTTCACAAAGGCCTCCATCGTGAAGAGACTCTTATCAAGGTTCTTGAGATACGTATGGCCCCGTTCTATATTTGCCATCGTCAACAGCCCATCAACGTCGGCTAGAGATTCGAAATATAATGGATAGTCTTTGCCCAAATACTCTATAGCACCTGCAGTCCGATTCAATATGATCGGGGTGTTCCGCAATATACACTCTAGGACTGTGTTATTGGCGGCCGAATCAATAAGATCGATGAATACTATATTTTTCTCCAAGAAACTATCGTATTCTTCAAATGTCTTTGTATAATACATCAGCGCCTCTGAATTTTTTATAGAAATCATTGTTTCCTTACATTCTAACATAAGTTTACTAGTAATAACACTCACATCTGGATGACCGGTCAGCCATATTTTCTTGAATCCTTTGGGATTAATCTTGTAAATACTTGTCATACGTCGGAGCTGTTGACCAATTTGGATAATATACTTATTCGTATTCTCTACGTACTTCTGCATAGTAAATTCAGGTATATTCCCCGATACAACAGGATGGTACATGGTGACAATCTTCGTAGAAGGTAAAAGAGATTTCATATAATTTGTGATGCGTGTCGAAAAGGTAATTAGTAGCTTACATTTCTTTATATCTCTCTGAAATACTGTATTTTTCATCATTTTATCTAAATCCACAATATCGAGATAGGCTGGTACATTCGGTGTCAGATGCACCATTCCAATCCAGGCCTGTGTGGGTTGCATCGATTTATTATTCCACAAATATGCTTCCTCTACGATGGGTAAGAAATCATACGTACCATTATCATCTATAAACTCATGATCTTTCAGCGTTTGTAATATCGAAGCAAATCCTCCACGATGCGTTGTTATAATGTTGGTTAAAGATCTAAATTGTACAACATTATTGTTATACAGACGTTCTTTCCATGTAGGATCCTTAAGCCAAAAGCAGTGCCCCCCTAAGCTCGTAGGAGAATAAATTGACTCCGTTGAAAACTGTTTCGCAATTTCTACCGGTGCCACGCGCCCCAACTTGTATTTCTGTATCCCGTTTGTAAAATATACATCTTCTGGCAACGTGGTTGAACGCGTTGCAGTCATATATCCAGCAGTCGAACTATTAGGGGTCATTTTATCGATAGGGATAGTAGCAATTACATCCAACATCACTTTGCGTGTACGTAAGCTGAAACCGCCATTTCCTACGAGAATAGGTGCGTCATTCTGCCCTGCGGGCCACGGAGCACCGATATAATCCCATTCTAAAAAGTCGTCGATGTTCGATTTAAAGATAATAGAGTCTTCCTGATAAATTAGGATTTTAACACCATGTAGCATATTCCAGAATTGTTCCGTGGAAAGAAATGCACTATATGCAGATGGCAACAGATGTTCTACACCAGTTACAATAACACGTATGTTTGGATGAATAGAGGCGCACATCATTTTCATAAATTCTGCATTTTTTGTTCCGCAAATTACTGTATGGCTCCATGTTTGGCCCAGTTTGAGTATCGCATTACGTATAGTAAATTCAATGTGTGGAAATATGCGATACTCCACAATAACTGCTTCCTTTTTGCTTTTTGTACATATAGATGGGATAGGGAATGAACGGATGTATGACAAATATCTATAACAAAAATAGCGGAACTCTGTTTTAGGATTCTTGAAATCTTCCTCAGAAAAAGAATATACTGCAAGGAATGATTTATATAATTTTAAATACGGATCGTTGACATCTATAGCTGTAGCAGGTTGTATAGTATTCTTAAGTATTTGTTGTGGGATAGAATCTTTTTTAATAGTATATTGTGCTATATGAGGTTTCACTATAGAATCTTTTTTAATAGTATATTGCGCGATATGAGGTCTCACTGTACTGGGTGTCTCTTTGGTTTCGCCCTTGTACGGCGTTTGGATAGGTTCTGCTTTAACATTTTTATTATTTACAATCCGCAATGCATTTAAGAACATTCCTTTAATAGTGTAAAGAACTTTTAAAAATACGCCAAACTTGACTGCGCACTCCATGGCTTAAAAACATCCAACAATATCAGGTATGCCGAATCTTCCCCACAGTTCCGAGACGGAATCCATCGTAGGCATCCAGTTCGGTGTGTTCAGTCCCGAAGAGATCACGCGGCGCTCCGTAGTCGAAATCACCACGCACAGTACCCAAGAAGGGAAAATCGGAGGGCTTTCCGACCCACGCATGGGTGTTCTCGAAAACGGCAAGCTCTGTCGATCCTGCGGACTCAACAATCACGGATGCCCGGGACATTTCGGACACTACAAGCTCGCACGGCCAGTCTATTATATCCAATTTTACAAGATGATTCTGAAAGTTCTGCGATGCTGTTGCATCAAGTGTGCCAAGCTCCTCATCAACAAAGAGAATGCGAAGGCAATGCGGCGCTCCAAGGGCGAAAACCGCTGGAAGTTCGTCCTATCCGCATGTCAGGAAGTCACACGGTGTGGTGAGCAGACGGAGGATGGCTGCGGTGCCCGACAGCCCCATCGGTATCACGACGAGGATCTCTGTCGCATCGTGGCAGAGTGGAAGGACATGGCCTCTCCGTCAGGAGTAGGTGCAGAGGAGTCGACAAGCAGTAATCTTCGTCGCTTCCTGGAGCCGGAGTATGTCTATCGTCTGTTGCGCCGCATCAGCGACGAAGACGTGGATTTCATGGGCTTCAGTCGACTCTGGTGCCGCCCCGATTGGATGATGTGCACCGTCATGACGATCCCTCCGCCGCAGGTGCGTCCGTCGGTACTCCAGGACAACAATCAGCGCTCGGAGGACGACCTCACACAGAAGATCATCGATATTGTCAAGACCAACGTGACTCTCGGCGACAAGATCGCCAAGGGTGCGAAGAAGAAGGCGATCGACGAATGGACAACGCTCCTGCAGTACCACGTCGCCACCCTGGTCAATAACGACATTCCTGGTGTGGCCCAGTCGGCCCAACGCAGCGGTCGTCCTCTCAAGTCTCTCCAGCAGCGCCTCGGCACGAAGGAGGGCCGCATCCGCAACAACTTGCAGGGCAAGCGCGTCGAGTTCAGTGCCCGCTCAGTGATTACACCGGATCCCAACATCTCGGTCGATGAGCTCGGTGTGCCCCTCAAGGTGGCGATGAACTTGACCTTTCCTGAGCGCGCCACGGCCTACAATATCGACCGTCTGTATGCGCTGGTGCAGAACGGCCCTGACAAGTACCCTGGTGCCAAGTCGGTGCAACGCGCCGAAGGCCGTATGATCAGCCTCAAGCACGTCAATACCAAGACGATCCAGATCTACGAGGGCGACATTGTGAATCGGCATCTGCTGGACGGCGATGCGGTCCTATTCAATCGTCAGCCGTCGCTGCATCGCATGTCCATGATGTGTCACCGCGTGCGGGTGCTGCCGTATTCCACGTTCCGGCTGAACGTGTCCGTGACGAAGCCGTACAACGCTGACTTTGATGGAGATAGAATCTTGTCTCCAACAGGTAGCTGCCAGTAAGGTTGTGGGAACCACCTTATTGGGATAACAGTGTAAGTCCCTCTGAGACCAACATGTGCATGGTGTTGGCCTTAATATAACTGCCTAGTCTGTAAAGTTGAACAGAACTCTTGCTAAAATCGTCCTCCTCAGTAATGGACTCTATCCTGGATGACCCCGGCTCAATCAACGGTATCATATATCTAATTGAGCATATTGCTTCTAAAAAGAAGTATGTGGGCCAGACTCTGAGTCACCGTAAAAATCATGAACGCTATCGGCCATTCGGTGCAGATGGTAGATTCCGAGATCATATCAGTGAAGCCCTCAATAACACGAAACGCAAGCAATGCACTTATCTGAATAATGCAATCCGCCTATATGGCGCCGATGCATTCACAGTTCGTGTATTAGAAGTATGTGATCGTGGGCTGCTTGATCAGCGTGAAATCTATCATATCGCCGAACATTCAAGTCTATTCCCCGATGGATATAATCTCACTACGGGTGGCAAGGGCACACTTGCAGTAGTACATGTTACAAACTCTACACAGCTGAACGCGCCGCAAGCACGCGGCGGGTGTAAATTCCGCAGCCCTGAAACACGTCAGAAGATGTCTGCGCGTGCAGGAGAGCGCGGTTTTACAGCTGAAGAACGTAAGGCTCGCATGACCAATGCACAGGCATTACATGCAGCTAAACGCATTGAGAGGTTCAAACATGTAACTATAGACCCAACAGTGATCGACAACTATATCTATATCCGTAAAGGGAGAGTAACAGTGGATGTCAATGGTTGCACAGCAAATTTCATAGGCAAATATGAGTCTGAGGAGGCTCTGAAACAGAAAGCAAAAGAGTTCCTAATAAGCTTGTCGCAGGCAACGCTTCCAAATTGTTCGGGAAATCCGTAAAGCCCTTGCTCCTAAGGTTGCACCGAAAGGTGTGACTGGCCCCAGAGAAAAACTGGGGGCTTCGGCGTATCGTGAAAACGATATGCAGTAAAGGAACAATGCAAGGGATGAGTCAGTGGCGGCACTGGCAAAATCGGGGATCCGCAGCCAAGCTCCTAAGCTCGTTTCTGTGTTGCGAAAGCTGCGCAGATAGGTAGAGTATGGAGAAGGTCCAGAGACTAGATGGTAGCGGGTAGCAAATGATGGCCTAACCAGCCTGATGCTGCTCAAGGTATAGTCCGCCCCCCAGGGAAACTTGGGGAGTTTCGTATGAATTTCATCGGCGAGGGGCTGTGGAGGTTCGTACGAAAACGGAGATGAACATGCATGTCCCGCAGTCCGTAGAGGCTGCAACAGAGCTGCGCGAAATCGCGGCGGTCCCCAAACAGCTCATCAGTCCGAGGTTGAGCAAGCCGCTTGTCAGTGTGGTGCAGGACACCCTGGTCGGCGTGAATCGCCTCACGCGGCCCACGGAATTCTTCAGCCGCCGCGAGTACATGAACCTCCTGGTGCACAGCAAGCGCTGGGACGGTCGTATCCCGCCGCCGGCGCGTCCTGTCACGCAGGACAATCCCGTACCCATGTGGTCGGGCCAACAGGTTGTGTCGGCGCTGTTGCCGGCTGTCTATCTGGCTATGGGCAACAAGGTCTGGGATGAGGAAAAGGGTAAGGGCGACCCGAACTACGTTATTATCAACAACGGCACGATCACACAGGGTGTCTTGGACGCCGACATCTTCGACAAGGCCCTGATTCACATTCTGTACAACGACTTCAGCCCCGAGATGACGGTGGATTTCATTGATTCGCTGCAGGCGGTCGTCGCCGCCTATCTGCAGAACAGCGGCTTCTCTGTGGGCATGAGCGACTTGATTGCCGACGAGGGCACGCTGGGCATCATTGCGACGGATATGAACACACTCAAGAAGCAGATTGAGTCGCTGCAGCTCCAGGTGCATATGGGTCTGTTTGACAATGCGTCGGGTCGCACGAACCAGGAGGAGTTTGAGGGTAAGGTGTTTCAGACACTGGACAAGGTCATTGGTGCGGCGGGTAAGACTGGTCTCAAGTCCTTGGCCACCAACAACCGCATGGTCAATATGGTCAAGTGCGGTTCCAAGGGCGCGGATCTGAACATTGCGCAGATGATTGCGCTGCTCGGACAGCAGTCCATTGAGGGCAAGCGTATTGCCTATGGCTTCCAGGATCGCACACTCCCGCATTTCAAGCGCTACGATGACGGTGCCGAGGCCCGCGGCTTCATCGAGTCGTCGTTCGTGAAGGGTCTGGCACCGGCGGAGTTCTTCTTCCACGCCATGACGGGCCGTGAGGGTCTGATTGATACGGCCGTTAAGTCTGTCACAGCCGATACGCGCATCGTGATCATGGAGGCCGGTCAGGCAAAGACGGTTCGTATCGGTGACTGGATTGATGCGCATTTAGCTGCGCGTGAAGCCGATGTGGAGTATTTCCCAGAGGAGGCTGATCTAGAGATGTTGCAGCTGAACGCCGCTACCTACATCCCTTCCGTTGCCCCCGATGGCACTATCGCATGGGGCAAGGTTGCAGCCGTGACGCGCCATGATCCTGGCAACCAGCTGTACCGCATAGAGACACTCGGTGGCCGCTCAGTTATCGTGACGGCGTCCAAGTCTCTGCTCATCTGGAACCCTAATACAAAGCTTCTTGAGCAGCGCAACACACCTGATGTTCGCCCTGGCGACTGCATGCCTGTAACAATGGTTCTCCCTGAGCCACCAGTTATTACTTCCACTATCAATGTGGCAAGCTACCTTCCAAAATCCGAATATCTCTATGGCACTGATTTCCACCAGGCGCAGGCAGCGGTCGATGCCGCTATGGTGGAGCGCGAACGTGTGCCCACAGGCTGGTGGGCAGAGAATAACGGTAAGACCTTTACACTTCCTTATGAGAACAAGGGCCGGTTCGTGCGCACGCTCACCCGGTCTAATACTACTAACATCTCAAGCGGATACGTTTATCCATTCACCTCCAATCGCGATGGTGCGCGTATTCCTGATCAGCTGCCCCTGAATGCAGAGAACGGCCTCTTCCTTGGCCTCTTCCTGGCAGAGGGCAATGTCGATGTGAAGAGCGGATACATTGGCATCACCAACAATAGTCCAGAGATCTGTCAGTTCGTGCATGACTGGTTTGAGTCTCATCGCATCAACACTGTTGAGGAGTCTCATGTGAATGCTATCTGTGGTACATCAACCACTGTTCGTGGATTCTCAACTGTGCTGGCAAAGCTCCTTGATGCAATCTGCGGGCATGGTGCAGGAAATAAGAGGGTGCCGGCCGAGGCCTTTGTCGCCCCTCTGGACTTCGTTAAGGGGCTGCTCAACGGCTACTTCTCTGGTGATGGTACAGTCGGTCACAACTCAATTGAGTCCGGATCTGCATCCCAAGAGCTAACAGAAGGTATCACGATGCTCCTATCACGCATTGGTGTGTTCGCAAAGATGTTTAAGACACAGCTGAAGAGTAACAATGTTGGCACAGAGAATATCCAGCCCACGTACCGCCTCTCTGTGCGGGCGCAGTGGGCCAGTCGTCTAGCTGAGAGCATCACATTCATTGATCCAGCGAAGGAGATCAAGCGACTGGCTCTCCGTGCAACTGCTCAGCATCGTAACTTCACATCCCAGAATGATGTAGTCCTAGATGAGATCGTGTGCATCGAATCTGTCAGCCCTGACATGTACCCCAAGATGTATGATCTCACTGTTCCAGAGACCTTCACGTTCGGTCTTGCGAACGGCCTACAGGTCTATGATACGGCCGATTCCGGTTATATGCAGCGTCAGCTCGTGAAGACGATGGAGGATCTCGTCACGTGGCACGACGGCTCGGTGCGTGACGTGGGTGGCCTCCTGGTGCAGTTTGCGTACGGCGACGATGGTACGAGTGCCACGAAGATCGAGAACCAGCCGATCGGCCTCGGCAAGATGTCAGACACGGAGATCCGCGCCAAATTCTCGGTGGAGGACGTGGGCGCGGAGAAGAGCCAGGCGCATCTGGCCCAGATCTTCGCCGACCGCGATATCCTCGTCCAGAATGTCTGGAACGGACGTGTGGAAAAGACGGTGCAGTCGGCGGTGCATCTGCCGCGTCTGATTGCGAATGCGGTGGTCCAACTGGGCCTCGCACCGTTCAGTGCGGAGTCCAAGGGCACGCCGGTGTCGGGAGGCCATGTCCTGGATACTATCGTCGCAATCCAGAGAAGGACCCGTCCTGACAACCGGCTCTGGGGCGCACTCCTGCGTTTCCATCTGAATCCCCGCGACCTCGTCGCGCTCGGTTTCACCGCGTCGGCCTTTGACTGGCTCGCAGAGCAGATCGTGGTCAAACACATGAAGTCCTGGGTGGCACCTGGTGAGATGGCGGGCATCATCGCCGCCCAGTCGCTGGGCGAGCCCACAACCCAAATGTCCAGTCACAAAGACACATGGATTTCTGTGCAAAATATCAAAAATGTATCACAAAGTTTTACGGGCAATGTGGGTTCGTTCATTGATAAAATAATGACCCAAAATCAGGGGGGTGTTATGCGTGCTGGAGATAGCGAAGCACTTAATATGCCCCCAGAGTGGGCCATCATGGGTGTCAGCAATGACGAAAAGGCCAGCTGGAAGCCGATTTCTCAGGTCAGTCGCCACCCTGCAAACGGTGGCCTCGTCAAGGTCACGACAAAGTCCGGTCGCACGACCACCGCAACCCTCAGCCACTCCTTCCTCCGTCGTACCACGAACGGTATCACAGAGATCAAGGGATCTGACCTTCGTGTTGGTCAGCGCATCCCTGTGGCCACACGCCAGCCTGTACCCGATGATGCCCTGAAGATCTATAAGGGCTTCGGTCTTACTAAGGACTTCGGCTGGTTAGTCGGTATCTATCTGGCGGATGGGAGCTTTAATCATAATATCGTGAAGATCAGCAAGATTCATCCAGTCGTTGAAGAGCGTATCCATTCTCTGGCAGAGATCTATCACTGGAAGGTCACTGTCTATCATCACAAGGGCGCATACGGCCCTTCTAAAGACACGAACATTCACGATGCACACCTCAAGGCCGTTCTCATGGAGCTCTGCAATACGGGCTCATTCGACAAGTGTTTGTCAGCACCGGTCTTCCACGCCAACAAGGAGTTCGCAGCCGGCCTGATCAGCGGTTACTTTGACGGCGACGGCAATGTGAATGCGCAGCGGCAGCAGATCCGCGTAGGCAGCCGCTCTAGGCAGCTCATCCGCGACATCGCCCGTCTCCTCCCAGTCTGCGGTGTCTTCGGTACCCTGGGTGAAGAGAAGTCGATCAATATGCCCGACCAGACCATGTACACGCTCAACGTACTCCGCAAGCACGCGGCCATCTTCCAAAAGGAGATCGGTCTCCATCTCACCGAGAAGGCCGCCGCCCTTCAGGAGATCGTGGCCTACAACGCCCGTACCGATGGGCACAGCCTCAAGGAGGAGATCGATATGATCCCGGAGCTCGGCGACGTCATCGCGGAGACGGGTCGCCTCCTCAAGATGCCGGGACAAAGCCGCACCTATGGTCGCTATGGATCGGATCGCGTCGTCAAGAAGACCGCGATCGGTCGTCGCACGCTGCAGGCCTATATCGCGGAATTCGGGGAAATGATCCAGATCCGCATGGATCCCGCAGTCGCGGATAAAGTCCAGGAGAATCTGGCCATCCTGGAATCTGCCGCGACCAGCGACATCATCTGGGACGAGATCACCGAGCTGGAGATCCTCGACGACCCACATGAGCTCGTCTATGATTTCACCGTTCCCGGCAACGACAGCTTCATGGTGGATGACTCAATCTTCGTGCATAACACGCTGAACTCTGTGGATTGGGATACGGAGATCCTGATTGCCAAGGATGGTAAGATCCAGGCACCCCGCATCGGCGAGTTCATCGATAATTACATCGCGGGCTGCGACCGTGCCAGGATCCAGCAGCTGCCCAACGACCAGCTCTATGTGGCTCTCGACGACGGCCATGACTGGCAGGCGGTCAGCTGCGACGAGGACGGCAAGATGCAATGGACGAAGCTGGAGGCCATTACGAAGCACCCCGTCGTGAATGAGGACGGCACCAACACGATTCTCGAAGTCACGCTAGAAAGCGGCCGCACGGTAAAGGCGACGAAGGGACTCTCTTTCCTAACACTTCGCGATAACAAGATTGTTGATTTACGCGGCTCCGACCTTAAGATCGGTGATCTCCTGCCGATCGCCAACACACTGGCGATCCACGAAGTGGGCCTCATTGCAGAGCTCGACATGGCCACTGTACTCCCGCCTACAGAGTGGCTCTATGGTACGGAGGTCGCCAAGGCGCTGGCAGCCCTCAAAGCGGCAGACGCGGGATCGCGAAGCAGGCACTGGTTTTCAAAGGCAAACGGCACCGACTTCACCGTGCCATATGCACGCAGCGACTCCTTTCGTGATGCGTATACGCATGACAAGAATATGCATGCCGCCAATATCCGACCAGGGTTCATCTATCCCAAGAAACTCTGGACGAAGCTCACACAAATTCCTGCAAAGATCCCTCTGGATCGCGAGTTCGGCTTCTTCTGCGGCGCCTACGTTGCCGAAGGCTCTACGAGTCCGACACAGATCCAGATCACGAACAACGACGATGCTTTCCTGACGCCCATTCGCACCCTCCTGGACAAGTGGGAGATCGGTCATCACACCGTCAGCTGTGACAAGACGATCGCCAAGTCAGGCATCAAGGGTCATACACAGAGCATCGTCATTCATTCGACGCTACTTACAGCGGCAATGAAGGCTATGTTCGGCGCCATCAGCTATGAGAAGACGCTGCCAGACTGGGTCCTGCAGGCTCCCGACGACTTCGTCAAGGGTCTTATCGATGGCTACTTCAGCGGCGACGGCTCTGTATCAAAGCAACGAACAATCAATGCCTCGTCGGTATCTGATTCTCTCATCACCCGACTTATGGCTCTCCTGACTCGTTATGGTATCTTCGCAACCCGTTCGAACTACATGCCCGGCATTGGCAAGTTCAACAAAGTGCATCGCCAGTACCGACTATATGTACCCCAGATGTATGCGTACGTATTCGCCACCACCTTTACACTGACTATCGCTCATAAGCAGGAGCGTCTCAATGAAATCAAAAAGCTCAATATTCACAGTAAGTGTAGGAAACCCGAATTCGCGGACATGGTTATGGATCGCGTTCGCACCATACGTGATACCCTCCCTAAGGGGGGCAGAATGTACGATTTAACTGTGGAAAAGACGAGAAATTTCCTGACGTTATCGTGTCTCGCTCAAAAAGACACCTTCCATCTCAGTGGAGTAGCCGCCAAGTCCGGTATGACGCGAGGTGTGCCGCGTCTGAAGGAGCTGCTCAAAGTGACCCAGAATCCGAAGGCCACGTCGCTCACGATTCACTTGCGCCCCGATCTGCGTAAGTCGAAGGAGGAGGCCCGTCGCCTCGCACAGGAGCTGGAATTCACGATGCTCAAGGATCTCGTGACGGTCAGCCGGATCTACTACGATCCTCGTGATGCAGAGACCCTTGTGTCGGAAGACGCCGAATGGTTGAGCTTCTTCTCGGCCTTTGAGCAGGAGAAGCCGGAGGAGATGAGCCCGTGGATTATTCGCCTGGAACTCGATCGCGAGAAGATGTTCAACAAGAATATCACAATGGAGGATGTTAGCTTTGTGCTACGGCGTGCATCCGCTGCGACGCCGGTAAATCTGACTTACACGGACCACAATGCTACGCGCATGATCTTCCGTATTCGCCTGGATACTGCGAGTACGAAGAAGCCCCCGCTTGATGATCTAACACATGTGAAATTCACGCAGAATCGGTTACTCGCGCAGACGTTGGTGCGAGGGTTGCCTGGGTTGCGCAGTGTAAGTTTCCGTCAGATGAAGGACGAGATCTTTGAGAAGAATTCGGCCAACGACAACAAGTACGAGGCGGCGGATCAGTTTGTGTTGGACACCTTCGGCACGAACTTCCTGGATGTGCTGGTGCATCCTGATGTGGATGGTACCAGGCTCATCAGCAATCACGTGCATGATGTGTATGAGAATCTGGGCATTGAGGCCGCGCGAATGATCCTGTTTCGTGAGATCTTCGGTCTGTTTGAGCAGGCTGCCCCTGTCAATTACCGTCACGTCGCAATTCTGTGTGATGCCATGTGCAATCGCGGTCGCATGATGTCGGCGGACAGATATGGTGTGAATAAGAAGAAGACTGGGCCACTGGCGAAGGCGAGTTTCGAACAGACGGAGGACATCATGCTCCGTGCGGCATTGTTCGGAGAGATAGATCCGGTGACAGGTGTGTCGGCCAATATCATGACGGGTCAGCCCATTCGCGGCGGTACGAGTTTTACTCAGGTGCTGTTGGATGAGGCGGCCTTGCAGGAGTTCATCGCGGCGGCCCCTGCACGCAAGATGATTGAACGTGCACCGACTCTGGTACAGCAGCAGATCGATGAACTCCTGGAGGCTAAGGAAGCGCCTGGATGCAGACAGGTGGATCTGCGGATACCGACTGCACTGCCGATTGAGTCCTATGGAGAGTCAGTGGCAGAATTGCCGGAGCTGGAGATCCAGCTCATCGACTAAGGGCGATGAGCTATACCGAGCAGGTTCATGTCTAAAAATATAGAAATCACGGGTACACGATCAGGGGTGTATATACATACCAGAAAGGGGGGAGTATAGACTTCACGGTACAAAGGTGATCGCCTAAACAGCTGCAGCACCGCTTAAGTATGGAGAACACTGTATATTGGTTAGAATCCGTAGATGCGCAAACGAGTCCTACCCAACATCTCACACTTAGTAATGGATACCCGACGATGACACTGCATACCCCGCTTCACGAGCGACTAATTGCCCTCAAAAACGACATAGACCGCGTTGCACCCACAGGATACTGGGACGATGCCAAGAAACTTACAAATCCATACGAATACATTTTTCTGTCACTTCAACGTCGCATGCCGTGGTCCATATCAGCCAAACAACCCCTGAGTCGCAGCTATTTCAAGATGATTGAGATATGGGATCTGATAGGTCTAACTGCGGTCGCCACTTCTCATTCTGCAGAAGGTCCTGGTGGTTTCCTTGAAGCGATCCAGGATCGCATGATGGCTGTCAATGGTAATGTTGCCATTCCCATGATTGCCATGACGCTCAAGTCCAATGAACGCACTGTGCCTGGCTGGCGCAAGTCCCACAATTTCCTACAGAGCTATCCTGAGGTGTATATCACATATGGCCATGATCAAACGGGCAATCTCTATAATCTCGCAAATCAGGATGCCTTCACCTACGCGGCGGAGGCGCATCTGGGTAAGCGAGTCATGCAAGGCATGCAAGGAATCCAAGACCCGAATAACAAGGGTCAGGCCTGCGTGTATACTGCCGATGGCGGATTCGATTTCAGCGCAGATTTCAACGGCCAGGAAAACACAGTCCAACGACTCCTCATCGCAGAGGCCTTGGCAGGCCTCACAACCCTCAGAATCGGTGGCATCATGATTCTCAAACTCTTCGATATGAAGTATCGCACCACTCTGGAATTCATCTGGACACTCTCATCCTGTTTCGAACGGACAGCCTTGGTTAAGCCGAACACAAGTCGCCCTGCAAACTCAGAACGCTACTGGGTCGGTGTCGGCTTCCGAGGGGCACCCGACTGGATAATTCAGCTATTCCGCACAATGACGGCGACGGATGCACCACATGGATGGGATCATATATTTGCCGAAGAGCCGGCCTATTCGCCCACCTGGATCACCCAGATCCAGGCCTTCCAGGAGCAGGTGGAGCTCCATCAGTTCAATAAGATTCAACTAACATTGAGTCTTATCAGAACTCCTACACGGGAGCTAATTCACGACCTGCTCCGACACAATATGCACAACAGCCGTGAATGGTGTCAGCGACACAGGATCCCTCTCAACATCCGATACCACGGGCTCACTGAAGAACAGATGACTGCGATGAACTTGGAAGAGGCACTGGCTCCATTCCAAGCTTCGGTCGCACGAACGAATTTACAAGAATCGTTCCGACCGCAACCGACGCATCGTGTGTGGAACGCGACCCACGTTCCACGGACTCCAACTGGTCTAGCATGGCGTACAGCATTGCCGGCGAGTGTCTTGGGTCGAGAACCATTGCAAACAGTCGGGGATAATCCTCCTTGTGTGCAGCCAACTCCTTCTCAATCTGCTCCTTTGACAGACCTCGTGCCTGAGCAGCCTTAATGGCCTCCACCATAGCCCGCGCTCCAACGGAGCGTTTATTGGTGCGAATCTCTGCATCCATTTTGGCGGCTTCCTCCGGATTCTGTCTCTCACGTTCGAGCTTTGCCTTGATACTGTCCATGCTGTTCATATTCTATGTCAGTTCTCAGAGAATCCTTTATGCCCGACAAACGCAGAAAAATCAGCCCATGATAGCAATGTCGGCAGTAACATCGAGTCTCCAGAAAGATCAGAATAGCAGACTTACTGCCTATAAGCCATCGAACCCGGAAATTCCGTCGGATTATAGGAGCGCACTTCATGCAAAGGATACACCGCAACCACCAGGTATGGAACCTGGCACAGAACCTGGCACAGAAGCATTCGGCATGCCCTCCCAGTGGTTCAGAGACTGGTTACTTGTGATGGGAGCAGCATCCGTGGCATTTCTGTTACTTACGCGCAGATGATCGCGTGTGGCCTCTTTTATTCTGTCGCGTCTTGCGTCCCTTGCGTCCCTTGCGTCCCTTGTATGTCTTGCCTCCTTTGCCTCCCTTGCCTCCTTTGCCTCTCTTGCCTCCCGCCTGCACATATCCCTCCGCACGAATCTCTTTATAATCCTTGAGTGTCCCTGTAAAACCTGGGGCAGACATAAATGTCTCTTCGACAACGGGCTCCCCATCCTGTGGCCCTGTACCGTCAAAAAGTTCCGCCACTTTCGACACCGGTATCATTTCTCCTGAACAAGGCGCACCTTTTTTCCAAGCGAAACGGCATGGGCCCGCAGCTTTTGAATATTGCCCTCCATTTTATGCACCGTCGGAATCTTCAGCGCCCGCATCACTTCGCGGATCTTGTTATCCTGTTTGCCTTCGCGATAGCGGACCTCAATCGTATTGAGGTCCGCTATCTCTCTTTCCGCATCTTCAAGCGTCAATGGCGTGTTCCAGATTATGTTTGTCTGTGTAGTAATGCCCCATCGTTTCCTTACATCGGCGGGGATCAGCTCTTCGAGTGTCTGGGGACGCCATACATGGCGGGCCTCATCGCATTCTGCAGCGCGGTGCCCATAACACGAACACTGCGAACACCAGAAGGAAGCGCGAACGGGACACGGTCCATCATGGACTCGTGTTATTCCCAACGTTGAACTGCACGTCGTACAGGTCATTTGTACGTACCCGCACTGGCCCGCATCTATCCTTCAACTTTTACGGTGACTCCGCGACCAGTAAGCCCGCGTATGCGGGAATCAGATTCACTCCCTTATACAGATAGAACCAGGTGCGAATCCAGTCATGATGTCCTACAATCAGGATAGTCTCATCCGCATGGTTGGTCGTCAGATATCCCATAAAGTCCCTAACACGTGCACAGATCTCGGGCATCGCCGATACGTCCATGCTGTAACTCTCTTTAAGGATATCAAACGGGTTTGTCTCGGCCACACCGGAAAAATCCCAGGCCGACGGTGATGCGGCAATCACATCGGCGCGCTCCGACCGTTTATTACAATAGGCGATACCCTGCGTTTCCATTACACGGTCGTCGATGCGGACAGGAAGATCCGCTGCTTCTGGCAATACCGCCAACAGTGTTTGCCGGCAACGACGAATGGGCGAACAATATACCGCATCGATCCTTTCCGACGGGAATGTCTCCTTTGTCCTCTTCACTTGTTCTACACCGACTTCATCCAACCCAGAATCTGTATGAACGGGATCAAAATAGGCGATTTCTCCACGTCGCTTTGCATCGGAATTGTGCGTGGCCTGGCCGTGGCGCAGAAACAGGAGCTTCATACTATGTATTGCATTTCATACGCTTTAACCCCCTATGGACCATGCACGACAGAATCTCTGCACACGGTATAGGATGCAATTTGCCTTTGCTATAATCGCCGTTTTCTGGTGGATCGCGATTTGGGGTCTGTCAGATCTCTTGACAGACGGCTGGGAGCGTGAATCCTTGTTCAAACTCTATATAACCATCTTGATTCTTATTGTTTGCATTGTGTGGACATTCCCAGAGATTATTCACAGGCTGTAAATGTGACACCCCTTACCCCCATACATAACATATCAAATGGAGCGTATCTATTATAAGCTCGATGTGCAAGGAATCGTCTATTTGATCGATCCGGTGACCTCGAAGGCCTACACATACGATATGGCAGATCCGACCGAGATTGGCAAGATTGTTTGGCTGGATCCGAAAGAAGCACCGATTATTCAACTCCTCCCAGAATGGAGTTCTATATTGGCGAAAAAAAGTGAGGCGCTACCCCCCGTGTAACGGGGGGTCAGGATGCCGCCCGTAATGAAAGACAAAGCTGCCTGGCATCTCATGCTCATCGAACACCGCCGCGCACTTCTGGAAAAACTCATACAGGAGTTTCCACAAGTGCTCAAAACAAAGCGATCTGTAGTAGATATCTGGCGATTACGGCTTAGGGCATGCGCCGTAGGCCTGTAGCTCTGTAATAATAACGGTCTGTATAGGCCGCTTTGGCAGCGGCTTACTCTGCGAAAGCAACTGGGCCTTTTTGTATGCGGTATAATCGGAACTGGAGAGTACCTTGTTATAGATAAATTCATTCCTGACACGATTATCACGTGTATTGATGTAGGTTATCGCGGAACTCAACAATTGTGTCCGCATAGTACCCGTCATCTGCTCGTAGGAGTTCTGGACAACGGCGGATCGGCACGTATAAGGTTCCGACATCCTCTACAATGAAGTCTATAAATTGCGCCGTGTGTAATTATAGACAGCACGGTAAAGTTGAACCCCCCTCCTTCCGACACACCCCCCACCTACGATGATCTCTGCATTCGGTTCCACACACATTGGCGGTGCCAACAATAACGAGAATCAGGACACCTTCTTTATCGGCGATCACATGTTCGGTGTCTTTGATGGACACGGGGTCGGTGGCAAGACGGTAGCCGAGACCGCCTGTGCCGCATTTGCCGCGGCGTCTCTGGATTCATCCTTTCCCGAGATATTCGCCGCGGCAGAGGAGGCCGTGGCGCGCATCGGGCTTCCTGTAACACACAGAGATGGTGGCACGACGGCATCCTGTCTCTACATTGATTACGATGGCTATTGTCAGGTAGGACACGTCGGCGATTCAGAGGTTCGCTACTACGACGACGTCGATGGTGTTAGTCTTACGGCGGACCACAGCGCGTGCTCTCTGGAAGAGTTCAAGAGGATCAAGGGTACGTCTGATCCATCACGGTTCGAATTCACGGCGCGCCCGCCAAATGGGGTCGCCCGCCCCGTATTTGTGAAGCGGGCCGGTGAATGGATAATGGACCCGCGTGGCGGGAATTTCTACTGCACGGCCCGTAGAGACTGGGCGACGTATGTTGTCAGTCCAGATGAGGAACGCCTTGCCGTCACACGCGCCATTGGCGACTTTAGCATGAAACCGTATGGTGTGTCTGCAGAGCCGACGATAACGACTGTGGGCCCCCCTGCCGCGGGCGTGACACGGGCCATTGTCCTCGCATCGGACGGTCTCTGGGATGCTATGACGTACGACGAGGTGGGTGCCATCGTCCGAAGACCGGATCTCATAGGCAACGCCGAGGCGACGACGGCACTCATGGAAGCGGCGCTGGCCGCGAGTAACAAGATGTTCGGCTCATCTGCAGACAATACCACGGCGATCGTTGTCTATATGACATCTCCTGATTCTCTCTGCACTACTCCGCCTGAAGATCTTTCTCTGGTTAGTCCGCCAAAAGAGAATGGATGCACATATGGCATTCGGGAAGGGATATGTAAGTGCTGCGGATCTTACACCACAATCTCAGAATAATCCTCAGATATGAAGCCTTAAATCTCAGAAAAAGCAAAAACAAAATCAACAAAAATTTTGTTTTTGTTTTTGTTGAGATTTGTTGATTTACACCACCGTCGTCATGCGATCCATGAACCAACTCGTAACCCGCCTTCTGACTATCTTGCATGCATTGCATGCCTTCCACACCCGCCACATAGCCTGGATCTTCTTGGCGGCCACTGCATACTCCACACGAGGCGCCATTGCAGGTCCCGCTGCCGCCAGCAGGGTTGCCATGATGTCAATATCGCAAGAGCTCTCAGCGAACCACATGAAGACATTCCAGCCATCAGAGTCAAGCGATCGTACATTTGCTCCTTTCGACAACAGGAGATCCACCAGCTCTTTACCACAGTTGGATCGCACCGCCTCCATGAGCGGCGTGATACCAGTGGTACTCCTATAGTTCGGATCAGCGCCGCGCGCAAGTGCTGTAGTCGCGACGGACATACTGTTGCAATCACATGCGGCCATTAGCACAACGCTCATGATGTCACGCGGTTCATCCTTTGCCTCTGCATCGGTCACGAGTTTCGTAAGGACGGTAATGTCAGCACCGGCTGCGATGAGTGCAGCCGCACAATCTTCATTGTCACTGATTACAGCGCAGTAAAGGGCGGTGTCGCCTTCAGAATCCTTTTCTTCCAGATTCACCCCTTCGGCAATGAGGCGCTTTACTTCTACCAGATCGTCATCAATCGCTGCTTCAATTAGCGGAGTAATACCGGTGATCGTCGCGACCGATACTGCATCCGCATCGTCGCCTTCGAAGTCAGAGTCAGAGTCAGAGTCAGAGCTTGTGTCAGAGTCAGCAACGAGCCGCTCTTTTTCTCCAGGCTCAGCACGGCAGCACGGACAGTTGCCCGAGCCGTCCGGCTTCTGCAGCCACTGGACGATACACCGCATGTGAAACTCGTGGCCGCAGCTCATTATGGAGCGACCTGTGGTCGCAGTCACCTCTTCGCAACAGATTGCACAGTCAGTGGGCTTTGAGTCGGTCATTGTAAGAATGGAATCAATGTCTTGGATGAGTCCTGTAGGGTAGCCAGGTTGTCCGCACCCCCGTTTCAAGTTTTTGCACCCACGGAGGTGACAGGAGTGACCTGAATAATCCGTATCTCATGTAAGGAATGGATCATTCTGGAGAGATTTGCACAATCCTTGATCGAATTGAGGAGCGCCACGCGCGTCTGGAAAACCGTGTTATGGAAACAAAAGAGAGAATAAGGAAAATCCTTGACGATATTTCTATGAAATTGGAATATATAGAAGGGATCATGCGCAACGGCCCTGGGCGGCTAAATCAGGCTCCGCTGATTCGGAAAAGCCTTAAAAGTCCTCACCGAGCGTAGCGAAGGTTGATTTCTGAGCGGAGCTCAGAACTCTTCGGCTGATGCGTAGCAGCCTTAGAGTAATGATGGCGGCAGAGCCGCCATCAGAAATCTTCAGTTGGATTCGGACGTTTAAGGCTGCGCCTTAAAAGTCCTCACCGAGCGTAGCGAAGGTTGATTTCTGAGCTCTGCTCAGAACTCTTCGGCTGAT
>Ga0164295_10001068_pt1 | contig 22660 bp, 22 predicted proteins | sample GEODES006metaG_FD_111798 | JGI IMG/M metagenome (GOLD analysis project Ga0164295, IMG submission 111798) | Oligotrophic lake water microbial communities from Sparkling Lake, Wisconsin, USA - GEODES006 metaG | ecosystem: Environmental > Aquatic > Freshwater > Lake | place: USA: Sparkling Lake... | reverse complement strand
CCTTGAGCTTAGACCTTGAGCTTAGTCCTTGAGCTTCTTGCCCGGCCGCGACCATCTCGCCCGGAGGTGACCGCAAGTCACACGTCGCAGAGGCTGACGGCCTGCTGGAGGCCCGTCAGGGCGTCGCGCGTGGGGATGAACTCATGCCCCACCCAGCCCTTGTAGCCAAGCTCGACGATCTTCCGCATGATCGGCGGGAAGTTGATTTCCTGGTTGTCGTCGAGTTCGGCGCGGCCCGGGTTGCCGGCGGTGTGGATGTGGCCGATGACGTCCTTGCATTCCTCGAGCCGGCGGATCACGTCGCCGTTCATCACCTGGACGTGGTAGATGTCGAAGAGAAGCTTGACGCGCGGCGATCCGACCCGGCGGCAGATGTTCGCCACGTAGTCGATGTCGTCCCCCTGGTAGCCGGGGTGGCCCTTCATCGGATGGCTGCCGTCGCGCGTGTTGAGATGCTCGAGGCAGATCGTCACCCCCTTCTTCTCCGCATGGGCAGCGATCGCCTTCAGCCCCTTGACGCAGTTGTCGGCTCCCTCTTCGAGCGAGATCTCGCCGCTGTTGGGATCGTCGGCATCGCGCCACTTGTAGCCGGTGAAGGCGATCACGGCCGGCATGCCGTGCTCGGCGCAGGCGTCGATCGTCTTCGTCGTCCGCTCGATCACCTCAGCCTGGTAGGCCGGATTGTTGAAGCCGCGCATGAACGGCGCCCCGGGCATGCCGTTGGCGGCCAACGCGCAGGTGAGGCCATGTTTTTTGAGCGTCGGGAAGGCTTCGGGCTCGAGGATCTCGATCGACGTGCAGCCGAGATCCTTGGCGACATGGCACATCTTTTCCAGATCCCACTTGTCGCCGGCGATGTTGTAACACCAGTAGACGAGGGAGTGGTTGATGTTGCCCTTCATGCTGCCCTTCATCGATGGCTCTCCGGAATGCGTGAGGTTGGGTGGTGATCGGGGGGATGGCCATCGGCAGCCCGCGCCGCCGCCGCGGACGCCCCCCGGCCACCGCGACTCTGGCTACACTACCACCTCTCCTGCCACTCCGGAAGCGTCCGCCATGCCCTCCAAAGCGCGTCCTTGGCCAAGCGGTCTTCCGCCGCTGGCCGCTCGGCTGTTCCTCGCCGTGGCGATCTGGACGTGGTCCGGGCTGGGCGCCGCCGAGCCGGCCAGCGAGCCGCGCTTCGAGCTCGACAGCGGCGACCGGGTCGTCCTCCTCGGCGACGCGATCATCGAGCGCGAGGGGGAGCGGGGGGCGATCGAGACGGCCCTCGTTGCCACCCATCCCGGCGCCAACCTCACCTTCCGCAACCTCGGCTGGAGCGGCGACACGGTGTGGGCCGAGTCGCGCGGCGTGTTCGATGCGCCGTCGGCCGGCTATGCCCGTCTCCTCGATCTCGTCCGCGGCCTCGAGCCCACCGTCGTGATCGTCGCCTACGGCCGCAACGAATCGTTTGCAGGCGCCGCCGGCCTCGCGTCGTTCCGGGAGCAGCTCGGCCGCCTCTGTCGCGATCTTCGAGGCCCGCCGCGGGAAGCAGGCGCCGAGGCGCCCCCGACCCGGCTCGTGCTCGTCAGCCCGCCCCCCTTCGAGGCCACCCCACCGCTCTCCGTCGCCGCGGCCGCCGCCCGCAACGCCGCGCTCTCCGACTATGCTGCCGCGATCCGCGACGTGGCGCTCGAACAGGGTGCAGGAATCGTCGACCTGTTCAGCGCGGTCGAGGACCATCTCCCCGCCGGAGCGCGGCTGACGGAGAACGGCGTTCACCTCTCCGACGCCGGATACGACGCCGCCGCGGCGGTCTTCGCTGCGACCTGCGGAAAGCCACTCTCGGGCGACTTCGCCGGACGCACCGCCGCAATCCGCGCGGCGGTCAACGAAAAGAACCGGCTCTTCTTCCACCGTTGGCGCCCCGCCAATGAAACGTATCTCTTCCTCTTCCGCCGCCACGAGCAGGGGAACAACGCCGTCGAGATCCCGCAGTTCGACCCGCTCGTCGAGGCGGCCGAGGCGACGGTGCGGAAGCTGGCCCGGGAGTCTCCCTGACATGCCCCTCGCCTCACCGCTGCGCACCCTGCTGCCGGCCCTCCTCTGGGCTGTTCTCTGGGCCCTCCTCTGGTCGGTCACGGTTGCCCCTGTCGCCTCCGCTCAACGCGCCCTCACCGACATCCCCGTCCCCGATCCGGTCGCGGAACTCGAGGCGATGGAGGTGGCCGAGGGTTACGAGGTCAATCTGTTTGCCACCGACCCGGCGATCCGCAAGCCGCTCCAGATCAATTTCGATCCGCGCGGCCGGCTGTGGGTGTCGTCGTCGAGTGTTTATCCGCAGCTCCGCCCCGGCGAGATCCCCGACGACACGGTGACGATCCTCGACGACACCGACGGCGACGGCGTCGCCGACGTCTCGCAGGTCTTCGCCTCCGGCCTCCACATGCCGACGGCCGTTCTTCCCGGCGACGGCGGCTGCTACGTCGCCAATGCCACCGAGATGCTCCACCTCGCCGACACCGACGGTGACGACCGGGCCGACACGCGGCGCACGGTCCTCTCCGGCTTCGGCACCGAGGACACCCACCATCTCATCCACACGTTTCGCTGGGGCGTCGACTCGCGGCTCTTTTTTAACCAATCGATCTACATCCACAGCCATGTCGAGACCCCCTCCGGCGTGCACCGTCTCAACGGCGGCGGGATGTGGCGATTCCGTCCCTCGACACTCGAACTCGATGTTTTCGCCCGCGGTTGGGTGAATCCCTGGGGGCATGCGATCGACCCTTGGGGCCGGTCGCTCGTCACCGATGGCGCCGGCGGCGAAGGGATCAACCTCGGCTTCCCCGGCGTTGCTTATTTCACAGCCGTCGGCACGCCGCGGATCCTTCATGGGATGAATCCGGGGAGCCCGAAGCTCTGCGGCCTCGAGATCCTCTCCGGGGCCCATCTTCCCAACGACGCGCACGGGACGCTTGTCACCCACGACTTCCGCGCCAACCGCGTCTGCCGCTACCGGCTCACCGAATCGGGCTCGGGGTTCGAAAGTGAAAAGCTCCCCGATCTGATCCGCTCATCGCGCGTCGACTTCCGGCCGATCGACGTGAAGATGGGGCCCGACGGGGCGATCTACATCGCCGATTGGTACAACCCGATCATCCAGCATGGGGAAGTCGACTTCCGCGACGACCGCCGCGACCGCACGCATGGCCGGATCTGGCGAGTGACGGCGAAGGGGCGGCCGCTCGTGCCCCGCTTCGATGCCACGAAGCTCTCCAACGGCGAACTGATCGATTTGCTCACCGCCGACGGCTGGGCCCGTGACGCCGCCAGGCGTGTCCTCGTCGAGCGGGGGATCGACGAGGTCGGCCCCGATCTCGACACCTGGGCCTCCGCCGCACGCCGCGCCGCGCCCGGTACGGCTGACTACCACAGCGGCCTCGAACGGCGCTGCCTCGAGCTCCTCTGGCTCCGTCAGGGGCTCGACGACGGCTCGACTGCGGCGATCGATACAGCGCTCCTGTCGCGGGTGCTTACCTCGCCAGACCCCCGCGCCCGCGCCGCCGCAGCCAGAGTCGTCGTCGACTGGGCCGATCGGCTCGGGAAACCGGGCGTCGGCCCCGATGGCAGCCCCGGCCCCATTGACCTCCTCGCCCCGACCGTCGACGACGATGTCGCGGCCGTACAGCTCGAAGGGGTGCGGGCGCTGGCCGCCGTCGGCACCCGCGTCGGTGCCTCGCCGGCCGACTCCCAGCGCGCCGCGGCGCTGGCGCTGCATGGCGTCGATCATCCCCGCGACGACGCCCTCGATTATGCGGTGTGGCTTGCGGCCCGCGAGCTCCAGGGGGCCTGGCTTCCGGCGGTCCTCGCCGGCAGCTTCGACGATGGCGGGAAGATCGCGCGCGTCCTGTTCGCGATCCGTGCTGCGGAGACCACCGCCGCCAGCGGCTGGATGATCGACCGCTGGAGATCGGGAGCCGTGACAGGCACCGAGCTCGACATGCTCATCGACTTGATCGCGCTGCTGGGCGACGCCGGGCAACAGCAGGCGGTGTTCGAATTCGTCTCCGCCCCCTCCACACCCGCCGTTCGCGCCGCCACCGTGCTCGGGCAACAGGTGGAGGCCCACCGCAAGCGGCGCGTCGTCCCGGAGAGCGATCTGACGGGCCTGGCGCGGCTGGTGGCAAGCTCGGAGCCTGCCCTTGCCGCCGCCGCGATCGATGCGGCGGGCGCCTGGCAGGTAGCGGAGGCGGCAGACGAACTGGGGGCGATCGCCGCCGATCCGGGGCGCGAATTGGCCGTTCGGCAGGGAGCGATCCGGGCGCTCGGCAATCTCCCGGGCCGTGCGGCCCACGACAGCCTGGCACGGGTTGCCGGGGCGGCCGCCACCCCCGAGCCGGTCTTGGCCGCGGCGCTCTCCTCGCTCGTGGGCCGATCCTTGGATGACGCCTCCGCGCTCACCGCCGCTTGGCTCGCAACCGACCCCGGCGATAGTGCGATCCACGAGGTGATGCGGGCCTTCCTCGGGGCCCGCGGAGCCGCCGATCAACTCGCCCAGGCCCTGGCCACCACCACGCTCGCTCCTGCCACGGCCCGCACGGCGCTCCAGGATGTGACCGCAGCAGGGCGGCCCGAGCCTGACCTCACCGCGGTGCTCGAACGTGCCGCTGCAGTGGCCGGCGGCCGGACGATGACGACCGAGGAGCGGGCGTGGATCCTCGGCCGCGTCAACACTGGGGCCGACGCCAGTCGCGGCCGCGAGCTCTACCGCCGCGAGAATCTCCGCTGCATCGCCTGCCATAGGATCGACCGCGAAGGGGGCCGCGTGGGGCCGAACCTGACCGCGATCGGATCGGCCGCGCAGCCCGATTACCTCCTCGAATCGCTCCTCGATCCGGCCAAGAACGTCAAGGAAGGCTACGGGTCGCTCGTCGTCGTCACGACCGACGGCCAGGTCACCAGCGGCATCCCGGTGTCACGCTCCGACACCGAGCTCGTCCTCCGCACCGCGCTCGACAAGGAAGTCCGGCTCCAGCTGGCCGACATCGACGAGGAAGCGCCCGGCACGTCGCTGATGCCCGCCGGCCTCGTCGATGGCCTGTCGAAGGAGGAGATCGCCGATCTCGTCCGGTATCTCTCCTCGCTTGGCCGCTGACAGCAGCGGGAGGGCGACGGCCGCGGCGCGGTAGCATGGGCCGTCGCCCACCGCGGCCCCGTTTCGCCCTCCCTCACTCACGAGCCCGCGCCCTGCCTTCTCTCAAGCGGATCCTCGTCACTGGCGGCGCCGGCTTCCTCGGCAGCCACCTCTGCGAGCGATTGGTCGCCCAAGGGCACGACGTGATCTGCGTCGACAACTTCTTCACGAGCCAGAAGGCCAACGTCGCCCCCCTCCTGGGGCAGTCCAACTTCGAGCTCCTCCGCCACGACATCTTCCAGCCGCTGTGGCTCGAGGTCGACGAGATCTACAACCTCGCCTGCCCGGCGGCGCCGGGCCATTACCAGTTCAACCCGATCAAGACGATGAAGACGAGCGTGGTCGGGGCGATCAATGTCCTCGGGATGGCGAAGCGCTGCCGGGCGAAGGTCCTTCAGGCCTCGACCAGCGAAGTCTACGGCGATCCGGAAGTCCATCCGCAGCCCGAGAGCTACCGCGGTGCGGTCAATCCGATCGGCCCGCGAGCCTGCTACGACGAAGGGAAGCGGGCCGCCGAGACGCTCTTCATGGACTACCACCGCGCCCATCGTCTCAACATCCGGATCGTGCGGATCTTCAACACCTACGGCCCGCGGATGAATCCCTATGACGGCCGGGTGGTGAGCAACTTCATCCGTCAGGCAATCGCCGGCGAACCGATCACGATCTTCGGCTCCGGCGACCAGACTCGGAGCTTCTGCTACCGCGACGACCTCGTCGACGGGATGATGCGAATGATGGCCGCCCCGGACGACTTCGTCGGCCCGGTGAACATCGGCAATCCGGGCGAGTTCACGATCCGTGAGTTGGCCGAACTGACGGTGCAGCTGTGTGGATCGTCGTCGGAGATCGTCCACCGGCCCCTGCCGGTCGACGATCCCGAGCGCCGCCGCCCTGACATCACACTCGCGCGCGATCGGCTCGGCTGGGAGCCGACGATTCCCCTCCGCGAAGGGCTCGCGCGGACGATTGCGTGGTTCCGGACGGTGAACCTCGCCGACTATCGACCGCCGACGCCGAATTACTGAGCCGGCGTCTTTCCCCACCGGCCCGCCCTCTTGATGACGACCGGGCGAAGGAGCAGCGCCGCCACGGTCACCGCCCCGATCCCGGCAACGAGCCCCAGTTCGTCGTAGGCCCAGTCGAGGATGTCGGCGAATCGCCCGAACAGCGGCTGGGTGATCTCGTCGGCGGCGGCAAACAACGCCAGCGCCACGAACACCGCCGCGGCCGATTGCCAGCTCCATCCGCCGCGGGAGGCTACCGCCGCCGCCACCACGCCCCCGAGGACGGTGTAGGCGATGAGGTGGAGCGACTTGTCGCCCGGGGCATTGGGCCCGACAAGCTCGGCCGGCTTCGGATGATGCGTCGCGTAGACGAGAACGCAGCCGTAGGCCGCCGCGAGAAGGTCGAGAACCCTCTGCCACAGCCCGGGAAGGGCATCGGGCGGGGGCGGAATTGGGCTTCGTCGGGCGTCAGTCATTCGCTACCTTCCTCCCCCTTCGCAGCCGGCCGACGCCCCACCGGCATCGGTACGGGCGGAGCATACCGGAGCCTCGAGGCCCCCATACCCCCACCGTTCGGTGAATCGACGCCCGATGGCGCCGGCCCGGACGCCCAGGAGCCCATCCCCATGGAGCGTACGCAGTTGTCGGCGGTCGTCCTCGAGTTGCTCGAGAAGGAGACAGGGGAAACCTACCCCGCCGTCGAGGAATCGACCACGCTCCGCGAGGGCCTCAACCTCGACTCGCTCGACATGGCCGGCCTCGTCCTCCATATCGAGAGCCATTTCGGCATCCAGATCGAGAGCGAGCTCCTCGACGACATCCAGTCGGTCGGCGACCTACTCAATGTCCTCGAGACGAAGATCGCCGCCAAGTCGCTCCGCAAGGCGGCCTGAGCCCCCGGCCAGCACGGTCACCGAGCACTCTCGATGCCCCACATCTCCTGCCCCGTCGCAGTCCATGCCAACGTCACCTGCCATGCGGCGGGAATGGCCGTGCTGCGCGAGGCGTCCGTGCCGGGAGCGCCGCCACTGCCGCCGCGATTCCTCCGCCACGCCGACGAGCACACGGTCGTCGGCATCCGCGCGGTGCAGGAAGCGATGGTCGCGCTCGGCCACCGACCAGGCCCTTCTCCGGCCGGAGCGACCGATCGCTTCGCCGTCGTTGCCGCGCCGTGCGGAGCCGGCCGGCCGGCCACTGCCCGCACGCTCGTCAGCCTCCGTGACGGCGGGCCAGTGACAGTCTCGCCACACGTCGTCCCGCAGTGCTCGCTCCATGCAGTGGCCAGCGCCGTGAGCGTCGGCCTGCGGATCCACGGCCCCAACATCGGCGTCGGTGGTGGCCCCGAGGCACTCTCGGAGGCGTTCCTCACGGCGCTGTCGCTCCTCGACGAGCCGGGCGTCGATGGCTGCTGGCTCGTGCTCACCGCCTGGGACGACGAGCCGACGCTCGGCGATCGCGGCGACCTCCCCGGCGAGGCGGTCTGCCGGGGCGTGGCGCTGGCGCTCGATCGGGCTGCCGCCGGAAGCCTCGATCTTTCGCTCCGTATAGAGCCGAGCCTCTCGCTGATCGACGAAGCTTCGCCGATCTTCCTCCCCGGGCGGTCTTCGCTCGCCGAACTGGCGGCGTTTCTCGACCGAGCCGCCCAGGCTGGCGGAGGGGATCGTGACAACCATGACGACGGCTGCGGCTGGTCGTTCCGCCTCGGCTGGGGAGCGACGGTGCATCTCGAACCCGCGCCGGCGCGGCTCGGTGCGCGGGAGCGGAGGAGGGACGCCGCATGAACCGCGCTCCCCTTTTAGCCGACCGGGCCGTCGTGATCACCGGGATCGGCGCCGTCACCCCTCTCGGCAACGATTTCGACTCCATCGCCGACGCGCTCCTTGCCGGGCGGTCGGGCGTCGTGGAGATCGATGGCGCCGGGTTCAGCCGTGAAGCCCGTCAATTCGCCGCGCCGGTCGCCGCGATCCCAACGGTTGCAATCGACTCCGACGACGCCTTCGACCGGCTCGGCCAGATCTGCCTGGCAGCCTCGAGCGCGGCCACGGCCGACGCCGGGCTCGGCGACCTCCGCGTCGGGAGAGGCCCAGTGGCCGGGGCGCGCGTCGGCCTCGTTCTCGGTATCGGCGCCGAGCAACTCAAGACCTGGGAAGCTGATTTCCTCGCCGGCGGGCGGCAGGTCTTCTCCCCCGACAGGCCCACGAGCCTCGTCCACCGGATCGCCGCCCGGCTCGGCATCCAGGGGCCGGCAGTGACCGTCGCGGCGGCGTGTGCCTCCAGCGGCTACGCGCTGGCCCTGGCGCGCCGTTGGATCGCCACTGGGCTCGTCGACGTCTGTCTGGCCGGCGGCTGCGACATCCTCAGCCCGACCGGCTTTGCTGCCTTCTACAACCTCCGTGCCCTCTCGCGCCGCAGCGACCATCCCTCCCGCGCCTCGCGCCCCTTCGACCGCGACCGCGACGGCTTCGTGATGGGGGAAGGGGGCGCGGTGCTCGTCCTCGAATCGCGCCGCCACGCCGACGCCCGCGGCGCGCGGGTTCGGGGAGAGCTGGCCGGGGTCGGGATGTCGGGGGATGCCGCGCACATGGTGATCCCCAGCGACGATCCGACCGAGGCCGCGCGGGCCATTCATCTGGCGCTGCAAAGCGCCGGCGTGCAGCCTGCCGACCTCGACTACGTCAACGCCCACGCTGCCGGCACTCCCGTCGGCGACGTCGCCGAGGCGGCGGCGATCCGCCTGGCGCTCGGCACCGCCACCGACCATGTCCCGGCGAGCTCGACCAAGAGCATGTCGGGCCATCTCGTCAGCGGCGCGGCCGCCTTTGAGGCGATCGCCTGCCTGGCGGCGATCGATCGTCAGGCGATCCCCCCGACGCTCAACCTCGATTCCCCCGACGAACGCTGCCAGCTCGACCATGTGCCCCTTGTCGCCCGGCCGCATCCCGTCACCGTGACCGCCAGCAATTCCTTCGGCTTCGGCGGGGCGAACCTGTGCCTCGTCATCCGCCGCGCCGCCTGATCCCTCACCATTCCCCTGTCGTTTCCCTGGAGACTCCCACGATGACCACCTGCTCCTCGCAGAGCGATTGCCGCCGCCCCGCTGATCCCGCCATCCCGCCGCTCCCCGCCACCGAGATCGACTCGCTCCTCGAGCGCCTCGTGGCCGAATGGCATGTCGTCGATCCGGGGCACGCCGCCACCGAGCTCGAGGGGCGGATCTGCGATCTCCACAAGTTCAACTTTCAGCTCTGGCACGAAGAGGACATCGCCCGTTCCCCCGAGGTGACCGACGCGCGGATCGCCGAGGTAAAGCGGAACATCGATCGCTTCAACCAGGCTCGCAACGACGCCATCGAGAAGGTTGACGACTGGCTCGTCACGGAGCTTGCCGCCCGCGGCATCCAGTCCGCCGCCGGCACTCCGGCGGCCACCGAGACGCCCGGCTCGGCGATCGACCGGCTCTCGATCCTCGAGCTCCGCCGGTTCCACATGCGCGAGCAACTCGACCGTGCCGATGCCACCCAGGAGCACCGCGAGAAGGCGGCGGCCCGGATGGCGGTGCTCGACGCCCAGCGCGGCCACCTCATCGACGCGATCGACCGTCTCCTCACGGAGATCTTCCTGGGCCAGCGGCCGCTGCGTGTCTTCCGGATGATGAAGATGTACAACGATCCGACGATGAACCCGTATCTCTACAAGGCTCAGAACCGGTCGGCGGCCTGATCCGCTCCGCCTCCGCCGGGAGGATTTCGTCTCCATGTTCGAACATCGCCGCGAATCGCTCCTCCCCCGGCGGGCGTTCGCCCGGCGGGTGGCGTGGCATCTCTCCATCGCCAGCGTCGTGGTGGCGCTGGCGCTGGGGTTCGGCGTGGTCGGCTACCACTGGCTCGGCGGACTGCCCTGGATCGACGCGCTGGTCAATGCGTCGATGATCCTCGGCGGCATGGGGCCGGTCGACCCGATCTCCTCGCCGGCGGGGAAGTTGTTTGTATCGTTCTATGCCCTGTTTTCCGGGCTCGTCTTCATCGGCGTGGCGTCGCTGGCGATCGCGCCGTTCGTCCATCGGATCATGCACAGCCTCCACATCGAGGAGGAATGATCCGGCGGCGCCGGTTGTGCGCCGCTGGGGGAACGGGTGAAATGGCGGGGTCCATCCCCTCCGGAGCCCTCCCGATGGCCGTCAAGAAAACCACCGCAGCCCAAGGATCGAAGGCCAAACCGTCGCCGGCCAAGGCTTCGACGCCGAAGATTCTCGCCAGCAAGGCCAAAGCCCCCGAGGCCAAGGCTCCCCAGGGAAAGGCTCGCCAGACCCTCGCGGTGAAGAAGGCCGCGCCGCGGGCCAAAGCCCCCGCGAAGAAGCCCGCCGCGGCAAAGCCGGCACGCCGCACCGGGGCCAGTCGGCCCGAGGCCAATTCGGTGGGGATGAAGCTCGTGCTGCTCCCCGCTGGCAGCTTCACGATGGGGAGCCCACTCACGGAGAAGGGGCGCGGCACCGACGAAGGGCAGCAGAGCGTGACGATCCTGACTCCGTTCCTCATCAGCCGCACGGTCGTCACGAAGGCCGAATGGAAGGCGGTGATGAAGACCGAGCCGTGGAAGGGGCAGCGCTGTGTCGTCGATGGGGACGACGCGCCGGCGGTGTACGTCGACTGGCACGATGCGGTCGCCTTCTGCCGCAAGCTCACCGTCCAGGAGCGGGCTGGCGGGTGGCTCGAGAAGGGGGAGCACTACCGGCTGCCGACAGAGGCGGAGTGGGAATATGCCTGCCGCGCCGGCACCAAGTCAGCGTGGTCGTTCGGCGCCGATCCGCGCAAGCTCTCAGACTACGCCTGGCACTACGGCAACACGAGCGACCGCAAGGAGGCCTATGCCCACCGCGTCGGCCGCAAGAAACCCAATCCCTGGGGCCTGTGCGACATGCACGGCAACGTCTACGAGTGGTGCTCCGACTGGTACAAGTCGACGCTCGCTGGCGGGGAGAATCCGCAGGGGCCGTCGACCGGCACGATGAAAGTCCTCCGTGGCGGTGGCTGGGGCTACGACCCGGCCCGCTGCCGGTCAGCCGATCGCAACAAGAACGATCCGTCGTTCACAGACTTCTCCGGTGGCTTCCGGATCGTCCTCGCTGGCGAGTGATCGGCGGCTGGCGCGCGGCCGTCCGTGGCCGCGCACCAGCGCCTTGGAGGGTGACTCAGGCTCCGGGTTGGCTCACCAGCCCCAGCCGCGCCGCCAGCTGCGCCGGGCCACCCGGTTGCCGACGCGGATCGCATGGGCACTGGGGCCAACGTACACCGGTGCCGGACGATAGACCGGTGCATAGTACGCCGGTCGGTAAAAGCTCGGACCGTAGAAGGCCGAGCCGTAGTACGGCGCACGGTAGGCGGGATAGCCCCAGCCAACCGAGCTGAACGTCGAGACATACCGCGGCCCGAAGCCGTACGCGCCCGGACCGAAGCCTGGGCCAAACCCCGGGCCAAAGCCGCCGACGGCGACCGGCCCGCCCCAGCCCCAGCCGCCGACCCACAGGCCCTGGGCGCTGGCTGCTTGCGGAACGCAGGCGATCGCCCCGCACACCACCGCCGCCATCAACCCACGACGAATGCTGTTCACGATGGTTCCAATTCTCCGGAGGAATCCGGGCCCGCCCTGGGGCCCGCTGCCATTTACCCTACCGCTTTCCTCCGAAAATCTCGCGTCTGCGGACGGGGCCAGACCCTGAACGGGGCCTCAACAGGGCCCGGGCCGGCCCCGAGCAGGGCCCAAGCCCGCTACACTGGAGTGCCAGCACTCCCATGCCAGCATTTGTTCTTCTACCTCTTCCGTGTCTTCCGCGCCGCCGGCTCCCCCCATGCCGCTCATCGAGGTCACCGCGGTCGCGAAGCACTACGACCTCGGCACGGTCCGCGTCGAGGCCCTCAAGGGGGTGTCGCTGGTGATCGAGCGCGGGGAGTATGTGGCCCTCGTCGGCCCGTCAGGGTCTGGCAAGTCGACGCTCATGAACACGCTCGGCTGTCTCGATCGGCCCACGTCCGGGAGCTACCGGCTCGACGGTCGCGAGGTGGTGACGCTCTCCAAGGACGAGCGCGCCGCGGTGCGCAATCGTCACCTCGGCTTCGTGTTCCAAAACTTCAACCTCCTGGCACGGACGTCGGCGCTCGAGAATGTTGAGCTGCCGATGATCTACGCCCGGGGGATTCCCGCCCGCGAGCGGCGCAAACGGGCCCGTGAGGCGCTCGGAAGCGTCGGCCTGGCCGACCGGCTCGACCACCATCCCGCCCAGCTCTCCGGCGGCCAGCAGCAGCGGGTGGCGATCGCCCGGGCGCTCGTCAACGGCCCGTCGATCCTTATGGGTGACGAGCCGACCGGCAACCTCGACAGCCGCACCGGCCAGGACGTGATCGCGCTGTTCCGTCGTCTGAACCAGGAGCAGGGGCTGACGGTGATCATCGTCACCCACGACCCGGAAGTCGCCGCAAGCGCCGATCGCGTCGTCACGCTCCGCGACGGCCTGATCGTGTCCGACACGCCGACAGCAGCCCCGGCTCATTCCTAGCGACGCTTTACTCATAGCGAAGCGCCTCGATCGGATCGAGCCTGGCGGCTCGCCTGGCCGGATACCATCCAAAGAACACGCCGACGATCGCCGCAAACAGAATCGCGAGCACGCCGGCCGGCACCGAGATCACGATCGGCCAATCGGTGCCGCTGGAATAGGCGTTAATGGCCATCGTCAGGCCGGCCGCCCCGGCCACCCCGAGCGCGAAGCCGACGAGCCCGCCGAGCGCCGAGAGAAGCACCGCCTCGAGGAGAAACTGCCTGAGGATGTCGCCGCCGGTCGCGCCGAGCGCCATCCGCAGGCCGATCTCCTTGGTGCGTTCGGTGACACTCACGAGCATGATGTTCATGATCCCCACGCCGCCGACGAGGAGCGAGATCCCGGCGATCGAGGCGAGCATCGCCGTCATCACGCCGGTGACGACGCCGAGCGCCTTGGCGATCTCGGTGGTGTTTTGCACCTGAAAGTCGTTCGGCTGCCCCGGTGCGATCCGGTGGCGGTCGGCGAGGAGGTGGCGGATCTCCCGTTCCGTGCCACGCATCCCGTCGACACTCCGGGCGGAGACGAGGATCGCGTGCACCCCCTTGAAGCCGTTCCCCACCAGCCGCTTGCGGGCCGTCGAGTAGGGCATGAGAAGGATGTCGTCCTGATCGTCGCCGACGATGTTGGCCCCCTTCTTCTCGAGCACACCGATAACCCGGAAGGGAATGTTGCGGATGCGAACGATGCCCCCGATGGGGTTGGCTGTCTGAAACAGCCGCGACGCGACGGTGGTGCCGAGGACGCAGACCTTCTCCGCCCCGGCCACGTCGCGCTCGCTAAAAAATCCCCCCCGGCGAACCTGCCAGCTCCGCACCGTCGGGTAGTCGACCCCGACCCCGAACATCTGCTTCGGGCTCCAGTTGGTGCCGGCATGAATCGCCTGGCCGGCCGCGGCCACCAGCGGCGTGACGGCGAGCACGCTCTGGCACTCGGTGGCGATCGCATCGACATCCCCCTGGGAGAGGGTCTGAAGCGGCCCCTGACGCACGCCTCCTCGTTCGCCGGTGCCCGGGATGACGACGATGACGTTGGTGCCAATCGCCGAGAACTGCCCGCGGATCATCTCGGCAGCGCTCTGGCCGACGGAGACGAGCGTCGTCACTGCGGCGATGCCAATCACCACTCCGAGGACGGTGAGGAGGGCGCGCAGCCGGTTCTTCTGAAGCGACCGAAAGGCGAGTTGCAGCGTGACCATGGCCCCTCTCGACATCCGGCGTCAGTTGTCGCCCGCTTTGCCAATCGTCCCCAAATCAATCGTCTTTCGGAGCAACCCCGACCACGAGCCGCTGTCCCGGCTCGACATCCCCGGAGACGATCTCCGTGGCGCGGTGGTCGCCGATCCCCGATGTGACCGGGATGCCGCGGAGGAGCCCGTCGGCCTCGACCACCCACACGTGCCGCCGCTTCCGCTCCCCCTCCGCTTCGGCTTTGGCGGTCGCCGAAGGGGCCTCACCACGGGCCTGATCGTCGGCCTCCATCGCCGTGCCATCGAGGATCGCCCGATCGGCCTCCCGGACATGGTCGCGGATCGGATAGAAGCGGAGGGCGGCGTTTGGCACCTTGATGACGCCGTCGCGCCGGTCAACCTGAAACGAGATCTCGGCTGTCATCCCGGGGAGGAGCTTGAGCTCGGGGTTGGGCGTGGAAAGGACGACCGGATAGGTGACGACGTTTTGCGTGGTCGTCGAGGCGAGGCGGATCTGGGCGATCTTTCCCTCGAACACCTCACCCGGATAGGCGTCGACGGAAAACTGCACCGACTTCCCCGATTCCTGAGCGAGGCGGATTTGGCCGATGTCGGCTTCATCGACGGAGGCGAAGATCCGCATCTCGCGGCGCATGTCGGGGGCGATGACAAACAGCTCCGGCGTCTGAAACTGAGCGGCGAGTGTCTGGCCGAGCTCCACCTTGCGATCGATGACGATCCCGGAGACCGGCGCGAGAATCTTCGTGTAATCGAGGTTGGCCAGTGACATGTCGAGACTGGCCTCGGCCTGCTCGATCGCCGCCTCGGCCATGACGATCTCGGCCTCCATTCCCAGGCGGGTGAAGTGGGCCTGATCGAGATCGCTCTCAGAGATCGACGCGACGTTGCGTTCGGCGAGGGCGTTGGAGCGATCCTCCTCGCGGCGCGCCTGCTGGAGGCGGGCGGCGCCACGTTCGAGTTCGGCGCGGCGGGCAGCGAGGGCGGCCTTGTCGCGGGCGACGATCGCCCGGTAGGTGCGGGGATCGATCTCAGCGAGCAGATCCCCTTCTTTCACCTCGCCGTTGAAATCGGCCTGGATGCCGACGATCGGGCCGGAGACGAAGGCCCCGACATGGACCGACTGCACCGGTTCAATCGTGCCGGTGGAGTTGATGACCTCGATGACGTCGCCCTTCTCGGCGGCGAGCGTGTCGAACTTCGGTCGGGTGCGAGCGGCCCACCAGGCGGTGGCCGGCTGCCAGCCCGCCGCCGTGGCACCGGCGAGGACCGCGAGGCCGAGGAGGAGCTTGAGGAATCCGCGCATGGCGAGCGTTCCGGTGGAGGAAACGCCATCATACTCCCCGGAGGAACTTCCGGCCGACAGCCGTCACATCCTGCCTCTCCCCCCGCGGCGCTCTCCCGATGCCACGCTGCCCGCCGCCATCTCGATCGCTCCCCACCGCGCTCCTCATCGGCCATTCGCGGCAGCAGATGCGATCTGTGGCCCGCCTCCTGTCGCGGGCGGGCTTCCGCTGCGACGCCATCTCGAGCGACCGGCGCTTGGCCCGTGCGGTGGTGGTGCAGCATGTCTATCCCTTCGAACCGGCCCCCCGCTGGATCGAGGCGGCGCTTGAGTGGCAGGCCCGAACAGGGGGCATGGTCGTTCCCTGCGACGACAATATGGTCCGCCAGGTCCGCAACGCCGCGATCGACGGCGCCGCGAAGTGCCGGCTCCTGCCGATCACCGGCCCGGAGCAACTCGGCCATGTCGGGTCGAAGGTGGGGCTCGCGCGGGCGCTCGAGAAGGCCGGCGTGGCGGCGCCGCGGTTTGCGGTCGTCGAGTCAGCCGGGGATCTCGTCGCTGCCTGCGAGGGGCTCGGCTATCCGCTCGTGGTGAAGGTCGACGAATCGGGGGGCGGAGAGGGCGTGTTCGCATGTGGATCGCGCGCCGAGGCGGAGGCGCTTGCGGCGCGGTCCCTCCGGCTCCCGCTGCTCATCCAGGAATTGATCGACGGCGACTTGATCGATCTCTCCGGCTTCTTCCGCGGCGGCCGGCCGGTCCATTTTGTCTACAACCAATACATCAAGACGGTTGGCAGCCGGTTCGGCGTCTCGATCCTGCGTCGCTACACGCGACACTCGGCGCTCGATCGGCAAGTCTTCGACGATCTCGTCCATTTCAGCCAGGCCCTCGGCCTCGACGGCTTCGTCAACATCAGCGCGCTGCGTCGCTCTGTCGATGGCCGGCTGCTGTTCATCGAGGCCGACCTCCGGCCGAACGTCTGGGTGGAGGCGTCGCGGCTTTTCGGCGACGATCCGGCCCCGGCCATCCGCTCGGCTTTTGAGACGGGGAGTGCGCTCGCCTGGCCTCCCCCGCGAGAGCCGGGCTCGCCGACGGTCGATCTCCCCTATCCGTTTCGGATGGGGGCCTTTGAGCTGCTCACCAACCGCCATGGCGTCTGGCAAACCTTCGGCGAGCATGACCCGGTCGATCTGGTCAGGTATCTCGGCGGGCCGGCGTGGCGCACGTTGAAGGGGCTGTGGCAGCGGCTGGGCCGGGGCTAGCGGGATGAGGCCGCTGTCTGGCTCGGGCGGGCGGGCAAGCGGGGTGTGGGATGGCCTCTGGGCCGTTGGCCGTGCGATACTTTTCCTGTCCATTCCCCCGCTTCTCCCGCTTCTCGTCGCCCCGATGCCTTCATCCAACTCGAGCCGCCGCGTCGATCGATGCCCCGGGCCGTCGCGTCGTGGCCTGCTCACGGCGGGCCTGGCCGGCCTTGGTGGGCTGGGGCTTGTCGATCTTCTCCGGGCCGATGCCACTCCTGCCGCCGTGCGGCGGTCGGTGATCCATGTTCATCTCGACGGCGGGCCGCCGCAGATGGACACGATCGACATGAAGCCCGATGGGCCTGCGGAGGTGCGGGGGGAGTTTTCAGCAATCGCCACGGCCGTGCCGGGGATCCAAGTCTGCGAGTTGCTTCCCGGACTCGCCAGGCTCGCCGATCGGTTTGCCTTCCTCCGCGCCGTGGTCGGCTCGGCCGGTCAGCACGATGCCTATCAGTGTCAGTCGGGCTATGACCCTGAGTATCTGAAGAGTCAGGGGGGCTGGCCGGCGATCGGCTCGGTGCTTTCGAAGCTCCATGGTCGACCGGGTGACACGGCGCCGCTGTTTGTCGATTGTCAGCAGGGGCGGGGAATGGTGCGCAACAGTGCCCGGCCCGGTTTTCTCGGGCCCGCGCATGGTCCGTTTCGGCCTGACATTGGCGATCTTTTTCGCCGGCCGCTCGAGCCGGGAATGGTGGGGGAGCTTGCCGCGCGGGGGGGCGACTTCGCCACGTCACTCTCGCTTTCTCCTTCGCTCTCGGTCGATCGGCTCGGGAGTCGGCGGGCGCTTTTGAACTCGCTCGACGGTTGGAAGCGGCAGATGGAGACGGTGGGGTCGATCAGCGGCGGGGATCGGTTTCACGATCAGGCGATCGGGATTCTCACCTCCGGCCGCGTGGCTGCAGCGCTCGATCTGGAGTCGGAGTCGCCGGCCGTGCTTGCCCGGTATCGGATGACGACGCCGGAGCTGCCGCCATTCGAGACAGCCGACAGGCCGCGGGCCGTGCTCAAGTTTCTCCTGGCGCGCCGGATGGTGGAGGCTGGCGTGCGCTGCGTGAGCATCTCTTTGAGCGACTTCGATACGCACGCCGGCAACTATCCCCGTCTGCGGCAGGTGTTGCCGATCCTCGACGCCGGGCTGTCGGGGCTCGTCCTCGATCTCGAGGAGCGGGGGATGCTCGACGACGTGATCGTCGTGGTGTGGGGGGAGTTTGGTCGGACGCCGAAGATCAATAAAGACGGCGGGCGGGATCATTGGCCGGCAGTGTCGCCGGCGCTTCTCGTGGGCGGGGGAATCCGTGGTGGGCGTGTCCTTGGCGAGACAGATCGGTGGGGGGGAGCGCCACTTGGCGGGGCGGTGACGTTCAAGGACGTGACGGCGACGATCTGGCATTGCCTGGGGATCGATCCGCAGGCGACGACGCTCACTGACGTGACGGGCCGGCCGCATCCACTGGTCGACCGCGGTCGGATCCTCACGGAACTGCTCTGACGGCAAACACCCCCGCAGCCTGTGTCCCGGGCCACGATTTCAGGCCCGTCGGGGCTTCGGCAGCCGTTCTTGTTGGCGGGGGTGGGGGGCCGTACGATGGCTGCAGCAGGGGCGTGGCGGCCAAGCCGCGCCCGGCGTTTTGCTCCCGTAGCTCAGTTGGATAGAGCGGAGCTTTCCTAAAGCTCAGGTCGCAGGTTCGATCCCTGCCGGGGGTACTTTCTGTTTGGCGGTTTTCGGGGGGGGAAGGCGTTTTTCGCGGGATTGGTGAAGGCCTGACGGCTCGACATGGCCGTTGATGGGCGTCGATGGAGCCGGTGAGCTGGTCGCGTTTTCTTGTTCCGCCGACCGTCTCGCCCGCCCGGGGACCGCCGACTGACTGGGGCGATCTCGTCCGCGTCCACGACGATTGCGGCCTTTTCCAAGCGTCGCCCGACCAACTGCCTGTGATCGACATCCACGTGCTGTGAGAGCCACAACGAGCCTCCCTGCAACCTGCGTCCCGTTGGGCGAGTTCGGCAAAGGCCTGCGCCTCCGCAACCGCACAGTGCTGATCAGGTGGTGGGCAAGACCCTAACTTCGAATCTGGCGTCGTTCATGGGGACAGGTCAGAACATCCCCAAAACATCCCTCAGACGGCGTTCTGAAACATCATGGCCGAATTACCTACCCCAAAAACGGCTTTCGGTCGGCGGAACCCATTTGTATCGCAACTCCGTGAAAATCGCCGACTCAACGGGCAAGGTTCGAGTAAAGATACCCGCCACATCGTCATCGAATTAGGCTCCGCGGGCCCGACGTACACGTGTGGCGATTCCCTCGGCGTCTTTCCGCGGAACCCCGAACCCTTAATCCGTGAGTTTATCGAGACGTTGGGACTCGAGAACGATGCTGCCCTACACGAAGCTCTTGCAACCTCTGCAGTCCTCAACCGTGTGAGGAAAAAGTTTGTTCGAGCTGTAGCGCAAAAAGCCGTGGGCCAAGCAAAGCAGCGATTCCAAGAGATTTTTGCTGACGAGAAAAAGTTTGACCACTATGTTTTCGACCGGGATGTGATCGATGTTCTTCGTGATGCTCCGGGAGTTGTTTTTGAGCCCGCGGAGATTCCCGGTCTCCTGAACACGATTGCACCTCGACTCTATTCAATCGCATCGTCACCCGACCACCGTCCCGGAGAGGCTCACCTGTGTGTTGCACTCGTCCAGTACACCTCCCACGGCCGTCGAAAACAGGGTCTCGCCTCGGGTTACCTCGCTGATCGGGCCGACCAGTCGTCGGTCCCCGTGTATGTCCAAACCACAAGCCATTTTCATCTTCCGCCATCGGACCGCGACATGATCATGGTCGGCCCGGGAACCGGCGTCGCCCCGTTTCGAGCCTTTCTCCAGCACCGTGCCATCCACGGCCACTCGGGTCGCAATTGGCTCTTGTTCGGAGATCAGCACGCGAAAACCGACTTTCTTTACGGTGAGGAATTCCTGGCTGCTCAGAACTCCCGACTCCTTCACAAACTCTCCACCGCGTTTTCCCGGGATCAGGCCGAAAAAATCTATGTGCAGCACCGCATGGAAGAGGAAGGTGCAGAACTCTGGCGCTGGCTGGATGAGGGTGCGTACTTCTACGTCTGCGGCGACGCAAAGCGTATGGCCAAAGACGTCCATGCATCTTTGGTAACGATTGTTGCCAAGCATGGCGGTAAATCGCTTGATCAAGCCGCCGAGTGGGTCTCTACCACCCTCATGAAAAATCAAAAACGCTATCTGAAAGACGTCTACTGAAGCGGGGATAGGACAACGACTGAATCGACGACCGGGGCCGGATCACCTCTGTCGTGCGGTCGTGAGCGGGAAGGGGCGTGCCGATAAGGATGTCGTTGTGGGGATTCCCAGGGCAAGCGTCGGGTACAATCAGGTGAGCGAGAAGATAGTTGCCTGAACCCAGTGACCTTGAGGTCGGAGTGATCATGTACAAGGCCCCTCTCAAGGAACCCGACTCGAGCCTGCCACCGCGGTGTCCGCGGTGCGGCGCGGATGGCCTGCCCGTCGGCCCTGAAACGCTCCGGGCCCACCTGGCCGCGGACGCGGTCGAGTCACTCGGCGATCCGGCCTATTGGTGCGCGACCGACGCCTGCCCCATCGCCTACTTCGACCTCTTCGAGCGGAGCGTGGATGCGGACGCCGCCCACAGTCTCTACTGGCCGAAGGATCCGGCCGGACCGCTCTGCTGCTGCCATGGCCTTACGGTGGATGATGTCGATGCCGATCTTGCGGAACCCGTGCCCTTGCGCGTGCGGGCGGTGGTGCAGAAGGCAGGCCAGCCCGATGCCGCCTGCGCCACGAAGAGCCCCGACGGCCGCCCATGCGTGGCCCGCGTGCAGCGGTATTACATGCGGCAGAAGCAGAAGGGCTGACGACGATCACTGGCCCAGACTGAGGTGGGAGTGCAAGACGGGTGGGCCGATCGAGCAGATGCTTGATCCCCACCCGCGACTCACCCTCTCTGTGCCGTGCCTGAACAAAGCAACCATTTGGTAAAAAGCATGAACCACCTGCCAAAAGAAGAAGCAATCAAAGGGGCCTTTTTTGGTGCCCTTGTCGGCGACGCCCTCTGCCTTGGCAGCCATTATGAATACGATGCCGCCAAGATCTTTAAGGCCTATGGCAACAGGCCGATAGAGAAGTTCATGTCGCCCGGCGAAATGATGGGGGGCCACACCCATGGCATCGGATGGGGCGAGCGTAATTACCATCCGGGCAAAACGGCCGGGGGAACCACCGACTACGGTGACTACAACATCCTCGTCTTAGAGCATCTGGCGGCGACCTCCGACCCCCCGCGAGCTTTGAGTGTTGCTGCGCTGATTCCGCATTGGATGAATCGTCTCGAGAATGGCTGGGGCTCTTGGATTTGCACCATGACTCAGGAGACCTACGCGCAGGTCAAACGAGGAACCCCGGTTGAGCATCTTGGGGGCATCTCGAATGCGATGGCTATCCGCCATGTTGCAGCCCATGCCTACTACGACACCGAAGAGGAATTGGTAGATGCGGCGCGAAAAACGATGTTCACCCATAGAGACCCTCATGCCCTCGGCGGAGGAGAGTTTTTTGCGCGAGTCACCCACCGAGTTTTGAATGGTGCCACCCCTCGCGATGCGATTGAAAGCGTCGCATCGCTCATGGGGGGATTCTTTGAGCACAAAGCGGCTCAAGCGATCGCCAAATGTGCGGAGGAGGCCGATCCTAACTCGGCACTCTCCAAAGAGGCTTTCTCGGATGATCTCGCCCTCACGAGCATGGCACGACTGTGGGATATCGGCCGCTCAGAACCGATCAAAGTCGGCAAAGCCAGCCCCACCGAGGGGACACTTCCAGGGGCGATTTACTTCATTCTCAAGTATGCAGACCGAGAAGATGGATTGAAAAAATCGCTTCAAGCCAATGCCATGGTCGGTGGCGACAATGCGTCACGGAGCATTGCCATCGGAATGGTGCTGGGGGCCTACAAAGGGGTTCATGCGATCCCCAGTGCCTGGAAAGACACGCTCGATCAGTGGGACTCCTGCGAGAGTCTGCTCGACCAGTTGCCACTGCTCAAACACTGACCGCGGTCCCCATTGAGCCCGCAATGACGGCGAGCACATTGCCGTGGTGCGGTCCCTGTTTCATCGAAGACACTTTCATCGAAGAAACATCCGCCCCAACTCCCCCTGCTTTACGTTCGAGCCTGCTGCGTCAGACTGGAAATCTGACAACTCCTCGCCCGCAGTCGCCGCCGATCGTTGATGGCCGGCGGCGACTGCTTCGGGGCTGAGGGCCAACGTGCAACTACTTTGGCATCAGGACGGTATCGATGACGTGGATGACACCGTTGTCGCAGAGGATGTCTGCGGTCACGACGGTCGCGCCACCAACGTGAACCTTGCCATCGACAACCTTGATGTCGACCGACTGGCCGTTGACGGTGGCGGCCGACGTCATCTTCATCACATCGGCGGCAAGGTGTTTGCCCGCAATGACGTGATAGGTGAGGATTCCGGTGAGGGCTGCTTTCGCTTCAGGCTTCACGAGCGATTCGACCGTGCCCGCAGGCAACTTGGCAAAGGCGGTGTCGGCCGGTGCCAAAACGGTAAACGGCCCTGCGCCCTTGAGCGTCTCCACGAGCTCCGCTGCGGTGACAGCGGCAACGAGCGTCTTGAATGAGCCTGCACCGACTGCGGTATCGACAATATCAGCCATAAAAACGTCCTTTGAAGATTCAGCAACCCACGTGTGGCCGGAGGTCAGAATGACCTTTAAAAAAGCTGTGCGTGTGCGTCGAATCAGCGGAAGTGTAGACGCTTCGCGGAAAAAGCCTACGTGAGAAAGAAATGTGGGGCCACGATCGCGGGCACGGGCTGAGAGGATCGCCGGGGCAGACGCTCCGGATAGCAGCCAGTGCCGGTCGGAGAATGCCTTCCTTTCATCCATCCTTTTCACACTCAAAACGCGGACCGAGGTTCCCGGCTGAGGCTGAATATTTTCCTCTCATGTCCGTCATTCGAAGCCTCGAGCTAGAAATAAAAGATAATTTCTGATACGTTTTTCACAAATCACAGAGCGTGCGT
>Ga0164295_10001067_pt1 | contig 22664 bp, 27 predicted proteins | sample GEODES006metaG_FD_111798 | JGI IMG/M metagenome (GOLD analysis project Ga0164295, IMG submission 111798) | Oligotrophic lake water microbial communities from Sparkling Lake, Wisconsin, USA - GEODES006 metaG | ecosystem: Environmental > Aquatic > Freshwater > Lake | place: USA: Sparkling Lake... | reverse complement strand
CTTCTGTAGCTTAAGTTACAGCGTGATACCCTTGATATATCTATTGGGATATTGCGTAATTAGATATCTTACTATTAGTAGTTTTTTTATTCTATTAATATTAAGTATTCAAAATAAAATCGCCTAGTATGTTTGTTCTTTATCTATACAAAGCTAAAAATAAAGAGAACTAAACTTGTAGTATTTTAATTTAAATTTTTAAAAGACAGAGGTTCAACTCCTCTCGGGTCCAAGTTAAATATTTCATAAATTATTTAAGAATTAGATTTTAGCATTAAAAAATGTGTATATAATATTATGGCCGAAGATAAAAAAATTATAGTATTGGGAGACGCTACAAAAGATACCAAAATGGACGCAGGGAACTGTGCAAATTGCGCTGGTTATGCTGGAGCAGCTACCCCATTTGTATTTACTCCTGTTAATTTTACTTATAACATTAAAGCTAAATACACTCATGCTGAAAACGGAGGCGAAGGTACTCTAGCTTTGACACCTAACAAAGATGTATACGCTGAGTTTAATTTAATGCAAATAAACACTATTACCAAAGGAGCTGTAGGAAAAGATGCAGCACAAGAATTAATGGATCATTATAACGGAACACTTGCTCAAGGCGGTGGACCAGCAATGACAAAAGCTTTCGCAGAAAAAGTAGTAACAGAGTTTCACACAGAACTATCAAAGCCGAAATGGAAAACTTTTTTTGAAAAGTGTATTAAAAATAGTTTAAAGACAGAAAATCTTCTAAAAGATACATTTCAAGATTACATTAATCATGATTTTATTACTAACCATAATAGAAAAGCAATATCTTATAGCGGTTGGAACAAAGACACATGTGAAAAAACTTATCAAGTTAAAGTAAATTTAGGCGTGAGACCAAAATTTTTAAAAACTTGTAGCTTAGAAGATGACAAAAGTAGACTCAAGGTAGTTTCTCCAGAAAAAAAATTCTGTAAAGCATTTTTGGCCCTCACAGGAGAAGAAAAAGAAGTATCAGATGATAATTTCTTATTTGAAGTCACAGATAAATATAATGAGCCAACTGCAAGAGGATTTATCGCAGGAACTACTCTTGGAAAAATAGAAGATCTCAATGAAAAGTTATTCACTCCTAGTAGCATGGCACAAAGTGCAAAAGATCATGACAAGCTAGCAAAAGATGGCGCTTTTGCTGGTTTTCAAGCAGAGGCAAATGGCGGTGGAGGTCCACTTCAATTTGACAGCGAAACGAGAGCTGTTAGCTTAGGGATTCAGCACGGAGGTACTCGAATACAAGTCGAGTCAGATATGAGTGGAGGTCAAGCAAGAGAAGATATTTACGTTAGAGTTGAATTGGGTATTGGTCCTGATAATAAGGTAGGCGTAACCAAAGTAGCTATAGGGGGAAGAAAAGCATCTCTTGGGTATGCTCTTCAACAGATTGCTAGAAATTGGCAAGGTTGGATGTATCAGGTCTGGCAATCTTGGCACAAACCCAATAATCCAGAGACTTTAAAAGTCGTAGAAGAAGCTGAAAAAAAAGCTGAAAAAGTTGTGGAAAAAAGTGAAGATTTAGTAGATAAGACGGAAGCATCTGTAGACAAGGTGACCGATGTTGCTGGAGCTGTTGCAAATGTTACCCCCGAGACCGCTGCTGCTGTAGCCCAACAAGTGGCAGGTGCTAAGAGTGCGGCTGCTGTAGCAAATGCTGCAGCAAATGCTACACAGACCGCACAAACCGATCTAGCAACAGGCACCGTAAGTTCTAACACAAACAATGGGAACGTGGCCAAGGTAGTAACTGAGACTGGACAAGTCTTGCAACACTTAGATACCGTCGCCGAAAATCTTGGTAATGTCCCACCTAACATTCCAGGCGCTCAATCAGCAATGACTGCAGCAGTAACTAAAGCAACAGATGCTAGTGCTACAGCAGCTGTAGTTGAAACCAAAGCCACAGAAGTAAAACAAGACGGATCTGGCCTCGTAAGTGTCGTTAAAACACTTACAGAAATAGCAGGGAGGGGAAACGATCTACCCGATGGGGATAAGTCAATGCTAAATACAATCTTCTCCAAAGTCGAAGAGGCTAAAACTGTTGTAAAAACGATAACAGCTGATAATAATAAAACAGTACCACCAGATTTGGTAGAGCATCTTGGTGGGGGAATAGTCCCTATCCCAGGGTATAATATACCAAAAACTAGCACAGGTAAATCAGATCTTGAAGCCGAATCTCGCATAAAGTCTGATGATAACACAAAAGGAGAAAGTTCTTTTCTATATAAAGGTTCGGCCACAGAAACACCAAATCCAATATCAACAATTGGAAGTAACAAAGGAGATGGTTTTAAATCCAACAAGAACGAAGGGTGGGCGAGTCCAGAATCTCAGGGAACTCTGGAATTTGAAATACAAAAAAAAGACACTGACCACGAATCACAAAATGGAAAGATGTCTGAATAAAAAATAAACAAAAAATTAATCAACAAAATGTCAAATCATAATATTAAAAACGAAGAAGAAATCGATATTAAATGTTCTCCTATAGAAGAGAATGTTCCTAAAGAAAACATACAAATAATAAAAAAATAAGAAAAAAACTAATCTTTACTCTATAATAAGTTATTGAACATTCTTTGGCCCGATATTCATAAAAATCTCACTAAAAATATAGCAAAAGCATTTGATCAGCTTGGTCACTCTTTAATTCTTCCAAGCAACGATTATATTCCAACAAATTTACCACCAAAACAATTCACTCAATGGGCATGGAATAATACTTGGACTCAAGAAACAGCAAACAATGAATTTAAATCAAAAAATATCAAAGTATTAAATAAACAACAAATTCTTGATCTTAAACCAGAAATAGTATTTATCACAAGCTTTGAAAGTCAATTTGAAATATTAAATGAAATTTGGCCTCATTTAAAAGACAACAGCAAATTAGCTTGCTATAGCGGCAACGATTATTGGGACGGAGCTTATCCATTTTATATTATTAAAAATTATCTTTGTGCAGATTATCTTGGCTTTTGTTTAGCTAACAAGTATAAAGTTAATCATCTTTACTACAAGCCTTGGGTAGACTATGATAGATGTACTTTTGATGGACCAACAGATGGAAATATAGTTGGCATATATATATCTGAGTACGAAAAGAATTTCAAACAAGAATATAATATAAGCCGCGAACTTCAAAAAATTACCCCATATATAGATTATCATTATCACACAGATAGCTCTCAAGAACAATTAACCGCAACCTTAAAATCAAGCATAGCAACTCAGCACATTAAACATCTTGAGGGCTATGGTATAGCGGTAATCGAAAGTATGGCTTGCGGTAAACCAGTATTTATGCATCGCAAAATGGCTCAAAACAAAAGTCTTATGCAGTGGAGCATAGAAAATACAACAGCATTATTTTTTGAAACTGAAATTGAATATATTGCTAAATTAAAAGCTTTACACGAAAGCAAAGATTATAGATACTTTATTCAATATACAACTGCTAGCGCTATTCGTCAAATTATAGATAATCAAAAAGAAACTGAAAAGCTTGGACATTTCCTTAATAATCTAGTATAATTTTCAAATGAAAATTTGGATGTGCGGCATTACTCAAAATGAGAAGCAAAACATTGATGATATGACTAAAGACATATATCAATATTTTGATGGGTTAATTTTTGTAGATGGTGGGTCAACAGATGGCACATTAGAAGTATTAAATGAAAGAAAAGGTCAAGGAAAGATTATAAATAGGGAATGGTCAAATGACCATGACATTCAAATGAATGGGTTTTTAAGATCAAATGTAATGCAAAATGGTGATTGGTTTATTATTCGGGATAGTTGCGAAAGGTTAAACATAGACTGGGTTAAAAATTTACGCAATTTCATAGATAATTTTCTAGATAAAAATAAAGTAAATAGTTGCGTTGATAGACAAAAAGCTTTTCTTGTTAAATACTTTGATGATATGATATTTCAAGGAAGCCCTCATTGGGGTTTACAAGGAATGAAACCAGGATATCTTGATCTTTATGAATATTACGGTAAAAATCAACAATTATTTGCATGGGAAGAAAGACCATCTCAAAGAAAACATTATATTGATAGCGACATGAAGTATTACTTTGTTTATGGAAGATCAAATCATTGCGTTCTTCATTATTATGATAATGGGAGAACTCCAGAAAAATATCAACAACAAGAAGGAATAAGGCAAGAATTTAGATCTTTTTGTGAAAGCTTAGGTATAAAATTTGATTTAGATTCATTAAAAGAACACTGGCAAAATAATACCATCAATGATAAAATGAAATTTTTTATTAATAATGAAAGATTAATAAGGAGATTTTATAGATTGAATATATTGAATCATTCATTAGAGCAAATTGATTCATCAGAAGAATGGAGACTAGAATGAAATTAGTAGATTCTTTTATGTATTTTAATGAAAAGGATATTGCATATTTAAGGATTAAAGAATTATACGATACAGTAGATTACTTTGTAATTAATGAAGCTACCAAGACTCATCAAGGTCAAGAGAAGGAATTATCTTTTTGGAAAGACACTAGGTTGCAAGAGTTTAAAGATAAGATCTTTTACTCGGCAATAGAGCTCGATGGAAGATTTGACTCTTTAATGCCAAAGTTTTTTCCAGATGCAAGTATTGGCGCCAAAGAGCATGAACAAAGAATAAGACTCTTTGAACAAATCGAAGGATTAAATTTAGATAATTCAGACACAGTAATGGTTTCAGATTGCGATGAAATCCCAAATAAAGATGTATTTCAGCAAATGATAAGTTATCAAATTGTTGCGCTAAATCAAATGTTTTTTGTTCATTATATTGATGTTTATACAAACAAGAATGTTACTGGAACCGTAGCTTGTAAATACGAAGAATTAAAACATTTAAATACTTTATGTTTTGGAATGGGGCTTCAACTTTTAAGACGAGATAAGGACTTTATACCAAGAATAGAGAATGGCGGATGGCATTATTCTTATATGGGAGGGGCAAAGTCTGTAAGTAAAAAAGTAGTTTCAACATATGACGGAAGTCTAGATTCTCAATGGAAAACAGAACAAGCCGCTCAACAGCTAATTGAAGAAAGTATCACAAAGAAACAAAGTCCATTTTCTCAAGAGCCAATCAGTATATTAGATTTTAAATATGCAACGATTAGTGATCTGAATTTTATAACTGCAAAACAAGGAGGTTGGCATAAAGAATCCGCAAAATGCCAACTACATCCCAAAGTATTAGAATTAGATTTTAATGGAGATTTTGAAAATTTGAGGTATAAAAAATGAAAGATACTGATTTTATTTTAGCTTACGAACAAAATCCACTAATTTATGATTATATTTATAAGAATGGTATTTTTTATAAAAACAATACAAATAAAAGACAATATCATTTTCCAGAAATAGATTTATCAATTAATGAGCTAGAGGTTGTTAATCAAAAAATAAATGACAATTCAATCATATATTTTTGCATGAACGAATTTCAATCTTTGATAGATATTTTAAAAGATTATTCTTATAAAAAATATGTTTTACTTGCAGACGGAGGAGATGGAAACGTTGAAAACTTAGAATTACCAGATAATATCTTACATGTATATTGCCCAAACTTACCATTTTATAATAATAAATACAGCCCATTCCCAAGAGGAATCTTAAAAAATAATTATTTAAGAGGCGCTTCAAACATTCAGAAAATTGAAAGATCAAAAATTATATATTGTAATTTTTCAATATACTCTTATTCTAACCATAGAATAAATGATTTTAATTACTGGTATAATTTATCGCAATCAAGCGATTATATAACAATAAGAAAAACTAATCACTCAGATGATGAGTCTTACTGGAAAGATCTATACGAACATAAATTCAATATTTGTTCTTCTCCAGCCTCAGATACAGATAAAAATCAAAACAGAGACACTTATAGACTTTGGGAAACTTTAATCGCTGGATGTATTCCAATAATTAAAAGAAGCAAGATGGCAGAATTTTTTTATGGTTTAAATTTACCAATATTAATAGTTGATAATTGGGAAGAAGCCTCCCTAGACTATTTGAATAAAACTTTAGAAGTATTCTCTAAAAAATCTTTAGAAGCCACAAAAGAACAATATTGGATAAATAAACTAAGAGGACATTTTAAATATGAATAGCCCCTTTGATTTCTTTGAACAAATTTACTGCATTAATTTAGGTTATCGTACCGACAAATGGAAAAAGTGTTTAGAGCAGTTTGAAAAAATAGGCATACATAATAGAGTAGAAAGACTTGAAGCAATAAAGTTTGAAGGATCACATCCATGCGTAAACATTCGTTCCGCTGGATGTTTCGCATCTCATAGATCAGCAATCAATTTAATTAAAGAGCGCAATCTAAATAATGCTTTAATTTTTGAAGATGATGTCGAGTTTGTTAATGATGTGAATAAGTACTTACTCTTATCATTGGACGAATTAAAAAAACAAAATTCATGGGATATATTTTACTTAGGAATGCATGTTGGAGAGAAAATGGATAACGCTAGACCAAATCAAGCTCCGCTAGAAAGAATTGATGAAAACTTATTAAAAGTTAATGTAGCTTTATGTGCTCACGCTCAAGCATACAGTAGAGAAGCCGCAGAGATTGTAAGTGCAAATATTCCAGCAGGTCAAGATATTATACCTTGGCTGCAAATGAATGAGAGTGTAGATGGATGGTTAATGAGACATATCTTACCTAGAGGAAAATCATTTTCTACAAATGAAATATTAGCTACTCAAGCAGAATCTTTTTCAGATAATAATTTGGTAGTTACTAGATTAGATAAATATTTTGTAGATGCTTTTTATAAATATAGACCAATATGATAACATTTTCTCAATTAGGTAAATACGGCGCAATTGGAAATCAACTTTTTCAATATGCTACTTTATATTCTATTGGCAAATTGAATGGATACGAAGTTAAAATTCCAAAAACAGAAGAACATTTTGACGAAGGCACATCTAGAATACAGCATTATTTTTTAAATTGTTTTGATAATATATCAGCGAATATCCTTACAGAAGAAGATCTAAAACAAATTAAATATACCGCTAATTGGTCTTATAATTTTTACAATAAAAACTTATTCACAATACCAGACTCTACTAATTTAGAAGGATATTTTCAATCTTATAAATATTTTAATATTTTTGAAAACGATTTAAAAAGACAATTAATTTTTAAAAATGACATAAAAAACTCTGTCCATAATAAGTATAATATAGATTTTAGTAAATTTTCTTCTGTTCATTTAAGATGTGGTGATTATGCTCATAGACAAGAACACCATCCAGTAATGAATAGAGATTATTATGCAAAAGCTTTTGATATAATCAATTCAAAAAATTATCTAGTGTTCTCCGATACAATGCTTAAAGCCAAAGAAATTTTTCAACAATTTAATAATATTAATTTTATTTATATAGAAAATAATCATGCATTTGAAGATATGTATTTAATGTCTATTTGTCAAAACAATATTCTTGCAAACAGTAGTTTTGCTTGGTGGGCGGCATGGCTTAATAAAAATGACAATAAAGTAGTTGCACCATCGAATTGGCTGGGACCAGCTTATAACGGTCAATGGAATATAGATGATCTAATTCCACAAAATTGGAAGGTTATCTAATATGCTTTTATCCTTAGAAAATCTAATTAATAGATATAATTGTAAAATTAATGGAGTAATGCATATTGGTGGTCATCATGGAGAAGAGCATGAATCATATAGAAAACATAATATTCAAAATATTATCTACTTCGAGCCAATAAAATCTTCATTTGAAATATTAAAAAATAAAGTAAAAGACGAAGCCCTAGTTATCAATAAAGCTCTAGGAAATGATAACAAAAAAGTGCAAATGAATGTAGAAAAAAATAATCAAGGTCAATCTAGTTCAATACTTAATCCTAAAATTCATTTACAACAATATCCTTGGATTCATTTTACAGATAAAGAAGAAGTCGAGATGATAAAATTAGACGATTTTGAATTTAATAAAAATAATTATAATTTTATAAATATTGATGTTCAAGGCTACGAACTAGAAGTATTCAAAGGCGCTAAAAATACATTAAATAATATAAATTATATAGTCTCAGAAGTAAATCGAGCAGAAGTTTATGAAGGATGCCCGCATATTAAAGATTTATGCGATTTCTTAAAAGAGTTTGGGTTCGAGCTAGAAGAAGTTTGTTGGGCTGGAGAAACTTGGGGTGATGCATTTTTTAAAAAATAAATGAAAAAAATTTTTAATCTTATAGACGGACACTTTGCTCACGATAAATATTCAGTAGCGGCCAGAGATTCTAAGCATATAGAATGGGATAGATCTTTAAATAATCTTAATTCTCCAACTTTTTATTCTCATATGAAGATGTTTGATATAGATAAAATTAGAAGCGAAAAAGAATTATCATATGGATGGGTTTTTGAATCCCAAGGAGTAGAGCCAATCTGCTACCAATCAATAGAACAAATAATACCTAAATTTAATAAAGTTTTTACTCATAGCTCAGATTTATTAAATAAATATGAAAATTGTAAATGGATTCCAGGAGGTGGAATATGGATAGAAGGTAGAGATGATTTGCCACATGGAGAAGGAAAAATTGCTATTCATGATAAAAATAAATTATGCTCAATGGTATCCTCAAACAAACAAATGTGCAATCTACATTTAACAAGATTAAAAATAATGGAATCAATAAAAAATAACAATAAAATTGATAAATTTTTTGCTACAGGAGGAAATATTGATCAAGGTTGGATACCTATTTATAGGACATTAAAAGATTATATGTTTTCAATTGTTATTGAAAATTTTATAGATGACCTATATTTTACAGAAAAAATATTAAATTGTTTTGCTACTGGTACAATTCCAATATATCTTGGCGCAAGAAATATAAATTGTATTTTTGATAAAAATGGAATACTTCAATTTTCTTCTTTAGAAGAATTTAATAATATTATTGATAAATTATCACAAAATGATTATAATTCTAGAATAGAAGCAGTTAAATATAATTTTAATAAATGCTTAGAATTCAAATCAATAGAAGACTATATATATGAAAAATATTTTATTACTGGGTAAAGGTTATATTGGATCAAGTCTCTCAGACTATCTTATTTCAAAATCAGACATAAAATCAAACATTTATTCTAAAAAAGATTTAAATTATTTAGATTTTAATACTTTAAATAAGTACCTCCAACAAAATCAATCTATCAAAATAGACTATATTATAAACTGCGCTGGATATACTGGAAGGCCAAACGTAGAAGGATGTGAAAACGATAAAGAAACTTGTTGGAAATATAATGTAAAATTACCTATTATTTTAACAGAAATAGCTTCTCTCTGGGACATACCCATTATTCATATTAGTAGCGGATGTGTTTTTAGTGGATATGAAAAAGATTATACAGAAGAAGACGAACCAAATTTTGGAATTTACAATCAAAATAGTAGCTTTTATAGTAAAACTAAACATGCATGCGAACTATCATTAAAAAATAGTAACTCATATATTTTTAGAATAAGGATGCCATTTTCATATAAATCTTCTGAACGTAACTATATAGACAAAATATTAAAATATGATAATTTAATCAGCTATAAAAACAGTTTAACTAATATTGATGATCTTAATGAATTCATTTATAAATTTATAAATTTGCAAAATAAACCAGAATATGGAATTTATAATGTCACTAATCAAGGTTATGCTACGGCCAAAGAAATCGTAGAAATACTCAAAAAGTATAATTTACAAAATAAGAATTGGAAATTTTTAGATCAAAATCAAATGAATTTTAAAGTTTTAAGAAGCAATTGCGCTCTTTCTACAGAAAAAATTAAAAAACTAAATTTAGAACTACCTAATATATATTATAGCATGGAAAACTCTATTAAAAACTATGACAATTTGCACACTATTTGATTATAACTATCTAGATAAAGGGTTAGTAATGATAGAATCATTATTAAAGCATGATACCGAATTAGAAATTCATGTATTATGTCTCGATGATAAAACTTTTGACTTTTGCAATAACATAAAAAAAATTAAAGCTTATTCATTACAAGATCTAGAGAAAGAAGATCAAAATTTATTAAAAATAAAAAATAGAAATATAAAATCAGAGTTAGGAGATTGGTATGATTTAGGTGATCATGCGTATTATTGTTATTCCTTAACTCCATATTTTACAAATTATATATTAGAAAAATATAGTAAAGAATCAGTTTTATATTGCGATTCTGATTTAATCTTTTATGAAAATTTAAATACTTTAAAAGAAGAAATAGAAGAAAAAGATTGCGCTATAGTAACTCATAAAAATGAATCGGCATTTTATAAATACGAATCGAGAGTTGGAATTTATAATGTTGGTATTATTTATTTTAAAAAATCAAATTTAGGAATACTAATATCTAGATTCTGGAGAGATTTGATGTTTGATTGCGCTAATCAATTTGCTCAATCACATGGAACTTGTGGAGACCAGAAATACTTGGAGCTTTTTGAGCCGCTTTTTGGAAAACACAATATTCATGTAGTTGAAGGTAATATTGCTCATGGAGCTCCATGGAATTTTGGGAATTATACATTTTTAAATGAACGAGACGTAATTTATAAATTTAATAGCGCAAAACAAAGAATTTTATTCAATCATTTTTCACATTTTAATATAAAGAACGAGAAATGGTACTCTGCATATAAAGGCGAATGGAATCCAGAAACTTTAAACAAATATGTGCATGACATTTATCAAGATTACTATGAGAAAATACTTGAAATAAGAAATAAATATAGTATAATAGAAGAACATGTCTGTCCATATCCAAACTCAAAATGAATAAAGAAATAAAATCCGCATGGTATAATAAGGATATTCTCTGTGCGGAAATGATAAGGGGAGCATTAGGATTAAACGGATGGGCTAGATTAGAGCATTCTGGACATTTTAAATATTTAGATACATTAGTCCAAAAAATAGATATTAAAACCTTGCTAGATTTAGGCTGCGGTGCAGCAGAATTAGGTAGAGTATACCAAAACAAATATGAATATATAGGATTCGATTTGGAACATATAATAGAAAATGTAGCGAAAACAGTAAATCCACAATTGAAATATGGATTTTTTGATGGATACACTTCAGATTTTTCTTTTTTAAAGAGGAATGATTTAATTATTTGCAATAGTTTCTTATCCGAAATGGAGACTCCAGTAGAAATATTAATTAAAATATTAAATAATGTTGATAGATATTGCATAATACATAGACAAATTTTTTCAAACGAACCAACTAATACTGTAAAATATGGCACATATGGAAATTTAGAAACATCTAGGTCAATTATAAATCTTAAAGATTTTGAGAACATAACTAAAGAATTTAATTTAATAGAAAAAATTGATATGCCAGAAGATCTTGGCTCTTCAATTTTACTGGAAAGAAAAAAATGAAATTAGCATTTGGTATGATAGTTTTTGAAAGTGATTACGTTCTAAAAGAATGTTTAGAGCAGGTCTACCCATTTGCTGAACAAATTTTAATTGCAGAAGGGCCAGTTTCATATTGGCAAAGAATGGGCAAAACTACTTCAGAAGATGAAACTAATCATATTTTAAATACATTTCCAGACCCAGATAAAAAAATCATAATAACTCATGGTCAGTATTCAGAAAAAGATGAACAATGTCAAGCCTATATGAAGAATTTAAGACCAGATATAGATTACCTTTTTAATCTAGATTCAGATGAGGTTTATAAAACCGAAGACCTTAAAAAGATAATTAAAATCTTAGAAGAACATAAACCCGCTAGAATGGGGGTGAGGAGTTGTTCTTTTTATGGAGGGTTTGATCATTATTTGAATGGATTTGAATTAGGAAAGGACAATTTTTTAAGAATATTTAGGGTAACTCCAGGTTGCTCATGGGAAAAGCATAGACCACCAACAATAAGATATCCAGATAATGCTAATATAAATTGGATGCATATAGATTCGGAAACATTATGGAATAATTTTGGTGTTCAAATGTATCATTATTCTTATGTATTTCCAAAGCAAGTTTTTAATAAAGTAGGTTATTATAAAAGCGATATTAGTAAAGAAAATTGTATAGATGATTATTTTAATCAAGTATATTTACCTTGGGTTATTGGCGATGAAAATCAAAGAAAAAATATTGAAGAAAAATATGAAGGAGTACATGAGTTTAAACCTCACGTAAGAGGTTATTGCGGAACTTCTAAATTTGATGGAACTCATCCAGAGGCTATTTTTAAAAATTTAGAAAATTTAAAACTAAAATTTAACAAACAATTAAAAGAATATGTTTAGCACAAACGAAGAATCTTTATTTTTTTTAAATCATATAAATAAAACTCATAAGGTTTTAGAATATGGATCTGGAGGATCAACATTTGAAATAGCGCAAAGATGTAAAGAAATTTTATCTATGGAACATCAAGAGGATTGGTTTTTTAAAATTAAAAATGATTTACCAATTAACGCTAAAATTGTACTTAGGACACCTAATTTACCATATAACGAAGGAGGAGACTGTGGAACATATCAAGAATTTAAGGATTATATAGACTATCCAATTCCGTATGGCCCATACGATATAATTCTAATAGACGGAAGAGCCAGAGTATCCTGCGCCTCAATATGTTTAAAAATGAGCAAACAAGATACTATCATATTTATACATGACTTTAATAGAGAAGAGTACAAACCAGTTTTAAATTTTTTAAATTTAATAGATCAAGTCGGTACAATGGCTAAATTTTCGATAAAATGATTTCTGTAAATTACGCTGGAAGATTAGGAAATAATATTTTCCAATACTGTTTTGGTAGAATTTTAGCCGAAGAATTAGGCTACATGATGAATAAAAATTTATCTGAGTTTGAATATGCTAAAGAAGTGAATGGGTTAAATTTTAATAGCCCAATAGAAGTATTAGAAGGACATCAGATTGATTTAGACGGTATAGTTTCAAATAAAAATCCAAGAGCAATAGTTCTAAATGGATTCTTTCAAAGATCAGAGTATTTTATTAAATATAAAGATAAAATAAACGAATGGTTATCTTTAAAAAATAAAAATTTTAAAAAACCGAATGAGCACGATTTGGTTGTTCATGTAAGAGGTGGAGATTTATTAAATCAAAATCCTAATTGTAATCATGTTCCAGCCCCATTATATTATTATACTAATATAATCGATTCAAGTAAATATGAAAAATTATATATTGTGTGCGAGAGACCAAACGATATTATCGTAAAAGAATTAAATAGCATATATCCAGACTCAGAAATTATAAGCCAATCCCCAATAGAAGATTATTATTTTATTAATCACAGCAAGTATATAGTATTATCGTTAAGTAGTTTATCTTGGTGGGCAGCTTTCCTGTCTGATGCAAAAAAAATATATTTTCCAATGACTGGATTCTGGCACCCAAAAGGCGAAAGAAAAGATGTAAATCTTTTAGTAAATGAAGATAGATATGTATATTGCGATTTAGGAGTAAAGGACGATTGGATAAGCTCAAAAGAACAAATAGACTCCCTACTAATTAAAAATAAAAACTTTGAATATTATACTTATGATCAAACTATTTAATCTAAATAACTATAAAGTAGATTTTTCTAAATTCAAAAACCACCTACATGATAAAAATGTAATAGAATTAGAAAATTCTATTGCTAAATACGTAGGAGCAAAATACGCATGTTCAATAAATAGCGCCACAAATGCTATATTTTTATTATTTTTAAATAAAAAAATACAAGTAAAAGTTCCGAGTATGATACCTCCAGTAGTCTTAAATGCATTAATAACATCTGGAAACTCTATAAAATTTACTGATAATACAGAATGGATAGGCGATTCATATATACTACATGAATTTAAAGACTATAAAGTAATTGATTCAGCACAAAAAGTACAAAAAAATCAATTCAAAAATGAAGCAAACCCTAATGACGTAATGTTTTTTAGTTTTTATCCAACTAAACCAATAGGAGGAATTGATGGAGGTATGATTGTTTCTGACGATTATGATAAGATTTGTTGGCTAAAAGAAGCTGTAATGAATGGGATGTCTTATGCAGATAATAATTGGGAAAGACAAGTTAAATTTCCAGGATACAAAATGTATATGAATTCAATACAAGCAGAAATTGTGCTCAGGAATTTTGATAAATTTGATTCAACAAGAAATAAATTAAAAGATATTAGAGATTTTTACAATAAAAAATTCAATTTGAATAATACCAGCGATCATCTTTATAGAATAGAAGTAAATAATAATAAAAATTTCATAGAAGCGATGAGAAAAAATGAAATTACTTGTGGGTTTCATTATGAAGCTCAGAATTTAAATCCAATATATTCAAAAATTGATCAAAAATGCCCTAATTCAGAAAGAATCTCTAAAAAAACAGTAAGCATACCCTTTCATTATAAGTTGACAAAAAATAATTTAAATTATATAATTAAAAAGGTCAATGAATATAGATACTTATAGTACTTTTACAGATGAAAGAGGAGGATATCTACTTCCTATCGATTTCAAAAGTTTACCGTTTAGTCCTAAAAGAGTTTTTATAGTAAGAGACGTACCCAAAAATACAATTAGAGGAAATCATGCACATTTTAAAACAGAACAATTTTTAATATGCGTTAAAGGCAAAATACAAGTAAATCTAGATTATGGAAATAAAAAAGAAAAAACTTTAATTAAACAAGGAGAATTTGTTCATGTACCACAAATGGTATGGGATTCACAAAAATTTTTAACTGGTAGCGATATAATGATTTCTATTTGCTCAACAATATATGATGAAAAAGATTATATTTTAAATAAAAAAGAATTTTTAAAATTAATTAAATGAATATCATAGTAACAGGTGGCCTTGGTTTTATTGGTTCTAATTTTATTAAGTATATAATTAATAAAAAAGAAGTAAATACTATAATCAATATAGATACCACAACCAAGATAAATTCTGCTTCAAACAAGAAAAACATAGAATCTATTGAAGATAATCCTAAGTATAAATTTTATGATTTTTGGATAGACATATTAGACTACTCTTCTTCAAAAGAAGAATTTAAAAGAATAATAAGGCAATATGATATAACTCATATAGTGCATTTTGCTGCCGAGTCTCATGTTGATAATTCAATATCTGATCCAAGGAGATTTATTCAATCTAATATATTAGGTACATTTAATCTATTAGAGATTATTAGAGACTTTCCAGATCTTAGATTTCATCATATTTCCACTGATGAAGTTTATGGTACTTTAGGCGAAGAAGGTAAGTTCACGGAAACAACGCCATATGCACCAAATTCTCCATACTCTGCATCAAAAGCTTCGAGCGATATGTTAGTTAGAGCTTATCATCATACCTTTAAAAGCTTAATCACGATTTCAAATTGCTCTAATAATTATGGACCAAATCAACATAATGAAAAATTTATACCAGTCGTTATCAATTCTATATTAAATAGTAAAAAAATACCTGTTTATGGGAATGGAAAAAATATAAGAGATTGGATTTTTGTTGATGATCATTGTGAAGCCGTATGGTCTATATTAAATAATGGTAAAATCGGAGAAACTTATAATGTAGGTGGAAATTGTGAAAAAACAAATTTAGAAATTATTAATGAAATCTGTGACGTATTAAATGTTAATCCTAAAGATTACATATCTTTTGTACAAGATCGAAAAGGTCATGATTTTAGATATGCAATAGACAATGCTAAGATAAACAAGGAACTAAATTGGTATCCAATCACATCTTTTAAAGATGGATTAAAACAAACAATAGAATTTTATAAAAAAAATAATACAATATAATATGAAAAAAGCTATAGTTTGTGGAGCAGGTGGTTTTATTGGTGGTCATTTAGTTAAAAGACTAAAGGACGAAGGATTTTGGGTAAGAGGAGTTGATATCAAAAATCCACCATTTTCAAAAACAAAAGCTGATGAATTTTTTGTTGGAGATTTAACTGATCCAAAATTCGCAGATCAAGTTATTTGTGAGGATGTGGACGAATTATATCAATTAGCAGCAGATATGGGTGGAGCTGGATATATCTTTACTGGAGAAAACGATGCAAATGTAATGCATAATTCAGCCTTAATCAATTTAAACATAGCCCACCAAGCAGTTATTAAAAAAGTAAAATCTATTTTTTATAGTTCTTCAGCTTGTGCGTATCCAGAATATAATCAATTAGATCCTAGTAATCCAAAATGTTCTGAAGAGTCAGCTTATCCAGCAGCACCAGATAGCGAATATGGATGGGAAAAGCTTTTTAGTGAAAGATTGTATTTAGCATATAAAAGAAATTATGGATTAAATGTGCATATCGCAAGGTATCATAATATTTTTGGTCCAGAAGGCACATATAAAGATGGTAAAGAAAAGGCTCCAGCCGCACTTTGCAGAAAAGTTATAGAAGCTCAAGACGGTGGAGAAATAGAAATTTGGGGAGATGGAAAGCAAACAAGATCATTCTTGTATGTAGACGAATGTTTAGAAGGAACAATTAAATTAACAAGATCAAATTTTGAAGGACCAGTAAATATAGGTTCAGAAGAAATGATATCGATAAATGATTTTGCTGATATGATTATTGGTATAAGTGGGAAAAATATAAAAATTAAAAATATTTCTGGACCATTAGGGGTTAGAGGAAGAAATTCTGATAATAAATTAATTAAAGAAAAATTAGGATGGGCACCATCTAGATCATTAAAAATCGGAATAGAAAAAACGTTCGAATGGATAAAGAACCAAATAGAAAAATGAACCAAAATATAAAAGATACATATTATGGTAAAAAAATAGACACCTCAAATATTCTTAATATCGAAGATGCCAGTAAGATAATTAATGGAAGGAAAACAGTAGTTATAACTGGAGTAACTGGTCAAGATGGAAGTCATATGGTAGACTTTTTGCTCAAAAATACAGATTATCTTATTTTTGGTGGAGTAAGAAGGTTGAGCGTTTATAACCACGAAAATATTAAACACATTAAATCTGATAGATTTCATCTTATTAATTTTGACTTAACCGATTCTCATGCTATATCTAGAACAGTAGAAAAGCTTCAACCAGATTATTTTATTAATTTTGCCGCTCAAAGCTTTGTGGCAAGTAGCTGGGATTTTGCTAGACAAACTTGGCAAACTAATTCTACTGCCGTACTTGATATTTTAGAAGCAATAAGGCTTTACAAACCATCTTGTAGGCTTTATCAAGCTGGATCAAGTGAAGAATTTGGTAATGTACAATATACCCCACAAGATGAAAATCATCCATTGAAACCAAGAAGTCCATATGGAGCAAGTAAAGCTGCTTCTAGACAATTAGTAAAAGTATACAGAGATTCTTATAACACTTATGCTATTCAAGGATGGTTATTTAATCATGAAGGCACAAGAAGAGGCGAAGAATTTGTAACTAGAAAAATTAGTAAAAATGTAGCTCGCATTTATAATGCAATTAAAAATAACGAAGATTTTCAACCACTTGAATTAGGAAATATAGAAGCAAAAAGAGATTGGAGTGATGCAGAAGATTTCATAGAAGGCGTTTGGATGATGCTGAATCAAGATAAATATAATAATAATTACGATGGAACTCCGAAAGAATATGTTTTCTCGTCAAATGAAACGCATACAATTAAAGAATTTGCAGAAAAAGCTTTTGCTTGGGCTGGAATTAATGGGGAATGGATTGGAGAAAAAGAACATCAAGTATATATATCTAAAGATAAAAAAATATTAATTCAAATTAATCCTAAATTTTACAGACCAGCAGAAGTAGAACTTCTTCTTGGTAACTCGGATAAAGCCAGAAAAGAGTTAAATTGGCAACCAAAAATTTCATTTGACAAATTAATAGAAAAGATGGTAATATACGATATTGAAAATAACAAGTCATAAGCTTTGCCAATTTATAATTAAAAAATATATTAATCAGAAAATAGATTGGCCAAGAGAAATTAAGATAGCTCAAAAATTAATCAAAACCTATAAAGGTTATTCATTTTGGAATGGTCTCAAACCTGCTAATTTACCTAGTTTAGCATTCTTTTTGACGGAAGATGGTAAGAAATTTATAGCTATGGAAAAAATTAAAGATAATCTAGAGCTAGATAAACCAATTAAATTCGAAATACAAGAAATAAAAATTGGGGAAGATAAAAAAGTTTGCAAAAAACCTAAAAGTCTGTTAGACTTTATAAACTATGGGAAGAAAACCTAAAGAACAAGAACCAGTACAAGATACTGGGCATAGCGCGAAGACAATATTATCTTCATTTTTGAAAGAAAATAAAGATGACCATTATAATTACGAAGAAGAAATTTATTATAAAGTATCTACTGGTAGTCTGAATTTAGATATTGCTACAAGTGGAGGACTATGTCCAGGACTGCATAGATTTATTGGAATGAATGAGGGTGGAAAAACTTCAGAAGCATTAGAAGTAATGAAGAATTTTCTTAAAACCGTAAAGGACTCTAAAGCTCTATTATTTAAAGCCGAAGGAAGACTAAGTAAAGAAATTAAAGAAAGATCTGGAATAAAGTTCGTAACTTCTGCCGAAGAATGGGAAGATGGCACATGTTTTGTTTTTGAATGTAATATTTTCGAAACGGTTTCTGAACTTATGAAAGACCTTATCCAAAATAATGATGAAGGCAAAAGGTATATGTTTATTCTAGATTCTGTTGACGGCTTAATGACCAAAGGTGATAGTCTTAAAAGCATGACAGAAGCAACAAAAGTTGCAGGTGGAGCGGTAATATCCTCAATGCTTATGAAGAGAATATCATTAGCTCTTTCTAAGCGTGGACATATGGCTATTTTTATAAGTCAAGTTCGTTCTGACATTAAACTTGATCCATACGCTGCGAATAAAGATATCCGACAAACTACCGCAACTGGTGGAAACGCTCTTTTGCATTTTGCTAATTGGATTCTTGAATTTGAACCAAAGTTTGGTAAAGATCTTATACTAGAAAAACCAAATGAAAGATACGATCAAACTAAGAATAAGATAATTGGACATAATGTTAAAATCATTATTAAAAAATCAACAAATGAAACTACGAATTCAAAAGTTCAATATCCTATTAAGTATGGTAGAAAAAATGGCTCTTCAGTATGGAGAGAATATGAGATCATTGATCAAATTCTTTCTTGGGAGTTTGCGTCTGCCAAAGGAGCATGGGTTACTTTTACAGATGAAATCATAGAAGAACTTAAAAAAGAAAATTTAGAATTAAAAAAACAACATCAAGGCATAGATAATCTTAGATCTTATTTAGAAGATAATAGACCTATTGTAGATTATTTTTATAATAAATTTATTAATACTTTGGCTCTATGAGGCTTTTAAATGTTAACGGAAAACTCGTTAACAAGAATGTTAGAAGGTACTTGATTAATTGGGAAGCTAAAAGCAGAAGTAAGCTTCAATACAAATTCAAAACATTCTTTTATCCTTATTGGAAAAATCATATAGTTTATGAGGAGTTTCCAGTATATGGAAGCATGCTTAAAATAGATTTATTAAATGCAACAAAAAAGATAGCGGTAGAGATACAAGGTTCTCAACACGAATCCTTCAATAAATTTTTCCATGATAATTCTAGATTAAAATATCTTGAAAGCATCAAAAGAGATGTTAAAAAAGAAAAATGGATAGACACTAATGGATTTAAATTCATAGAATTGTATGAAAATGATATTAAAGATTTATCACCACAATATATAGAAGAAAAATGTGGCGTACTTATTATTTAAGTGTAAAATTTGATAGTGACTAATAAGAAGAAATTCAACTTCCCAGAATCTTTATTAAAACAGATTGATGAGTGCAGTTACGGCGGGTATATATTATTTAATTTCTCAGCAAAGGGTGAGCCTCAAGTATATACAAAATTTGATAATCAAATAAATGCTATGGCTCTTTTATATTATTTAAATACATGGGGACAAAGTGTTGATCAATTAAATTTTGAAGCTACCACAGATTTAATTAATAGAAATAATGAAAAGCTAGATGAAGATAATGATGAGGATAGTTAAAACTTGACTTTTGATTTTTAGTTTGGTATCATATATATTGAATGATTTACTCCCTACAAGTAGAGCGACATGTCCTTAGCGGTTTATTAAAATATCAAGATCTCTTCGCTGATATTGATGTATTTTTATCAGAAAATGACTTTTTTAATGATGTTCATTCTACTATTTATTCAGTATTTAAGAATATCAAACATAAGGGCGAAAATGTAGATAAAGTCTTACTAGCAGAAAAGATAAAGAATTTGGGCATATCTTTTAAAGATGAAATTAATATTTTTGATTATATAGATAATCTAACCTTTTCTCAGATCACAGAAGAAGCTACTATGACAGCTTGCAAGGAATTAATTAAATTTAGAGTTCGAAGAGAACTTTGCCAAACAGCAGATAACCTTAAAGAATATGTTACTAAAAATGCAGAAGATTCATTAGATGATATCATTGGTAAGATAGACGGTATATACAATAAAAAAATATCATCTTATTCAGAAAATGATATACCAATTAATATTTTTGAAGGAGTAGAAGATCTTATTGAAGAAAGAGGAAACTCTCCTAAAGATGAAACTGGACTTATCACGCCATACTCAGAATTTAATAGAATGTATGGTGGTTTAAAAAATGGTAATATTTATGCTATCGCAAGTAGACCTGGACAAGGAAAATCAACTTGGCTCAATGACATTTGCTTTAAAACAGCGATTAATCCAAAAAATAAAACTAAGACTTTGATTCTGGATACTGAGATGCAAACCGTAGATATTCAATTAAGAATGGTAGCATCTTTGAGTGGGGTACCAGTTTGGTATCTTGAAACTGGCAACTGGCGTAAAAATGAAGAGATGACAAGGAAAGTAAGAGAAGCTTGGAGCAAGGTAAAGAAGTATGAATATTTTCATTATCATGTTGGTAATAAAAACATAGATCAAATTTGTTCTATTATCCGTAGATGGTATCTTTCAAAAGTTGGCAGAGGAAACCAAGCGATGATCGCTTATGATTATATAAAATTAACTGGAGAAAAGGTAGGTCAAAACTGGGCAGAGCATCAAGCGATTGGAGATAAAATTGATAAGCTTAAAAGAATATCAGAAGAAATTCAATGTCCAGTTATTACTGCCATGCAATTAAATAGAACTGGAGAAAGCTTTAATAGAAAAGGCGCAGAGGTGGTTGACGATAGCTCAGTAATCTCTTTATCAGACAGACTTCAATGGTTTGCTTCTTTTGTAGCGATCTTTAGAAGAAAAACTTTAGATGAGCTTGCTCTAGATGGTCAAGCATTTGGTACGCATAAATTAATACCAACAAAAACTAGATTTCAAGGTAAAGATGCTGCTGGTCACCAAGATTTAGTTAGAAGATTAGATTGTACTGGTAAAGAAACATGGGCACAAAATTATCTTAATTACCAAGTAGAAAATTTTAATATTGAAGAGCGAGGCTCTTTGAACGATGTATCCGCTTCTCAAAGAGAGCGTTATGAGCTGAATGACTCTAATCAAAACGATGGAGAAATATTATGAATGTAAAATTAATATCTACTACAGCTCCACAAATAACAGGAATAGAAAAAGCAGAACATCTAGTAGCTTATTACGCTAGAGTTAGTAACCCTTCAAATCAATTCAATAAAGAAACTGCGCCTAAGCTGTTAGCCTTTCTTATTAAGCACAAGCATTGGAGTCCATTTGAGATGGTAGATATGGCTATTGAAATTAAAACTAGTAGAGCTATAGCAGCTCAAATTCTAAGACATAGATCATTTAATTTTCAAGAGTTCTCTCAAAGATATAGCGAAGCAACCGATTACGAAGATGTAGAATTAAGACTTCAAGGAAGTAAGAATAGACAAGTTGGAGAAGATCTTTTACCTAGAAACCATCCAGAATATAATAATTTAAATGGATTACTAGCAGAAACTCTTTCTTTATCGGAACATTGTTATCAAACCATGATCGATAATGGCATCGCTAAAGAAGTAGCAAGGATGATTTTACCTTTGACAACTCAAACAACCATTTATATGAAAGGCTCTTTAAGAAGTTGGATTCATTATATTGAGTTGAGAACTCAAGAAAATACTCAAAAAGAACATAGATTAATTGCTGATGAATGTAAAAAAATATTTATAGATAACTTTCCAGTAATAGCAGAGGCATTAGAATGGAAGAATTAAACGTCTTTCAAGTCCTTACGGATTTAGGATATAAATTGAAAGATCATGGTAAAGAATATCGTGCGAGACCTTTATATAGAGATAGCGACAATGATACAGTATTAAAAATAGAAAAAAATAGCGGTAACTGGTTTGACTTTAAACAGAACATAAGTGGAGATTTAAATTCGTTAGTAAAATTAACTTTAAAATTAGATGGAGTAGATGAAGCCAAACAATGGCTTAAAAATAAAAATTTCATATCTCAACTCCCTTCT
>Ga0164295_10001066_pt1 | contig 22679 bp, 24 predicted proteins | sample GEODES006metaG_FD_111798 | JGI IMG/M metagenome (GOLD analysis project Ga0164295, IMG submission 111798) | Oligotrophic lake water microbial communities from Sparkling Lake, Wisconsin, USA - GEODES006 metaG | ecosystem: Environmental > Aquatic > Freshwater > Lake | place: USA: Sparkling Lake... | reverse complement strand
CGCAAATTGGCCCTCTAAAATGCGTGCTCCGGGAATTTTCTGGACATCGGCGAGCAGTCGGGGGTGCAGTCCGGCGAGGACATCCAGTTTCATGGATACAAAGTTCTCAAACGCCCCATCGAGCGTGTCCGCTCGAATGACTTGCGCGTGCTTAATATTGCGCTCGAGCCACAGATCGTAGGCTGCGCGCGCGGTGGACGCGATGCGCACCCCAGGTCGGTCGACGTCGCCAAGTGAATGCAGGTTTGATTCCGCACCAACCAAAAACGTAGCAGCGATCTCGACGTAGGCTGGGCTGAACGCAATCTTCTCCGCGCGCTGAGGCTCCGCACCCATGAGCCCCACATCGCAAACGCCCTGCCCGGTCGCATCGGCGAGCTCTCCCGCACTGGCATATGGCACGTAGCGTATGGTCACTCCCAAACTCTCGGCGAGGGCCCTCGCCAGATCGGGTGCGACGCCCGTCGGATCGCCGGATTCATTGCGACCGCTCACCAGCAAGAAGTTGCTGAGATTAATACCGGCGCGAAGAACGCCTTCGGGTGCGAGTTCGGAACGTGCGCTGGAGGATGTAGTCATGATGATTTCCTGAAAGGCATGAAACGCTCGATGGCGTGGATAAGGGCGAGGTGCAACTAACTATTGCATAATTTAATCTATACATTAATATATGCGCTATCTTACACGCAACCTTTCTTCGATGACCGCTTCCTCCGCCAAAATCATCTCTCTGGCCGAACGAATGCCTCGCTCGCCGGGCAAAGGGCTGTCAGCGCTCGCCGAACGTGCCTACCTTGAGGTCAAGCAGATGGTGCTCGACAACCGCTTGCACGGTGGCGAGTATCTGCTTGAAGAAGAACTCGCCAAGACCGTTGGCATGAGCCGCACGCCGCTGCGCGAAGCACTCGTTCAGCTGCAAAACGAGGGGCTCATCGCTATCGTTCCCCGCCGCGGCATTCGCATCGTGCCGCTCACAGTCGAGGACATACGCGAGGTGCATGACATCATGCAATGGCTCGAAGCGCAAGCCGTCTGCGCGCTTGCGATGCGACCCGACCGAGCCATCCTCGTTAAGGAACTACGCCAGATCTTAGCGGAAATGAAGCGCTCGCTCATAGCCGGTGACATCGGCAACTGGGCCAAGGCAAATGATCGCTTTCACATGCGTCTCGTAGCCTCCGCCGGCAACGGACGGCTCGTGCGCATCTGCGAGAACCTGCTCGACCAGACGCAGCGCGTCCGCTTGGCGACGCTGCGCATGCGCAAACCGCCCAAGCGCACGAACGATGCGCACACCAGCCTTTTGAAGGCCATCGAGGAAGGTGATGGCGACAAGGCCGTCGAAATCCAGGTGGCCAACAAGAAGGCTTGGCTGGCCGAGCTCGAAGAGATTATCGACCGCTTGCAGTTACGTTACTTATAAGTAGGGTCCATGAAATTCAGCATCCAATCCGCCGATCCGGCGAGTCCCGACTTTACTGGCCGCGTTACCGGGGTCGATCTGCGGCAGCCATTGCGGCCAGAAGAGGTCGCCCAAATTGAGGCCGGTATGGACCGATTTGCGGTCCTGGTCTTTCCAGATCAGAACATCACGAATGAGCAGCAGATCGCATTCACGCGCTCGTTCGGCAAGCTTGAGCCTGCGTACTTCGTGCCGGGGGATAACGTCCAAGCAGGCCGCATCCCGGCAGAGATTAACGACGTTTCCAACCTCGATCGCGACAACAAGCCATTACCGCGTGACGACCGTCAGAGGCTGTTCCAGCTTGGGAACCTCCTTTGGCATTCCGATAGCTCCTATAAGGTGGTTCCCGCCAAATATTCCCTGCTACTGGCGCATGCCATTCCCGACCGCGGTGGCAACACAGAGTTCGCTGACATGCGCTCCGCGTGGAACAGCCTTGACGCAGAGACGAAAGCGCTTGTGTGCGACATGATTTGTGAGCATAGCCGCGTCTACTCGCGCGGCGAACTGGGTTTCAAATTTACCGCCGACGAGGAGAAAAAGTTTGCGCCGGTTCCGCAGCGCCTCGTACGCCGCCATCCCGTGAGCGGGCGCCAGTCGCTTTACCTGTCGTCCCACGGCGGCGCCATCCAAGGCTTGCCACTTCCCGAAGGGCGCGCGTTGTTGCGCGAGCTCACCGAGCATGCTACCCAGCGTGAGCATGTCTATTCGCACAGCTGGCGGCAGTTCGATCTTGTGATGTGGGACAACCGCGTAACCATGCATCGCGGCAAGCGTTACCCCGCCGATCAACTGCGGGATATGCGCCGCACGACTACGATGGATACAGCATCCACGCTGCAACAGGCGGCGTGAAAATGAGCACACCACAGCAGTTCCCAACTAGGAGTCCACCATGAAGTACTCGATACGATACAGCCCACTTAGGCAGCTGGCAGCTGTCTTTCTCGCCGTTGCTTCGACTATTGCGCTGCAGCCGGCTACCCACGCGCAATCGCAGGACACCTTTCCCACCAAACCTATCCGCATGGCGGTGCCGTTTCCGCCCGGTGGTGTGTCCGACGCGGCGGCGCGGCTCGTTGCCGAAGCAATGTCGAGACGGCTAAGACAGCCAGTCGTGGTAGAGAATCGACCCGGCGCGACCGGGAATGTCGCGGGCCAGTTTGTCGCGACGGCGGAGCCGGATGGCCACACGATGATGCTGGCATTCAACGGCATCCTGACAATCAATCCTTTCGTGTTCGACAAGCTACCCTTCGACGTGACTAAGGACTTCACGCCGATCGGGAAGATCGGTGAGTATCCGTTCATCATGACAGTCAATCCGGGTGTCGAAGCCAAGAACCTGCAGGAGCTCATCGCACTTTCGAAGAAGAGCCAGAAGGGCCTCGACTACGGAACTTCAGGCAACGGAAGCAATGAGCACCTCATCGCGACGTTGATCACGCAAAAGACAGGGGCCAAGCTCGTGCATGTACCGTACAAGGGCGGCGGTCCTGCCATGGCGGACGCTATGGCAGGACACATTCCGATTGGCATGGCCTCCGTGGCCAGCGGCACAGCCCTGGTAAAATCAGGTAAGTTGCGACCGATCGTGGTATCCAGCGCTGAGCGATGGCCCTCACTACCAGACGTTCCGACTGTCGTGGAAAGCGGCGTGCCCGATGTCGTGGTGATGTCGTGGATCGGGCTCGTTGGGCCAGCAAATATTCCCCGTCCGATCGTCAATAAGTTGAACGCTGAGCTCAGTGCGGTCCTTAACACGCAAGAGATGAAAGACAAGATGTTCGCCCTTGGTGTAATCGTCACGCCAGGATCGCCCGAGGCATTCCGGGACGAGATCAAGCGTGACTACGATCGGTTCGGTCCGCTCATTAAGTCTGCGGGCATAAAAAACGACTAACCCTGCAAAAGCGGACTACTTCTTAATCGATGGTACGTCTCAGGGGGAGCAAGTCAATTCGTATTGATAGATATTTTTTTATTGTGCTGCGCCAGATTTTGTAATGATAGGCGTCCACAAATCTATTTGAGACTGGAGGTGTTTGCGAAGAGCCTGAGGGGTTGCCTGATCTGGGGGGAAAAGATTGAAGCCAAGTTTTTCTGCCTCTGATTGAACGGCGGGATCTTTAATTGCATCTTGTAACGCCATTGATAATTTGTCTACTACCACCTTTGGCGTACCCAAAGGTGCATATAGGCCATACCAAACACTCATTCTAAATTGGCTTAATCCCAACTCTTTTGCGGTGGGTACATCAGGCAAATTGACCATTCTTTTTTCACTCGCATGCATATAAGCCTTTAAGTTGCCAGCTTTAATATGTTGATAAATGGGAGGGGGAATTTCGCAAAAAAAATCAGAACGCCCACCAATAACATCTACCATCGCAGCTGAGCCGCCTTTATATTGAATTTGAGTGAACCTCACGCCCAAAGATTCTTCTAGTAAGAGAGCGCAAAGATGGCCAGCGCTTCCAATTCCAGCAGTACCAAAATTAATTTTTTCTTTACTTTTTCTCAGATATTCAATTAATTCACTTCCATCTTTTGAAGTTATATGCTTTCCAGCAAGTAACAATTTGGGGGCTTCGGCAAAAAGACCGATGTGTTCAAAACTTTTTATGGGATCAAAAGGTAAGTTTTTATACAGCGCGGGAGCTGTAGACATCCCTATATGCACTAGCAATAAAGTCAACCCATCAGGCGTTGCTCTAGCTACTTGGTTAGACCCAATCGTTCCACCAGCACCAGCTACATTGCTAACAACTACTTTAGCACCAAGAGTTTTGTGAAACGACTCAGCCAATATTCTGGTCAAAATATCACTACCACCACCAGCAATAAAAGGCGAAACTATTGTGATCGTTTTTTTACTAGGATATACATCTTGTGCAAAAGTATTTGCTGAAAAAAGTAACACCAAAAGGGATGTGAAAATATTTTTCATACAATTAATCCTTTACTAAAACAATTAAGCAGCAACTGGAATCTCACCTCTAGTTTGTGTTCTATGCATTAATCTACGAGAGCTTGGATCGAAAGACTCTCTTTTGTGCATCGTGCATCTGTTATCCCACAAAATTAAATCTCCAAGTTTCCATTTTTGTGTCCAAACGAATTTATCTTGTGTTGCATGAGCCCATAATTCGGTTAGGAGATCTTCACTCTCAGTAACTTCAAGACCCAATATGTAACTTTTCAGTCTACGACCTAAGAACAATGCCTGTCTATTTGACTCGCCATGTCTGCGAACCATTGGGTGGTGAGCACCAGGCGCCTTAGAAACATCGGTTGTTTCCTCAAACCCTTTTCTAAGCTGCCCAGAAGCTACATATGAAAAGTTATGAATTGCTTTACGTCCTTCAATTCGATTTTTTAACTTTTCCGAAAGCGTTTCATATGCCAAATACAAATTACAAAATGACGTATCTCCACCTGATGGCGGAATTTCTAAAGCATGTAAAAAACTTCCAGCAGGTGGCTGATCAGTAAATGAACTATCTGTATGCCAAAAAGCCTCCCCTGATCCAAGACCACCTATAGGGCGTCCAGCTTCTACAATATTTGAAATCACTGCAATTTCAGGATGAATGACGTGATCGCCGCCAAATTTATCGCTATTTTCATTGCTTGGAGCCAATGCCAACTCACCAAAATTGTTGGCAAATGAAATTAACTCTTTATCATTCAGGACTTTCCCTCTGAATCGCAATACCAAATTATCTAGCCAAGCTTTTTTAATGACCGCAAAGTCTTCTTTGGATATAGGTTTACTGATATCCACTCCAGAAACATCAGCCCCAAGAGCGCCTCCAGTTGGAGTTATCGTAATAGCCATTATTTTTCTCCTTTAATAATAGGTGTCCATAGTTGAATCTGACTTGCTAATTGATCTCTTAGAGAGTCGGGATTCGCTAATTTTGAATCAAACACAACTGACTCTAATTTTTCGACCTGCGCAATAACGTTCGGGTCTCGATTGGCAGCCTGTAGTGCAACAGACAATTTGTCAATGATGCTTTTTGGTGTTCCGATTGGCGCATAAAGACCATACCAAATACTCATTGAATCTAATGTTTTATGACCAGCTTCCGTAGCAGTTGGAATGCTAGGAATTAAACTGAGTCGACGACCGCCTAAAACGAGCAACGGCTTTAAGGTTCCAGCCTTGATAAATCCAATCAATGGAGGTGGGCTGTCACACATTAAATCTAGCCGACCAGCCAAGAGGTCTTGAAGTGCCAGTGATGCACCTTTATATTGCACCTGTGTTAGCTTAACGCCAATGGCTTTTTCAAATAATAATGCACATAAGTGCCCACCACTTCCAACGCCTGCGGTTCCAAAATTAATCTTCTCAGCATTTTTTTTAACATACGAGACTAGCTCAGTAAAATTTGTCGCCTCGAAATTTTTATGAGAAAGTAACATGTAAGGCGAGCTTGCATATAGACCAATCGGCTCAAAACTTTTTATTGGGTCAAAACTTAAGTCTTTATAAAGTGCTGGAGCTGTTGCCATTCCAATATGGCTTAGCAGCAAGGTGTAGCCATCAGGGGCAGCTCTTGCAACAACGCTAGATCCTACAGTGCCACCTGCACCACCAATGTTTTGAACAACTACTGTTTGATTAAAATACTTTCTATAAAATTCAGCTAAGACTCTGGTCAATAAATCACTACCTGCCCCCGCTGCAAATGGACTAACGATTGTGATCTGCTTAGCCTTTGGGTAGGCCTCGTCAGAATGAGCATTGGTTGATATACCTATTGGAATTAAAGTGATCAATAACCACAATGAAATTCTAACAACCAACTTATTCATGATAAGTTTTGGAACTTCTTTTTTGATCTGTTTGCAAAACACCAATACGATTGCAATTGTCATGTCGATTCTCACTCCAAGTTACTACTTGCCGAGGAAACACTAAGAAGCTACTTAGACTCGCTTTGCTGGAACGAGGCATTGATGTAAATCATTGAACCTAATAAATTTAATATCTATAGGTACTTACCATGACAGGTATTTTTTTTAATACTGTCGAAAACAAAAAACAATCTTGCTTGCGATTGATGATGGCCTCCGAATAGAGTTCTGGAAACTAATGACATGTAGTATGGAAACGTTTTAAAGAAGGTCTAATTTGAATGCTAGAAACTTTTTTTAACTTGAAGAGATTGATTTATGCCCAGAGGCGTTCGATTAGAAACGAGTAGATTTTGGCTATGCTTCGCCGGATTGAGGATAAGCAATCACGACTAGGAAAATATTTAATAGAGTCTCTAGTGTGCTTTGAGAATCGCCATCGTTAAACGAGAAATGCAAATCAACTCTCCTGCTTCATTGTGAAGTTCGATATGCCAGACATGCGTACTTCGACCAATATGGACTGGGCTTGCCTTTGCAGTTACCCAGCCTGTTCTCGCACTGCGAAGATGATTCGCATTGACGTCTAAGCCCACGGAAATATAGCCCTCAGGGCAACTGAAATGAGCACCACAAGAACCAATCGCTTCGGCCAGCAAAATCGATATGCCCCCATGAAGCAACCCATAGGGCTGTCGTGTGCGCTTGTCTACCGATACACGCGCACGAATAAAGTTTTCCCCAACCTCAAGAAATTCAATTCCTGCGTGTTGAACTGCCGTGTCAATGTGCATGTCAGTCAGCTTTTTGACATCAATATGCTTTTTCCAGATATTCATCTATTTGCACCTTTTAATTAGTGGCAACCAGATCATCATGAATCAATTCGAGGCTTATCCAGTTTTTCGAAACCGATCGAACAACTCGAAGAATTCAAAAGTCATGTATCCCCTGCCTTAAGACGATCTTTTGTTGTTAGAAAAATGTCAGCAAAGAAATTCTGAAATGGTAGGCCGCATCGTTCAATGAAATCGTGCCGAGCCGCTTCAACCATCGCAGGCACACCGCATGCATACACATCATGGCCAGACAAGTCAGGAAAATCAGCCATGACTGCTTGGTGAACTAATCCTTGACGTCCTGTCCATTTATCTTCTGAGTGGGTATCAGATAGCACGGGTACATAATGAAATCCAGGGTATTTTTGCGCCCATTCAAATGGGAGTTCATTCATGTAAAGATCTGCTTCTTTTCTCCCACCCCAATATAAGGTGGCCGGTCCCTTGAGTTTGCGACGAACCGCATCCAGAACCATCGACTTGATTGGCGCAAAACCGGTTCCGCTTGCCACGATGATGACAGGACGATCTTCTGCACGTAAGTAAAACCCACCCTTTGGGCCAACCAAAGAAATTGGATCTGCAAGCTTCAAACCTTCAAAAACTGTTGGCGTGAAAAGACCACCCTCCACCAATCTCACATGGAGTTCAATAACCCCATGATCTTGCGGCGCGTTTGCAATTGAAAAGCTACGGCGCTGATTTTTGTGAACAATTAGCTCGACGTATTGACCAGCCCTAAAGCGAAAAGTGGTTCCAACTGGTAGCCCTATGCGCAAGACAGCGACATCGCTGGTCAATCGCTCAATGCTCAAAACATGACCTTCAAATGCTAGGGGGCTGGGCGCAAAGCCCAGCTCCTCTACTGGCGCATCTACCAAAAGGTCGGACTGCGCAGTGCCACAGCACATTAGAAAATATCCCTGCTGGCGCTCCTCCTCGGACAGTGCAGCGCTAGCATAAAAACCATAGTCTACTTCGCCACTACAAAGTCGAGCCTTACAAGTGCCGCAGATGCCATCACGGCAAGAATAGGGCAAGTTGATGCCGCAGCGTTCAGCTGCATCCAGAATAGTTTCTCCGTCGGACGTTTTAAAGAAACGCCCAGAATTTTCAAGACGAACCAGCATAATTTTCTTTTAATTGATGTTCGTTCAAGTTGCCCGAGTCACATTTGAATTCTGATTGGTCGGCTCGGAATACATACCGTCAATCAGGTCGGAAAACTGCTTTTCCATTTCCGCTCGTTTCACCTTTCGAGTCGGCGTCATCTCACCATCGTCATGACTTAGATCTCGAGGAATGATGGCGAATTTTTTTATTGTCTCAACACGAGCCAACTCATTGTTAACCCCTTCGATCTCGATCTCGATCAGTTTGAGTACAAAGCTGTTAGTTGCCATATCACGCAAGGTGGTGTAGCTGATACCTTGACGCTGTAGCAAGTCGCCCACCGCATCGGCATCAAGCTCAATCAACAAAGTCAGGTAATGACGTCTGTCACCAATTACCATTGCTTCACTGATGTATGGACTGGCTTTGATTTTGTTTTCAATCAACTCTGGGGAGATATTTTTACCGCCACTGGTAATCAACACATCCTTCTTTCTACCTATGATGGCCACATAGCCGTTTTTATACAGTTCACACAAGTCACCCGTATGCAGCCAATCATCGGCGTCCATAATTTCAGCCAATTCGTCTTCTTTGCCTCGATAGCCAGAGAATCCAATAGGACCTCTTAAAAGTAACTCACCTTCAGGGGTCTTCATGGCTTCCCAACCCGGCAGAACATGACCAACCGTTCCGCCAACATCATTTCCAGGTAGTGAGGCGCAGGGAATATTGTGCAGCTCGGTCATGCCAAATGCATTCACGATGGGTATGCCTAGCGCCATATAGTACTCAAATAGTTCTGCCGACATAGGCGCAGCACCGCACAGCACATAGCGTGCATGCAGAAGCCCCATGTGCTTGCGCAAATGACGCAACACGATAAAGTGAACTAAAACAAAAATCAACCGCTGAAAAAAAGTCCATTGTGTCGACACAAGTTGAACATCGTTCCAACCGACTGGTACATTGGCGCCTGCTAATTCAAAGGAATTCATGTCCTTTCGTTGTTTCACAACGCGTGCAACTCCAATGTCTAAAGCCCACTGGTAAAGCATTTTCTTCATCCATGTGGATTTACCCATCCGAATGTCCACACCCGTTTTAACTTTTTCTAGAATGCGGGGAACAGCACCAAAAATTGTGGGTTGTATTTCAATAACATCCATCTGCACAGTGTCAATGCTGTCAGCAAAATTCACCACATATCCACACGACAAGTGCATCGCTATTGTCATAATGCGCTCAAATGCATGAGACAGTGGCAAATATGAAAGCCAAGAATCTTGACGCGTTCCTTTCACCACCGCTTGCAAGGAGCGAGCTCCCTCCACCGGACCTCGTTGCGAACACATTGCACCCTTAGGTAAGCCAGATGTCCCAGAGGTAAACATAATGTCGTATACATCCTCTGGCTTGACTGAAAAGACAAGCGACTCAAACAAAGACCGTTCTTTTTGGTGACGCTTCTCCCCTAATGCCTCGACGTCTTTGTATGACATCACGAGTCCGCCTAGGTGGGATCCAGCTCCGCGCGGATCAAAAACAATGATCTTATCGATTTGCATGCCAGCTGCGTACAACTCAAGGACCTTGTCTAAGTGCTCTTGGTCGCCCGCAATCACAATGCGTGCGCGACTTGCAACCAGAATATGACGCACCTCCTCGGTTGCACTTGTGGGGTATACCGTCGTGACAATACCCCCAGCGCATTGAACGCCTAGATCGCTGTAAAGCCACTCTTGACAATTCTCTGCCTGAATAGCTACGGTGTCTCCACGCTTCAGCCCCAGTTCTACCAAGCCCAAGGTGAAGCGCCTTACATGGTCTAGGTAGCCTGACCAATTAACCTCCTGCCAAATTCCTAAGTGTTTTTCTCGGATGGCAGGCTCTAGCCCATGGTCGAGTGCGTTATTCCATAACTGCTGCGGCAAGGTATCACCTCTGCCACTTTGACTGTAATTCACTAACTTGTGCATGTCATTGTCCTCAGTACTCATTCATGCACCCAAGTAACTCTGAATAACCAATGGATTTTGTCTCACTTCGTCTGGCAGTCCAGAGGCGATTCGGCAGCCAAAACTCATGACCGTCACACGGTCTGAAATATCCATGACCACATCCATCTCATGCTCGACCAAGACGATTGTCATACCCACTTCATCGCGTATATCCAATAGATAGCGTGTAACGTCCTCTTTTTCGTCCAAATTCATGCCAGCCACGGGTTCGTCCAAAAGCAGCAGTTGCGGCTCGGCGGCTAACGCACGGCCAATCTCTACACGTTTTTGCAAACCATACGGTAGGCTGCCGACAAGGGCCTTGCGCACACTTTGCAAATTGAGAAATTCAATGATTTCTTCAACCTTTTGCTGGTGCGCCGACTCATGTTGATAACCAGCACCCCAGTACAAACCACTGGCAAAAAAACCAGATTTCATGAAACGATGACGCCCCACCAAAATGTTTTCCAACACAGTCATGCGGCGAAACAACTCGATGCGCTGAAAGACGCGTGCTACTCCGAAATGTGCGATTTGATCGGGACGAAGCCCGACCAGTGATGAGCCTCCCAACTCAATGGACCCAATAGATGGCTGGTAATACCCACAAATGCAATTGAGTACCGTGCTCTTACCCGCGCCATTGGGACCTACAAGCGCATGGATCTCGCCGCGTTTAACATCAAATGCCATTTTGTCGACTGCCTTTACGCCACCAAATCGAACTGTGATGTCTCGGATGTCCAGCTGTGGCTTACCTAATTCACCAACATCGATGCGTGGCAAAAAAGACAGAACTTCCCCGCGAGATTTCCAATAAGAAGGCAAGTGCCGATCGATGACTTGACTCATGTTTCTGTGCTTTCCATCAAGACAGCCAGCGTTTGCGGCGTTTGTAATGCTTTACTTCACGAAAGTTCTTGCGATTGCCGCCTTCTAAACCCAAGTAAAATTCCTGAATTTCGCGATTTCCACGGAGTTGTTCAGATGCTCCGTCATAAACTACCCGGCCACTTTCCATTACGTAGCCATAAGATGCAATGTCAAGTGCTACACGCGCATTTTGCTCGATGACCAGAATGGCCAGTCCCAAATTCTTGTTAATTTCATTTAAGGCAGAAAAGTTTTCATGAACCAGGATAGGTGAAAGCCCTAAAGTAGGCTCATCTAAGATCAACATTCGTGGCTTGGCAAGCAATGCCTTTGCCATGGACAACATCTGTTGCTCTCCGCCACTGAGATAGCCGCCAAGTTGATGCTCACGTTTCTTCAAGATCGGAAAACGGTCAATGACGCGCGCATATTCATCATCGGGTACTTGTCTGTCGTCTCGGCAGAACTGGCTAAGATGCAAGTTCTCGCGCACCGAGAGTTCCTTGATGACATTGCCTCCTTCAGGTATCTGATACAGACCGCGACGTGCAATATCATGTGGCGCTAAGCCATTAAGATCTTTGCCGTCAAAATGAACTGATCCGTTTTGTATTTCGGCATCGGTAGACTGAAGTAGCCGAGATATGCCACGAACTAGCGATGTTTTTCCGGCGCCGTTAGGACCAAATAGCGCAACCACTTGGTTTGGCGCCACTTTGAGGGAAACACCTTTCACAGCAAAGACAACATCGTGATAGACAACTTCAAGATTGCGCACATCCAACAAAGGCTGAAGTACTTCGGTGGCGTTCGATTTCAGAAGTTTGATGTTCATGTGGCGAGATGGGGGAAATATTTTTCAGTGCCCAAATGGCCAAGACCGAAAGTAAGTCATGAGATCACGCCAGTAGCGCACCATCCCCTCTGGTTTGAACATGAGAAAAAGGATGATCACTAAGCCATAGACGGCACCTTCTACAAATGCCCCCTTGGTCTGGACATCAAGTGTAGGGTAAATACGAGAGATAGCATGCACACCTACCCGGACCAACTCGGGCAAGATCGTCATGAAAATGGCGCCAACAATGGAGCCAAATACAGTTCCTAAACCACCTACGATGATGGTCGCAATATAGGCTACAGAGACAGCTAAACTAAAGTTGTCTGGAGATATGAATTGCAAGTAGTAACCTAGCAGACTACCCGCTATGCCACCAAGAAAGGATGACAAAGCAAAAGCGATAAGTTTTGTTCGAAACACTGAGATCCCGGCCATTTCGGCTGCGATATCACTGTCCCGCACGGCCATCATGGCGCGGCCCACCCAAGTTCGCTGCAGATTGGCGACAAAGATGGCACATAAAACTGCAGTCGTTAAGATCAGGAAATAAAAGCCGCGATCAGTGGTGATTGTCCAACTGAAAATTCCAGGTTGTGGCACATGAGTTCCTGCAGAGCCGCCGGTCAGGCTACTGGCTTTGCGAAGAAGAAAGTCCACAATGACATAGAAAGATAGAGTTGCAAGCGCTAGGTACAAGCCCTTAAGACGCAACGATGGCAACGCAATGAGGCAACCCGCCGCTGCCGCAACAGCACCAGAGATTGGGATGACGAGAATAAAGGGTACATCCAGCTTGGCCAAGTAGGCCGTGGTGTAGGCTCCTAGCGCTAAGAACGATGCGTGTGCCAGAGATATCTGGCCAGTGTTGCCAATCAGCAGGTTAAGGCCCAAGGCACCGATGACAGAAATTGCCGCCAAATTCAAGGTATAGACCAAGTAGGACTCAAAGACAAATGGTACGCAAACTAGAACTGCAACCAAAAATAACATCCATATACGTATCCAGAAGTTATGGATACCAGCAATCAACTGTCGATCTTCAAGATAACTCAGTCGGTAGTTTCGGTAAAAATTGAGACTGCTCATACTTTACGAACCTCAGGCGTACCAAATAGCCCATATGGGCGAACCATTAGGATCAGAAGCAAAACAATGTATCCCACGACTTCCTTGCTACCCCCATCAACCAAAGGATCAAGATAGCCGCCAGCCATTGACTCGGCCACGCCAATGATCAAACCGCCCAAGATCACGCCACCTATGCTATCAATACCCCCCAAGATGGCCGCAGGGAAAGCCGATAAACCGCGCGCATCCAAAGAAAGGTCTAGCCCAACAAGCTGAACCATCAGAATTCCAGAGATGGTCGCCATTGCACCGGCTAGGCCCCATGACAATGCAAAGATACGGTGAATTGAAATCCCCGTTAGAGAGGCATGGTCCTGATGAAACGCTACGGCACGCATGGCCACTCCCTGTGAGGAGCGTCGGAAATAAATAACAAATGAAACAATTAAAATTGTTGCTACGATCAGAGTCCATATATAAACACGTGGCACTTGAGCGCCCAGCACCATGATTGAGCCTGGCTCAAACAAAGGAACTGGCGCCTTCGGCTGAGTACCCCAGATCAGACCAACCAGATTGCGAATCAGAGTGCCAAGACCAATCGTGAGCATGATGATTGAGATCACCGACTCACCCACCATGCGTCTAAGGCAATATCTTTCAATAAGCACCCCAACAAGAAACATGCTTAATACTGCCGCTGGGACAGACCACCAAGGTGGTAGTCCCAGCTGCACTTGAAACATATAGAAGAAATAGGCGCCGGCCATAGTGAGATGGCCGTGCGAAAAATTGAACACACCCGTGGCCTTATAAATCAGGACAAAGCCCAAGCCACTGAGCGCGTAACCACTGCCCAGCGCTATTCCCGTCAACATCAGTTGTAAAAAAAACTCCATTCAGATTACCCTGAGTTCAGAACAACCTCGGTGATTACCTCCCGGGGCAAAGGCTAGATTTTGGATCAGTTAGGAGCAACCCAATTACCAATTGGTTCATAGACCTTGCGTTCGACATTGATGCGATACAGTTTGACAGCATTGGAACCCTTGTGACGATCAGGTGAGAAGGTCAGCGGCTGAGTTATGCCTTTGGTATCGAAATCGCGAATCTGGTTGAGGGCATCTCTAACTTTCTCGCTTGTTGGATTTGGGCCTGCGCGGCGAAGAGCCTCCACCAAGACCATCGCATTGACATAGCCCTGAACAAAGTTCGAGTACATGATGTTGCCTAGTTCGGCCTCCGTTACTTTCTCGTACTTCATGACGGCATTGCGCATTGAAACAACGCCTGGTATGGAGGATTCATTCCACTTAGACCAAGGTCCAACACCAATGAATTTTTTCGCTAAGTTGGCACCATTAGACTGGCCCAGGATCAAATCTGGCTCTCGGTCCATTCCCTGAGTAGTGGCGTAGACCATAGCGTCTAGCCCCACCTTATCGGCGTCACGGAGAACAGCAGCAATGTGTGCACCGGCCAGCTGAACAATGACGTATTTCACGCCAGCCTGCTTCAGGGCAAGAGCCTGTGTGGTGGCATCAGTCTCTCTTAGTGACATAACCGCTTTTCCGGCCAGGGGCTTACTATACTTTTGCATGCGAATCTCTGCTGCACGCAAGGCTTCTAGACCATACTGATTATCTGGATAGATAACGCCGATCTTGGGATCCTTGTCAGTCTGGAAGATATGGTCGATAGCAGCAAAGACTGTATCCTGGTAGCTAGCAAAAATATTGAAAAGCCAAGGACTGGTGGGTGATGTAGCAAGCTCTGGAACACCAATTCCCATAAGGGGAATCTTGAGTGTGTCGCCCATTGGTTTGGCGGCAAACAAACCGTCAGTTGTCACCACAATGGCAGCCAAAGCTTTGTCTTGCAGGGCAAATTTGCGCAGAAATCCAACTTCTTTTTGGACATTGCGTTCTGCATTTTCCTGGATTAGCTCGACTTTCTTGCCTCCCACGCCACCTGCATCATTGACTTCGCGCAGGTATATGCTGAAACCCGAGGAATAAGTTTTACCGTGATAGGCTGATGGGCCACTCAGGTCATTAGCAATTGCAAATTTGTGAGTGTCTTGCGCAGACGCTAATCCACTAAACCCCAACGCAATTGTAGCCAGCCAAGCTGCGCTAATACCTAACACTGAAAGTCGACTCTTTATTTTGCTATTTTTCATATTTGTCTCCTAGTTAAGTTACCCAACATAAATGGCCGGTCAAAAAATGCCTGTGTTTTAAACAATTCTTTTCGTTAGAGAAATTTACGATTCGCTTTGTCGTCAGGTATTTCAATACCTAATTTTTCTAAGAGTGGTCGTGTTTCCGCTATATATTGTTGGCGCAACTCTTCGTTGCCTGCCAAACGAATTCCCCAGCGTACGTATTTTTCGCTGAAGGTCGACTCGCTAGTGCCGAACATATCTAAGGCCGCAGGCCACCACTTCTTAATCAACTCATTAGCCTGCATCAAACCTCCAGGCTTGCTACAAAGTTCTGTCAGATTTTGATAACCAAGGGTGGCATGGAATACTTCATCCCGGTGTAGACGAGGCGCCACCGATCGCAATGGCTCATAAGGAACATCACCCCAGTTTTCGCCAATGTACATACCCACACGGTCACCTAGCGCATGGAAGTAGCAAAGGTCGCACCAGGTATCAATTGAAAGATGAAAAAGATACTGCTCAATTGGAAACTCGACCTTGTCTACTCCTAAGCCTTTGAGAATATTGGCTGTGATAACACCGTGCTCTACTTCTTGCATCATCAGTTTGGCCAACAAGCGTTTCCTCTCTGGGTCTGGCGCCAAAGTCATGCATCGCTCCCACAACTTGTTGAGCAATTCGTCGTAGTGGGTATTCGTCGCATTTTCAAGGTGCTTGGACATTACGCGTACAAGCAAGTTGCGCAACTCTGCAGGCAATTCGGGGTCGTTCTCTTTATAAACTCTGTCTAATTGGCGTTCAATAACGGTTTCTGTCATGTTTCTCTCCTTTAACTAATAATAAATAATACGAAGTTTTAATGAACTTACTGACCTGTCCATTGCGGTTTTCTTTTCTCAACAAATGCCAAGGCTCCCTCAGCATGGTCGCTAGTCTTCTTAAGTACACTCTGACCTATTCGCTCAAGGCGACGTCCGGTCTCTAAATCGACATCAGCACATGTGTTGATCACTACCTTTGCCATGCCCAATGCAAGTGGTGCTCTAGCACATAGTTGGCGCGCCATTTCCAAGGCAGCGCTCATTGCTTCTCCAGCATCCACCAATCGTGTCACCAAGCCCAACTCATTAGCGCGCTCAGCACTCATAACGCCTTCGAGCATTACGATTTGCTTGGCCTTTCCAGATCCCACAGCACGAACTAACCTAGAGCAACCCCCAGATCCTGGAATAAGTCCGACGTTTGATTCGGGCAGTCCCATGCGAGCTTTTCGTCCAAGTACTCGGAAATCACAACTGAGCGCCAGCTCCATGCCCCCCCCTGCTGCTACACCCTCAATAGCGGCAATAACCGGAACTTCAACTGATTCGACCAGATCGAAAGCCGCATGAATCTGCCTTGCAATTGCTCTGAAGTTTTTCGTCCCACCTTGAGTCAGGCCTGCCATGCCTCGAACATCTTCACCAGCAGAAAATGACTTTTCATCACCGCGAAAAATGACCACTCGGGCGTCCGAAGTTGCAATTTCGTTCATGACCTGCGCTAGTTCCGCGCGCATCGGTCCGTGCCAAGCATTCATCACTTCTGGGCGATTAAGCCTCAAGACCCAAATGCCCGTCTCAGGCTCGCTGACCCGAATAAATTCGCCTCTTTCTGTTGCAGAATTCATTTTCAATCCTTCAGCGTTAGATTGCCTGAAAGCACTTCCCGATCACCCACTTTGGCGGATAACTTTCCCTGCTCATCGCAAGTCACATGAACCTGGTCTCCTGGAAAAACCGGCGTTTTAAGACGTACTGACAATTTACCAATTGCATCTGTACCATGCTGCGCCAACAAGGCATCAAGCAAGAGTGTGACTGTTAACGGCCCCTGAGCAATCGCGCTTGGAAGGCCAGCTTTTTTGGCAAATTCGTCATCGTAATGAACTGGGTTGAAATCCTGCACAACACCAGAGTACTGAACGATCATTCGACGCGTCACAGTGGCGACTGCTAAATCTATTGTTTTCATTTGAATATCAGTCTAGGTTTAAGCAAGCATTCGCTCTATGAAGGTTGTGGTTTGAACCTGAATTTCCTCGCCATAGGGCGTCACAAAACGTGTCTCAATGATTCCGAACTGCATGCCATTTTTTTCTGAAAAGTCAGCCAATCTCATTTCTACATGTACGGGCTCGTCTGGCACAAATGCACGTTGGAATGTGATTTCGTGACCACCTAACAAAGCGCGGTCAAGGTTCAGCTCCAAAGTTTTAACAAACTGGCTCTCGCCAATCACAGTCGGGCCGAAAAATGGATTTAGCCGTGCAGTCTTGGCGGCGTTGGGTGTACCCAACAGGGCTTCAAGTTCAGCAATCTTGACGGCATGCGCGCGCGTTTCAAGCTTCGCCAAAATTTTGCCCTTGAGTGAACCATTCATAGTGCCTCCCAATTAATACTGACTAGATAGTATGTTAAAAATACAAATCAAGTCAATAAGATTTCCAAAATCAACAGTCAGGGTTTACCCGCGTAAAAGAATATCGGAGGCTGAGTTGCTTAACTAACTAAGAATGTGCGTTTTTTAAGACGCCAGATAGAGCAATGACTCGGCCAGCACGGGCCAGTTCGCGTCCGCTGTGCTCGCCTGAGCGACAATACCATTCCATCATCGCGCCATTGTTGATGGCCATCATGATTCCCGACATAGACTTCACATCCACATCACTTCGAAATTCGCCTTTGATCTTTCCCTGTCGGATAATTTTTTCGATTGCTTTGTAGTACCGTTTATAAATCGCCTTCACTCGCGTTTCGACATCATCATCGGCACCATTAAATTCAAGCAACATTAAGATGAATAACAACATTCTCTCCGCATTTTCTAGACCCATCTGAGACTGACTATTTATAAGCGCTACCAGTTTGTCTTCCATAGAGGGCCCCGCATGTGCCACTCGCGCCGCCATTTTATTGATCATCAGATCTTCTATTTCATCGAAAAGAGCAAATAAAACGGCCGCCTTGTTAGGGAAATAAAAATACACAGCGCCTTTAGTAAGCGAACAAGCTGTCGCAATCTGCTCAACAGTTGTTGATCGATAGCCCTTTCTAATAAAGAGTTGAAGCGCAGAAGTCAAAATGGCCGCAATACTCAAATCTCTTTGCTCACGTTTTGTTCTGGTTTTAGGACTGACTTTTTTTGAAACTTGAATTGACTGTAAAAGTTCCAAACGACCAACGGCCTTAGGCTCGTTAGCGCGCTTTAACTTGGTGACCATTTGTAATCCTCATAAAATAGAAACTTGTTAGTATGTTAGACCTGCGATGGTCCAATTTAGGATAATTCATAATTTAAAACAGCAACGTGACTTTTAATTTGTGCTTTTTTATTGGTTCTCGATCCAGATTCGAATCAAGGATCAATGGATAAAATATTTACGGAGATGAAGCATGTCAGGTCAAACCAATGGCTCAAGCAAAGATTTAACTGCGTTGAAAAGCAATGTTGACGTAGTGGTTGTGGGTGCGGGGTTTGCAGGCCTTTACATGTTGTATCGCTTGCGCGGTATGGGCCTGCACGTTCAGGTGATTGAGGCGGGCAGTGATGTTGGGGGAACTTGGTTTTGGAACCGCTACCCAGGAGCTCGTTGTGATGTGGAAAGCATGGAGTATTCCTATTCCTTTTCTGAAGATTTGCAACAAGAGTGGAATTGGACAGAGCGTTATGCAACACAGCCAGAAATTCTAACATACATCAACCATGTGGCCGATCGGTTTGATCTGAAGCGTGATGTTCAGTTCAATGCCCGGGTAAGATCTGCTGTGTTTGACGAGACATCCAGTCAATGGACCGTGACCACCGAAAACGGCGAAGTTGTGAACGCACAATTTTGTGTCTTGGCAACAGGCTGCTTGTCGGCAGCCAAGCCGCCTGAAATTAAAGGACGTGACCTGTTCCAGGGCGCTTCCTATCACACAGGCTTATGGCCTCATGAGCCCGTTGATTTCACAGGCAAAACTGTGGGCGTCATTGGCACAGGCTCTTCAGGCGTACAGACGATTCCTGAGCTTGCAAAGCAAGCGGCACATTTATTTGTCTTTCAACGAACGCCCACTTTCAGTTTGCCTGCAGGCAATAGGCCATTGAAAGATGTTGAAGTTCAGGAAATTAAGCAAAACTATGTTGACTTAAGAAATCGTGCAAGAGTTAGCCCGACGGGTATGGCAAGTGATCCATTACCCACCCAATCCGCCTTAAAGGTTACACCTCAAGAACGTGAAGTGGCCTACGAATTTAGATGGCAGGCGGGTGGTACATCCTACACACGGACTTACAAAGACATCATGCTGGTGGCTGAATCGAATGAAACTGCGGCAGACTTTGCGCGCCGGAAAATTCAATCGCGTGTTTCTGATCCTGTATTGGCAGAAAAACTAACACCCAGAGACATTCACATCGGTACAAAACGATTGTGCTTAGACACGCAATACTTCGAAACTTTCAACAGAGACAATGTATCACTAGTGGACATTCGAAGCACACCCATTCAAGAGATAACCGGAGTTGGGGTTAAGACAAGCGATGCTGAATACAAACTGGATGCACTCATTTTTGCAACCGGATTTGACGCCATGACTGGGGCCATTTTGAACATTGACATTCGAACTTCCAGCGGATTGTCCATGGAAGAAAAGTGGAATGCTGGTCCTTTAACTTATTTGGGGCTAATGACGGCAGGTTTTCCAAATTTATTCATGGTGACAGGACCTGGCAGTCCTTCAGTCTTGAGCAATGTGGTGGTTTCCATTGAGCAGCATGTGGAGTGGATAAGTGACTGTATTCAGCACTTGACTTCAAATTCATATGAGCAGATTGAGGCGACACAGGCCGCTGAAAATAATTGGGTGGCGCATGTCAACCAACTGGCCAATACCACTTTGTTCCTGAATGCCAACTCATGGTACTTGGGTGCCAATGTGCCAGGAAAACCTCGTGTGTTCATGCCCTATGTGGGAGGTGTTGGACGCTACAGAGAGGAGTGCACGGCTGTTGCAAACAATGGTTACACAGGCTTTGACATCAAAAAGTGATTCAGCGCAGGGGTTCCAAGCTCTTCCTATTCATTCAAACGCACCCGCAGGAACTGGCGGAAATAGACCATCGCCGGCGCTTCGGTGCGTCCAGCAAGCGTCACATAAGCAAAGCGCGTGGTTCACGCTGGCAAACGTCGCATGCCTTTGAAAGCGTTCGAGTTAATTGCCAAAGCTACGGTAGATCGCAAACAAATCGAAATCGTTCACCTGAACCGTCAAACTGGCGAATCTATCAAACGCATCATTTCTCCGCAGCAGCTCATCCACTATCGCGACAACTGGTACATAGATGCGTGGCGGTATTCGAAGTTTCTCCATCGATGCCATCGAAAATACCATGTTGCTTGACAAAGATGCCAAAGACATCGACCGCGAACAACTGCTCAAACAAATGCAAAGCGGCTACGGCATCTTTGGTGGCCAGGCTAAAGCCACGGCAGAGTTGAAGTTCAGTATTGAGCGAGCCAGGTGGGTGCAACACGAAGAATGGCACCCCGACCAAAAAGGCACGCTGCACAAAGACGGAAGTTACACACTAGAAGTACCATACTCAGACGAGCGCGAGCTAATAGGCGACATCTTGCGTATTGGCCCCGACGTCAAAGTGCTTGGCCCAGCGTCATTGGTGAAGCAATTGAAAGATGCTTTGCAGAAAATGCAAAAGCACTACAACTAGTAATCAGCATCGACAAAGACAGCACCTAAACCTGTTGCAACTGAACCCATGCGCGTGCTGCCATCTGAACTAAAACAGCCTTGCTGGATAAACACAGAGCCATCAGAACCCACAGTAGTTAACCCCATGGTGGTGTAAGAGGTGCCATTAGTTGAAATGCTCAGGCTGTCAGATATTTTGTGTAGGGTGTCGCCTGAATCAGAGACTGCAAAGCTGCCCAAAATTTGCCAAATAGACATGGTGTACTCCTTAGAAAAAACCTTTGATGCCACGACTATGGCTCATCAAAAGCTCACCAAATGAGCTACCATAAAAATATTGTGATCTGACCCTAATTAACTGGCTGCCGCACCACCCAAAACACTTACCACCCCTGTACGATCATCACAATAGCCAGTGTGACTGGCTCGAACTAGCTCAACACTTGATGCATTTATTGCAAAATAGATTTATTAAAAAGTAGTAAGAATCGTGACTATAGGCAAAAAGATTTTTGACGACATATACATACATCTATCAGCGATTGATGAAGTACATGATCAACATTTATCGGAAATTTTGTCTGACCAATTAACTAATTTGAACGATGAGTTATTTGTAAACGTTAACGTCGTAAAAATCAATCTCAAAACAAAGAAAATCTCGTTTCTCGAGTACGAAAATTTTGAAACAGATCCTTTTCCATCACTCATTACCTGCTTCGAGAATATTCTGCAGGCTGTACAGCTGCAATCCGAGCTAGCGCCGCTTCAAGTGTAGGAGGGAAGAGCGTCATGTCAGCTGAACGATTTTGAACGAGGGATAAAGCAATTGAGCAGTTGCACAGGCACCTCAGGAACTTGCGTTTTGAGATAAGTCCTAATTAAAGGCGCCGCCATCCAAGGCTTGGTACGACCACTCCAAATGCCACGCGGCACAATTTTTTGCTCGTTGCTGCTTTTTTGAAGGGTGACGACAGCGGGCAGCAAGGCCTCAAACTCTACTTCGGCCAAGGTCCATTCGCCCAGTGTCCACATGCTTGCTATTTTGGCAGTTTGGGATTGCGGTGGACTGTAGGATTGAATTGCGTTTTGAATGGCTTGAAAGTTTGCTTGGCCAGCTTGCGGTTGTGAAACGTCTTCGCAATTTTGAGTGTATGACAGCCATTGATTTTGTATTTTCCCAAGTACATCGATTTCAATACCATCTACGACCATCAAATGGCTGTGGTCGGCAGATTTGAAGCTGATGTGAGAAGCGATGACGCCTATTAGGACAATGCCTAAAAGTGGCAGGGCTACTTTCTTTTTCATATTTGGAGTAGGTTGAGGGAATGTGTAGATTATTGCTGAGCTCCCTCATTGCCGATAAACTCATAATCCTATTGCTTTGCTTGGAAATGTAATTCAGGCAAAATAACAGCATGCCAAACTACAAACTCCAAGTGGAAGTCACCCCCCAGTATCTGCCTGAGCAGTCTGATCCTGCCGGCGATCTGTACACATTTGCCTACAGCATCACCATTACCAACAAAGGTAATATTGCAGCGCAAGTCATCTCTAGGTCTTGGAGCGTGAACGATGCCAATGGCCTGCACGAGAAAATCAAAGGCTTGGGTGTGGTGGGGTACCAACCCCTGCTTCAACCTGGTGAAAAATTTCAATACACCAGTGGCACTCGCTTAAGAACACCTACAGGCACCATG
>Ga0164295_10001065_pt1 | contig 22695 bp, 15 predicted proteins | sample GEODES006metaG_FD_111798 | JGI IMG/M metagenome (GOLD analysis project Ga0164295, IMG submission 111798) | Oligotrophic lake water microbial communities from Sparkling Lake, Wisconsin, USA - GEODES006 metaG | ecosystem: Environmental > Aquatic > Freshwater > Lake | place: USA: Sparkling Lake... | reverse complement strand
TTCTTTGGCAGGTCGGTGTTCTTTGCGGCCTTACCGGAATCTTGGGTGAAGGGGGAACCGGAATTCCTTTCCTTGCGTTTCTACGCCCTGTCACATGCATTTTTCTGGTTTCATTTCTTGTTCTTGGAACGGGAATAACACGCGGGTTGGGGGGCTCATGGAAAAGTGGCCCTCTCCTTCCCCGTCTTTATCTCTTGGGAGCATTGATTTCTTTCCCCTTGGGCCTTGGCACAGCCGAATTGCTCCTACGCGGTGGAACAACCCCTGGTGCAGTTCAGATTATCGTCCAACTTGTCTGGGCTTCGGTCCTCCAACACCTTTGGCTAACTCCGCTAGCTCTTGTTTTGGTCTTCCAACTCATCCCTGCGATGACAGGAAGAGCCACATCCAGCCTTTCTCTGGGAGTTCTTGCATGGGTCACCACCCTAGGTCTCGGGGGATGGTTATCCAATACGCTCGCAAGCGAGGGCCCTATTCCTTCCTGGCTGCAAAGTGCCGGCGTGGTCGCTACCTTACTCCTCTTTGTCGCCGTTCTGGGAAATGGAATCCTCTTGCAGCCACTGCTTGAAGGAAAAACAGAGGAAATCAAAAGGAATGTGGCTCTCCGCTTCATGTCCGTGGGCGCATGGTCTTATTTAGCTGCCTATGGATGGCTCGCTTTTTTGGCCCTTCCTGGAGTACGTCAAACTACGGCCTTCACCATGACAATCAACACCACGCAGACCCTTCTGATTTTCCTCTTTTGGGGCAGTATCCTTTCTGGCTCCGTTTACGCCCTTTTGCCCGTGTCGCGGAACATGGGTTGGCCAAGTCATCCGGCGTTGACCTGGCATTTCTGGTTTACCTCGATTGGGGCGGTCATGATGGTTTCCGGATATGCTTTGGCAGGAATCTTTCAAGGGTTGGCTCTCAACGATGCAGGAGTTCCCATGGGAACAGTCGCAAGTTATCTTCGTCCGTTTCTTGTGGTGGTTTTGATGGGACAGATCATGTGGTGGGTCGGACAAATGGCTTTCTCTTCTCTTCTTTTCTCTAGCCTTTTGAAACTATTCCCTTCAACCGCCCCGATGGCTGTTTTTCCTTCCGAGAATCCAGCATCGACAACTCGTTAGACCCATGAAATCCACACAAGCTCTCGCCATCGTTCTTCTTTCCCTGCTTCTAACATGGGCGGGACAAGTAGCCTTGGGATACTTCCAAGTCGGCAAACTTGAACCTGTCCTCAATGAGGAAACCAACCTCAGGGAGCCCCCGACTCCGTCGGGAATGGCTCAAACCGGAGCAAGAGTTTTTGCGTCCGAAGGATGTCTTGAGTGCCACAGTCTTTCTGTTCGTGGTCCGAGCGGTTCCGCTGATCTCACTCGCGGATGGGGAGAACGTCGTTCCGTTTCTCGCGACTACCTGTTTCGTGAATCGGCCCTTATCGGTTTTTCACGAATTGGTCCTGACCTTTCCAATATCGGTAGCCGAATCAAGGAACCGAAAGACTTGATGATGCATCTCTACAATCCAAGGAATTTAAAGCCAACTTCGACTTGCCCTCCTCATCCATGGCTTTTTGAAATGAAACTGGCTGGATCAAGAAATGAATCGGACTCCCTTCCTCTCCCCCGGAAGGATTGGAAACAAATGATCCCCACCTACCAAGCCAAAGCCTTGGTCGCCTATCTTCAGTCCCTTAACTCGAATTATTCACTCCCGGAAGCCCCTCTCAAATGAATCCCCACGAAACGCCTTCCTTATCCCAAGCCCCTGCCGAACGCCATGCGCCTATCCCGGGATGGTTGATCGGACTAGGAGTCGTTCTTTCGTTCTGGGCTGGTGGATACCTTTTCTTTTATAGCGGTGGATTTAGAGGCGATGTTTTTGACCCAGGACAGATCAGATGGGGCCCCGTTTCTACCGGTCCCGTTGCCCCACCCGACCCTAAAGTCATCGGGAAAAGGCTCTACGTGGCCAACTGCGCCCAATGCCATCAAACGAGTGGTCTCGGACAGGCAGGGGTTTATCCACCCTTGGCTGGATCGGAGTGGGTAACGGGTTCCAAAAACAGGCTAATATCCATTCTCCATAAAGGGATAGCTGGGCCGATCACCGTTAATGGGAACCTATACAATAATAACATGCCGGCTTGGGGTGATGGGGCTCCTGTCCCCCTTAAAGACGAGCAGATCGCAGCAATCCTCACCTATGTCCGAAGTGAATGGGGTAATACTGCAGACGCAATTCAAGTCGCTGACGTCGCCGCGAAACGAAAGGAAATCACTTCCCGCACCTCTCCATGGAGCGAAAAAGAACTGTTGGCTCTTCCCACCGATCTCCCTCCTGCACCCACCAAATAAGTGAAGCCCCTTTCGGGGCTTAAACATCCGCCTTGAACCAGCTGGATTCAGCTTACTTTGCTGGTTGAATTAACTTCTGAAAATCCGGTTCACCCTGAATTTGCTGAAACATGGGTTCAGAGCCAGCCTTCTCCCGCATCGGCAAACCTCCGATTCGGATTGCTTCTTTGAGGTATTGATAAAACTCAGCTCGTTTTCCGGAAACCATAAAGAACTTGGCCATACCGAGTTTTAACTCGGCATCATCCGGAAGGATTTTTTCAAGCTTTCGGCCGTATTCAATCGCCTCAGGAACCCTGTTCTGCACGGCGAAATAGTTCACAGAATCCCGCAACACATCCGCATTTGTGGGAAATGCTTTGGCAGCCTCAGCAACCAAGCGGTCAGCTATTTCGCGATTCCCCTGCTCAGCATATTTTGCAAGGAGCTGTTGAAGTAGTTTAGCTTCCTTCGGATTCTCCATGCGTTGCGACTCCAAGGCATTGATCTCCGCTTTGAGTGCAATTCTTCGCTCCGAACTGGAAAGAAGTGCAGTCAAGAGTCCGTTATTCGGGTCTGCCTTAGAGGCTTTGGCTAGGATATCTCGCGACTCCTCAGCTCGGTTCTGCTGCATGAGGAGTTCCGTAAAATTGTTCAATGTCTCGGAATTGCCGGGCCATAGCTCTAACGCCTGCCGATAGGCCTGTTCTGCTGCCACCGGCATCTTTCTCCACTTATAGATGTTACCGCCGGTATTCCGGAGTTTCGAAAACGAGCGTTGGGCATCAATATCATCCGCAAATCGAGGATTTCTTTTCAAGTGATCGATATAATCCCTCCAGTACTGCATATCTCCTTGAACGATTTCAGAAGATAAAACCGTTACAGGATCTTTTTTGATCTCATAACAAAGGCCATGTGGAATGGCATTCGGATACGACCATTCCATGGGGAAACTTTCTTCTACAAAGAAATGTCGTTGATCCTTATTTCGTTGCCAGATCCATTCCCCAACCATCGAATTTAGGACGGTGGGATCAGCATTTGGATCCGGCGCTGCAGCGTTCTTCTGCCTAGCTTCAATGGCCGATTGATAAATCGCCATTATGTCTTCTTGGCGGGGCAGAACCAAGGGTGCCTTGGGATACTGTTTGTCACGTCCTAGCCAATGCTCGATCCAGCCTTTCGGTTCCGGCCGATCCGTTGAATAATGATTTCGAATATATTGATTATAAAAGGCGTCCGCCAATGCGTTCTGCGTAATCACATACAGATCCCGTCGATCAAAATTCGGGTCCCGCTTGAATTTCTTAGGTTCGAAACTTTCCGATAAGATCATGTAGGTGGGTACAAATCGTCCCGGGTCCGTGCCCCCAAAAACAAAGCTATCTTTAGGAAGATCCGCCAACATGTCCCGACCATACATCCATCCAAACCAGTGCTCCCTTTGGCTGCAAAAGGTGATGTTTTGCCTTAAACTAAAGGCGCATAATAAAAGAGCTAGGAAAACCGAGGCGCTTGCCGCCCAGGAGAAACTCCGAGAAAATCGGTCGAACACCAACCCCGAACCGAAGCCCGCCAAGAGGACAAAAAATGCGTGGGAATACCCCAAATAAGGCATCTCTAGGAGCCAAGCGGCTTCATCGGCCCCTGCTTGATCAAAAGCAGGTTGCAAAAAACCTGCCAAAAGAAATCCGACTGCACAGATTTGGATCCAAGATCTCACGGGCGGAGGCAATCCTCCGAGGAAAGCCACCGCCGCCACCAAAGCCAAAACGGAAAGTGGGGTGAAATTCTCCACGATCTTTCTCCAATAGAGTTGGGCAAATTTACCTAAGGTCTCTCGGAATGAGGGTGGTCTAGGTGTGCCCTGAGGAGATTCTGGTGGCGCCAATAGCTCTTGAGGTGCCGCTCCCATCACTCTACCAACAGTCTTTAAAAGTTGGTCAGACAATTTACCGGAGTACTGACTCCGGTTGATGGCATAAAAGAAACCCTCCTTGGTACTGGTGAAACCCCAGTTCATCGGGGGATTGGTCGTAGAAGCCATTGGCATATAGGCGTAGGGCGATAGCCCAATTGCCACCGCAGCCAGCACCAGAAGGCCCGTTCTCCAGTTCGGCAGACTCCTCTTGACCAGTATCCAGATCACCAGCGCCACAACCACGCAATAGAGAAAACGAACAGAGGAGTGCCAAGTGGGTTGATCTCCGGAAATACTGCCAAATCCCCAATAAACCAAAGCGGCCGCCACGGATAGATAGAGTATTCCCTCCGCAAGCAGATCCCTCCGGCGAAGCACCATAATCATGACTGGCAGAGGTGACATGGAGATCATTAAATGGTGACCGCTCATCCCGAGAGAAAAGAAGAAGGCTGACCAAGCCAATCCATTCGTCCATTCCGGAGCTCTCACCCACCGATAGAGCACCCACACATAAAACATCACCATCAAAGAATGCAGCCCATAAACCTCCGCAATGACTGCCTGGGACCACATGGAAACACTGAAGGCCAAAGCAATAGCCCAGCCGGCTCCCAAAATCTGGGCCACCGAATCCCTCACCCCTGCCCAGCGGAGCGAATTCGACAGAATCAAAGCCACCAAACCGATGGCGATGGCCGTGCAGAACCCGGAGAACAAATTGACCTCCCAAGCCCCATTCCCGATCGGGAACAAGGTGAAGAGGTGAGAGAATATTGTCCAAAGAGGATATCCCGTTGGATGAGGCACTCCCACGTGCACGGCAGCAGTTAAAAACTCTCCGGAATCCAAAAGCCCCACATTCGGTTGGGTCGTCAGGAAATAAACAGTCTGAGACACCAACCATGCCACACCGGCTGCTATCCAATCCCTGCAATCAAATGGCCATGTCCAACGCATGGGTGTCGGGGTGGATGACGTCTGGTTCATGGGAAGATCCTCCGCACGGCCAGCTGAAACACCCTTTTTGCCGCTTCAAGGGCGATATGGGTCGACATCTTGGAATTCCCCACCCGGCGCTCAGTAAAAACGATAGGAACTTCCTGAACCTTGAATCCCGCCTGCCAAGCGAAGAAATGGAGTTCGACTTGGAATCCGTATCCTTGAGAGGTGAACTGATCCCAGTTTAAACCTTCCAAAACCCGCCGTCGGATTGCCTTGAATCCACTCGTGGGATCCGTCATGGGTAGGCCCGTCAGAGTCCTGGCATACCACCCACCAAAAGTACTGATCCAAAGCCGACTTTGGGGCCAGTTAAGGATCCGAATGCCATTCAAATACCGCGAACCCACAGCCAAGTCGGCCCCCTCACCCAGAGCCGCCAACAACCGGGGAACGTCCGCAGGATCGTGGGAAAGGTCCGCATCCATCTCGACCACGCTGTCATAGCCCTTTTCCAAAGCCCAATGGAATGCCGCGCGATAGGCGGAACCAAGTCCGGCCTTTCCGGGACGTTCCATAATATGAATTTTCTTTTTAAAGAAAGGGTGGCTTTTCACTTTGGTTGCCGTGCCGTCGGGGGACCCGTCATCCACGACTAGAACCTCCACATTCGGGGCCTTAGCCAGAACCTCGTCCAAAGCGGTCTGAATCATCTCTGCCTCGTTGTAGGTAGGAAGAATAACCAAGCTTTTTACTGGTTTATCGGCCTGAACAGTCTTTTGCTTTTCAATCAACGAACCCTTTTTGCCCATCAATTCTTTTTCCTCAAACTCCAACCACTCCCCTCCCCACCATTTTTTCCAAGGTATGGGGCAAGAGGCAAAGCGTAGGTAGGCAGAACTTCCAAGAACGAGGACCCAACTGATCAGTCCAAGTCCCAAAGACAGGGAAACCCAGACCGGAGGGGAAAAAACAAAACGCACGTCTCGAACGCCCTCCGAAATTCGGATCCCATTGAAGGCGATCCCCACTTTGCGCAGATCGCTCCGGACCCCGTCCACAAAAACCTTCCAATCCGGATGCCACGATTGTGTCAACATGAGCCAACCCGATTGCCCCTGAGGGGATATCTGCCAAACGTTAACTCCCTCCTGACGGCAGGTCGACGCATCCAAGATTCGGAATGGTTCTCCCGCTTTGTCTCGAAAGCCCCCAGTCAACTCCACCTCCCCATTCTGAGTGTTCATGACCCCCGCTAAAGTCGGATCATTCACTTCCACGCCGGGGACCTCCACCGGCAGGAAATATAATCGAATTAAACCAATATCTGCAGCAGCATATTCATATTTTCCAGGGGGGATAGAGACATAGTTTCGAGCTAGAAAACCGGGCGCAAGGCAGTTGGGGTTTTCTAAAATCGTGAAGAGTTGATTCTCGAAAACGGTGGGATACTGCTGCTTGAATGCGGCCTGCAACTGCTCCGGAGTGTCCACATCTTTGCGATCAAGAAAGATATACCGCACCCCCTGAAGACTGATGGAAATTTTCATCATATCAGCGTTGGTTCCGCCCGCATCTTGTAACGCCCTCATGCCTTTTGACATGAAGTAAGCTTGGAAAGCCTCGGTTGATATGGGATGACCGGTCAGTTGCGGGAGTCTCATGTAAAAATACCTTCCGGAAAGCGGAAGAATGGATCCCACCTTGGGTTGGCTTTTAAGGAAATCCGCCGCCTGAATAAACTCCTCGTAGGTCCCCTTCTCCAGTCCGGGTTTAAAAAACTTTCCGTAATATGGTATGAAATCGATTACCCCAACCAAGAGAACAATGGATGGAAGCCATACTCTGTTTTTACCATGACAAAACCGAGCCACCGCCAAGGCACCAACCCCCGCCAGACAGAAGGCCCCACCCACCTGCCAGAACGACCAGGGAGCACGAACCGTTCCCGCCAAAGGGATCAATTCGAACAGGCGAAAACCAGGAACCAGCATATAGACAGCTAATGCGATGGCGAAGGTCGGCCATTTCCACTGGCCATTCGGCAAGATCAACGCAAGAACAACGATCGGCCCCAAGGCACTGATCCAGAAAATGGGCAGTACCCAGTCCTGAATTCCCTGAGCCGACTTCAGAAACTCAATCATTCCCTCGAACCCAGTACGGGGCCCTAGGCTGAACCACTGAACGAGCAAAAAGAGAGCGATAAAGAGTTTGAGGGGGCTATCTAGACTCGATTCGGACCCACGTCGACGAACCTCAAGAGCAAAAGCTGTGGCAATGACAACAATGATTCCCAAATAGAAGCCCCCTTCATCCACTGTAAAGGTACCAGGCATCCCTTGCATCAGGAGGCCCCCTCGGTCAAACCAGGAGATTGGCGCTTTGATCGAGAAGCTTGACTGCCACCCCAAGAGAGGGTCTGCCGAAAAAAGCGTCATCCGGCCAGCTTCGCGCAGCCCGGGGAGTTGAGGCAGTATCCCAAGGAAGATAAAAATAAACCCAGCAATCAAACAACCTCGTACCAGTGGCATGGTTTTGTGGGGGTAGCGGAAATGAAGCCAAACCGCCAAGCCCAGTGCAACCGGTGCAAAGACCGCCGTGATTTTGTTGAATGTCAGACTCATGGCTGCAACTGCCATCGCGAGAATCACTACGCCCCTTCCTGAATTTCGCGTTGCAATATCCAAAAGGGCCCATCCGATCAGGGGCGGGTAAGGCATACAGAAGACAACCGGCATGTGTTCGTTCCCCGCCAAGCGCAGTGCTGCTTGCGGGCCTAAGGCGTAAAGGAAAGCTGCGATCCACCCGGCCCGGGAATCTCCGGTGAACCGCCGGATAAAGGCAAACATTAGGAGACCGGATACCGACAACGAAAGAAAACCAAGAAACTTGCATCCCAGGACGGGCTCGGTAAAGGCACCCCCCAGAACGAGCCAAAACATTGTCAATGCCGTCCCAGCTAAAGGCGCCGTTGGTGCCCCCCCCAGGTAGTTGGGAGTCCACCAGGCAAACCCCTTATTGGCGACCATCAGGTCCAAGAGGTCTTTCGACTTGGCGTAGTTCGCCAAAAGCTCCTGATTGGAGGCCCCATTTCCCAGCCAACCCACAAAAAAAACGCTTAGAATAATGAAAAAAATACCGGCATCCACTGAGAAGTTTGAACTCTTGGAACCTTTGGACATGAGCAATTTACAATAATTTTCTTTTGGAGCAAATCAAGATTCTTTTAATTTACGCAAAGTACAGCAATGCCAAAAATCGTCTTAAATTTAACAACTGAAGCACTCGTACGATGCTAATAAAAATAAGAAAGGGATAAACCCCCTTGAAATATTTTACACTTCGATGGCTAACTAAAAAGAAAACCAAATATATTCCTAAGCCAAATCCAGTTATGGAGATAAGTAAGCCGCGGATCTGCCAATGATGCTAACAGGTTAACTTGTGAAGATAAAAAAAACGAAAAGAGAATGATGATAACGAAAGTCATGCTAGCCTCTTGCAGGAAAATTCCAAATAAGATGGCTGCCGGAACGACCAATGGCATTAAATGACGACACGGGTAATCGTAACCCTCGTCATAGCTACCGAAAAAAGCAAGGTGCCCAAAAATGATGAAAGCGGTGATAGAAATAATCCAAAACAACTCACCATAACAGAAGCGCTTGTCCCTCTGGAATAGTCGAACAAAAAAAAGAATTATTATCGGAAGCAACCAAGGATTTCTAAGGATTATCGAAGTCTCTGGAGAAAGGAAAAAATAATAAAGAGCCGCGAACGGGTTCCCAACTTTTGTCCATGCCTGAATAACAGGCGGATAAAAATGGCCGTAAACAAAATAATTAAACAGCGTGAAAGAAAGAAGAATAGCAAGAGAAGCTGAACCTAAGAATATCTTCTGCTTGGGAGGAAAAAGATAAAGCCCGAGCAAACCGAAACCACCGCCCATAAGAAAGAATTGGTTTTTTGTCCAATATCCAAGACCAATCATCAGTGCAAGTAGAAATCCATTCTTTTGAAAAAGCGCGAAAAGTGTTCCCGCAAGAACAAATCCAGCAAATGCATCAGCAAATGCCGTATTGGCATAAAAGAAATATTGGGAGCCTATGCAAAAAGCGATCGCAGCCATCAGCCTGTTTTTTGGCTCGCATCCGAATCTTTGTAGAATAAGAAAAATTAGAATCGAGGCTGCCAGCACTGCAAAATGAGAAAGAAGCAAGGCAGAGAGTTCAGTCTTCAAACCACTACAATAAGAAAAAGCGGCGATTAACGCTGGCCATCCAATAGCACGGAAGCTGTATTCCTTTATTTGAGATGGGTAGTCGTAACGTCCTTTTAAAGAATACATTTTCTCGACTTCTAAAATCGCAAACCGGTACTCTCCAATATCTTTTCTAGGAAAGAGGCTTGTATCAACCATGACCGTGTGCCGGTCCAATGGTACGCCCTTAAATAGTTTCCCCGCCTCCTCGCCACCACCCTCGGCTGACTGGTATGTTGATCCAACATCCATTCGGCCGTATTTTAAAATGCTATTTGCAACAATAAGATAATGTGGTTCATCTCCACTAAAAGCGACTGGCCTGAGAAATAGGGGGGTCAGAAAAATAACTAAAGCCGCAGCAACACAAAACCATGACTGTCGATCCATAGCTTTAGCTAAGCCAACCTTTGGCTTATTTCAATCATAACTCTTGGTTTCTCTTTATGTTTAATGTGTTTTTGACCTCCTTCAGTGTCATTATTTGATCTATACGATCCGCAAGGAATCAACTCCTCTTTTTCTTGCCGTTATCCTCCTTTGAGTCGAAGGTAGATCATGGTAAATCTGGAGCAAATCCAACTAACCATTCTCATGCCTTGCCTAAACGAGGCACAAACCTTGACTGCCTGCATTCATAAGGCTCATCTCTCGCTTCGTGAATTGGGCTGTTCCGGCGAGATTTTAATCGCCGACAATGGTAGTACCGACGGATCACCAGATATTGCCCTTAATTTTGGTGCCCGAGTAGTGACCGTGAAAGAGAAGGGCTACGGCCACGCCTTGCGTGGTGGTATAGAAGCCGCGCTCGGGCGGTGGATTATTATGGGGGATGCGGACGACTCTTATGACTTTTCAAAACTTGGCAACTTCTTGCGTAATCTACAATCTGGCGATGATCTCGTCATGGGTTGTAGGATGCCCAGGGGTGGTGGATGTATCCTCCCAGGATCCATGCCATGGAAACACCGATGGATTGGTAATCCCGCCTTGAGTCTTATCGGTCGGCTATTCTTTCGTAGCAAGGTCACCGATTTTCACTGCGGCTTGCGAGGATTCCGAAAAGAAGCGTACATGAAGATGGATCTTAAAACTACCGGCATGGAATTTGCGTCGGAGATGGTGATAAAAGCGACATTAAAAGGCATGAAAATCAGCGAGGTTCCCATCACCCTACATCGTGATGGTCGTAATCGTCCACCTCATTTGCGTAGTTGGCGGGATGGATGGAGGCACCTTCGTTTCATGATGCTGTTTTGCCCCCGCTGGCTTTTCTTATTCCCTGGGACTATCATCGGAACTATCGGGGGCTTGTTTTTTACTCTACTTGCTTTTAAGCCGATAACTCTAGGCGCAGTTCGCATGGACACGAACTCTATGCTTGTAGCCGCCATGATGCTTATGGTCGGCTTTCAGCTTGTTTATACAGCGGTCTTCCTCCGAATTTATGGCTTCACCCAGGGGTTTCTCCCCGATCAACCCCATCTCCGAAGCTTGTTGCGTATGGTCACTTTAGAGAAAGGTGTGCTGACAGGCCTGTTGGTTGGATTGGCGGGCACCTTTCTACTCTTTTCGGCTTTCCTTAAATGGATGCATGTGGACTTTGGGACATTGGACACTGTATCTATTGCCCGCGGGGTTATTCCTGCTGTTACCCTCGTAGCCCTCGGTACCCAGATTGTGTTTGGAAGTTTTTTTCTAAGCTCGTTAGGAATCAATCGTCCATTAAATTAGCACTGGGTGGCCACTCCCGAAAATAGATCTGGCCAGAAAACTCGGGATGTGGATCCTGATGCAGTAGGCTGATGAGGTTGTCGCTTTTAAACGGGATCGGAAAACGAAGAAATTCCATCAGATGCAGGCCTAATAAAATGGGAGTAACGGGGAGATGCACAAACTTGGGATTATTGCCACTAAGGAAGGCCAGATTCTTCATGATCTCCTCAAAAAAGAATAGTTTGGGGAATGCGGTCACAATCGCCTTAGATGGCGAAGGCTCCTCCCCGCGACAAAACTTCTCTAACCCAAAGGCAAAATCTTCCACGTGGGTAAAGGCAAGTTTTTGCAGACCTCCGCCTAGCAGCGGCAAAAGCGGCAAACGTTGAGCCAAATTGCAAAGCCTCTGGTACATGCCACCCGGATGGGACGACCAGAGGAGACCAGGTCTGACGCAAAGGATCCCTCGGGACAAGCAGAACTCCTCAACCTCCAGTTTGATACGTCCATAAATTGAGACACAGCCCGGAAAAGCGCTCATAGTGGAGATAAAAACAAGTCGGGGAATTTTCGCTGCAGTGGCCGCCGTAAATAATTTTTGTGTCCCTGTATTGTTGACTCGATAGGCATTGTCCCAACCTGTGGGCCGATAGTCATAAGCACAATGAATAAGGGCCCGAATGCCTTTCAAAGAACTGAGCGGAACATCTTCACCTAAAACAAAACGGGTTCCCTGCGCTCCATACCCAGTCAAGCTCCTCTGTGTCCATGGCAATACTTCCCATCCTTGGGCCGAAAAGACCTGCATAAGAATGGTGCCGAGATAGCCTCCTGCACCGGTAATGATCACTCTTGGATTCATGGCTTAAGTTGGCCAGCCAATGTTGCAATTCGGTGAGCGTTTGCCATGGCAGCCAGTGTGATGGTGGTCGCGGGTATTGAGGGGAAAGTGCTGGAATCCACAAGGTGTACTCTCTTCAACCCCAGCGGTCGCCCCAATAAGTCACTGGTATTTTTTCCATCTTCAGACGCAAGACTCATGGGAAAGCTTCCACCGCTATGAAATCCCCTCCCTGGCAAACCAATCTGTAACATGGGCCATATGGGTATGAATCCAGTTTGCCCAATATGCCGAAACAATTTCATCAACACAGATCGAATCACTTGTCGACTTCGAGGATTAGCTTGTGCGTCTACGGAAACCCGCTGCGATCCATCCGTTCTGAAATCCAATGACATTTTCATCGCACCGGAATCATCGGAGTGAAGGTACCCCTGTAGAAAAACCAATCGGCCTTCGATGTTACCCATAATGGATTCTATGGGACGAAGAAAGGGGCCGAATTTCTGAGCCAAAAGTCGATAAATCATATCGTTGTAGGTATAAATCTGCAGATGGATAAGCCGTGAGCTAATTGAGCCAGGAAGTATTTCTAAAAACAACTGCGCTAAAGTATGAAGAGACTCATTTCTTACCTTAAGGGTCGGCCCAATCAGAAAAAGAGGTACACTGAAATACTGACTGTCAAGAAATTGGGCAGATTTCGTGGGGACACTCGGGGACCCAAGAACCAAAGCCGTAGAAGAAAGAGTGCCGGCCGCTAAATAAAGCCTCCGGGCATTATTTTTCCAGTTATGTCCAGTCTCGATGCACTTACCCCATACTTCCACCCGGTCAGGCCATTCACGAAATCCCTCAACCGCAAAACCACTTTGATAACGGATTTTGCCCTCCTTCGCTAATCGGAGAATTGATTTTCGAGATGAATAAATTAGATCATAAGGGCAACCATACATGCACATGCCACATTGCACACAACTTTGGGCATGGGATGGTGGGTTACCTGATTGGTAGGAAAGCCGATTAACCAAGTCGCTTTTTTCCCTCGCTCGAACCATCAGGCGGCTACGTCCCCATCGAAAACCACTTCGGGTGAGTTCCTCCCGGGATCGATCCATCCTTTCCCGAATCTTTTTTGCCTGGTTTGATTCAGCCAAGACCTCTGGCTCGGAATGGTAAAGGGGGAAGATTTCGCTTAAGGAATCGTGGACACCTGCCAACCCCGTCTCACGAAGTACCGCCCGATAATGTGCATCCCATGAGGTGGAGGGTATAGGCCATTCCATAACTTCTTTATGCCAGAATGGAAGAACACTGGCGCCCCAAACGCTGCTTAGGCCGCCGAAAGCAAGAGAGGGTCGATACCCAGAATGAATGTCCCAAGTGACCCCGGTTGTATTCATCCGATAAGGAAAGTCTGAACCAAAATAAAGCTTACTCTCGACACCACGACTGCTGGGGGTCATTGATTCTTGAAGCCAATGTATGTCTTGATCAGTCCAATCTCGATGAGCCACCTGTCCTAAGGATGCGGCCCGCACTGCTAAAGAAGAATCCAGTCGCAAACCAGCATCTATCACAAGCGCCCCCCGCAGGGCCAGAGAAGCAGCCATCCCGGCAGCACCCGACCCAATGATGATGTTGTTTTCCATTCGATTCGTCCTTCCTTAAAAGAAACTTCTATGAATCCAACGCAGCCCAGCGACCAAACTCCAAACTCAACCTTCCCATTACATTTCGAGGGGTTTAGATGAGTCTCCAGCGAAGAGGAGGAAGCAGAGAAAACACTAATTTATCTATAGCATAGCAACCAAATCCGAACTATCTTTTATACATCTAGCTAAAAAGGGAAAGATTGGCGTCAATAAACATCCATCATTTAAAGTACTCATCTGTCTATGTCCCGCATTCCTGTGCTGCCGATCGAACGAAAAACCAAACCCCGAAGTGTTCGCATATTTTACCGAATGTCGTTGGTCATTACTTTGGTTGTATGGGGCGCTTTGTACTTACCAAACCTTTCCAATACTCCGCGATGGTATGGTGATGAAACCATCACATTAGGGTGTGGCCAGGATCTAGCCCGCGGGTTGCCTGCAAACCGGGCTGTTTGGAACACATACATCAATCCGCAATTCTGCTACCAACCCGGGTATGTTTTTATTGTCGGACTTCTCAGTAACCTCAGCCATGGATCTATAGCTTGTCCAAGAGCGTTCAATACCGTTCTTGCATTGTTGATCGCCTACATATGTCTCGGCTGGTTAGGGCGTAGGATTGGATATACCGGCGGCCTGTTGGCAGCTCTGGTTTTTTTGACTTACGAACAGACCGTGATTCATTTCCGTTGGGTCTACGCACACAACGCCGCAGCGCTTGGTATTTTCTTGTGCTCCAGTTCCTTAGTCCTACGGAGTTGCCGAAGACGGGAATGGCAAGGTGGATTAGGCTTAGCGATTGCAGCGCTATCTCACCCCTTGGCACTCCATGGAGGCATGGCCGCATGGTTGAATCGATGGAATCGCCCAAGTAGTTGGACAAGGATTTTAACCCCTCCCCTTGCTCTAGGAACTCTATGTATTTTGCCCATATGGTTATGGAATTTTTCTTGGTGGTGGCATGATTTGCAGGATTTGAGGGAATTTTATGCTGGTTTCTCCAAGGAGTTGGGAGCAGGAATGCAATGGCCAATCAATTTTTGGTTATTTTTCACCCACGACGTGTTTCATATCCTGTCCGCATGCTCTGTCTTGTTTTGCTTCTTTACCCCCATGCGCCCCATAGCGGTAAGCGCGGTAGTCATGGTGGCGTTGTTAACTCAAAACCGACAAAACCTTCCTGTATTCTATTATCAGGCCGTAGTCGCACTTCCCTTGCTCGCAGCTTGTTCTGGGTATTTTTTGGAGAAATTACGAAGAAGATTCTTGCGCAAAGCTCCATGGGGAAGATGGACCCTCTTCTTGTTGCCCGCCCTCCTTTTTACTCATATTGGACCGAAAGTTTGGACAAGTGCCCTTGTATCAAGAAACGATCCTTGGGTCGTCCAATCAAACCAGGACCACCTTCAGACCATCGACTGGATCAATCAGCACACAAAGTCGAATGATCTTGTGGTTTGTCACTGGAATATTGGATGGAGTTTAAAATGCCAAACAGCCGACCCGATGATGTGCGTTGCATGGGAAGGTCTTCCAACATTCACCTACGAGCACGGCCTTTCACGCGACCGATTTCGCTATTCCGCGGATATTCGTAAGTCCAGATATTTGGTGCTAACGGATATCGATCGCATCTGGACTCTTGCCCAACCAAACGTTAACGCCGTTCTCAATGAACAGAACCTTTCGGGCTGGTACCCCGTCTTTCAGAGCGGGAGTTGTCTGGTGCTTTCTCCTCCTGCCGATGAAGCGGACGTAAAACGATAGCTGCCTGAATCCATAGGTCGGAAGGGCCGAATTCGTAATCGACCATCTCCCAGCCGGCTGCAACCGCCAATTCCAGGGCTTCCCTCTTGGACTGAAGAAGACTGGGTTCAGGTGGATGGAGGGCCTCATGAATCCCCAGCCAGCCCCTCAACCAGGAAACCCACCGAAGAAAGTATACTGAAGGCGCATTGCGATGAGGCCAAAAAATAAGTGCCCTGCCATCAACCTGGATGCTTTTTTTCATATTGATGAGGATTTGCAAAATATCCTGGTGGGAGAAATGTTCCACTAGGCCCAAACAATAAATTCCCGCGAGCGGAGGACTGAGCGGTGAATTTAGAATATTGCCATCGAGAATCTCGGCGTAAGGGTGGATTCGGGAATACAGGCTTCTGGCCTGCGCAGAAATATCCACCCCCACAATTTGAAATGTCTTGGCTACTTGTGCGTCGACCTCCCCCCCCCCACATCCCACGTGGTAGAGCTTATCTCCAGGTTTGAAGTGCCGGCATAACAGACGATTTAGTCTGTTAACGATAAAGAGATGCCTGTAAATAGAGGCCAAAAAAGCGTACCAATTACGCCCCTTTGAACTACCCGCTCTCCAGTATTGATCCCATCCAGCCGCATCGTTTCGTGTTTGAGTTAAAACTCTGGGTGCCACGGACAACCGGAGTAGAACCCCGAAACTACGAAGAGCCTGCAAAAAATTGAGTTTGGATTCACCGTAAACTCTTTTGGGTAGGCGGATGGATATTTCTCGACAGACAATGCCAGACTTTTTAAGAGCCACCAAGCTTTCAAAGAAAAAGGCATAACCAGGGGCTGAAACCTGACTCCAGATCTCCTGAGGGATATATCGAAGACGATAAAGCCTAAAAGCACCTGTGGCATCCATGGGTAGATGAAGAAGTTTTTGCGTCAACCAATGCCCAAGGTGTGTGAGAAGTTTGCGCTTCACATTCCATTCCGAAAGGGAATCAATATCCATAAATCGGGACCCGACAACCAAAGGACAGGTTGCGTGTTCAGCAAATAATCTCGGGATGTCCTCCGGTTGATGGGAAAAATCACAATCCATGGTAACCAGTGTGTCGTAGCGATTGTTATAGGCGTACCGAAGTATTTCTTGGTGAGCTGAGCCGATTCCCCTCCCCTTGGGACGATGCAAGACGGTTAAACGCGCTTCGGCAGACGCGAGGCGATCGAGAATCTCGCCTGTACCGTCATCTGATAGGTCATCTACGAAAAGCAGGTCGATAGGTAATGGAATTTGCACAAGACGAGAAATCATAGGCTCCACGTTTCTCGCCTCATTGAGAGTTGGTATTCCGACAAGAATTCGATTCATGACGATTCCTGGAAGTCTTTCACCTAACGTTCTGCGAGTTTAGGGAGATGGCTTGCTCGCCAAGATTGAGTACGGGTATCAGATTGATGTCACCACTGATCCTGCAGCGCTCAATTAAACGACAACCAAGTTGTGCTCCCTTAGGATTTTTCCTAGTTAAAGATGCAGACACAGCTTCTCCTGAAGGGGCAAGGCAAGAATCTCCTTGGATAGGCGCTCAGCAAAGGGAAAAGACAAACGGCATTGTTGGAAACACTCCTGCTCATGCATCGATCGTGGGTAATAGACCTCGGTCTGGATACCTTGAGCGTTTAGCTTTTCCTTGAGGGCATCACGCTGTCCGGGGCCCAAAACACGGATCACAAATTGGTTCCAAGTATGTTCCCCCACTCCCGAATGACAGGAAAAGGGCAGAAAGACTGTGCCTGACTTTCCATGCTTGGCCTCCCCCTGTCCTTGGCACACACAAGCGTCCAACGACATAACCGCATTCCATCTTTCTCGAAGAATTTCAATGAGCCTGCCTGCATTCTGTTTTCGTTTTTTTAGGGCGGCATCCAAATACTTAAGCTTCACTCGGAGAAAGGCGGCCTGAAGTTCGTGCAGGCGAAAATTACCACCGACCAGCTCATGAAAATATTTTTGCTTCGCCCCATGGACCCGGAGCTTCCTGATCTTCTCCGCCAAGGAAGCATCCTTGGTCGTGATCAAGCCCCCCTCTCCTAGTGTCCCCAGATTCTTAGTTGGAAAAAAAGAAAACGTGCCGAGTGTTCCCATGGTTCCGGCCTGACGACCCTTATCTTTAGCCCCCAAAGCCTGCGCCGCATCTTCAATGATCGGGATTCCGTGTTTTTTCGCCGCCTCCAGGATCGGATCCATGTCGGCACACTGCCCAAAGAGATGAACGACAATGATGGCCTTGGTTTTCGGCCCGATCTTGGCGACGACCTGATCCGCCCGCAGGTTGTAACAGCACTCTGCACTATCCACAAAAACCGGCTTCCCACCCAAACGGGCCACGGCTCCCGCGGTGGCAAAAAAAGTATACGTGGGACAGATCACCTCATCCCCCGGGCCCACTCCCACCGCCTGAAGAGCCAACAACAAGGCATCCGACCCATTCGAGACTCCAATGGCATAAGGCACACCAATCCATGCTGCAATCTCCCGCTCAAAAGCCTCCACTTCCGGACCCAAAACAAACCTTCCGCTATCGAGGACCCTTTCAAAGGCAGCCTGCAACTCTCCTCGGTAAGGAGCATGTTCTGCCACCAAGTCCAGCATCGGAACTTTCATAATTCCCTTATTGTAGGGAAGAAAACCAAATACTGAATCCCAAAAAAACTCTTTCAGAGGATTGCCCTACCCCCCACTTATGGGCAACTTCTAGCCATGGCGAAGGACAGCGGATCAAAGTTTATTGTTCATGGAGGCAAGCCAATCCGCGGCGAAATAGAACCCCAAGGAAACAAGAACGAAGCCATGCCCCTGATGGCCGCAGTCTGCCTCACGGATCAGCCTGTCACCCTGCAGAACATTCCCCAGATCGACGATGTCCGCTTGATGGAGAAAATTCTCAATGAACTTGGTCTAGTCTCGAAAGAATCTGAGTCATGCAATGTTCGGCGAAGCATAACCCTTCAGGCCAAAGAAACCCCCAAATCGGCCATTCATCCTGAACTAGGTTCCCGCCTGCGAGGGTCTGTCACATTGGCTGGCCCCCTTCTTGCGCGCACAGGTGAAGTCACGCTTCCACGCCCTGGTGGGGATCGAATTGGACGCCGTCGCCTCGACACTCATTTACAGATTTTCTCCGCATTGGGCGCCCAGATCACCGACATCAGGGACGGAATCCAGATCAAAGCTAAAAAACTCAAAGGAGCCGATATCCTGATGGATGAAGCCTCCGTTACAGCTACGGAAAACGGCCTATGCGCCGCTGTTTTGGCCGATGGGGTCACTGTTCTTCACAATGCGGCCAGCGAACCACATGTTCAGGCTCTCGGCAATCTCCTTAACGCCATGGGCGCCAAAATCTCCGGCATCGGAACCAATACCTTGACGATTGAAGGTGTAAAATCTCTCAAAGGCGCCACTCATCGGATTAGCGCCGATTACCTGGAAGCCGGATCTTTCCTCGCCTTGGCCGCTGTCACCGGAGGCGAACTAAAGATCAAAAACACTGCACCCCAAAACATGCGAATGATCCTTCAGACCTTCAACCGGCTGGGAATTCGGACCGAAGTAAAGGGCGAAGACATTCTTGTTCCAAAAAATCAAACCCTCGAGGTGGAGAAGGAGTTTGGCGGAGCGGTTCCCCATATTGCTGACGCCCCTTGGCCCGGCTTTCCTGCCGATATGACTTCTGTCGCTCTCGTGACTGCCACCCAGTGCAAGGGCACGGTCTTGATCCACGAGAAGCTTTTTGAATCCCGACTGTTCTTCGTCGACGGCCTTCTCGAAATGGGAGCTCGTATTATTCTTTGCGATCCTCATCGGGCGGTCGTCCTTGGCTCCGACAAGCTTCGTGGGGCAAGACTGGCCAGCCCCGATATTCGGGCTGGAATGGCTCTTCTAATTGCCTCTCTTTGTGCCGATGGAGAATCCGAAATCCGAAACATCAGCCAGATCGACCGCGGCTTCAGCCGAATCGAAGAGCGCCTCAATTCTCTTGGAGCTCAAATCGAGCGACGGTAGAAAACTTACCCCAACGGGACCGCGACTCGTTTTCGACTACGAAAACAGCTTATCTCTCGATACCCTACTTCTTTCACGAGGGATAGCGCCCGGTCAAACTCAAAACCTACTTCCTGGGGGGCATGAGCGTCGGAAGAAATTAAAACAGGGATTCCCTTCCGAAAGGCCTCTTCGAGAAAAATCTTCGACGGATAAATCTCCATCACCTCTTTTCGAAGCCCTGCCGTGCTCACCTCCATGGCGATTCCCGCCGCTTCAATCGCATCCAAGGTCTCCCGATAATAGGGGCGCAAATCTCCTTTAGGGCGATGCCCAAACTTCTTCACCAAATCCGGGTGCGCCAGAAAATCAAAAAGCCCGCTTTGGGCAGCCTGCGTCATCGCCTTGAAGTACTTCGACCAAACCTCCTCCACAGGTTGATCCTTCCATCGGGCCAACTTCAGCGGATTGTCCACATCCCAGTCTGGCGTGATGTAGTGAACAGCCCCGATGAAATAGTCGAAGTCCGCCTTTTCGGCCAACTCACGAATCCAGCCTTCCTTTCCAGGAATGAAATCACATTCCAATCCAAGACGAATCGGTAGTCTTGGAAATTCCTTACGCGCCTCCTCCACTAAACGCAGATACTCGGGAAAATCGGACAAATCCATCCGCCAATCATCAAATTTTTGAGGCATGGGGTTATGCTCGGAAAACCCAATTTCCATCAACCCCTTTCGAACGGCTTCCGCTGCATACTCCTTAGGATGCCCTGTGGCATGACCGCATAAGGGAGTGTGCATGTGATAATCAAAAAGCATTCCTTATTACTAACTCCTTCCCGAACTTCACCAAAGCCTGATTTCACTTTGCCATCACCTTCTCACATTTAAATTGTAAGGTCATTTCCATTAATGTCTTATCCATGTTCAGAGAGCGCAAGAGATAGGGTAGCGTTGATCACAGCAGTATGTTTCGGCATTATCTTTCTATGCCTTCCCACACAAAGCTTCGCATCTCCCCTGACCTGCTACGTCCTGCTCTTAGGCGCTTCCAACGGCTCCGAATTCTTGTCGTGGGGGATTTGATGTTGGATGAATTTATCTATGGCCGGGTTTCCAGGATTTCACCGGAAGCTCCAGTCCCGGTTGTCCACGTGGAAAAAGAAAGCGCCTACCCCGGAGGGGCCGCGAATGTGGCCAGAAATCTGGCCTCCCTTGGCATTCACGCCGAATTAAGCGGCGGCATCGGCCAGGATGAAACGGGTCAACAACTCCTGCATCTTCTTCGTCACGGAAAAATCGGCGTGTCCGGGATATGCCGTTCCGGCAAATTCCCGACAATCCGAAAAACCCGTATTCTCGCACGTCAACAGCAAGTGGTTCGCGTGGATCGGGAAGAACCCAGCCGACTCACCCCAAAGGAACGGGACGCTGTCCTACGGAAGGCTCTGCAGGTCCTCCCCCGGTGTGACGCCATGATTCTGGAGGATTACGGAAAGGGCCTCTTTGACCAACCCTTGGTCGATGCACTCCTCGAAGCGGCCCATGCAAAAAAAATCCCGACAGCCATCGACCCCAACATTCACAATCCACTCCAATGGAACGGAGCCACCCTTGTAAAACCCAACCGGACAGAGGCATTTGGGGCGCTGGGACAGCCCGATTCTGCCAATCCCAAAGATTGGATTGCCGCAGGGGAAGAACTTCTTCTCAAATGGTCCTGCGAACATCTTCTCCTCACCCTGGGGGAACACGGGATGATTCTCTTCCAACCCCACCAAAAACCCTATGCCATCCCGAGCCGGGCCCGCGAGGTCTACGATGTTTCTGGTGCGGGAGACACGGTCGTCTCCCTTCTCGCTGCCGGATTGGGAGCCGGTCTTCGTGGGGATCTCTCGGCCGAAATCGCCAACCTCGCCGCCGGGATTGTTGTAGGGAAACTGGGGACAGCCACAGTCACGCCCCAGGAAATCATCGAGGCTTCCCGGAATCATGGGTAAAGGAGCCGTTTTTCTCGATCGAGACGACACGCTGATCGAAAACGTGCCTTATCTGGGGGATCCTTCCCTCGTTAAACTTATGCCAGGCGCGATGGAGGCCATAAAGGCCCTTCGCCATAGCGGATTCCCCTTGGTCATCGTTTCCAACCAATCCGGCGTAGGCCGCGGTTTGATCACTAAAGAACAAGTTCGATCCGTCGATGCGAGAATGGAAGAACTACTGGGCGGGCGAGGAATCTTCACGACCTACAAACACTGTTATGCCGCACCGGGCGACCCGTACGACGAACACAGAAAGCCTTCCCCCCTCATGCTACAGGAAGCGGCGCAAACCCATGGGCTCGAGCTTCTCCAGTCCTATATGGTGGGAAACCGTCTGAGCGATATTCAGGCAGGTCACCAGGCTGGATGTAAAACCATCCTTCTGCATCTCCGGGTCCCACCCGACGAAGAACAAGAGGCAATTCGCCTAGCTTCCTTCACCGCCAAGGATTGGCCCACCGCATGTGATTGGCTTTTAAAGTCAAAATAATCCGGACGATGAATTCCCCAAAAGTCATCGCCGTAATTCCCGCCCGCTATCACTCAACGCGGTTTCCGGGAAAACCCCTTGTCCTGATTTCCGGAAAACCCCTTCTTCAGTGGGTCTGGGAGGCGACCAAAATGGCTAAATCCATCCAAAGAGTCATCATCGCTACGGACGACACCCGGATCGCGGAAGTCGCTGAAAATTTCGGGGCTGAGGTCAAAATGACCAGAATGGATCACCCCTCTGGAACCGACCGCATCGCCGAAGTCACGCAAGGGTTCGAGTCGGACTGGATTCTAAACATTCAGGGAGATGAACCCCTCATTGAAGGGACCTTTCTCGATCGGTGGATCAGCGGTTTGAATCCTTCTTTTGGGATGGCCACGGTGGCCACACCTCTTCCCGAAGTCTTGGATCTACAGCGCCCCGATGTTGTCAAAGTTTCCTTTGATACTCATGGGCGGGCTCTGGGCTTCCAACGCAAAGTTTCCATGGAAAGGGCTCATGAATGGGCCCACCAACATGTAGGCCTCTATGCTTACACCCCAACTACCCTACAAACATTTGTATCCCTCCCCCCCAGTCCGGGTGAAAAAAGCGAACGATTGGAGCAACTCCGCGCACTTGAGAACGGGATTGCGATTCAAGTGCTGACGCTTACCTTCGTTTCCGTTGGTGTGGACACGCCGGGGGACGTGACACGC
>Ga0164295_10001064_pt1 | contig 22733 bp, 19 predicted proteins | sample GEODES006metaG_FD_111798 | JGI IMG/M metagenome (GOLD analysis project Ga0164295, IMG submission 111798) | Oligotrophic lake water microbial communities from Sparkling Lake, Wisconsin, USA - GEODES006 metaG | ecosystem: Environmental > Aquatic > Freshwater > Lake | place: USA: Sparkling Lake... | reverse complement strand
ATGACGCACAATTTGCCTGGATACGCCATAAAATAAGTCCATTTCGCATATCGTAAGGACGTTTCGGATACTCTGTCAAGTGAATCGACACCTGGCGGTGTTTTGCCCCCGGTAAACCCTCGGTGAACCCGCTGACGGCGCCAGGGGTTTGCTTGGCAAGCGGTCATGCCCACGTTCATCGAGGCAGCCGCGGCCGGCCCTCGCCGTCGTGATGGCCGCAACGGGGTTTCGCCCGACCGTCGCCGTCTGCAGCGTCGCTGCCCGAACGACGCATCTGCTTCAGCGAACGTCGAGCACGTACTCGGTCAGGATTCTCGACGCAGACCGAGCGCCGGTGTCCGCCCTTCCGTGAGCCAGTGCATGATGCCGGCGATCGCACCTTGCCGCTTGCTCGAGCGGGTAGGAATGATGGTGCATTCGGCCAACAACGGCGTAAGCGTGCGTTGACGCACTCGCTCGAGTACCAGTTCAAACCGCTCCTTACGCTCGACGAGCAGTTTCCCATGCACAAAGACCGACGTGGGATTGAATGTATTGATCACCGCCGCTATCGCGATGGCGAGATACTCGGCGACGGTGTTGATATCGTGCTGAAAATCAGCGGCCCTTTCATCGAGGACGGCGGCAACTTCGGCGACCGTGAGAGGCCGGTCAAGGCGCTCCCGTATCATTCGCACGAGCGCCGCATCCGTCGCGAGCGTCTCGAGGCAGCCTCGGTTCCCGCAACCGCATCGCATGCCATTCGGATCCGCCGTGACATGTCCAATTTCCCCAGCCATGCCGCTGTTGCCGGCCAGGACAGTTCCGCCCACGACAACGCCGAGCCCCAGGCCCTGCGTCACATCGAGAATGGCAAAGTTTTCGAGTCCATGCGCGCCGCCGTAGGTTCTTTCCCCGAGGCACAGAGCCTGCAGTTCGTGCACCAGCAAGCACTCGATTCCGAGCCGTTTTTCCAGATCACGCGCCGGATTCTGGTGATCAAGAATATGCAGATTGGGGGAGAAGACGACCTGCTGAAGCCTCTCATTCACGAGGCCTGGCACGCTCACGCCGACCCCCCGTGGCACTGCAGAACTGCGAGACAACAGTTTCCTGCAACGATCCTCGAGTCTGTCGATGAGTTCAGAGTAGTCATCCGGAGTCGCAAACCGCAGAGACCGCTCTTCCGTGACCCGGCCATCCAGCCCCGTCACGGCCACGCAGCAGGTGTCAGCGTCGATCACCACCCCAAGGACGGCAGACGAACTCGTCGCCATCTGCACAAGTTTTCGGGGCCGGCCGACGGCCGACTCGACCTGATCCAACTCTTCCACCAGTCCGCGGGTGAGCAGCGACTCCACGACTTTCGAGACGGTGGGCGAAGTCAGTCCGGACGCGCGAGCGAGCGAGGCCCGTGATAATGGTCCGCCGCGCTGAATCACCTCAAGCACCAGTCGCTCGTTGATTCGCCGTAGAAGGGCCGGCTCAGCGGGTTCGGATTTCAGTGCCACGGTTCTTGCTCAAAATCGTTGGTAAAATTCGAAAGTATTGGATTGTACCCGGATTCGTCAACGATTCCGCACCTGATACTTTGAAGTAGGTCAGGGCCGCGATCATCGAGTCGCAGCGAAAGCTGACCTCTTTCCGGGTTTTTTGTATCGGGGCTCGAGAGAGAGTTGGGAAACAGTCCGCGTAGCCTGTCGTAGAAAGCGGCACGCTCCGACATCCATGCCTCCGCTGGACGGCAACGCCACCCGAGGGCTCGGGCAACACCTCACGTCGAGCGCACAATCGTGCACTCACTTTCCTTCTGCGGCCCATCGCCTCATCGTGGCGATGTTCGCTTGGACGGCAGGCTTGCTCCGCCCCGGATGCGCGGTCATCTCGCTTTCGTACGTCGCGGCGGTCTCGGACCCCGGGTCGCCCGTCTCGGCCATCCAGCGGTCGAGACGCACACGGAGGTCGGCGAGCGTGTCGGCGTGATCCGGATTGGTCGCGACGTTGTCCAGTTGCCACTGGTCCTCACGCCAGCGGTAGAGTTCCTCGGGCGGCCGAGTAGGACTGAACAGCAACTGCTCGGTCGAGGGTTCGAGTTGGCCCGCGCCGAGGAGGGTGCGCAGGGCAACGAGAGTCGGCTTTGCGTCCTTGTAGGCGTTGGGCTGGAGCATGGGCCGCAACGGATGGTAGTTGCGGATGTAGAGCCAGTCGGGCGTACGCACGCTCCGGATCCGGTCGACCGTCTCGTCGCAGCGATCGCGGGCCGCGAACACGGCGTCACGTGGCACGTACCTGCCTGAAAACAGGTCGCGGCCACGCATCCACTCGGGCACCGGCAGACCGGCACATCCGAGCGAGGTCGCGGCCAGATCGATGTGCATGACGAGGTCGTCCCGAACCGCCCCACGCGCGATGCCGGGGCCGCGGACGATGAAGGGCACGTGCGTTCCCTCGTCGTAGAGAAACTGCTTTGCCCGGACGTGGCTGATGCCATGGTCGGTCATGAAGACCACGAGCGTCTCGTCGAGGAGTCCCTCGGCCTCAAGGCGGGCCAGCACGCGACCCACGTGGCCGTCGGTGAGCCTCACGGCGTCGAGGTAGGCAGCCCGATCGGCCAGGAGCACGGGATCGCGCGGCAGGTAGGGGGGCAGCGTCACCGTCGCGGGGGCGGTCGGCGCACCGAATGCCGCAGCCGCCTGCTGCCGCACCCGCTCGAGGCCGCCGGGGCCATCGCGGAGCTTGGCGCCGGGGAGTTGCACCTGCATGAAGAACGGCTGGCCGGGCTTGCGGCTGGACCAGTCCTCGCCATCGCAGATCGCGGCGTCCCACTCAAAATTGTAGTCGGTCTTGCCGAGATCCTGCGGCGTCCCGGTCGCGTCGGGCAGCCCGTCGCCGATGCACGTGTACCAGCCGGCGTCCTGAAGGATCGCTGGCAACGGCCGCACTCCCGCGGGTAGCTGGATCTTCAGGGTGCCGCGGCCGCTGCGGTGGTGATGGGCGCCGATCGCCGTCTGCTCCATGCCCGTGATCATGGCCGAGCGGCACGGCGAGCACACGGGAGCGGTCACGAACGCATGCGCGAACCGCGTGCCCTCGGCGGCGAGGCGATCGACGCAAGGCGTCGGCACCGCCGACGAACCGTAGCAGCCGAAATCGGCCGACATATCGTCGACCACGATCCAGAGGATGTTTGACCCTTCGGCGGCCGGTGCTGCGGCCACAGCGGCCACCGCTGCGAACCAGACGACGAGTCGGACGATCGCACGCATGGCCACACTCCCGACTTACCCCAGGACCAACGATCCCGTGGAGGATAGAATACCCGGCCAAGGTTCAGCGTGAAGTGGAATCATGTACTTAGGCCCGCCTTCACGGCAGTCGCCATCGGGAAGGTTGCAACGCGGCCCCATCGGAGTTGCGTCGATGACGAAGCTCGTCGCAATCGTCTTACTGGGCTTTTTGCTGGGTCACACCGCGAAGGCTGAGGAACCCCAGACCGATCAAAAAAGGGTCGCTGAACCGGGGGCTCGAGATGCTCTGACCGGCGATTCCTTGCAGCGACCGCCTTGGGCGGGGTTCTTTACCATCAGATCGAACGGCCCCATCGACCGCAAGCGATTTCCTTACACCAAAGGTTGCGCCGATCGAGTTCAGTGGCGCCAGTTGGAGCCCGAGCCGGGTGTGTATCGCTGGTCGAAAATGGATGCCGCCATTCGTGATGCGGCTGAGGGCAAGTATTACTACTACTTCGTTTTATGGACCGGGCCTCACTCACCCGCATGGATCTACGAGAATGGCGTGCCGCGAGTTACCACAACCGGACACGCGGGAGGGGCGAGGGAAGAGTACCCCTATTACCCCGACGCGAATTACGTCAGGTTCTTTCATCGGTTTATCGGCGAGTTGGCGAACCATCTCGCCTCTCTCCCCGAGGCGGAGCGTAAGGCGATTGCCTTCGTCCAGCCGGCATTTGGTTCGACAGGTGATCGGCAGCTCTACAAAGGGAAGCCCAAAGAACACAAGTACGACATCAGTCCGCAGCAATACCTCGAGTTTTGCAGCGGAGCCACGACACGATTTTATGAAGCGTTCAACAAGCCGGAACTCAAGCACATCAAATTCCTGTTCAATGTCGCCGACGAGAGTGATCCGGACTCGGAAAAAACAACCAAGAAGGGATTTGATGGCGAACAACTGTACGCCAACTGGCTTCGCAGGAGCTATCCAATCGAGTTGCGCAAGCAGCAGTTCACGATTGCTGTCGGATATCAGGTCAACGGTGAAATCACGCAGGACACCGAACTTCGGCCGACGTTTTTTGGACTGAACGGCAAGGCGCCTGAGTTTGTGCGCGGCGAGTTCTCGAAATTCGCAGAAGGCGGCATCTTTCAGGAGAATCCAATCTGGAATTATTACTGGACCGCAATTTCCACCGTGGATCGAGGACTCGATCTCTGGGAGGTGGACTACGCCGCGGTGAAAACGGGCAACTATGATGATGGTTTCGAGTTTTCCAGTCGCTATTCTTATTACAAGCAGCCCCAGACCAGCCCGTATGCCTTTATCGCCCTTCGCGATGTGCTCGACAGCGCCGACACGGTGCGTTTCCCGGAGGCCACTTACGGGCACGCGACACAAAGCAACGCAGCACGGGTGAGAAAAATCGGAGCGGAGTTTGAGAAATACGGTGCGAAAGTCGGAGATTTGGAAGCGGCCACGTCGCTCAACGGGCCCAAATACCTCCTCGAAGCCAAAGCGATGAACGACGTCGGCTTCGGCCTGATCGCCCGCAACTTCAGTCGTTTTATCACCCAGATCGACGCGGACGAAACGAGTGTCGGATTATGGAGGGTTGGGCCGGCTGATCAGCCGTTTGGTCGCTATGCCCGAGCGTTTGAAAACTCAAGCGGGCGGAACCGGATGTATTTTGACGTGGATGACCGGTTTCTTTCCGCGAATACCGACGACCCGGTTTCCCTGAAGGTGATCTATCTGGATCAAGGGAGCGGGAAGTTCTCCGTTCGCTATGATTCCACATCCAATCCGGACAAAACAGCGGTCACTATCACCAAAGCCAATAGCGGCCGATGGGTGAACAAAAGCATCGTCATCGCCGACGGAGGGTTCGCCAATAAAGGCCCTCGGAACAGCGATTTCTCCTTGGTGGGCGAGGACGTCGAAGACCATGTCTTCCACATGATTGAAATCGCAAAATAGAAGGTTCTTCAGGGATTTCCGCGGCAGCGCAACTCGCCTGAGTTGCGCCATCCGTCCCGGCTTCAAGGGATCCATTACGTTGGAGGCCGACGCTTCTTGATTGGCGTCGAGGCCGAACCGGTCGAGCCCACACCGAATGCGATGAAGGCGGATTCGACGGGCGAAAGGTCGCTGGCTGTCGCCTGCGACAGGGACTGAGGCAGAGGAGCCGGGGTGTATGGCCCGAGATTGAAGAGCGACGCCCCCAGCATGTCCGAGATGTCGAGGATGTCCACGGTGTGGTCATAGTTGAAGTCACCCTCAGACCATGAGGCAGCATCGTTTGTGTTGAACCTACCGGACGCCAGCATGGAGGAGATGTCGAGGATATCCACCATGCCGTCGAGATTGGTGTCACCGGAAGCAGCAAAGCCACAGATCAGACTTCCGTCGTCGTTGACGACGTAGCCCAGCCCACCTCCGGTGATGGACTGCGCGTTGCGGGTAGCGAGACCGGAAGCGCCGGTCCAACCGTCGTCGCAGCCCGAGCGCAGGAGGCCCACCACGGCGGAAAGAGAGTACCCACCGGAAGGGATCGTGACTCGACCAAAGCCGAAGTCGATCAAACCTCCAGCAGTCATTGTAAGCCCGCCTATGAATGCGATTGCGTCGTGCACGTCCAACGTGACCTTTGCACCGGCTTTGACCTCGACCACGCCGGTGCCGAGACCGGAAGCATGCCTGACGATCAGCTCGCCGGCCTCGATGACATCACCTCCGGAGTGCGAGCTGCCCTGGTCGAGTATGAGGGTGCCGAGCCCTCGCTTGATAACCTTGACTGCGGCCGAGCGGGCCACTGAGTAGGTCTGCGTCTGAGCAGCAGCCACGTCGAAGACGAGTTCGTCGCCGACGGTGAGCGTACCGGCGACGACCGAGAAGCCATAGTTGGCGGCGGCGAGCGTGCCGATGGTCGCCGTGATTGGGTAGGTGCCAGTCGGGCTTGTACTCGTCGCTGTGGTGGAGAGGGCAGGAGCGCCGGAAACCACGGCAGCCGTCTCTCCGTTGACAAAGCCCGTGATCGTGGATGACAACGCCGGGGCGGCCTCGTCGAGCAGGCGGCTGGCATCACGGGCCGTCACCGACAGCGTCTTCTTCGCGACCGTGCTCGCGGAGATCGGCAGGCTCGCGAGCGTCCTGGCGTCACCGGCTTGCCACAGGGAGACCGACCCGACATGGGTGCCAGCGTTCGTGGCGGCTGCCAGCCTCACGAAGAACGTTCCGGTGACGGCGCCGTCGATTGGACGGAGTACCGCAGTAGAAGCGAATACGGTTCCGTCGGTCGAGATTTCGAAACCGGGCGGCGCGGTTCCGTTGAGTTCATCGACGATCCGCGACACCGACACGGGGAACGTCCTCGCCGTCGAGGCGGCCCCGTACGTCGTCGCGAGTCCGGCAAGCGAGTGGATCGTGGTCCAACTCGTTACGGCTGCCACTGCAAGCGGATTGCCGGCGGGGTCGGTGACACCGGAACCGGAGGCCGCGAGCGTGAGCCGATAATCGCCGTCGCCTGCGGTCGCCGAGGCGAGCCCCGACAGGACGTAGGCATCCCCCGAGCCCCCGAGTGACACTCCGACGAGCGGCACGATCACACCACCACAGGTGAGGGTGAAGTCATCGAGGCTCACACCCGTGACCTGCTCGCTAAACCAGAGGGAGATCGAGTTGCGGGCGGCCGTGTAAGGCGTGACGACCGCTTCGAACTCCGCCGTGGGCGGAGTTGTGTCGGCAGCCACCGCGATCTGAAGGATCGCGGTATCGGTTCCGCCCAGACCATCGGAGACCTGCACCGTCCAGGTGTTCGCGCCGTCATTTATCAGGGTCGGCGTGCCGCTCAGATCGCCATTGGAGGCGACGCTCAGCCAAGCCGGTCCAGACACCTTGGTATAGGTCAGCACGGCTCCCGCATCCGCATCGGTGGCCGAACCAGCCAGAGTCTGCCCGGTGTAGGCGATGCCCGCTGCCGCGCCCGGACGGCTGATTGGCTTTTCCGTAAAGACAGGACTGTCATTGACGTTTGTGACCGTGATGTTCAGCGTCGCAGTGGCAGTGATTTTTCCGTCGGAAACCCCCACGGTCCATCTGTTGTCGCCGACATTGGAGTTCAACGGAGTGCCGGAAAGCGCACCGTTGGCCGCGATGCTCAGCCACGCCGGACCGGACACCTTCGAATAGGTCAGCGTGTCTCCGTTCGCGTCGACGGCTGATCCCGCCAGGGTCTGGCCGGTGTACGCGGAGCGTTCCATGGCGTTTGCTTTGCTGATCGGGTCAGCCGTAAAAGCGGGGCTGGAGTTTCCGCCGTCCGCCAACCCGGTCACCCTCACGTTGTCGATCCAGAAACGATCCGTGGACGCGTTCCCGTTCAAGGTGAAGGAAACCATCGATATGCTGCCATAGGTGCTCAGGTCGATGGTGGAGGTCGCAAGGTCCGGGGTGCTTCCGGTATCCAAACCTTTGTCAGACTTGCTCCAAACCGTATGCCACGAACCGTCATAGACCCGAACGGTTCCTGACTCGGTGGCCGCGTCAATTCGATCCAAATCCCAGTCAAAGGAGAGGGTCGCCTCGGCGATCGGAATCCCAAGGGTGCGAGTGATTTGGGCCGCTTGTGTCCCGCCATTCAGCTGAACGACGGTGCCTGACGTCGCAACGCCTGTGGTGTTCCACGCACCGCCCCAGCCCGTGCCGCCCGCCCATGTCAGCGACTCGAAATCGTCCGCCGAGGTGCGGGGCTCCAGAGGGGTGAAGGTGGCGGTAATCTGCGTGTTCGCACTCGCAAAAACGATGGGGCGAGGATTGGTGCCAGTGAGATCGCCGCTCCAGCCGGCAAAGGTCCATCCCTTCGCAGGTGCGACCGAGAGTTCCAGCCGTCGCCCTTCCTCAAAGACGCCATTGACCGAGGCATAGCTGACGGTGTCGCTCCGGCCACTGACGGCGCCCTGGCCCTTCGTCGTGACGGCTACGTTGCCGAGCTTCACCACCTCGATGCTGTGAAAGATGTCGTTTTCGGAGTCCACATTGGAGAGCACGAGGTCGGAACCGTTGGGCCCGCTGTTCCGAAACGCCCAGTCGGTGACCACCACGTCCTGGGTTTTCCAAGTGTTGGTATTCGACTTGGCGACCGTGAACGCCGTCTTTTGACTGTTGCCCACGGCATCGTATTTCAGTGCGAACTGGCCGGTGCCACTGTCGAGATAGGTCACGGAAAGCTTCACGCTCTGGCCGGGCGTTGGCGTCAGATTGTCATGCACGTTGAAATACATCGTGTTTTTGCCGGTAGCGCTGTCGAACCGACGGGCGAAACGGTCGTACGGATGCGAGGATGGGGTCAGGGCACCGCGGACGCGCCACAGTCCCAAACTGGTGGTATCGGGACTGATCTGAGTGACGAAGCGCTCGTAGTTTCCTGACCAGATCTGCCACCCGGCGTCATTGAAGCCGCTCTGATCGCGGCGCTGCAAAACCTGACCCCACGTGGCCGCGGTCACATCATCCATGCGAGCGCCCTGAGAGGCATACGCGGCACAAATGGCCTCGTAGCGGGCAGTGTTGCTCTTGCTGGCAATGCCGCCGTAGGTAGCGGTTTCCGGAAACTTCGACGTGTCGGAGGAATCAAGCCCTTCGTGAAAAATAGAGAATCCTCCGCGTGCCGTGGACGGATCGAGCTCCGCCGCCCATGTGTTGAAGAAGCTCGCAACAGATTCAAAGCCATTGGCGGCGGCGCCTTCCAGAGCCGAACCGCTCCAATCCCAGATGCCCAAGCCGGCATTGAGTTGCTCCGCCGCGCACCAATAGAACGACAAGGGAAGGTTGAGTTGGAAATACGGCTTCCGCCACGTCTGATCCATTTCGTTGACGGAGAAGAACTTGAGGGAACTGTCGACGGCCATCGCCTTGAACGAGTCGGGCACGTTCGTGGATTCCGACAGATGATGCCCGCGAACCTGTCCGCCATACTTTGCGCCGAAACCGGCGGTCACATTGGCCCGTACCCAGTCCTGCTCCGCCTGAAATTCCGGTGTCTCGATGTCCTGAAAGATCAGCGGGATGGCAGGACCATTGCCGTGCTGAAACGCCTGGTCGTACACCCCAAACAGCCAGATTCGGAAGTTTTTCCATTCCTGGCTATTCTTACTAAGGTAGTACTTTGCCGGAACCGAGGATGCATCCGCCGGATCGTATGGGCCCTCGTCGCCGGTGGCTCCTGTGTCGACGCGAACGAGCGCGACGGTATCCCTGAGTTGGGCCGGCAGTTCCTCGCGCACGTGCTTGCCGAGAGCCGCCACCATCTCGCTGAGATAGAGCTTGTACTCTGGATCGAGGGGATATCCGTATGTCAGGCCAGGGGTGACGATCTGCGGCACGCCCGCGCTGAACATCCAGGGCGGAACCGTCGTTGAGGAAACCGGCTGTATCTTGATGAACGCTTTCTGGTTTTGGTCGGCGGCAAGTTGCAGGGACGCATCGAGTGCCGTCCAGTTGAATTGGTTGCGACCGGTATTTACCGCGGTCCATTCGGCGGCGTATTCCTGGCCCCGCGTGTAGGGATAGACGCTCACGGAATGGCCGCCTTCACGGTCCCACACGCCGTACGCAAGTCGATCGAGCCCTCCGACGGTCGTCAGCGCGAGTTTGGGCTCGAGTGATTCGATGGCGAGATGAGTCTCACCTCGCCTCAAAGTCCCGCCTCGACGATTGGCTGCAGCAGCCGCTCCGGCACGACGTGGGCGTCGCAAGGGCCGGCGCAGGCTCATCGAGAGATGACACGGCAGGCCGCATTTACGAAACGTCATTGCCGAACTCCGTAGCGCACCGCTATTTATAATCTAAGCACTTTGAACCGCATATATTAACCAGGATCCCGAATCCATCGTCAAGGATTTGGTCGTTCAGCGTGGCCCCGTCCGCAGAACCCCCTCCCCCACCCGCGGCATCTGGTTCGCCACCACGTCTGACCTGATCCCGGTCAACGGCGCCACGCTCGCCACGAGAACCGAAACGCGTTCCCGGGCCGGCACTGTGTCGCTGACGTCCGCGGTGGCGGGCGATGCGCTCAGCATCCTCGGGGCGAGCAGCGGCTCGGTAGACGCCCTGACGCCGCGACAGGAGTCCCTCTACGCCATGGCCTGACCGCTGGTGGGGTGACGCAGGGCGGGCTGGGACACATTTCCAAGGTTGGAAATGCGTTTACGCGGAACGCTCTCGGGGTTGCAGACCCAGCCTGATGGGCTGGGTTCCATGGCCCGGGATATGGGCGGTTCGGATGGGTCTACGGTGGCCAGTTTGGATTCGAGGAATCCTCAAATCGGTAGCTTGTTCCGCCCTCTGTGCGATGAAGCCGGCGACTTCCGCGAAATCGCTCGGGCGATCGGAAGTCCCTGAAAAGCAACGACGAACGACCGATTTCGTGGTTTCTTCAGTAGTTGTGAAATCGTTTCGCTTCAAACTTCGGAACCGAGGGTTGCAGGTTCGAGTCGTTCGAGTCCTGCCGGGTGTATTTCAAAACCCTCGTCTTTCGCTGCTTTTCGTCGTGAGGCGACGCAGCAGTTTCGTCGCCCCGTCGAGAATCCTCACGTCGGTACCGGTTTCGATAGGGCTCGTCCGTCCCTCATCGTCCGCCTGTGAGAACGCCCGCGTTTAATCTCGTTCGGACGGAGGCTCGGGAAACAGGCCTGGCAACCAGTGGTGAGCCAATTTCACCGGGAACCCCAGACGCAGCGCGGCCCGCGGTGAATCGGATTCCACGGCTCCCTGGGTGATCAACGCCGATGTCACCCGGCGTGCGGTTCGTTCGCTCGTTCCCAACACGTTTTCGATGTCGCCACGCCACGGCCCTGGGGCTCACGGCGTGGTGCCGGCCAACGGCCACATCAAACTCCCGCCATCGGCCTGGCACCACTCGATGCCGTGTGCCCGAATCTGGATTCTCAACCGTGAGCAGCGAGTCGGGGAGTTCCTCGCAGAATCGCCCGTGAATCTCGCTGATGCCTGCGGCGGTGGCCGCGCGTCCCTTGAGACCTCCCGAGTCGATCCACGACTGCACGGCAATGTGCGACCGGGCTTCGAGTTGGAGATCGCGTTTCCGGGGTTCCTTGCTGGAGTCCGCATGCAGGGCCCGTACGATATCCACGGGGTGCGTGTCATGTCCCTCGATGAGATTGCTGTAGTAGCAGTTCATCGAGCGGACGAGGCGGGCGAGCCCCCCGGCGATTCCTGTCGGCAGGCTGTGGTCGAGCCGCGCCGAGGCGGCGACCAACTCCAGCGCCTTGTCGTGGCGTGTGGCACGCCACCGGGAGGACTCCCCGACGAGCAGGGGTTCCATCGAGATCGTGCTTTTTCCCCTGTCAGCGAGTGTCGTCATGGCTGCCGCGTGGCCGCTTTCTTGGCCGGATGAATGGGCTATTTCCAGCGGCGGCTCCACAATGCCAAAAGCAGGGGCTCGCCACCGATCGGCGCGCCGCGAGGGTCTTTGGGTGGTTTCAGCACGCCCCGTGGGGTGTTCTCGGTCGGATTGCCGGGCATGACACCGGTTGAGCAGACCGGCGAATCGTTCCGCAGTTTCTCACGGAACCGCTTTGGCGATATCGAGCGCAGCGGCAATCGGTGGAAGCACCGGATTCCCGACATTCTGTTCGTCGAGCAGACCGAGTCCACCGCACACGCCGTCATCCCACTGAGGCTTGAGCGCCATGTCGTGTCCCAGGTCGGGAAAGATCTCTGCGGTGGTGCCGCATGCGGTTGCTAGAGGTCACCCCGGTGGAGCCCTCGAGTACCGACTCCCGGGCCGATGAGCGGCCCGGAATCCGTTCAGGAACGCCCTCGAACGAGATCGGGTAAACTCCGCGGCCCCGTTCCCGTGGAGTCCATCATGGATCGCCGCTCCGTCACCGACGTCGCGAAGACACTCGATCACGCTGTTCTCAAGCCTGAGTTTTCCCGCGACGACCTCGCGAAGCACGCCGCGATGTGCGTCGCCCGAGGGGTGGGCTGCCTCTGCGTGCGGTCGGCCGATGTCGCCGCCGCCGCAACACTCGTGGCCGGCAGCCCGGTGGTGGTGGCGAGTGTGATCGGCTTCCCGCACGGCGCGCAGCGGGGAGAGGTGAAGGCCGTCGAGTCACGGCTGGCGATTACCGACGGCGCGCGCGAACTCGACATGGTCATGAACGTGGCCGCGCTCAAGTCGGGCGACGAGGCGGCCGTCCGCGACGACATCGCGGCAGTGGTCGCCGCGGCGAAGCCGCAGGGCGTGGTCGTGAAGGTGATCCTCGAGACCTGCTATCTCACGCTCGCCGAGATCGCCACCGCCTGCAGGCTGGCTGAGTCTGCCGGCGCCGACTTTGTGAAGACGTCGACCGGCTTCGGCGTGAAGGCGAGCGGTCCGACGGGGGCCACGCCCGAGGCGGTGCAGGTGATGCTCGACACCGTGGGGGGCCGGCTGCAGGTCAAGGCCTCTGGCGGCATTCGCACCTGGGACGACGCGGTCCGCTACCTCGATATGGGCTGCACGCGGATCGGCGTGGGCGACGCGGCCGCGATTCTCGACGGTGGCCCGGCGAAAGGCGATGCGGCGTACTGACCGACTCGCGACGTGCGCCGCGGTGACCATTCGGAGAAGATGACGCTGATGAATACGACTCTTTCTCAATCTCTGTTCGTGATCGCGTGCCTGGCCGGGCTCCTGGTCGCGACGCGGGGTTCCTCGACAGCTGCCGATCTCGATGCCCTGCAGCCGATCACGCGGATCGCGCTGGGCTCCTGCATCCGGCAGGACAAGCCGCAGCCAATCTGGGAGGCGGTGGCCCGCTATCGGCCCGACGTGTTTCTGATGCTCGGCGACAACATCTACGGCGACACGGAAGACATGGAAGTCCTCCGGCGGAAGTACGCCGTCCTCGCGGCCAACGAGGGCTTCGCCGCACTCAGGCGCACTGTCCCGATCATCGCGGTCTGGGACGACCACGATTTCGGCGATAATGACGCGGGCCGCGACTACCGGATGCGGCGCGGGTCGCAGGCGGTGTTTCTGGATTTCTTCGGTGTGCCGGCCGATGCGCCGCTGCGCGGGCAGGAAGGCATCTACCGCGCGGTCACCGCGGGCCCTCCCGGCTGTCGCGTGCAGTTCATCTGCCTCGATACCCGGTACCACCGGTCGCCGCTGGCGACGCTCTCCGCGGACCAACGAAAGCCGCGCGGCGGTCGATATCGTCCCACGGACGACCCTTCGGCCACCGTGCTCGGCGCGGAGCAGATGGCATGGCTCGGACGCGTGCTCGAGGAGCCCGCTGAGGTGCGGATCGTGCTCTCGAGCATCCAGTTTGCCTTCACGGGGCACCACTGGGAGCATTGGGGCAACTATCCCGTCGAGCGGACTCGGATCCTGAAGCTCATCCGCGACTCCGGAGCCGGCGGCGTGATTTTCGTGAGCGGCGACCGGCATGCCGCGGAGATCAGTCGGATTCCGGCCGGCCCTGACGCCGTCGAGTATCCGCTCTATGACCTCACCGCGAGCAGCCTCAACCAGGCCATGCCGGCCGGCATGGGCAGCGATGATCCAAACCCCCTGCGGCTTGGGCCGCACCAACGGGGCGTCAACTTTGGCACGATCGACATCGAGTGGCCCGAGGGGGAGGGCTCAGAGGCCGCCGGCGCCCGCCTGACGCTAGAAATCCGCGACGTGGCGGGAGGCGTCGTGCATGCGGAACATGTGTCGCTTGCAGACCTTTCGCCGGCGGCCGCGGCGCCTTGATTCCGCCTTGTCGACTCCATTGATCCGCATTCTGATCGGGAGTGGCTCGCGCGGACCCCTCCGGAGTTCCCTGCCGAAAGCGGTGCCTCGCCCATGCAACTTCCCACCCCACACGCCGCGTTTCCCGGTGGAGTCTGGCCGGCCGTGCCGCAGACGCAGGCATCCGCCCTGCTCGCCGTCACCGAGCAGCTCTCCCGCTCGCAGTATCTCTCCGCGGAGGCGCTCGCCGCCGCCCGGCGACCGCAGGTCGAGGCCCTGATCGATCATGCCGTCGGCCAGATCCCCTTCTGGCGGGAGCGGCTTGCCGCCGCGGGCCTGGATCCGGAGTCCCGCCGGCGGGACGCGCCCGATGTGGCGGAATGGAACAGGCGCTGGGAGTCGCTGCCGATCCTCAAGCGGGCCGATGTCCAGTCGCTGGGAACCGCACTCCACGCCCGCCAGCTGCCGGCCGGTCATGGGGGCGTCGGAGAGATCCTGACCTCCGGATCCTCCGGGCGACCCGTGCGGATCATCCGCAGCACGCTCGACTACTTCTACTGGCAGGCCTTTCAACTTCGCGAGCACATCTGGCGGGGCCGCGACCTGTCGGGGAGTTTTCTGTCGATTCTCCGCAACGAACAGCGGACCGTGCTCGATGACACCGTCCACCTGCAGCGAAACAACGACTGGGGGGCACCGGTCGCCACGGTCTGGCCCACGGGCCCGAGCTATCTGCTCGACTATCGCTCACCCATCTCCTCCCTGATCGAGACGCTGCGCGAGGTCGCTCCGGACTATGTCTGCACGTTTCCCTCGTTGCTGCTGGAGATCCTGCGCCGGGCCCGTCAGGAACGGATTTCGCTCCCGGCGCTGAAGGAAGCCGTCGTGGTGGGCGAGGCGAGTCCACCCGAACTCTCCGCACTCTGCCGCGAGGTCTGGGACGCGCCGCTCTCGAGCACCTACACCGCCGGCGAGGCGGGTGCCATCGCGTATCAGTGCCTGGAGGAGGGCCGCTGGCATGTCCAGTCGGAGAAATCGATCGTCGAGGTGCTCGACGCTGCCGGCCGGCCGTGCGCCGCCGGCGACACTGGAAGCGTGGTCCTCACGCCCCTGCACAACTTCGCCATGCCGCTCCTGCGGTATGAGATCGGCGACCTCGCCACGGTGGGCGGTGGCCGCTGCGGATGCGGCCGCCTGTTGCCGGTCTTGGATGCCATCCCCGGCCGGGCCCGCGACCTCCTCATGCTGCCGTCCGGCGACCTCCGTCCGCCCTACTATGGCCACCGGGCCGTGATGCAGGTCGGGGCGATTCTCCAGCACCAGGTCGTCCAGACCGCCCCCGATCACGTCTGTTTCCGGCTGGTCGTGGCCCGTCCACTGAGCCCTGCGGAGGAGCAGCACGTGATCTCGGTCGCCACGGAGGCACTCGGCGGCAGCCTGCGGGTGAGCCTTGAGTACGTCACCGAGATCACCCGCGGGCCGCAGGGGAAATTCGCCGAGTTTCAAAGGCTCTTTTCACTGCCGGGCGAATGAGCCGCGATGGACGGTCGCGGCACGGTCACCGCGAGGATACCGCCGACCGAAGCTTTCTGAATCGGCGGCCGATCAGCACCGCAGCCAGGCCGCAGCCCAGCAGCATTGCCGCCGCGGGTTCGGGCACCGCGCTGAACACCAGCTCCGTGCCCACGGGGAGCGTGAGCGACGGAAAGCCGGACGGCGTAGACCCGGAGAAGTTTCGGATCGAGAATCGCAGTCCCTTGATGTCCTGCGCCGAGAAGTCCGTGAACGCGTTGTTCGTGATGGTGGAGAGCGGCACCGTCTGGAAAAAGTCGTTGATGGAGTACGGGCCGAACAGCGTCAACGATGAGTCGTCCGAAGCGATGGCTTGGATCGTGAGGGACGCGGCTTCCCCGGTGTACACGGAGCCGGCACTGATCGACACCAGATCGGTGGCGTCCTGGACCGGGGTGAAGAGAACGTCGAACGACGCAGTCGTACCCTGAGGAGACGCCGTCCCGCTGTACTGCTGCGTCGTCGTCACGGTGACGAGTTCCGCCATAACAGATCCCGGGCTGGCCCCGGAGACAGCCGCCAGCAATCCGGCCGCCGCGGTCACGGCACGATTATCGTCTCGCCGCCCGGGGAGCACATCAGCCACACGCAACGCCATGAAAACCTCTCGGTGAAGGGAATAATCCTCGACAAGCCGGTTCCCAGGTGCACACACGGAGGTGCGTCACTGGTGTTCGGGGCAAACCGCCCCCAAACAACTCTGCAAAAGATGTGCCAAACGCATTGCGAAATACGCATCGGGAGATGCTTTCCGCCACGAACGGAGCTCCGCTGCTGATTTCCAGGCCGAAATGGTCGACTGAGCGGCACGAGCGACATCGACCTGCCGAACCCTCGCCGACTGCAAGGTGAGGCGATTCGCTCCACTTCGCAACGGCGTGTGGGGCGAATCGCTCCACCACCTGGGGCGAATCGCTCCACCTGGGGCGATGGACGCCCCGCCTCAGCGCGGGGAGGCCTCGTCGGCCGGGGGGAGAATCGGGGCCCGGGCCCGGACGCTGTCGGTGGTCTGCCCCTCCGCATCGAAGAACTCGACGACACCGTCGCGGCCCTCGGGGCCCGTGCCGATGGCGATCGCTTCGGCGCCGTCGAGGTCGCTGATCTCGATCCGTCCGCCGCCGGCTCCCTTCACGCGGCCGAGGTGCACGAGTTTGGTGCCGTCGTCCGACGCGATGACGATCTCGCCGCAGACGATGCGGCCTGCCTCAAGCTCATCCACCGCGAATTTCTCCGGCGGCACCGTCACGGCCCGCAGGGCCAGCCCGATGGCGAGAAACAGCAGGGGGTAGACCGTCCAGCGCTCGCGACTCGTCATGATCAGTCGCCGTGCTGCTGTCGCAGCCGCGCCGAGAGCCGCAGGATGTGCTGCACCCGCTCGAACTGGTCGAGCCAATCACCGACAACGGCAGTGACCGCGTCGGCCGCCGGCGGGACAACCCCCGACGCGCACGACGAGCCGAGCTGGGCGGCGGCCGATGCCCGGTAGGCCGAGAGCGTGCGGTCGCCGTAGAACAAAACGGGCGAGAAATCCTCGCTGAAGAAGGCTGCCACAGGCACGCGTTGACCGCCGCAGACTTTGAGGTGGGCGGCGATGTCGGGCAGCTGGTCGCGATCGAGGAACCGCAGGTCGATCACCGGGGCTGCCGCGGCGAAGTGGGCGAAGATCGGGCACTGGTTGACGCAGTCTCCGCACCACGTGCCCGCGAGCACGAGCACCGGCATCTTCCGCACGAAGCCGGTGAGAACCGCCTGCTGTGCGGGCGTGAGCACGACCTTGGCGTGGAAAGCGTTCCACCGGTCTCGCTGCTCAGCCGTGCCCCGCGCGGTGAGAAAGTCGGCGTAGGGCAAAGCTGCTTCGAAGGCCGCAGCCCAGGCCTCCGTGGTCGGCGGCGCGCCTGCACCAGCCACGGGACGGGCTGGGGTGGAAATCGGAGTGGTGACGGTCATCGGGCGGTGCTCCAGGCGAACGCGTGGCGGCGGATCCGCCACAGCGGCTCGAAGCATACCTGTTCCATCCCAGTTCGCCTGGATGTGCCACACTGCTCCCCGCGGGTGGCATGGATGAGAGAGTGGGCGAGATGCCGGGGCTGGGGTGACGGGCCGCGCTACTGAAGACGGATTCGTGAAACCGACATTGACCCGGAAAAAGCCCCGTCCTACTTTCCCCCCGCCTGAAGGCCATGGGGTTGGTTCACTACCCGCCCCACTCGAAGTCGGCGGCGGCATGGATGCCAGCCGCCGACCTCGAGCGAACGCCCGCAGGCACGTCCGTCCAATCGCTCCCGGAAACGGTCCAGGTTCTCCGCCCCCCTGGACCCTGGGCCGTTCCGGGGGCCTTTTGGGCCGCTGGCCGCCGTGGTCTGGCGATGCGACTACGATGGTGGCATGGTCTACCGTGCCCCACAGCCCGACGCTGAGCGGATTATCCGCTGGATCATGCTCGGCATTGTGATCTGGGGATTGTTTCACGCCGTCGGCGCGTGGCGGCTCAACCACGATCCCAGGCGGATGCTCGTCGTGCTCGGCTGCGTGGCGGCATTCCTCGGCTTCTGGCTGGTGATGCTCGCCTCATGGCGGCGGCGGCACGCACGGCCGTGATGCCGTTGGTTCAGCACGCCGATGGTTCAGTCGGCGGGGCGTCTGAGGTGAGGCATGCCGAGGGCCGCCCCGTAGGCGCGCACCAGATCATCGATCGAACCGCCGAAGGAGCGTTTCAGCGCCTCCTCCACCGGCGTGCCCTCCTTGATCGCCCGAATGAGCATGGCAAACTTCTTCGCGTCTCGGGCGACGAGCATCTTCACCAGCCCCGAGGCCATGCCGTACTGCACCGGCTGAATGTTTGGAGCCGAGAAGAACCCGGTTCCTAGATCGCCCTGCGACCGCATAAAGGCCGCGGCTCGGGCCTCCTTGAGCGGCACCTGGCCAGAGTTTTTCACCACCCGGGCACCCACCCATTCGGCGATGCCCTCGTTGAGCCAGTTGGGCAGCCGCTCGGGTGACATCCAGCGGTGGTTGAAGCCGTGGCTTGTCTCGTGCACCAGCATGTGGGCGAACGCGGCCGGATCGTCGCCGCGGTGGCAGGCCATCACCACGCGGCCGTCGCTGCGCTGATGGCAGACGCCGTGGGTGCCCTGCGTGGTGGCCTGCATGAATCGGACCTCAAAGGCGGCGTAGTCGTCTTCCCGGAGAAACGCCACGACGAGGCATTTGCCCTTCCAGAGCGGCTCACCCTTGGGGATCCCGTAGAGGTCGCAGAGGAAGTCGTGCATCGCGTCGAGATTGGCGACGAACGGTGCCAGCTGCGGTGCCGGAATGTCGCTGGCCACGAGGAACTCGTGGGTCTCGGTGAGGACGAGCCCGGGGAAGCTGCCGCGGACTTGTTCGACGAAGGCTTCGAGGGCTTGGACCTCGGCTGCGTGTTCCTCCGCGGTGAGCCGCGGCCAGGGAGCAACGCCCTGGGCCCGCATTCGGGCGGCCGACTCACCGGCTTCCTGTTCGTACGATTCCTTCGTCTTCCGGCCGCGGAGCTGCGCCCAGGCCTTGCCCGTGGTGTCGGCCTCGTGCACCGTCTCGCGGCCGGCGATGATCTTGGCGATGCCGGGGACCGACACCATCATCACCGTCTTCTGTCCTTCGGCCCGCAGCCGGAGGGCTGTCACGCGTCCTTCTTTCTCGACAATGCCCTCGAGCGTGGGCCGGACGAACCGCCGCCCCGTGCCGAGTTCGACGAGGTCGATCGTCTGGCCCTCGTGGGCCGCGAGTTTCTCGGCCAGCACGTCGGCCCGTCCAGCCGCCGTCGGGACCGCCGCCGCCAGCACGGCCACCAGCACGAGCGCTCGAGGCTGCCGCCATGCGATCATGGGCTGCATGCGGAATCTCCTTGATTGCCCTCACGCTGCCGCAGGTCGGAGCTCGAGATGTCGAGGCGAAACTCCCGCTGCGAAACGAAGTAGCTCACCTCTTTGAGGCGTGGTGGCACATCGACCGACGCCGCATCCTCGAATCCACCTTCCCGCGCACGGCCAAACACGATCAGCCCGCGGGCCCGCGAGGCGATCGCGTCGGCTGCCTCGGCTGCCACCGCCGCGGAACCGCCGTAGTACCTTGGATCAGCCAGACGCGCGTAGGTGTCGGCTCCCATCACGAACGTGCTTTCAGGAAACACGTCGAGCTTTACGATGAACGTGGCCGCCCTGGTCAGCCACAGCCGCTGGCCGACGAACTGGGCAGCGCGGTCGCGGATCGCGATGAAATCGAGCATCGGCTTGTCGACGTTGGTGACCGAGAGTTCGAACGCCAGCGGCCGCTCGGCGATCTCTTCCGCGATCCGGGCCATCAACCGGTGCCCTTCGTGGAGGGGATCGAACGATCCCGGGAAGATGAGCCCACCCGATGACGGTGCCGACGCATCGTCGCCGATCGCGACCGCGGCCCGCTCGCCCGTGAGCAGGTCTCGCCAGGCGGGGGGCGCGATGACGGCGTCGCCCGCCACACGCTCGCCGGGCAGCAGGCTGGCAGTGAGTCGTGGTCGGCAGTCGGCGGGCAGGCCACAGCCTTCGGCGAGCAGGTCGAGCACGACGGCCGCCGCCAGACGCTCTTCGTCGTCCCGCGAACGGGCGTCTTTCGTGAGCACGAGTTCCGCGACGCGGGTGGCCTCGAGGGTTTGCACGGCCGCGGCGATCCGATGGCAGCCACGCTTCGGCCTGGTGGTCTTCAGGCTGGCGGTCACGGCGAGTCCGACGGCCCGCGATCGGGCCGCGGCCAACTCCTCGCCATCGGCACCGCCGGCATCGAGCACGCAGGCACGCTGCCAGGCGGCTGCGGCCAGCCGGCGGGCCGTCCTCGATGAGCAGTACGATTCCTGGGGGCCCCCGAGCAGCCTGTCGACGGCGGCCTCGGCATACGGCACTTCGGCAGCGAGCACCACGCGGCTCGCCCCGGGTGTCGTCAGCAGGTGTGGAATCGCCAGCGAGCCCCCGCCGGTGGTGACCACGACGACCCGCCGGTCGGTGGCGGCGAGAGCGGTGATCAACCGGACCGGGTCGGGAAGGTGCATGTGAGTAGGCAGCGCCTGAGGCCCGGCCGTTGGGCCACGGCAGTTTGCCCCGTCGTCCAGGATCGCCTCCTTTTCCAGGGTGACGGCCGTCGCGGCGATGCTGCTTCAGCAGGGCGGCACGGGCGGTCGATCACTCAGGCAGGAGATTCCTCGCATGATACCGCTCGCCCCGTCCCCACGCACGACACGGCTGCCCAGGCGACGAGGTTTGGTCGCTGTCGTGATGGCGACCTGCGTCGGAATGACGCCTACCTGGGCCGACGATCTCGACCTGCTGCTCGGCCGCTCGGCGGACCCAGTCGCGATCGTGAACGTCGGCATCGACACGCCGGGCGATCCCGCGTTCATGCCCGGCTCGGCCGCCGATTCCCCGGCGGAGTCTTCGGGGCCGTTCGATGCCAGCCGCGGTGATCTCGGCGAGGATGACGACCTCTCCGCGAAGCAGCGGGGGGTGCGGCAGCGTGGCCGTCGTTCCGTGCCCCGTGAACCCTCGGCTGCCGACCGCACCCCCGACCCGCTCCGCGGCACCGAGCGCATCGATCCCACCAGGACCGGCCCCGACGTGCCGCAGTCGATGGAGAGCCTGCAGCCTCCGCGGACAGACACGTTGGCCGACTGGTTTGCGCCGCTCGAACCGCTCCACGAGTGCGGTGAACCCCGCCTCCTGCCGCCGTGCGTGCCACCGCCACCATGCCATCCCGCGTTGCCGCCGAGGCCGTACGACCTCGTCGGCGTGCAGGGCGGCCCGACGTGCGGCCCGCTCTACCGTGGACCCTGTGCGCCGCGGACGGGCAGTCATGACGACGGCCCCCATCCGCGGGTGCACCGCGTGCACGACCGGCTATTCGATTGGTTTTACGCTCCCCGCACGCCCATCCTTCCCTGACACGGGCTCGCGGCCACGGCCGCTTGTGCTGCTCCCGCCACGCCGCGACACTGTTCGCTCGCGGGTCGATGAGCGGCCTGCATGGAGACATGGAGCATGCGGGCGGCCATCATCGGCATCGGCGCGATCGCGAAGATGCATGCCCGGGCGCTGGCCGACATTCCCGGTGTGAAACTCGTGGCGGCCACCTGCCGCACCGAGGAGAAGGGGCAGGCGTTCGCGGCTGAGTTCGGCTGCCAGTGGTACGGCGACACCGGCCGGATGCTGCGCCGGGAGAAGCCCGACTTCGTCACCGTGGCGACGCCCTCCGGTGCCCACCTGCCGGCCGTGCTCACGGCCCTGCGCCGCGGCGTGCACGTGATCTGCGAGAAGCCACTGGAGATCTCGCTCGCCCGGATCGACCGGATGATCGCGGCCGCCGGCACGTCTGCTGCGACGCTCGGCGCGATCTTTCCGCAGCGATTCAATCCCGTGGTGCGCGCTGTCCACGAAGCCGCGGCGGCCGGCCGCTTTGGCACGCTGGCGGTGGCGGCCAGCTACGTGCCCTGGTGGCGGGACGACGCCTACTACGGACCAGGCCGCTGGCAGGGCACGAAGGCCCTCGACGGCGGCGGGGCCCTGATGAATCAGTCGATCCACGGCGTCGACGCCCTGCAGTGGATCGCCGGCGCGACCATGCCCGGCCTCGCCGCCGGCGAGAATCCCGTGGAGTCGGTGATGGCGATGACCGCCGTGCGGGCTCATGATGCAGAGCGGCTGGAAGTGGAAGACACTTGCGTCGCCATCCTGCGGTTCAAAAACGGTGCCCTGGGCCAACTCCTCGCGGCGACCAGCCTCTTTCCGGGTCAGCTGCGGCGGCTACTCGTCGGCGGCCGCGACGGCACCGCCGAGATCCTCGAGGAGCAGCTGGTGGCATGGCGATTTCGCAACGAGCAGGCCGATGACGAGGCGACCCGGGTTCGCTTCGGGGGCTCGAGCGGCACCAGCGGCGGGGCGGCCGATCCGCTGGCGATCAACTATGCCTGCCACACCCGCAACATCGAGGCGTTTCTCGAGGCCATCCGCGCTGGTCGCCCGCCCGAACTCGACGGCCACGAGGGCCGCAAGGCGGTGGCGATCGTCGAGGCATGCTATCGTTCTGCCCGGACCGGCCGAATCGCCGTCGTGAAGTGAGTCAGTGATGCACGCCCCCATCCGCTACGCGATCTGCAACGAGACCTTCGGCGACTGGCCGCTGGCGAAGGCCTGCGATTTCGCCGCCTCCT
>Ga0164295_10001063_pt1 | contig 22754 bp, 16 predicted proteins | sample GEODES006metaG_FD_111798 | JGI IMG/M metagenome (GOLD analysis project Ga0164295, IMG submission 111798) | Oligotrophic lake water microbial communities from Sparkling Lake, Wisconsin, USA - GEODES006 metaG | ecosystem: Environmental > Aquatic > Freshwater > Lake | place: USA: Sparkling Lake... | reverse complement strand
AGTTTGTTAAATAAATTTTTTTTTCATCTAAATTTTTTATTACTACCTTTTTTTATTTTATTAAATAAATTATATTTTTTTTTAATTCATAAAATTATTTTTTTTTTTTTTTTATTATATAAACTTTTTTTTTTAGTTGATTTTTTTGGAAGTAAACTTCACAAGTTTATCCTTTGTCCTATATTTAATTTGTTTATAAATTTTGTTTCATATTTATCATTAAATAAAGATAACGTTGTTCATCTAAATGTTTTTTTTTTATTTAATAAACTTCTTTTTTTATTTTTTGTATTCTTAATTTTATTAAAATGCATTTTTGGAGCATACATTTGTTCAAAATTTTTTTTTTGATAATTTTTAATAGTATTATAATTATAATTTAAATTTAAATTTGAATAATATTTATAAGAAAAATTATATAATAAAAATATTTTTAAATTTTCCATGATTTCATCGTTATTGCTATTTGATAATTTTAATTTAGAATTAATAGAAAATAAATTTAATTTATTTCAATTAAAATTTAAAGTATTAAAATTATATGTTTTATTTGATAAAAAAAGTGAATTTTTAAAATTTTTATTTTTTTGTTTTAAGAATAAGTTTAAATTAATAAGTTGCTTTTGATTATTAATAATATAATTATCATTATTAATACTTTTTTTTTTATTTATAAAATAATTTTTTTTATTACTTGAGATATCATTACGAAACATTTCAAAAATATCAAAATGTCTCTCTTGGTTATTTAAATTTTGTCTACTTTTATTTTTTTTATTAAAATCAATTAATTTATATTTTAATTTTAAATTTTTATAATTTAAATTATTTTTATATGTTTTTTTTATTTTATTAATTTTTTTTTTTTGCTCTAAATTATATAAAAAATTATTTCCATAGTAAAAAATTTCATTATTAAAACTATTTTTTAAATTTCTATCTAAAATTAAAAAATTTTCTTTTTTTTTTTTATCTAATTGATCATTACTTAAAATTAAATATTTTAAATTTAATACTAAATTACTATTTTTAAAAATTTTTAAAATATTTAAAAATATTTTTTCAAAAATATAAATTAAAGTAAAATGACCTAAAACAATTAATATTACTCATCATAATATTTTCATATTTTTAATTTGTTATAAATAATATTTCAAAATTTAAATTTAGGAATGAATAAAATCCCCTTAAAATTATGTTTAATGACTCTTTAGAAAATCTATTAAAAAATGAATTGTTAATTATAATTTTTATCTTTATTTTTTTGGTCATATGTTTTAAATAAACAATGATATTTTATTAGAATAGCAACTAATAAAAAAAAATTAGGAAAAGTAAAAGTTATTTTTATAATTTATAGGTTTTCACTCTAAATTTTTTAAATTATTATCCAATAAATAATTTTTATCCTTATCATATTTAAAACTTATATTATAAATTAAATTATTTATCTTTTTTTCTTGAATTTTTTTTTCTACATAATTTTTAATTTCAATATTTGGATTTTCAACTTCTTTTAAAAAATCTATAATTAGAAAAAAGTTAAAAAGTATAGTACTATAAGTATATATATATATCAATAAAAAATAATTATTTTTTTTATCTTTAAAATTAATGGTACTCAATATTATTAAAAAAATTATTAATTTTTTAAAAAATATTATAATAATTATTTTAAAATTAATTAAGTATAAAAAAAAATATAAAAATTTTATAATTAAAGATCAAAAAAGTTTTAAATAAAATAATAAAAATAGAACAAATAGAAATAAAATAAAATAAAATAAAGATTTATCTAAATGGTTATAAAAAAAAAATAAAAAAATAAAAATAAAAATAAAAATAAAAATAAAAAAAAATATAAATAATTTAAGATTATCTAATATTATTAGTGAGATCATATTTTTTTTAAACTCCAAATAATAATAAAAACGCCATCATTAATCCAAATAAAGCAATAGCTTCAGTTAATGCAAAACCTAAAATAGCATAAATAAATAGTTGTTTGATTACTGTTGGATTTCTTGAAACACCAATTATTAAAGAAGAAAATACTGAACCAATACCTACACCTGCACCTGATAATGAAATAGTTGCAAGACCTGCACCAATAATTTTTGCTGAATTTAACATAATTTATTATTTTTATCTTAATTTTATTAAAATAATTTATAATTTAACGATTTTAAAATTAAGTTAGTAATATGTATTATTATACCTTTAAAGGGATTTGAACCCTTACAAATGCCTTGAAAGGGCATTAACCTGACCTATTAGTTTATAAAGGCAATAAATTATTTAATTTTATATTTTTTATTAAAATCATTAAGATAAAAATTATAATTTTTTTTTGAAGAAATTTCATTAATTTGTTTTGATAAAATTATAATTATAATCAAGATAGATAATAAAATATAAAATAAAATTCATAAAAAAATATAATAATTAACAAATAAATGTTCATTAAATATTTTAATATCAGAAATAATATAATTTAAATTATATTCAAATCTATCTAAATTACTTATAATAATTTTGTTTTCAAATAAAAGTTCAAAATTATTAATAAATTTAGAAAAAATAATTATTAAAGAAAGATTAAATAACAATAATAAATTATTCGGAAATTCTATTTTTAATTGAGTTTCACTATGAATATCTTTAATCATAGTTATTAATACAAATATAAATAATACAATAACAGCACCTGCATATATTAATAAAAAAGTAAGACCTAAATAATAAAATTTAGATGTAAATAAAAATATAAATAAAATTATAATTATAAGTAATAAAGTAATTATACTATAAATGGGATTACCAAATCAGGGTAAAAAAGTACCTAAGATAGTAATAAGAACAGCTAAATTTAAAAGACTAATTGTATTTTTTATCATTTTTTTTTTTTTTTATTAAATTTTTTTTACTTTGTAATGCTAAATATAAATTTTGTTCAATAATTTCAACTAAAGGTACTAAAATAATAAAATATAAAAAATAAAAAGCTGTACAATATGTAGTTAAAGAACTATATGGTTCTTCTACTGGATTACCACCTAATCATCCTAATAAAAAAAAATTTAATATGAAAAATCAATATAATTTTCTATATATAAATCTACATCTTGCTGGAAAAAATAATAGAGATGAAAGAGATCATAATGGCATTATAAAATGTATTAATAAAGCAAAAGCCATTAATAATACACCACCTACTTTACTTTCTACTGATCTTAAAATAGCATAAAATGGTAAAAAATATCATTCAGGAACTATATGTAAAGGTGTCACTAAAGGATTAGCTTTTATATAATTATCAGGATGTCCTAATAAATTAGGTTTAAAATGTATAAAATAAGTTAAAAGAAATAAAAGTAAAATTAATGTAGTTAAATCTTTTACTACAAAGTAAGGATTAAATTTTATAGCTTCTATTGAGTTATCACTTAATGCAGGATTTGTTGAACCTACTTCATGTAGTAATTTTAAATGTAACATAACAAGAGCCAATATTATAAACGGAACTAAAAAATGAATAGCAAAAAATCTTGGTATTGTTGCATAATTTAAAGCAAACCCACCTCAGATTCATTGAACAATATCCTCCCCAACAAATGGAATAACTGAAAATAAATTAGTGATTACAGTAGCACCTCAATAACTCATTTGACCTCAAGGAAGTACATAACCTACGAAAGCAGTTAACATAGTTAAAATAAAAATAACTAAACCACTAACTCATACAGAATATTTCGGAGCTGTATAAGATCTATAATATAATCCTCTACCTATATGTATATATAAACTAATAAAAAAGAAAGATGCTCCATTAGAATGAGCATAACGAATATATCAACCATTTTTTACATCTCTCATAATATGTTCTATACTGTCAAAAGCTAAATCTGGATGTGGTATATAATGCATACTTAAAAATAAACCACTAATAATTTGAATAGCTAAGCATATTCCTGATAAAAATCCAAAATTTCAAAATAAACTTAAGTTCATTGGAGCTGGGTAATCAGTTAAATGATTTTTTAATTGTTTAATAATTTTATTTATCATTTTTTTATTTGTTATAAAAAATGGTTAATGATTTATTAATATTTAATGATTTAGATAGATCTGCAAATTTGATTGTTTGACTATTTTTAAATAAATTAAAAATATATTTAAAAATTATAACACAAAAAGATACGAATAAAACCATAATTATTAATGTATAAAAAGAAGTAGAACCAAATAAGTTTCATAAAATTTGTGAATAATATGTTATTTTATCCATTTGAGGCATTTTATTAAAAAAAAAAAAGATTTGAACTTTTTTTTTTAAAAGAGTAATTACAATTTTTATTAAATAAAAATATAAAGTTTTAGTGTTTATTATTTTTATTAAAGATTTAAAAACTGAGGGTTAATTTTATAAAAATTTTAAGTACAAGGGTTTGTGGAATTTGATTAAAAATTGTATAATAATTTTTATTAATCAATGTAAATATAACAAAAAGGAAAAGAAAAAGAATTCTAAAGTTATAAATATAAAAAAAAGTTTTAATTTTTTTATTAACGATTTTTCAAGTTAATTAACAACTATTAATTTATATATAAACACCTATCTTTATAAAATTTTTAGCCAAATGAGTTTGTAATTATGTTTTAAAAATTTATATAATGATTGTTTTAGCGGTATTATTTAATTTATATTAAAAAAATTAAATAATTTTAATAAAAAAAGAATTAAAATTATTTAATATAAAACTTAAATTTAGAACTTATTATTATTACTTGATTTTTTTAATTTATAATTATTAAAAGTAAATTAAATTTTTATAATTTTTATTTTTTTGTCTTTTATAAATAAAATGCTTTTAATTTTTAATTATAAAATTATTGATACTTTTTTTTATTAATTGTAATATTATTATGAAAAATTTAAAAGATATCAAATTTCTATCTTTATTAGCCTAATTTGTCTTTATTAAGATTAATTTATTAACTATTTTTATTAGTTGTTATTCTAATATGTACTAATTTTATATATATAAATATAAGTCAAAAATTCTAAATAACGATTTATTTTTCAGTAAAATTTATTTATTATAAATTAAATTACTTTTAATTTTTATTGAACAAATTTCTTTTTAAAATTATTAAATTTTGTTTGAAAAATTTAAAATATAAATACTATTTTTATATTTTATTGTGGTTTATTTTATAATAAGTATATAGTTTTTAATTGTTTAATTTTTTTTTGATTATTATTTACTTATTTTTTATTTTCTATTTTATTAATTAATTTTTAAAAACTAAAATACAATTTATGTTTTTAAATACATTTATATCATTATTAATCATTTAATTTTTTAATCCTAAAATAAATAAATTTTTGTATCAAAATTTATATAAAATTTATTAATTTAAACCAATATAAAAAAAAGAAAAAAAACAATTTAAATTATAAAATTTAAAATTTATTTTATTTGTTTTTTTTTAACTTTAATTATGTATAAAATTTTATTAATAACCTTATATGCTCCTTTAGTAGGAGCTTTTATTCTTTTTTTTATACCAAATAATGATATTTTTTTAATACGTAATATAGGTTTAACTAGTAGTTTTATTTCTTTATTAGGTTCTGTTTTTTTATTATTACAATTTGATTATATTAATAATAATTTTCAATTTTGTTATTGTTTAAGTAATTATTTAATAAAGTTTTTTTTTCTACAATTTATTTTAGGTATTGATGGTTTTTCATTAATATTTATATTATTAACAACTTTTATTATACCTTTATGTTTGTGATCCAGTTTAAATAAAAAAATAATATTTTTAAATTTTTATGTAGCATTTTTCCTTTTATTAGAATTTTCTATACTAGGTGCTTTTTTTAGTTTAGATTTATTATTATTTTTTATTTTTTTTGAAATTATTTTAATACCGATGATTTTTTTAATTGGAATTTGAGGATCAACTTTTAAAAAAATTAGAGCTACATATCTATTTTTACTATATACAGCTTTTGGTTCTATATTTTTACTATTTGCTATATTTTTGATTTTATTAGAAAAACAAACTACAAATTTTTATTTTCTTTTTTATAATACTTTTTTTTTTAAAGAAGAAAAACAATTAATACTTTGATTTTTTTTTTTTATAGGATTAGCTGTTAAAATACCTATATTTCCTTTACATGTATGATTACCAGAAGCTCATGTTGAAGCTTCTACTGAAGGTTCTATAATATTAGCAAGTCTTTTATTAAAATTAGGTGGTTATGGTTTCTTTAGAACATCTTTACCTTTATGTTATAATATTATGTTTGATATCTTACCTTTAGTATTTACTTTTTGTTTATTCGGGTTGATTTTTTGTTCTTTTATAGCTTTAAGACAAAATGATTTAAAAAAAATTATAGCTTATTCATCAGTAGCTCATATGAGCTTAGTTGTTTTAAGTATATTTTCTAATAATGTTCAAGGTATTCAAGGTTCCATTTTTTTAATGGTTGGTCATGCTCTATCTTCAAGCGGTCTTTTTTTTTTAGTTGGTTGTTTATATGATAGACATAAAATTAGGTTATTAAACTATTACGGGGGTTTATTACAAATAATGCCAATATTTTCTTTTCATTTTTTTATTTTTACCTTGACAAATTTTAGTTTTCCAGGTACTTGTAATTTTATAGGTGAAATTCTAATTTTAATAGGAATTTTTGAAATAAATATTTTTGTAATGTTTATTTCAGGATTATGTGGATTATTAACAACTTCTTATTCTATCTGATTATTTAATAAACTTATTTTTGGTACATTAAAATTTAATTATATAAAATATTATTCAGATTTAAAATTTTGAGAATTAGAAATTATATTTTATTTTTTTATATTAATTATAATTTTAGGTTTTAAACCTAATTATATACTTAATATTACATATTATAATGTATTAACATTGTATTAATTTTATTATTATCTACTTATAATGGAGATATAGTTCAATTGGTAGAACTTTGGACTTTTAATCCAACTATCTGGGTTCAATTCCCAGTATCTTCAATTAATTTAATTTTTTAAATGTCTTATAAGGTAAATCCAATAAATTTTAGATTAGGTATAACTCGTATATATCGATCTGTTAATAATATTTATATTACAAATTTTTCTTTTTTATGAATACATTATTTAAAGTATGAAAAATTATTATTTTTATTTTTCTATAAATATAAATTTTGAATTATTTCATCTAAAATTATAAATATAAACTCAAATTTAATTTTAATTTTTTGTAACTTTTATAGATTAAGATTATATTTTAATGATAAACCTGTTAGAAAAAAAAAAAGATCTAGATTTGAACCGGATGGTGAAGCTCGCAGTTACAAATGAACTGATTATTTTTTTAATATTTTTTTTAAAAAAAAATATATAAATAAAATTAAAAATTTATTTATTAGAAATTATTATAATATTTTATCAGAAATGATATCTAATAATTGAAATATTAAAAAAATTTCCGATTATGCTTGAAAAGAAAATGACAAATATTTAATTAAAAAATATTTTAGTATTCCCATGAACTCTCGTTTACCATTAAAAATAGACCTTTTTTATTTTAAAAGTGATAATAAAAAAAAATTAATGTTAAATTTAAAAATTGATCAAAAAAAAAAATTAAAAAAATTAAAAAAATTAAAAAAATTAAAAAAATTAAAAAAATTAAAAAAATTAAAAAAAAAAAATAAAATAAATAAAATAAAAAATAGTTATTTTATAAGCCAAAAATATTATAATTTAATATTTTTAAATTCAAAATGAGATGTTTGAGTAGAAAATACTAAAATTCTAATTGATAATATTAGACATAAATATAATATTTCAGTATTATCAGAAGATTCTGTAGTATTATTTAAAGAATGATATATTTGTGAAAAAATTTTTTTTTTTCATTTATCAAATATTTTAAAGATATATTATTTTAAAAAAAATATGATATTAAAATTAAGAGATATACATAATTTAAAAGAATTTAAACCTTATACTTGAGAAGATGTTCTTAGAACTTGTTACTTAGAACAGCAAAAAAAAAAACATTTTATTCGTACAATTTTTAGAGATTTTATTCATTTACATAGAATATCTTATTTGCAAATGGATGCCTCTTTATTTGTTAAAATTATAAAAAACTTATTTGAAATGACTAAATTTCATAAAAGATTAATTTATCTGTTAAAATCACTTATAATTACCCTGAGCCTTTATTATTTACATATACATTGTAAAGTTAAATTAAAAGGTAAAATGCAATATAAAAAAAGAACAAAAACTGTAATTTTATTTAAACAATCAATGCCCTTAAATCAACTAAATAAAATTATAGAATATTCTAAAAACTATGCTATTACACCTTTTGGCGTATTAGGTATTAAAACATGATTATATTTTAGTTAATATTTTTTATATTTTTTGGAGGTTTAATTTAATTGGTTAAAATTTGGTTCTTACACAACTAATACAAAGGTTCAAATCCTTTAATCTCTATAATACTTTTTAAAAAATTGTTATAATTAAAAAAAAGGGGGTATAACTTAATAGGCTAAAGTGTACGTATGATAAATGTAAGATAGTAGTTCAATTCTACTTATCCCTAAAAAAATAAATAAAATAAAAGTTTTTAAATTTTTTATAAACTTTAAAAATAATATGTTAACTATATAGAAAAAAAGCCTCCTTGGAGGAATTGGTAGACTCGATAGACTTAAAATCTATTCTATAAAAAGGTGTTGGTTCAAATCCAACAGGAGGTATATTTTATTTATATAAAATTTTATTTTAATTAATTTAATAACGCTAAAAACTAAAATAGTTTTTAAAGGGTAATGGCTGAGTGGTTTAAGGTGGTTATCTTGAAAATAATTGTATTATTTATACCGAGGGTTCAAATCCCTCTTACCCTTTTTATATTTTATAATTTAAACTTTTTTTATGAGTATTATTAAGTTATCCATTTGTTTATGCTAGTTAATTTAAAAAAATGATTCTATTAAAAAAAATAATGAATTTTATAGCTGTATTCTTTAATAAATTAAATTCTGTAATAATATTGGGGCTAAAAGGAAGTTTAATAAAACTAGATTTTAAAATTAATGCTTTTTATAATAATATAATAAATATTAAATATTTTAATGTTTATACTATAGCATCTGTTCCATCTTTACAATATACTATTGACCCTTTAAAAATTTATCGTATACAAGAAAATTTAATATTTTATCAAAATAAATTATTACGTTTAGAATATATAAATACATTATTTGATATTTGATTGCTACCAGAATTTTTTCTAAGTTTAATAATTTTATATTATATTTTTATTTACATATATTTAATTTTTAAACAAAAATATTTAAAATCTTTAGATTTTTATTTTATAACTTCTTTATTATTAAAATTTTGTTGTTATTTATTAATTGTTTTATTTAATATTTTATATATATTATTAAAATTTAATTTATGTATATTTTATCTAAATTTTTTTATGATAAATATTTTTAGTATTATTATTAAAATTATTATTACTTTAATATTTTTATATATTTTATATATAGTCCGTTTTTGATATTCTCAATATCAAAAATATATTATAGAAATATATTTTCTATTATTAAGTTCTTTATTTTTTAGTTATATATTACTCTCTTCTATAAATTTAATGCTAGCATATATTGCTATTGAAGGTTTATCTTTACAAGTTTATGCTTTAGCTATTTTAAACTTTACTACAATTTCAATTGAGATAATTTTAAAATATTTTTTATTAGGAAGTTTAGCATCTGCAATATTATTATATGGTATTAGTCTATTATATGGTTTATATGGTAGTTTAAACTTTTTTATTTTAAAAAATTCTTTTTTTAAAATTTATTTATTAGATTTTTTTTTTAATTCTAATTTATGTAAAATTTCCATTTTTCTTATATTTTTTGGTTTATTATTTAAACTAGGTTTATATCCATTACATTTTTGAGTACCAAGTGTTTATAGTAATAGTCCAAATATAGTTATTTTTTTTTTAAATACAATAATAAAACTTGTATTATTTATATTTACATTTAATCTATTTATAGTAATCTTTTTTTATTTTTTATATTCTTTAAAATTGTATCTTATCATAAGTTGTATAGGATCGATGCTAATTGGAGCGGTAGGTGCATGTAAAGAATTAAAAATTAAAAATTTTATTTCTTACACATCTATAAATCAAATTGGATTTTTAATGATTGGATTAATATGCTATTCAGAATTAAGTATATATTATTGTCTATATTATCTATTTATATATTTAATCTTAACAATTGGGTTTTTAAATATTATATTTAATATTCAACAAGCATTTACCCATCAACCTGTAATTTATTTTAATGATTTAAAATTCTTTTATAAAAAAAATATAATATTTAGTTTTATTTTTTCTACATATATACTATCATTTGCTGGATTACCACCATTTTGTGGATTTTTTGGTAAATTAAATATATATTTTTCTATAATGAATTCAAAAATGTTTTTATTATTATTTATTATTATGTTTTTAAATTTAATTAGTTTATATTATTATATTAAAATTTTAAAAATAATATGATTTGAAAATTTAATTAATTTTGATAATAAATATTTACCTTATAGAATTAAAAAATCAAAATTAATAAATTTTACCATATTTTTGACATCTATTTTTAATATTTTTTTTTTATTAATTATTGATATTTATGATTCCTTTATACTAAAATTATTTTTTAGTATGATGTTAACTTCATAAAAATTAATTTAAAAATTTAAAATTGTCAATTAATTTATTTATTAATGTTTTATTACCCTTTTTTTCATCTATAATAATATTACTTTTTGGAAGAAATTTAGGATTAAATGGAGGTGCCTTTTTAAGTATTTTGAATATTTTTATTATATATATCAATATAATTTTAATTATTTACAAATCTAGTTTTATAAAATTTTTTTTTTATCTAAAATATCTTTTTTGAATAAACTTAGGATTATTAAATGTATCATGAGGTTTTTTATTTGATTATTTAACTATATATATGATATTTATTATAACTTCTATTTCTTTAATGGTACAATTTTATTCCTTTGAATATATGTATAATGATCCTTATATATTAAAATTTTTTTCTTTTTTGTCCTTATTTTCTTTTTGTATGTTAATAATGGTAAGTGCTGATAATCTATTACAACTATTTTTAGGTTGAGAAGGTGTGGGTATTTGTTCTTATTTATTAATAAGTTTTTGAAATACAAGAATAATGGCTAATAAATCAGCCATAAAAGCTTTACTTGTTAATAAAATAGGAGATATCTTTTTAATAATTACAATTTGTATTTTTTTTTACTATTTTAAAACATTAGATTTTACGGTAATATTTATACTATATCCTTTTTTTTTAATTAAAAAATTTATTTTTATTAATATTAATTTAAATTTATTAAACAGTATAGCATTTTTTCTCTTAGTTGGAGCTATGGCAAAATCTTCTCAAATTGGATTACATACTTGATTACCAGATGCAATGGAAGGTCCAACACCAGTATCTGCATTATTACATGCAGCTACAATGGTGACTGCAGGAGTTTTTTTAATAATTAGATTCTCTCCAATTTTTGAATATTCTTCATCTATTTTAATTAAAATGTCTTTTATTGGTTCATTGACAGCATTTTTAGGTGCTTCTATAGGTATGGTTCAAAATGACATAAAAAAAATTATAGCCTATTCGACTTGCAGCCAATTAGGATATATGATACTATCATGTTCTCTTTCAAATTATTCTGGAAGTTTATATCATTTACTTAATCATGCATTTTTTAAAGCTTTATTATTTTTATCTGCGGGTTCAATTATACATTCGTTATCAGATGAACAAGATATTAGAAAAATGGGTAATTTAGTAAATATTATCCCATTTATATATGTTTGTTTTTTAATAGGTTCCTTGGCTTTAGCAGGATTTCCATTTTTACCAGGATTCTATTCGAAAGACTATATTTTAGAAAGCTCTTTAGTAGGATTTAGCTTTAATAGTTCGATATCATTCTCATTAGGTACAATCTCAGCATTTTTAACCTCATTTTATTCTTTTAGATTAATTAACTTAGTTTTTTTTAATTATAATCATTCTTATAAAAAAGTGATATTTAATTTTGAAAATTCTACTATCTTTATTTATATTAGTTTATTATTTTTAGTTTTAAATAGCATAATTTCTGGTTATTTTTTTAAAGAACGTTTTATTGGGTCAGGTTCAAACTTTTTAGGAACATCTATTTTTATATTACCATGAAATAACAATATAGTAGATATAGAATATATTCCTTTTACTATAAAAATAATGCCAATATTTTTTAGTATAATAGCTATTTTTATTGTAATTTATTGCTATAATTATTTATTCTTTATTTTAATTTTTTTTAAATTAAAATTTTATTCATATTATCAATTTTTTAATAATAAATGATATTTTAATACATTTTATAATTTTTTAATTATAAAACCATTTTTTAAATTAAGTTATAACTTTTTTTTTTTAGTGACAGATAGAGGTTTTTGTGATTTGACAGGAATTACTAATCTATTAATAAATTTATCGTGATCAATTTTTAAACTTTATAATGGTAATACTAGGAATTATGTTATAATATTTTTATTTAATTTTTTAATATATTTATATCTATTATACTATATTATTAATTAAAAATATGGAGAGAAATTTTTCACTATCAGTAACTCCATGAATAAATCGTTGATTTTTCTCAACAAACCACAAAGACATTGGATCCTTATATTTTGTATTTGGTCTAATTTCTGGTTTAATTGGCTCAACTTTTTCAATTTTTATAAGGTTAGAATTAATAACTTCAGGGAGTTTTTTTTTTAATCAAAATTTTCAACTTTATAATGTAATAATAACAGCTCATGCTTTTATTATGATATTTTTTATGGTAATGCCTATTTTGATCGGAGGTTTTGGTAATTGATTTGTTCCTATTTTGTTAGGTGCACCAGATATGGCATTTCCTAGATTAAATAATATAAGTTTTTGATTATTACCACCAGCTTTATCATTATTATTACTTTCTAGTTTTGTTGATAGTGGAGTTGGTACCGGATGAACTGTTTATCCACCATTATCAAGTACATTAGGTCATCCTGGTAGCTCTGTTGATTTTGCAATATTTAGTTTACATATCGCAGGTATATCTTCTATTTTAGGTGCAATTAATTTTATTACTACTATACAAAATATGAGACTAAGAGGATTAAACTTTTTTAAAGTTCCATTATTTGTATGATCAGTATTAATAACAGCAGTTTTATTATTATTATCTTTACCTGTTCTTGCTGGTGCAATAACAATGTTATTAACTGATAGAAATTTTAATACAAATTTTTTTGAATATCAAGGTGGTGGGGATCCAGTATTATATCAACATTTATTTTGATTTTTTGGTCATCCAGAAGTTTATATTTTAATTTTACCTGGTTTTGGGATTATTAGTCATATTGTTTCAAAAATGGGTAATAAAAATATTTTTGGTTATTTAGGTATGGTTTATGCTATGTTATCAATAGGTCTTCTAGGTTTTATTGTATGAGCTCATCATATGTATACAGTTGGTTTAGATATTGATACAAGAGCATATTTTACAGCAGCTACAATGATTATTGCAGTACCTACAGGTATAAAAATATTTAGCTGATTGGCTACATTATGAGGAGGTCTAATTATATTAGATGTTCCTATTTATTTTGCTTTAGGTTTTATATTTTTATTTACTTTAGGAGGGGTTACTGGAGTTATATTATCCAATTCTGGTTTAGATATATATTTTCATGATACATATTATGTAGTTGCTCACTTTCATTACGTATTATCAATGGGTGCTGTTTTTGCTATTTTTAGTGCAATATATTATTGATTTGGAAAAATTTTAGGTCAAGATTATTTATCTATTATAGGTGTAATACATTTTTGATTATTTTTTTTTGGAGTTAATATTACATTTTTTCCAATGCATTTTTTAGGGCTAGCAGGTATGCCTAGACGTATACCAGATTTTCCTGATGCTTATTATATTTGAAATTTTATTGCTTCTGTAGGTTCTATCATTTCTTTTGTATCTTTATTTATATTTTTATATTTATGTTATTTAATATTTTTTAGAAATTATCAATCTAATAGTAATCCTTGAAAAAATTTATATTTTTATTTAAATATTATCTATAAAAAAAATCAAATAATTTTAGATGTTCCTAAATCAGGTCAATACTTTTTTCAAGATCCGGCTACTTCATTTTTAGAATATTTAATTGTATTACATGATAATATAATGTATTATCTATTAATAATTTTAAGTTTAGTATTTTGAATTTTATATAAAATTATAACTTCATTTTTAGAATCAAATAAATATAAAGGATTTTATTCTACTGTTACATATCATGTTAATTTAGAAATTTTTTGAACTATAATACCTAGTTTAATTTTAATAGTTTTAATAATACCCTCATTTCAGTTATTATATTCTTCTGAAATTATAGACTATGAATATGTTACTTTTCATGTAACAGGAAATCAATGATATTGAAGTTATGACGCAGGTTGTGATTATGATGGTTATAATGATCTTTCTGGTGGTTTTGATAGTAATGTTGTAAATGATTCAAATTTAGAATATGGTGGTTTAAGACTATTAGAATCCAAACCAATTTTATTGATGCCTCCAAGGAATAGTATTCGTGTTTTAATTACTTCTACAGATGTATTACATAGTTGAGCTGTACCCTCTTTAGGTGTAAAAATGGATGCTTGTCCTGGTAGATTAAATCAAATTACTTTTGATATAAAAAGATCAGGCTTTTACTATGGTCAATGTAGTGAAATTTGTGGTACACAACATTCGAATATGCCTATTGAAATACTATGTGCGGATTTAATATGATATTTTAAAAGCTATAATTCATCACGATAAAATGACCATAACCTATACAAATAAATATCTATTTATTAGAGTATTATCTCTACTTCTTATTTCACTTCTAATTATAGTACCAGTTATTTTTTCAGTTGCTTTTTTTACTGTTGCAGAAAGAAAAATTTTAGCTAAAATTCATAGAAGAGAAGGTCCTTCAATTGTTGGATTTTGAGGCTTGTTACAACCTATTTCAGATGGTTTAAAATTAATTTTAAAAGAAATTATTATACCAATTAAAGCTTATCCGATTATTTTTGTATTATCACCTTTTTTTACTTTTTTTTTAAGTCTACTTTCTTGATCAATTATACCTTTTACTTTTTTTAATATATTATCAGATTTTAACTTTAGTATACTTTTATGATTAGCTTTTGGTTCTTTAAGCGTATATAGTATAATTTTAGCAGGTTGATCTAGTAATTCAAAATATTCTTTACTTGGTTCTTTAAGAGCTTGTTCACAAATGATTGCTTATGAAATTTCTATTAGTTTATGTATTTTGCCTATTATTATTTGTTCAAATTCCTTAAATTTTATTGATATAATATATATCCAAAAAAATACTTGATTTTGTTTTCCACTATTACCAATATTTATAATATTTATAATTTCTATGTACGCCGAAACAAATAGAGCTCCATTTGATTTACCTGAAGCTGAAGCTGAATTAGTAGCAGGTTTTTTTGTTGAATATTCTTCTATTACTTTTGCTATGTTTTTTTTAGGAGAATATAGTAATATGTTATTAATGTCTGCAATTTGTGTTACTTTTTTTCTAGGAGGTTGATGACCAATTTTAAATTTAAATTTCATCTCATATGAAATAAATTTTTCGATTAAAATTTGTATAATATCTATTTTTTATATTTTTATAAGAGGAGCATATCCAAGATTACGTTATGATCAATTAATGACTATTTGTTGAAAAATTTTTATGCCTTTTTTATTTTCATATTTGATATTTAGTATATCTATTCTCTTATATTGTTATTCTCTTTTTCTTTAGTTAAAAATATTATTTTATTTATTAGAAAAATTTAACTAAATATTTTTGGAAAAAAAATAAAAAAATTATTTTTTATAAGTTCAACTCTTATAATGTTTAAAATTAAAAATGATAGCTTATTTTAAAAAAAAAAAAATTAGTAATATATTAAAAAACTTAATGATTAATTTAAAAAAAAAAATTCAATTTAATTTACATAAATTTAATTTTTGAATTTTAATTTCTCCTAATATCTTATTTTATTTTATTTTAGAATTTTTTACTCTTAATATATTTAATTTTTCTTTAATTTCTTTTTTTATTAATTATTTATATAATACCATAGCTAATATGAAATTTTTATTTTTTATTTTTAATTTTTATTTTGAAAAAAAAAAACTTGAAATTATTATTTTATTTTTTTCTTATATTTTTTTTATATTTTTTATAATTTATTTTATAAAAATTTTAAATAATTTTTTTAAATTTATATTTCCTAAATTATATTTTCAATTTATCTTTAAAATATTTTACTTTAATTTAATATTTAATTTTTCTGGTTTTTTTAATATTAATTTTATCTTAAATTTATTTAATTCAAACTCATACTTTATAAATAAAATAAATACTGAATTTTTTTTAAAAAAAATGAATTTTCAAGAATACCAATATATTATTTATAGAATACAAGAGTATTTAATAATTTTAAATAATAATTATCTAAAAACAAAAAGTTATAATTTTTTAGAAAGACAAATTGTATTTAATCAAATACTATTAATTAAAAATATTATTTTTAATTTTAATTTTATTTTTAAAAATGGTTTTATCTTTAACTCTTGATTTATATATATGAATAAAAATAATAATCTTTTATTTTTAAAAAATTATAAAATTATTGAAAAAATTGAAGATTTTTTTTTTATTAATTTTATTTTAAAAAAAAATTTATTAAAAAAAAAAAAATTATTAAAAAATTTTATCTTAAATTTTAATTTTTTAATAAAAAAAATAAATTTAAATTTTAATTATAAAAATAATATAAATTTTTTATTACATAAATATTATAATATTAATTTAGATATTTTTAAAGATAAAAAAAAAATAAATTATATAAATATCTATTATTTAAAAATTATAATTCAAAAAATTTTATTAGAAAATGATTTATCAACAAATAGACAATTTTATATAGAACTATTACAATTTATAAATTATAATCTAAGTGTTTTGGTATATTTAAATAAACTATTAAATAAAATAAATAAATATAATTTAATTATAGAATATTTTTATTTAGGTATAGACTCAATTATAAAATTAGAATTAAATAAATTAAATTTGAGGACAAATAATTACTTTACAATTAAATTTAATAATTTTTATTATAAAAATAATAAAATTTATTTATTTATCTTAAATTTTATATTTTATATTTATTTAATTATAATATATATCTTTAAAAATATTTTTTTTTTAAATTGAGCTTTAAAAATATTTAATATAATTAATTATTTAATTTCTTATAAATTAAATTTTAAAGTATATATAATTAAATTAAAAAAGTTATGAAATAATGTTTAATTGGCGAAATGGTAAACGCAATATTTTCAAAAAATATTCTTTTAAAAAAGTTATAGGTTCAAATCCTATATTAAACAAGTTAAATTTTAAATTATAATAAATTTTTTTATACAAAAAAAAAGTTTTGGGTTGTAACGGTAAATGATAAAAAAGATTTAAAAAATAAAATTTGAGCATCAAAGAATTGAAATTTTAGAGGTAAATGTTCATTAAGATAATTATGTAACAAAATTTTTTTCTATAATTTAGATAGGTCTAAAAAAACCAATCGAAAAAAAGTAATTGATAACTTATCACTTCGAGATAATAATAAAGTTTCTACTTTTGTAAAAAAAAACTATAATGTAGAATTAAAAACTACAAAATACAAAAATAATGGCTATCATATTTTAATATTAGCTTCATTATCTTTAAATATTTGTACAACTAATTAATTTAACTTCAATGTAGTCAACTTTGTATTATCTAATAATAAAATTACTAAAAATATAATTAAATTAGATTTAAACAAAAATTGTACTTTTGTTCTGTAAATACCGCCCGTCGCGTTCGGGAAGTTAGTTTACGTAAAATTTTTATATATTTTTTTTTAAATTATTATTAACTTTAAAAATTTAGAATTAATGTGTGTTAGATTAATAATCTGAACAAAGTCGTAACAAGATAAATGTACGGGAACGTGTAGTTGAGGGATATAAATTTTTAAAATTAATAATTAATAATAAATATTTTTATAATTAGTATAGTAAGTTATAAAAAGTAAATAAAATGTTTATTTTTTAATTTAATAAATAATAATTTAATAAAAATTATAATTATTCTCTAAAAAAAAGTTCAAAGATTAAATTAGATAACATATCGTTATACATTTTAAGAAATAAAATTGGTTTTATTTCTTTTTTACATTAATAATTAATTACAACTGCACAATTACCTTTATACATAATTAAAGTTAAAAAAAATAATTAAAAATTTTATAATTTGATTAATTAAAGATCAGTTTGGGTCAAGATTAATATATTTTTTACTATTTATTACTATTCTAATATTTTTAATTTTTAAAATTGTATCTTATTTACTGCTTAATAAAAAAGACGAAATTATTATTTTTCTTTTTTTTTTAATAAGAATTTTTACTTTTTTTTATTGTTTTAGTAATGATTTTGCTTATTAGCCAAAAAACAACGAGTTAAGTTTTTTTAAGTTATTTACTTCTACGTTAATAGGTATAACTTTGTTTGTAATTCGTGCTTATACTGTTGATGAAATATGTTAAAATAATACATTTGATATAACTGAAGTGTTTGATGACAGTATAATCAATGGCTTTATTATTACTTATAAAAGAAAAGAGCATTATGGATAATATGGCTTGAATCTATGTACTAATGAGAATAATTTTTAAAAATTAAATTTAGCTTAAAAAATCATTTAATAGCTCCGAATTTAGATTATTGTCAAGTTATGCATGCAAGATTTGTTATTAAAAAAAGTTAAAAAATTATTTAATGATAAAAGATTTATTGTATCAAGAATTAAATGTAAGTGAACAAGTTCGCAAATGATAGTTGTTTATTTTATTAAAATTTGGAACATTTAGTAGAAAGGAATCGAATTAAAGCCCAAAAGTAGTGAGTGCATAATTAGGTATTAACTAAATGTAACAATATTATAAAATTATATAATAATTTAAGTTACTATTGTTTTTAACAAGATGTAAACAAAAAAATGTGTAATGCTTATATCAAAAACTCATCTAAAATATATCAGCTTTATTAAAATATTCAGTATAAATTTAAATAAAATATAGATATATAGTTTTTGTTACGATTGATAAATAGCTATTATGTTTTGCTTTAGTAACTCAGTTGGTAGAGCGAGCGACTGAAAATCGCTATTGTCAGTGGTTTAATTTTACTATAAAGCAATAATTTGAATATTTTTTGAAAAAAAAAAATTAAAAATTATTATATAACTTTTACCAATAAAATTTTAGAGTATATGGCATCAAATATATTGAAAAAGGTTTAATAAAACCAAATCAAATTGAATCGGTAATAAAATCGTTATCAAAAGAAATAAAAAAATAAGGTAAAATTTAATAAAAAATTTTATAATTTAATTGATTAAATTTTTAATCATTTTTTTTAACTTTAATTATGTATAAAGGTAATTGTGTAGTTGTAATTAATTATTAATGTAAAAAAATAAATAGAGCCAACCTTGTTTTTTAAAATGTATAATAATATGTTATCTAATTTAATTATTTTAAATAAAAAAAAAAGATTTGAGTTTTTTTTTAAGAAAGTAATTATAATTTTTATTAAACTATTATTTATTAAATTAAAAAAAATAAATTTTTTTAATTTTTTTGGTTTATATATATTTTGGGAATAATAGGATTTGAACCTATGAAGATTAAAAATCAAAAAATTTACAGTTTTTCCCCTTTAACCACTCAGGAATATTCCCTTTTTATTAACTTAATACTATTTTATTTTATATTTAACACAAAAATCTTTTTTTTACATTAAAATCAAATTTCTATACTGATAGTATAAATATAATATATTATAATTAATAATAATTCATAAAAAAATTACTTATTATATTATGTATTATATGGTTAAATTATTGAATATATATTATTTTTAATTTTTATATTTTTTTATAAATTGCGTTAGTATTGGTAATTTATAAGAAACTTTTTTTAATAAATTTTTAGCAATACTAAATTTTATATTAGAAATTTCAAATAAAATTTGACCACTTTTTACAGGAGCTGCTCAATAATCAGCATTACCTTTCCCTTTTCCCATTCTAACTTCAGCTGGTTTAGAACTTCTTACGATAGTTGAAAACACTCTAATTCAAATTTTACCTAATTTTTTTATTTCTTTTGATAACGATTTTCTTACCGATTCAATTTGATTTGGTTTTATTAAACCTTTTTCAATAGATTTAATGCCATATACTCCAAAATTTAAATCTAAAATTTTGTTGGTAAAAGTTATATAATAATTTTTAATTTTTTTTTTTTGCATTTTTTTATATTTAAATTTTTTTGGTTTATACATTTTTTAGAAATAATAGGATTTGAACCTATAAAAATTTAATTTTTTTTTGATTATTTTTAATCTTTAACCACTTAGGAATATTTCTTTTTTTTAGTTTAATTTTATTAAATTTTTTTTTTTCAAAAAATATTCAAATTATTGCCTTAGAGTGGAATTGAACCACTGACACAGCGATTTTCAGTCGCTCGCTCTACCAACTGAGCTACTAAAGCAAAACATAATAGCTATCTATCAATTTCACCAAAAACTATATCTATACTACCTATACATGTAACTAAGTCTGCTATAAAAGAATTTTCAACCATAACGTTTAAACCTTGTAAATGATTAAAGCCAGGAGCTCTAATTTTACATCTATAAGGTTTATTAGTTCCATTTGAAACTAAATAAATACCAAATTCACCTTTTGGAGCTTCTACTGCACTATAAATTTCATTAGGTCTAAGTATAATACCTTCACTAAAGTATTTAAAATGATGTATCAGACCTTCCATGGTAGTTTTCATTAAGTATCTACTAGGTTGAACAATTTTATTATTTAAAGTTTTAATATTACCCTCAGGTATATAATTTAAGCATTGATTAATTATATTTATGCTTTGTCTCATTTCTTCTATTCTAACTATATATCTGTCATAGCAATCACCATTATTACCAATTGGTATAGAAAAATCTAAATCATCATATATTTCATATGATTGATTTTTTCTTAAATCTCACTGTATACCTGATGCTCTTAACATAACTCCACTAAAACCTAGATTTAAAGCTTTATCTTTATTAACAACCCCTATATTTATTAATCGCTGTTTTCATATACGATTATTAGTTAACAACTCTTCGATCTCTTGTATACGAGAATTAAATTGGTTAATGAAGATAAAAATATCATTTAATAAGCCTAGAGGTAAATCCTGATTAACCCCTCCTGGACGTATATAACCTGCATGCATTCTAGAACCTGAAACTCTTTCATAAAATTCTATTAATTTCTCTCTTTCTTCAAAACCTCATAAAAATGGTGTTAAAGCTCCTACATCTAATGCATGTGTTGTTATAGACATTAAATGATTTAATATTCTTGTAATTTCATTAAATAATACTCTAATATATTGTGATCTTTTAGGTATATTACAATTTAAGATTTTTTCAATAACTATGGAATAAGCATGCTCTTGTGCCATCATAGAAACATAATCTAATCTATCAAAGTAAGGTAATGATTGTAGTACAGTTTTATTTTCTATTAATTTTTCAGTACCTCTATGTAATAATCCTATATGTGGATCTACTCTTTGTATAATTTCACCATTTAATTCTAAAATAAGTCTTAAAACACCATGTGCTGACGGATGTTGAGGTCCAAAATTTAAATTAAAAATTTTAATTTTTTTTTTTATTAAATTTAAACTTTTTATCATAAAATAAAAGTTTATTAGGGTTTAAACCTAATTAAACTAAAAATTAAAAAAAATGACGAACAAATTTATTAGTTCTATTTGTAAAATAATGTGGCTTTAATTTTAAAAATTTTGGAAAATTAAAGAATTCTTTAGAAATTATAATATATGCAAAGATATCTAAATTAATTTCTAAATTTGTATTAAATAAAATTCTATATCTTAATTTTTTATATTTATTTCTAATAATTTTTTTTCTTAAAAAAAAAAAGGAAAAGAATTTTCATCTTTTTTTTAAAAAAATATTTTCTTTATCTAAAACTAAAAAATTTAAAAAATTTATATCAAATTTTAAATTTATTTTAATATTATGATAAAGATCCATTTTACTATAAGTTTTAATTAAGAAATTAAAATTTAATTTATTTTTTTTAACACGACCAAAATTTAATTTAAAATAATTATCGGATAATAAAAAATTATTAGAAAAAAAAATAGATGTTTTTTTTTCTATTCTAGAATTTATTTCTAATAAAAATAGATTTCTAGCTTCTTTTTCTAATTCAAAATTTAATATTTTATCTATTTTTTTTTGTATTTTATATTTTTTAATTTTTTTTTTTTTTTTTTTATTTTTTTTTTATTTTTTTTTTTT
>Ga0164295_10001062_pt1 | contig 22794 bp, 20 predicted proteins | sample GEODES006metaG_FD_111798 | JGI IMG/M metagenome (GOLD analysis project Ga0164295, IMG submission 111798) | Oligotrophic lake water microbial communities from Sparkling Lake, Wisconsin, USA - GEODES006 metaG | ecosystem: Environmental > Aquatic > Freshwater > Lake | place: USA: Sparkling Lake... | reverse complement strand
TTGATCCTGAAAGCTGGAATCGCGCACCTTTGGTTCGAAACCCTTCATCCGCTCGATGATGGGAACGGTCGCGTCGGGCGAAACATCATGGATCTCCTGCTTGCGCGGGCTGATCGCAGACCTGTGCGTCCGTACAGCTTAGCTAGCAGCATTCATCGGTACCGCAACGCCTACTACACGGCCCTTGAGCGTTCCCAGTCCGGGACCCTCGATTACACCTACTGGCTGAGTTGGTACCTAGACACGCTGACCGCAGCCGTTGAAGAAGCTATCCAAACCGTCGAGCAAGCGGTCGCGCGGACTCAGTTTTGGCAGCGTCACCGAGAAACGAACCTAAACGATCGGCAACGGAAGACGCTGTCCAAGCTGCTAATGGGCTGGGAAGGCAAGTTGACGAACAAAAAGTACGCGAACTTGACCCGCTGCTCCGACGCAACCGCGACCCGAGATTTGGTGGACTTGGTAGCTAAAGGCGTTCTGCGCTCGACCGGGGCAGGCGGAAGGAGTGTCGGCTACGAGTTGGCCGACAGGGCCGAACTCTGAGAACCGCCCCGAATCCTCTTGGCGGTTCTCGACGTCCCTTCTCTACGCTCAATGCGGAGCACTTTGAATCATGAACCTGCCGCAATTCGACCGCCTGCACGTTGCCCTTCTCACCCTTCTCCTCACCGCCGCGTATCCCTCGGAGCCGCAGCCGGCCGAGAAGCTGGATGCCGCGGGCCTGAAGACCATGACCGAGGGTCTGGGCTACACGACCAAAGTTCTGAACAGCGAGGCGGGCAAGGAGAAGTACGAAATCAGCCTGTCCGAAGGTGGATTTAACATTCCGGTTAGCCTAGAGATCGCTCCGAGCAAGCGATACATTTGGCTCGTCGCCAACCTCGGCAAAGCGCCTGCTTCGGGTTCGCCGAAGTTTGAAGCGCTCTTGAAAAACAACGCCAAGACGCAGCCGGTCTTCACGTGGATCACGGAAAGCGGCAACTTGCACATGGGCATGGCGGCGGAGAATCGATTCATCACTCCGGCCGAACTGCGCTTCAGCGTGACCAAGGTCGCGGCGGATGTTGCGAAGTCCGCCAGCATTTGGCAGAACTAGCGGCGTGTTGCCAGGCTCGGCTAGACTCTCCGCGTGTCTAGCCAGCCCTACACCTACATTCCTGCCGGGATGCCCAACGAGCGCGTGCTCAACATCTTCGGTGACCTTGTCACCATCAAAGTTGCCGGAGCCCAGACGGACGGAAAGGTGACGGTCATTCACGGAGAAACTCCACCAAAGGGCGGGCCGCCGCTTCACACGCACGTGAGCGACAGCGAGACCTTTTACGTCGTGGAGGGTGAGTTCCTGTTCGTTCTGGATGGCGAGAAGATCATCGCTTCTGCGGGCAGCACCGTGTTCATTCCGGCCGGAGTTGTGCATCAGTACCAGAATGTTGGCGAGGATTTTGGCAAACTACTTCTCGTGGTTGAACCCGCGGGATTGGATGAGTTCTTCATCGAACTTGATGCGTTGCTCAAAGAGAGCGAACAACCGAACATGCCCGCCATTGCGGCACTGCACGAAAAGTACCGCATGGAACTCCTCGGCCCGCCGCTTGCTGCCTTGGGCTAGCAGTTCATTTTCTCCACGGTTGTATGCGCTACTTTACGCCCGAACTGTATTCCCGCTTAGCTTATAACGACGAGGACACAGAGTCCGAATTTTCGGCGAGGCTCCAGGGGCTAGACGCGGCGATGGTTGCTTATACGGACCGTCGTTCCAAGCTAGCCCATCAGCTACAAAGCGTGGATCAGATCTCCCATCCGTTCTATGTAAACGACGGGCTGTTGGTGAACGTAGCGTACGGCCAAGAGGCGTCCAACCTGTCTCTAACGTTTCGGATTGGCAATCTCATCGTCGGCTATTCCGATCTGACCTTGACCTACACCGGCGCAGTGATCTCGCAAGAGGACCTCGAAACACTAGCCGCGATTCTGGAAACGACGAAGCCACATCAACAGTTCGAGCACAAACTTTACTGCCACGAGTTTGACGTTATGCCGAACGGAATGATCAAGCACTCAATGCTCTTCTGTTGGGATGCGCTTAGCGTTTCTATTGCTTGCACGGTAGTCACACCGACACTAGAACCAAAGCCAGACCGCGATTTCCGTCGCTAGAGGGCTTTATGTTGACTTTCCCTGGTCTCGGGTTCGAGCCAGACGTGATTCTCAGCATCAAAAGTAGCCGGGGGACAACGAGTTCCATAAGGAATGCTACTAGCACATAGCTTGCCATCTGAAATTTCGATGTATCGGTCGCCACGCAAAATCGCCCGATGTCTACAGACACGACCAGGATCCTTCCCGCTTGGAGTTACCTCTTCAATTCGCATCGAGCGAACATTCAACCGATATATGGGACAAATGTTCAAAGACCTATCTTCCCGATAGCCTATCGAACCGATGATATAGATCCAATCGCCAACAAGGGTTGCGGAATGGAAATCGGTCGGGGGAAACACTTCCCTTGGATAGAGGAAGATCTGCGGAAGCTTTCCAGGCTCATGAACGATGACATCGTTGTAGATGCAGAAGTCCGAGTCGTAGAAATCTTCATGCTCCCCACCAATCTCAATGCACCGCCCGTCGTCGAGCCAGGTGAGAGACTGACCAAATCGGTCTGCACACCACGTCGGTCCATCGTTTCTCTGAATCCAGTCCTTCTCATCCGTATCCTGCTTGAACAGATAACTAGCAGCATACGCGCACTCTCGCTCTACGATCATCGCTTGCCAATAGGGCTCGTTGCATCTCTCAGGGTTACTCGTACCGTATCGTGGTTTACGTGCCAATAAGAATTGATCTTTTGTGATTTGTGCCACTCGATAGTCAACATGTGCCGAAGGGTTCAACTTTTCTCGAAGCTGCGGCCTCATCGCATTGAAATTAGCACCATGTTTGAGTAGCCAACGTGCAATTTTAGGTGAACCGCAAGAGCTCAGAGCATCGTCAAGGAGTTCAAAAAGGACGTCGCTACCTGAGACTTGCTCAAAAAGAAACTCCACAATTGACTCTCCAGCCCCAAAATATTTCGCCGCATGCTCAGATTGCAGCGCTGTCGAAATGGCCGAGTTCTTCCGGATATTAAGGATTCGTACATCACCTCCATACTGATGTACCAATTTTACTGCTTCTAGAACGCCCGATCCAGCGGCGAGATGCAGCGCAGTAAGGCCCTCGCAATCTCTTGGTTCGAGCGATGCTCCCATCTCGATAAGCGCACGTGCTGACTGAACATGACCCGCTTGCAAAGCAAGTAGAAGCGGTGTACGTTCGTAATAATCAATCGCTTCTAGAGCATCGTATCGCTCGATAATTTCTTCGATTGAAAGTTGATCCCCGTAAACAATACGAAAGTGCAGTGCACCTGCTTGCATCTCTCCTCTCGGCGCTCCGATATCTAGAAGATATCTAACCAATGGTAAGTTGCAATCACGGTATGCACTATTGAGTGGAGTTTCGAAATACTTAGTTGGCTGTGGATAGGTCGCACCATACCGAACCAACATCTGCACTTGCTCCAACTTCGATGCGAATAGCATCGCCGTATATCCATCCTCATCCACCCTGTTCGGATTTGCCCCAGCCTCCAGCAGAACCTTCAAAAGTTCGGAATCTGTTTGCTTTGCCGCGAGCATTAGCGGGCTGTATTCCGACTGAAAGTCCCCAATTAGTGTTGTGTTCGGATCGGCACCCTGAGCGAGAAAGCCCGAAATCCCTGCAGGTGTGCAATCCGGAGATCTGAGGTGTTCAGAAAATCGCACGTCCAACGAGTCCTCAAAAGCATTCATCCTCAGGTTCTATCAATTGTTCAATCGTCGATCCACATCGTCAAAATGCGATGATCATTTTTTCAACCGCAGCAAGAATGGGCGTGTCGATTCGCCCTTCTTCTCGATACCAACGATGCTACCACTCCGGTTGATGCCCTGAGCTTCGGTCCGAACCCAGCCAGTTTCTGGCGGGACCAGAGCGTTGAGATCATGGGCGACATTGTCGATCCAAACGCATGCCTTCCCGCCACTTTTCCCAACAATCCAACCGTCATCGTTGATGGCTTTAAGTGAAGCATCTGGAATCAACTGCCTCCTTGCGGAACCTTCGCGCCAGATTAAGCCATCCTGCCTTTCTAGCAGCCCGTCCTTCCAGGCTGGCTGAGTGCCAACTACTGTGCCGCTCGAATTGAAGTCATTAACTTCAAGATACGAATTGTCAAATCCAGCGAGAAGCCAGGTGTACTTGCCCTTTGAATACACAAACGGGGTGGATTGGTAAGTTGCAAATCGAGAAGACGTTCCTAGGTAATCACCCTTCGAATTGGCTGCTAGAAGCTTGCTTATGTTCCCGTTTGGCCAGGTCGTAACCGGCTTCCAAATCGCCTTTCGACCTCGCCGAATGACGAACCCACGCCAACTAGAACTGCCAATGATGGTTCCATCCGAAGCAATGTCGGCAACCTCGCCTGAGCCACCTGTTTCCTCCGGTACCTTCAACTGTCCATTCTTAAGAAGTGCGGCCTCTGACTGTTCTTGGCCGGACATAAAGAGTGGCGCACCGTTGCCGATTGAACCACCAATGGTCCCGTCGTTTGCCACAACGCTGATCCCAAAGTAGCGGTCATCCTCGTACGGAACAAACTTCCTTTGGCTTGCGCGCCAACGAACTTTGCCACCCTGCCAAAGGTAAATGGTATCCATCGTCGAATAGGCTACGTATCCGCTATCCGATATTCGGACCGTGCCGACGTTGCCTTTCACTTCAGACAACGGCACCGCGACGAAGCTCGGAGCAGAGACGAACAGGAGCGCTAGAACCATATCGCGTAATTATCGCTTTCCGAAGATCATCTGCGTAAAGTGATACAAGTCGTTCTTCCAAACCGGCCATGTATGGCCGCCAGAATCGACGTGCCAAACATGGGGAACGCCCTTTTCTTTTAGGTATCCATGGACACCCTGACTAATCCGCATCAGACCATCTTGGTCTCCACAGGATACAAACAAGAGTTTAAGCTTTTTGGCCTCGTCTGGATTCGGCACGAGTTTGGCCGGTGAAAAAGTATTGGGTGCCGAGGAGAACGCGCCGATCCAGCCGAACTTATCCAAGTTCCCTAGCCCGAAGTTCAGCGTTTGCCCACCGCCCATCGAGAGCCCGGCGAGGGCGCGATGTTCTTTGTCGCCATACACCTTGTACTTGCCTTCGATGAAAGGAATAATGCTGCCCAGCAAGTCTTTATCAAACTCGCCAAACGCCGGAGCAGTCGCGAAAACGTTGCCCTCGGCTCGGTCATTCGCTTGCGCGCGACCGTTTGGCATCACCACGATCATCGGCATGATTTTGTTATCGGCGTACAAGTTATCGAGAACCACGTTGACCGCGCCGCTATCCAGCCACTCACGCTCCGTACCGCCGATGCCGTGCAGTAAGTACAGCACCGGATGCCGCGTCTCCGCCTTGAACCCCGGCGGGGTGTAGACCACAAGCTTTCGGCGACTTCCGACCGACTTCGAGTCGTACTCCACCGTCTCAACCGTCCCCTTTGGCACCTCGCGAGGAAGGTCAAACCCGGCCGGAGCGTTCGCAAAGGCGGGCTTATCATCCGGACCTAACGTGATTTGTCCCGGACCTTGCGATGCGGGGAGAGCAAGGGAAAATGCGATAAGAGCTGTGGTAACCATGGTGTTGGTCTCGGGAAAGTTCAGCTGAAGAGTGGCTCGCAGGCCTCAAGCCGCGGGCCTTTCTCGTCGCAAACCGCAAACTGCGATCGACCGCTGAGGCAAACTCCGGCGTACCGGCCCTGTTTGTCTAGGACGTAAAAGTTAAGCCCAAAGTTCGGGCGTCCGTCTGAGTACAGTAAGCGCTTTTCTTTCGTGTTGCTGACCACTCGCTTTAGCGCCTCTAGCCCAGCATCTTTCGGGTGCTTCCCTCGTCGCAGTTCCTCGACAATCAGATAGGAGCACAGGTTGTAAAGGTTCGCTTCTCCACGCCCTGTTGATCCCGCCGCGCCGACTTCGCCGTCCACATACAGCCCCGCACCCAGGATCGGTGAGTCGCCCACCCGTCCGGGAATCTTGAAGGCCAGTCCGCTGGTTGTCGTCACGCCGCAGATCTCGCCTTTCGCATTCATGCCGTTGCAGTTGATCGTGCCCCAAACGTGCTCGGGGTCAAGAATGCCTTCCTCCGCCATCTGGAGAGCAACCTCAAGTCCGTCGCGCTTGGTCGGGTCCAAGTAGTGCGTCGGGTCCACGCGACGCTTCCATTCCAGCCACTTGCTCCGGCTATTCGGAGTATTGAGGTCCGGCTCAACCGCAAAGCCCATCCCCTTCGCAAAACGCTGCGCGCCTTCGCCGACGAGAAGGTGGTGGTCGGTCGTCGCCGCGACCGCTCGCGCCACCAGCGACGGCGTTCGAATGCCTTCCAGCCCCGCAACACCACCCGCCCAGCGCTTCGGTCCGTGCATCACGCACGAATCCAGTTGCACGACACCTTCCGCATTCGGGAGTCCACCATAGCCCACGGAATCGTCCTGGGGATCTAGCTCCACGATGTTCACGCCGGCAATCACCGCGTCGAGAACGTCGGCGCCCTCGGTAATCAGCCGAAACGCTCGCTCAACACAAGTCTCCGTGCCGCCGTTCTTGAACCGATGCCCGTTGCCCGAGCTCACCACCAGCGGTCGCGGCGCGGACTTTGGAATGAACGAAAACCCGATGGCAGGCTGAAGAGCAAGGGCGGCAGAACTCGTCAATACGTCGCGGCGAGAGAGCATCCGCCCATCTTAGCAACAAAACGAGTTCAATCCAAACCTACTGAGGTGGCCGAACACCGCGCCGAAAACCGCCGAAGCCAAACTTACTTGGGTTGTAATCGCCGACCAACGTCACGTCCGCGCTCTCCGGTACCGCCGATCCGCTCGCCCAAAAGACGCTGTTGACGATCATCCGTCGAAAGCCGGGGTTCACAAAGTCGGTCGCCGCACCCATGGTGCAAGTGACCACGCGGTTCGTCACGCCCGCCGAGTTCACCGGCTCCCGAACCCAAAGGATCGGCATCATCGGCTCGTTTACATCCTGCTCCGTGCCTTGTGCCGTTTTCTTTCGGCCGACAAACTTGGGGTCGGAAGCGTTCATTCCGCCAACCACTTCCCCGCGCATCAGGATGGTTGCGTCCGCCGGCGGAGCCGCTTCATAAACGTCCGTCGTTCCGAAAACGCCCGAGACACCGTTCAAAATCGCGTGCTTTGCCACGCCAAGGCCGCGGGTTCCCTGGGAACCGTGGTCACCCCAATGACTGACCCAAGTCTCGCCGAGCACTTGCTTTCCGAACCCGCCCGGCCAAGCCTGGGAGTTGAATGAAAACCGTTTGTACGCGCTCTTCGAATCGCCCGGATAAGCAAAAGCGTGCGTGCTGGTCCGGATTCCGATGATCGGCTTTCCGGCCAGATAGTAGTCGACAAAATGCTTCATCGAAGCATCGTCCCACTGCCGGAATCGCAGCATCATCACGCATACGTCGGCGGTTCTGAGTGCTTCGAGACCAGGCTGGTTCTTCTGGTTCTCCGGGTCAATCTCGCCCTTGTCGTTCACTGAGTACACGACGGTGCATTTGAACCCCTGGCGCTCGAGAATTTTGGCAAGCTGGGGAAGCATCTCTTCCGACCGGTACTCCTCGTCTCCGGCCAGCAGAACGGCGTGGAGTGGAGGCTTCACCATCGCAAGTAGCTCCAGCATTTAGCCCTCGCAAACCACGCGGAAGCCCGCGAATGGTGCGTCGGAGAGCCACCATCGGCTCTTCGGCATCTGCGGATCGGTCTCTTGCCAGCTCGGCTGCCAGCGGCGGCGGGTGTTTGGCGAAACCGCGTTCAGCGGATCGCGGAAAGTCGGTCCGCAGAGCAATGGCTTACCTTCCGCATCGGTGGTCCACTCACCCACGTTGCCCAGCATGTCGTAGAGGCCGAATGCGTTCGGCGCTTTCTTGGCCACCGGCATCGTCATCTCGTCGGTGTTCGTCACGTTCCAAGACTGCTTCTCGATGGCTGCCTTGTCAGCTTTCCAAGGACCGGAGACTCCGCCGCGCGCGGCCATGTCCCATTCGGCCTCGGTCGGCACACGGTACTTCTTGCCGGTGACCGAAGACAGCCAGCGGCAGAACATCTCGACATTGGTAAAGCTCAGGTTGATCGCCGGATAGCCGCGGTGACCCCATCCGAGGTCGGGCAGGATGTAGCTCTTGCTGGGCCGCGCGATGGCATCGGCGGCGTACTCCGTTTGGTCATACGGCTTCGATGATGGCCCGCTGGCTAGAAACGCATCAAACGCTTCCCACGTCGTTTCCGTGGTGGCGATGAAGAAAGGCCTAATCGTGCTGGTCTTTCCGCCGACCGTTGAAGTGCCGCCGGGGATCGGAACCATTTTGATTTTCACGACCGACTTAGGTAGCGTAACTTCGTATGGTGCGGGCGCAGCCGAATCTTGAGCCGTCGCCAAACCAACAGCAGAAGCCATGGTGATTACCCAGCAAAACGTGGAAAAAGTTCGAGCCCGAAGTCTTCGTGGGGTGGTCGCGTTAGTCATGGCGTCGTATGCTCTGACGGCTACCGCCCATTCGCCGGTTCGTCAACAGCCTGCAGAGTTAAGCCGTTTTACCTTAGTGGAATATCACATGGGCATCGACGCCCGGATCGTACTTTACGCCCCCGATCAGAAAACTGCGGAAGTCGCCGCCGAGGCGGCCTTCAAGCGAATCGCGGAGTTGGAAGACGTTATGAGCGACTATCGACCGACCAGCGAGCTCATGCGGCTTTGCGCCCAACCCGCGAAGAAGCCGGTCAAAATTTCGGCAGATTTGTATAAGGTTCTTGAAGTGAGCCAGCAAATTTCGGCGCAGTCGGGTGGTGCCTTCGATGTGACGGTGGGACCGCTCATCCAGCTTTGGCGGAAGGCCCGCAAGGAAGTCAAACTCCCCGATCCGCAACTGATCAAGGAAGCCAAGAAGGTCGTGGGATACCGCAAACTGAAGCTCGATAAGCGCGCTCAAACCGCTACCCTTGCCGAGAACGGCATGCGGCTTGATCTCGGCGGAATCGCGAAAGGAATGGCCGGAGATGAGGCCCTGAAGCAGCTTCAGTTGCACGGCGTCAAGAGTGCGCTCATCGAGCTCGGCGGCGACATCGTCCTCGGAGACGCCCCGCCCAAGACCGAAGGTTGGCAAGTCATCGTTCCGAACAACACCGCCGGCAAGCCCGAAATGACGCTGAAGAACTGCGCGATTTCAAGCTCGGGAGATACTGAGCAGTTCGTGGTGATTGGCGGCAAGCGCTACTCGCACGTTGTCGATCCGAAAACCGGACAAGGGCTGACCAAACGAGTTCAGGCCAGCATCATCGCCCCAAACGGACTCACGTCCGATCCGATCTCCACCGCGCTAACGGTGTTGAACGAACGCGGACGTGAGCGTTTGTTGCGGAACTATCGATCGTCGAAGGTGTTTATCAAAACCGCCTCCGACTAAGACCCTCAATACTCGCGATCGATAACGATGCCTGGCTGCGGAACCGGATACTTACCGGTCGCGTCTGGCATCAGCGGCGAATCGGAGGTCGAGGTCAACTTGTCCACGTTTGGCGCAAACGAGTGCTCGCAGTTCAGCATCTGGTCGAACGTGATGACCTGGCCCGTGTGAGCCGCCATTCGTCCCATGCTCGTCGCGACGCTGGCCTGAACGCCTCGCTTCACTTCGTTGTACGGCGTGTTGTTGCGAATCGCCTTCATCAGCGTTTCCCACTCGTTTTGGTACGGGTTGCTGCGGTCGGTTGCAATCCACTTCGGCGTGCCGGAGAGGGTCTGGTTGGTGAAGATCGCCGCTGGACCGCCGCAGTCTCCGGTTCGTGCCGCGATGGCCGAACCCTTGGTTCCGTGAATGTAGCTGGAGAACTGGCCGTGGGCGCCGTTGACGCAGCGACCATCGAAGAAGAACTTCGTGCCGTCGGCATAGGTGTACTCCACCGAGTACGAGTCGAAGTTCTGGTCGATGAGCGGAACGCCATCGGAGTTGACGCGGTAGTGTCGTCCTCCAAGGCCCTGAGCCGAGACTGGCCAGCCGTTCTTCATCCAAGAGAGGTGGTCGATGTGGTGGATGTAGAAGTCGCTGAAGCAACCGCCGCTGGCCCACAGGAAGCTGTGGAAGCGCCGGATTTGGTACTCCAAGTGGCTCATGTTGTCTGGCTTTGGCGTCGATTCGAACGAAGCCGCGGGGCCGTGCATTCGGTAGCCGCGCATCAGCAAGATTTCGCCGAGCTCGCCGCTCTGAACCTTATCGTGAAGCTGCTGAAGGCCAACGGTATGGCGGGACATGAGACCAACACCGACCTTCAATCCGGCGGCGGTTGCCTGCTCGGCGAGTTCCAGCATCTTCTTGCTGGTTGGGCCGTCGGTGGTAACCGGCTTTTCCATGAACACGTTCAGCTTCTTCGAGATCGCGTACTGGAAGTGGACCCATCGGAAGGCTGGCGGCGTGGTGAGAATGACCACATCCCCCGGCTTAAGGCAGTCCATCGCCTTCTTGTATCCATCGAAACCAACAAACTGCTTCTCCTTCGGAACTTCCATTTGGCTCGAGAAGTTCTTGATCAGGTTGCCGTGGCAGTCGTCTAGACGATCCTGGAACACGTCGGCCATGGCGACCAACTTCATCGGTCCCTGCTTGGTCAAGAGCGCGTTTGCAGCCGCACCGCCGCCGCGTCCACCGCAACCAACAAGAGCGACCTGGATGGTCTCGTCGTCCGAGTTGTGGACGTTGCCGAATCCAATGTTCGGAAGCAGCGCCCCGGCGGCAAGGGTTCCAGAGGCCTTAATGACCTGGCGGCGGGATAGGTTTGGGTTCGAAAAGTCCATGGTTTGAGGTCCTCGTAGATCTCGGGTAATTGCTACGATACCGCGCAATCTTTGCCGTCGCAGTATCGGTCCTCGCTAGATTCGCGAAACCGCCAGACTTTAACTTAGCTTAACCGTCCGTTAACGCGACTCCGCTAACCTTTCGCAGCAATGATCGTTGTTCAAACCGCGCTCGCCATGATGCTGTCCATGAACGGATTCGGGGAGCAGGGCCCGACTTCCACCGGGCTGACCAATCCTCCAACCCAAGTCCGAATCTCTTACGGCGAAGACCCAACCCGGATCATGCGCGTGGTTTGGCAGACAAAAACACCGACCGAAAGTCGCGTCGTTCAGTACGGAACCACCGAAAAGCTCGACCAAATCGCGGTTGGCATTCGCCCAACTTACGCCTACGAAACCGGCGCAATAGCCGAAACCACCCTCTACAACCTCAAGCCGAATACGACCTACTTCTATCGCTGCGGTAGCTCATCTGGCGGCTGGAGCGATGTTCAAACTTTCCGCACCGCAGATCCAAACCCGAATGAGTTCACCGTCACGGCCTACGGAGACCACGGCATTTCGCCCGAAGCAGTGAAAAACGTTGAAAACGTCCTGTTCGAAAAGCCCGCATTCCACCTTCTGCTTGGAGACATCTCCTATGCAAACGGTGTTCAGCCGATTTGGGACACTTACCTTGCCCAAATCGAACCGATGACCCGATCGATTCCCTACATGCTGGCCTATGGCAACCATGAGAACGAAGACATCACGGTTGATGGGAAGAAAATCGAGATCGGCTATGTAAGCACAACCGCCCGGTTCGCCATGCCTGGTTTTGAACAGAGCTACGCGTTCGATTACGGCAATGCCCGCTTCGTAACCTTCAACTCGGACGACTACGGAAATCCGATTCAGCAGATGTGGTTAGACCGCACTTTGGCCGAAGCTCGGCGGGACAAGAAGGTCAAGTGGATTATTGTCTTCGAGCATCACCCGCTCTACGGAACCTCAAAGGGCCGCGGCGACAACGAAGGGCTGATCAAAGCCATTCGCCCGATCCTCGACCGGTACAAGGTTGACCTTGTGCTTGCCGGACACGACCACCACTACGAGCGCCAGTACCCGCTCCGTAATGAGCAGATCACAAGCACACACCAGAACAAGTACAAGAAGGGCGAAGGAACGCTGTACATCGTGCAAGGTGGCGGCGGAAAGGCGCTTTACGACTTTACCGACCCCAAGCCCGCGAAGTGCGCATTCCGAGAGAAAGCAAATGGCTACGTCCGCATCACCGTTCCACGCAAAGGCTCGCTTAAGATTGAAGCAAAGCGTGTTGACCGTTCGGTCATGGAAGTGATCGAGATCACGGAATAAGTCGCCTAAAAAGCCTAGAGTCGGGCACAAAAAAGCGGGGCAGATTTCTCTGCCCCGCTCGTTTCTTTTAGGCTGGCATCAAAACGGTGTCGATCACGTGGATGACGCCGTTGGAGGCTTCGACGTCGGCCGTGGTGACGGTCGCGTCGTTGATCTTTACGCCGTTGCTGGCGTCAATCGTTACGTCCGAACCCTGGACGGTGGTCGCGGAGGTGAGCTTCACGACGTCTGCAGCAAGGACTTTTCCGGCTACAACATGATACGTGAGGATCGCGGTGAGCTTTTCCTTGTCGGCAAGCACAGCGGCGAGGGTTTCGGCTGGGATCTTAGCGAAGGCATCGTCGGTTGGAGCGAAAACCGTGAACGGACCTTCTCCCGAAAGCGTTTCGATGAGACCGGCCGCCGTGAGGGCGGTTGCGAGCGTGGTGAAGTTGCCAGCTTCGACGGCTGTTTCAATAATGTTTTTCATGGTTTTCCCGCGAACCGGATGGCCCGCCTCCCTTGCTACGTGTCTTCCGGTAGGTTCAATCGGCAATGTGCGGAAATCTTAACAATTAATATATTTTGGCAATTTTTGCCGATCTTTCCGCTCTTCAACCCGTATGCGCCAGAGCCAACTCGTCACTTCTTCTTGGGCTCAGGTTGCGGTGCAACTACCCTTCCGGTGGAGACCACGGCTTTCCGGTCGCCCATCACTTCGGTAGGGGCTGGCTCTGGCCTCGGCGATCCCATGAGCGGCGGCGCGACGTTCGATTTCGAACTTTCAACGGGCACGGCAACCTTTCCAATCGACGATTCTCCAACCGGAGAATCCGTACACCCAGCCATCCCCACCGCGATTGCGCCCGTCAAAACCAACCGAAAAACCCAGCCATCGCGCGTGAGAATTCCCTTCGCGGGGTCGGCCGTAATCCGCGTGCACACCTTGGTTTCCGACTTCAGGAGCGTATCGACTTCCGAAACCGGCAATCCCGCCAAGTTGTGAACAAAGCACCCGCAACCCGCACAGAAGCGCTTATCTTCTCCCCCCACCATCGCATCCCAACTCTCATCACACGGCTTCGGGGATCGTCACCATCACCAATTCGGTCAACTGTCGCTTTCGCATGTCAGTGAGTGTTTGGGCACCCGTGAATGGGTTCAAAGTTTTTGAATCCGTTGGATAATGTGCTGTGGCTTACCTTCGCGGCGAACCCCATGAGTACATCGTTCACTATGTCGGCGGAAGGATCAAACGCCAAGGGCAGGGACTCGCTTTCTGGTATTTCCCATTCAATTCCAGCATCTCGATCATTCCCCTGAACGTTTCGGATGTGCCGTTTGCCTTTCAAGATGTGACGGCCGATTTTCAAACCGTCACCTATCAGGGTCAAGCCAGTTTTCGGATTGTAGACACCGAAGCCGCGCTTGCGCGATTGAACCTTGCCGTTCGGCCAAGAACGAAAGAACCACTGGGTCAAGATCTAGACTTGCTAAGCCAACGCGTCGCCAACGCCGTGAACAGCTCTGCGAGTACGGAGATTCAGAGTCGGGTGCTCAAAGACTGCCTCCGGAACTTCGAGCTCATTTCCCAGGCCGTTCTGGCACGAGTCCGAGCAGACGCGGCAATCACCTCCTACGGCATTGAGTTAGTAAGCCTGGTCATCACCTCGATCCGGCCAACCCCAGAAGTCTCCAAGGCCCTCGAGGCAGAGTTCCGAGAAGGGTTGCTCCGCCGAGCGGACGAAGCGATCTATGCAAGGCGCACGGCAGCGATCCAGGAAGAGCGGAAGATCAAGGAGACCGAACTGGAGACTGACCTGTCCCTGGAAACCCGCCGCCGCGACCTCATTGCGTTGGCCAGTGAGAACCAGATTCTGGAGGCCGATGCGCGTGGAAAGGCACTTGTAACCGAAGGCAAGTATCGACTTGAGCAGTTGCAAGCGGAGACCGCCATTTGGCAGTCGCTAGACCCGGCAGTTCTAGCGGCCCAAGGCATGCGCGAACTCGGCGAAAAGGGCGCCGATCACGTAACGATCACGACGGAGGTTCTATCGGCCATGCTGAAACAATCGAATGCACGATAAAGCGGTTATCGTCACCAAAAGGACGCCGCTCGAAGAGTTGAGAGTCCGATACGGAACCGATGGCCAGGCAAGGTTTGTGCTTGAAAAGGCTAACGCCAGCTTCGAGCCTTATCTGCAATTTGCCGAAAAATACGCGCGAGCGGTGGATGAAACGCTGAAGCACATCCCGGACGGCGTTCGGGTAGCGGTCGTCGATTCAACCCTTCTACCGACGTACCAATTCGATCCGAACTGCGTGGTAGCCACGATCGGACCTGATGGATTAGCCGTGAACACGGCGAAGTACTTGAGTGGACAGCCTCTTGTCGCGATTAATCCCGATCCAAAGACGATTGACGGCAAAATTGCCTCTTCCTCGCCCTACGAACTCGGCTCTCTTCTCAAGAACTACCAGAGCCAGAAGGAGTATCTGACGATGGCAGAAGCTTCCCTTCCGGACGGGCAGCGGATTCTTGCCATGAACGATCTCTTTATCGGGCATGCGAGCCACCAGTCGGCCCGTTACGTGATTGAGCACGCGAAAAATTCCGAGCATCAGAGCAGCAGTGGCATCATCGTCAGCACGGGTACCGGAAGTACCGGCTGGCGAAGGAGTGTGATGGCCGGAGCGGCCGGCCTGCTCGAGTCCCTTGGTCTCGGACCAGAAGCCGAGCGTATTCGAGCCGCGTTTGAGTTCCCTCGCTCCAGCGAGGAGCTGCGCTTCTACGTTCGCGAGCCCTTTCCTAGTGGCATCACATCGACGGGCCTAACCACGGGAACGATAACGAAGCGATCGCCGCTGATTGTTCAATCAGAAATGCCCACCAAAGGAGTCATCTTCTCCGATGGCGTGGAATCTGACTACCTGACGTTTAACAGCGGAGAAACGGCGACAATTCGCGTCTCGGAACAGCGCACCTTACTTTGGAGACTTCTGCGGATCCATGTTGGACAGGCTAACTCGAAAGCGACTACATCTTGACGCGCATGATTACGGTGCTTCCGCGACCGGCTTGGTTCGCGACACTCTGGATGGTCCAAAGGTCGGTGAGATTGTCGCCGTCGACGACCGAGCCGCTGTAGTCTCCCCAAGCGCCGCCTTCCGTCGCGGCGACTCCGGTTGCGATCGCGAAGATTTCGCGCAGCGTTCCCTTCTTGTCCGACGCTTTTCGCCAGGCAACTCGGGGCGAGATGAACATCTCGGGTCCGGTTTCCTGGAATCCGACGAGAACATCGCTTCGCTTGTTTACGGCAATCGTCGTTTGGATGTAGCTGTTGGTTGAGTGGGCTACTACGCCGCTCTGGACAAACTTGCCGTCTAGGGTCACTTGATGCCATTGAACTCCGGCTCGGCCGTTAACGTTTACCGCCTGCGAGAACCAAAGGTGATTCCCTTGAACCACGAGGTTCTTGGGGTTGCGGTCGCCGCTGGAGGTTTTGGCCGTTGTTCCCTTCATCGGAGACTGCGGAGGCCATCCGAAGTACAAGAATCCGTGCGGAGCGCGCTTGACCGACTTCACGACGGGCGTTCCCTTTCCGTTGTCGCCGACGGTAGTCAGTTCGATTTCCTTATCGGTCAGGTTAACGAACAAGAGGTCGTCCGACTTGTCTTGGTTATAAACCGGGTGCCCCAGGCTGCCCGCAAAGTGATACACCGTCGCGGGTTTGCCGGCCTTCGCTTCTGACGTTTTTAGGACAAACGTTCGCTGGTCGCCGCCCGGGAACGAGTAGCCGATCCACTTTCGGCTGTAACCAATTCCGCCGCCATCGACGCCATTTGGAACCGAAACGGGGTAGGTGTTCCAAGCCTTGGTCGGGTCCGAAGACTCCGAAATCGAGATGTTAACCGGCTTCAACTTAGCCTCATCCCATGGATTCCAGAGGTCAAAGCCGAACACCTTATTGTGCGGATCAAAGAAGAGCTTCGGGTCGATGCCGTTGTTGAACTCCGACTGTGGGACACCGTCCACGTAGTTCCCCTTCTTGTCGTAGATCACCAGTCCGCTGTTGGTGCCGTGAAACACATAACCGCCGCCAACAGCAATTTGCGGGTCAACCTGACGGTTCCCGTCAGTTGAACCATCAAACACGAGGTGACCGCCGACCGTTCTCGGGTTTCCGCCCTGAATTCGCTTTTTCGCTTTGCCGCCCTTGTTAAAGCTGGCGTTCCGAATGGGCACTACCACCTCGGTTCGCACTGGCTCAATCGGGGTTTGAGCAAATGGATAAAGGGCAAGCGCAAGTACAGCGGTCACGGGCATTTCCGAATTAAACCCGCGAATTCGTTCTCGCTCCGACAGGGACTAAAATGAGCCATGAAGAACTGGGCGGGAAACCAAACTTACAGCACCGATCTGGTCGAAGCACCTGAGACCGTAGAGGCTTTGCAGCAGGTCATCCGAAACGCAACCAAAGTCAAGCCGCATGGTAGCCGCCATTCCTTCAGCACCATCGCCGACACGACCGGCACGATCATCTCGCTAGAGCACTTTCAGAACATCTCGGAGCCTGATCCAGAAACCCAAACCGTAACGATCGGCGGTGGCGTGCGCTACGGCGAACTCGCCGTGAAGCTCCAAGAGTCGGGATGGGCGTTGCATAACCTCGCCTCATTGCCGCACATCTCGGTTGCCGGAGCCATCGGCACGGCCACCCACGGCTCGGGACACCGAAACGGAAACCTCAGTACCGCCGTGGTTGGCCTGAAGTTCGTTGATGGCCGCGGCGAATTGCAAACGTTCGATGAGTCCAATCTGGAAGAACTTCACTCGCGGATCGTGCACCTTGGCGCGCTTGGCGTGATTTTTGAGCTCACCCTTCGCATCCAGCCCACTTTCGAAATCCGTCAGACCGTCTTCGAGAATCTGCCGTTCGAGACGGCGATTGAGCACCTGGCCTTCATCGGCCAATTGGGCTACTCGGTCAGCCTTTTCACCCGCTGGGCTGGGCCCGTTTTTGAACAGGTCTGGCTCAAGAGTGAGCGCGATCTTCCCGTGCCGAGCGACGTGCTTGGCGCAAAACCTGCATCGCGAAAGCTCCATCCGCTGGCCGAACTTCCGGCCGAAAACTGCACGGATCAACTCGGCGTCGCGGGTCCTTGGCACGAGCGCCTCGCGCACTTCAAGATGGAATTCACGCCAAGCGCGGGTGAAGAGCTGCAGTCGGAGTACTTCGTTTCTCTGGAAGACGCACCTTCTGCCCTTGCGACGCTATCCGCGCTTGCGACCTACCTTGAACCGCTGGTGTTTGTGACCGAGATTCGGTTCATCGCCGCCGATAGCTTGCCAATGAGCCCCGCATATCAGCGCGACGTTGTCGGGATCCACTTTACGTGGAAGCCACTCTGGGACGAGGTCAAGCCGATGCTGCTCACGATCGAATCGCTCCTCGCTCCGTTTAACCCATGCCCGCACTTCGGAAAGTTGTTTATGCTGCCCGCCGAGAGGATTCACGAGGCGTACCCAAGGCTTTCGGCTTTCGGTGAAATCGCCGCGAAGCATGACCCCGAAGGCAAGTTTCGGAACGAGTTTCTCGATAGCGTCTTTGGTAAATGAAAATGGCCAGCCCAAATCGGGCTGGCCACAGAGGCTCGCTAGAGGTTAGGCCGAAGGCGGAGCCGGTGCCAGCTCTTCGAACGGCTGGATAACCACGAAGCCTTCGCCTTGGAACTTCATCTGGAAGGTTTCTCCGCCGCCTCGGCCAAAGATCGCCTTCATGTTGACGTCCGAGTGCATCTCTGGCGTCAGGTTTCCGCTCCAAGCCACCGTCGCGTTCGGGTCGGTGAAAACAGGATCGCCTGGTCGTACGCGGAGAGTTAATGGCTTGCCGTGCGTCACGATGGCAACCATTCCGCTACCGCTAAGGGCCGCCGAGAACAATCCGCCCGCCATCATTCCTGCGACGCGCTTGTGCATCGTGATGTTGTAAGTGACCGTATCTTCGAACGCGAGCAGATCGTTTCCGCTCACGTTGATCGTGTCGCCGCTCAAGCGAAGAATGGTGATTTCCTTTCCGGCGTCTGCCAGATAAACCAAGCCGTCTCCTTCGATCTTGGCGAGCGGGGACATTTCGCCGCTTACCATTCGCATGAAGGCCTTGCCCAGTCCGCCTTCCATCATTCCTTCGCGAACAAACTTCACGTTGCCACGATAAGCAACCATCGCGCCGAGCTTGCTCCAGATCCGGCCGCGAACGCGAGCCTCCAGCATCTTCGAACTTTCGAGTTCAAAAACATCGCCCGGGTTGTCCCGCTCTGCCGTTGCCGCTAAGAACTCAGCAATGCTGTGCGTCGAGACCTGGTTCGAGTTCGATGGTCCGTTGATCGGTGGCGGAGGAGGCACGTTCATAAGCCGCTTTTTACCCAACAATTAATTTTCGTTCGAGGACGAGCCTAGGCCCGAAAGATTAGAAGTCAAACTCGTCGATGTTCGCCTTGTCAAAGGTGATGGTCCCGCCCAGCATGACGTTGTCGCCAACCACTTTCTTCTCGCCCAAGCGCCCGGCCGCAAGGGTCGTGTCACCGGCCTTCAACTTGCCATCTGCCAGGGCTCGCGCCGCGAAAATGGTCAGGTATCCGAGGTCCTTGGTGTTCCAAAGAATGACCGATTTCACCACGTCTTCCTTGACGTAGGTCTTCATATCGTTCGGAGTCGAGAGCCCGGTGACGAGAACCTTGCCCGACTTTCCGGCCTGCTTGATCGCTTCCGCCGCGCCTGGGAAAGCCACCGAGCTGATTGCGAAGACCCCTTTCAATCCGGGATAGACCTTCATCAAGTCCTGCGTAACGGAGAAGGCCAACTTCTGGTCTTCGTTGGACGGCTTGGTCGCCACGAGCTTGAGCCCCGGGTACTTCGCCAGCCGGACTTTCATGAACTTGATCCACTCGTTCTGGTTAGCCGCCGTCAACGACGCCGTAACGATGGCCACGTCGCCAGTCGCCGACTCTCCGCCAAGGTCCTTCGCCATCGCGTCGACCAAGGAGTTTCCGATTTCTTCGGGGGTCGCCTGGTTGACCAGAAACTCTCGGTTCGCGGCGTCCGCATCCGCATCCCAAGTCAGAACTTTGATTCCGGCATCCCGCGCCCGCTTCATGGCGGGTCCAAGTACGGCGGGGTCATTCGGCGAGACGGCAATGACGTCCACTCCTTGGGCAGTCCATTGGTCAATCAACTTCACCGCGTCGGCCGCATCGCCGCTGGTTGGACCGTCGTAGATCAACTCAACATTGCCGAGCTCTTTTGCCGCTTCCATGGCGCCTTCCGAGCAACTCGTGAAGTACGGCACACCCTTCTTCTTTGGCAACATGGCGACCGTAATCTGCTTGCTGCCGGACTCCTTGGGCGCTTCTGACTTGGCGGAGTCTCCGCCGGAACACCCGACAAGGACAACGGCGAGGGCAAGAATAGAAAGGAGATTTTTCATGGATTTTCGGTTGCGGTGATGGCTACTTTCGGCTTTCGATCTTTGCGTCGCTCCGCGATGTTCTCAAGAAGGACGGTTAAGATCAGCAAACTACCAATGACGATTAGATTAAGCTCATTCTGCTTCCAATGCCAACTCACAAACTCACGGGTTTCGTGAATGAGGAGAAGGCCAAGGACCAAACCGGTGACGCGCCCTTTGCCGCCGTGGATGCTGGCTCCGCCAAGCACGACCGCGGTGATCGCTTCCAGTTCCAGGCCCGTCGCCATGTCTGCTTTGGCCGTGTTGTTTCGGGCAACCAGCAAAACCGCCGCTATTCCGCAAACTAAGCCCGAGAATCCGTACAGCCACTGCTTCACGCGATCAACCGGAATACGGGAAAACCGCGATACGTTTTCTTCCGTCCCGATGGCAACCACCCAGCGACCAAAGTAGGTCTGGGTCATCACGAGATGGGTCGCGACGGCGACCAAGGCAAAGAGGACGATCGGTGTTGGCCCTTGCAGTGCGTTCAGAAGCCAATCGGGGTACCCCGAGATCGCCCTGGCGGTGCTGATGCCTTCGGCCATGCCACGAAACGCGGCAAGCGTCGCCAGCGTGACCAGCAGCGGATGAACTTTCATCTTAGTGACAAACCAGCCGTTTAAGCTTCCGAGAACGGTTCCGACCAAGACGGTCAGCCCAGCCGCGACGACCGGTGGCACGTTCCGTTCGAACATCAAGCCGAAACTCACGGCGGACAAGGCGACGATTGAGCCGACCGAGAGATCAATCCCGGCTGTGATCACGATGAGCAGCATCGGGATCGCGACCAAGGCCAGTTCCCACAAGTGGGTCGCCAGGAGCGTTTGCGCCCGCATCGTCACAAACTTTGGCTCCAAGATGCTCGCCGCGCCAAAGAGACAAAGCAGCAGCACCACAAGGGTTAGCTCGCGTGACCACCGAAAATTCTTCATCGCGTTGCCCTCCGCCGCCAGATTTGGTCGCCAAGGATCGCGACGAGAATGAAGCCGCCTTGAATGGCGCGCTCCCAGTAGGTCGCCGAATCGCCAAGTTTGAGGAAGATGAGCACCGTCGAAACGATGCCCAACGTGATTGCGCCGAGGATAGTCCCCAGCACCGTCCCGCGCCCACCTTGGATCGAGGTTCCGCCAACGATGACGGAAGCGATAGCCACAAGTTCAAACCCAGACCCAAATCCCGACTCGATTACCTGAAGCTGCGTTGCGCTGAACAGCGCGGCAATTCCTGCCGCCAGGCCAGTCAACATGAAAACGCAAAGCTTGATTCGGTGCTCGGGAACGCCGCGCAGCTTGGCCGCACCTGGGTTGCTACCAAGGGCAAAAACTTGAACGCCAAATCGGGTCCCCTTTGCCAGCCACCAAGTGAAGAGCGCGAAGGCAATCGCCATGAGGACGCTATACGGCAACCCGGCCACGTTCCCGGTTCCAAAAGCTCGCAAGCCGTCCGGCAGTTTTTCGATCCACTTTCCGCCCATCGCTCGCTCCGTCACGCCCCGCAGAATGGTCAGCATGCCGAGGGTGACGATGATGGAAGGAACGCGGCCAAAGGTGACGAGCAACCCGTTGATGAGCCCGCCCAGTACACCGACGCCAAGGCAGATTCCGACTCCAACCGGTACCGGCAAACCCATTCGGTCCGTTGAGCAGGCAACGCCAAGGCAAGCCGCACACAGACCCATCAGCGATCCGACCGAGATGTCAATTTCTCGAGCGAGAATGACCAGCGTCATGGCGCAACCGACGATTAGCGCCGGCGCAACTTTCACCAGCATGTCGAGGATATTGCCGGTTGCCAGAAACTGTGGATTCAACCCGGCTGCTAGCAGCAAGGTAGCGATCAAGAGTCCGCCAACCCCAACCTCGGGCCGTAGTTTGGGCTTTGACGAGCTCACCGTCGGCGCCGCTTCCGGACCGGTTTCCTTTGGCAAGGCGAGGTCAAGAATCCGCTCCTGCGTCGCCTCCATTCGGCTCAGCTCGCCGGAGAGCTTGCCTTCCCGCATGACCAGGATGCGGTCTCCGAGGGTCAGCACTTCCTTCAGCTCACTTGAAATCACCAGAACCGCGACGCCGGAGGCAGCAATCTCGGCGATCAACTCGTGAATCTGAGCCTTTGCGCCAACATCAACGCCGCGAGTCGGTTCGTCGAGGATCAACACATTCGGCTTCGTCGCCAGCCACTTTCCAAGGAGAACCTTCTGCTGATTACCGCCCGAGAGCGATTGCGCCGGAACCGCGTCGGTTGGGGCCTTGATCGCCAGCCGTTGCATGAAGCCCTGAGAAGATTCTGCCTCTTGGGCGCGCGGAATGCGGCCGGGGCCGGCCGTTGCCATCGCCATGTTGTCTCGAAGCGAAAACGGAAGATGCAGCCCCTCGTGCTGCCGATCTTCCGGCACCAGCGCAATCTTGTCGCCGTCAACCCAGACCGCGCCAGCTTCAAGCGGATCGATGCCAAAAATAGCCCGCACGACTTCTGAACGTCCTGCTCCAACCAATCCGGCCAACGCCACGACCTCCCCACCTCGAACCTCAAAGCTGATGTTATCGAACTTGCCGGGCGACGCCAGGTTTGTAACTCGTAGCCGTACGGGCCCGAGTTCTCGCGTTCGCATCTCTGCCGGATCGACATCTCTGCCGACCATCGCCTGGACCAAGTCGGCCGGGCTCACTTCGGCAATCGGCTTCGTTACCACGTGCCGCCCGTCGCGGAGCACGGTGACGCGATCGGCGAGAGCGAAGATCTCATCCATCCGGTGGCTCACGTACATGACGGCAACGCCTTTGTCTCGAATTGCTCGGACACTAGCGAAGAGAGCCTCCGTCTCGCGACTCGAGAGCGACGCCGTGGGCTCATCGAGGATCAGAAGGCGGCAATCGCTTGCCAAAGCCCGCGCAACCATCACCATTTGCCGTTGAGCAAGGCTCCGGTCTTCGAGGGGCACATCTGGATCGAATGATTCGCCAAGTTCCAGCAAGCCCGAACTCGTCCGGTCGCGCATTTGTGCGCGATCGATGAGC